>Ga0326728_10025892_pt1 | contig 10451 bp, 9 predicted proteins | sample MB3enrmetagenome_FD_207602 | JGI IMG/M metagenome (GOLD analysis project Ga0326728, IMG submission 207602) | Lab enriched peat soil microbial communities from McLean, Ithaca, NY, United States - MB31MN | ecosystem: Environmental > Terrestrial > Soil > Wetlands > Peat | place: USA: New York... | reverse complement strand
GCCAACAATTTAGGGTCTGACAAACGCCCCCGGTGTCAGAATAGTTGTCGCCTCTCCGTGAATTGATCCAAACATCCCGGGGCGAGCAAAGAGTGACTGTGAAACCGTATTCTGATGAACGTAGAGAAGCTGTGTTGCGACGCCTTCTTCCGCCGGAAAGCATTCCGGTTCCCGAACTTGCCCGGGAGGTCGGTATCTCTGATCAAACCCTATACAATTGGCTCAAGAAACTTCGTGGGCAGGGAAAACAGGTGTCAGAGAAACCGTCGGCCGATAAGTGGTCATCGCAAGAGAAGTTTGCCGTTGTGCTGGAAACCGCGGCACTGAATGAAGTTGAACTGGCCGAGTTTTGTCGGCAGCGCGGGCTGCTGGTCGAGCAAATTTCCGCCTGGAAACAGGCCTGTCTGACCGCCAATGCCAAGCCGGAAGAGCAAGCCAAAGAGTTGCGCTCTCAGTTGGCCCAGGAGAAGAAGCGCAGTAAAAAACTGGAGCGGGAGCTGCTGCGCAAGGAGAAAGCCTTGGCTGAAACGGCTGCGTTGCTGGTGCTCCGAAAAAAAATCAATGCGATCTGGGGGGAAAGCGAGGACGACTGATCAGTGTCCCGGATCGCATGAAGTGTGTAGCACTGATTCAAGAAGCTGCTCAGGCCGGCTGCCGCCTGGCGGTTGCCTGCCGTGAAATCAACATTACGCTGCGAACTTTGCAACGTTGGCAGGCCGATGGCGACAAGATCAAAGCGGATGGTCGCATCACCGCCCAACGAGAAACACCGGCGCACGCACTGAGTGCCGAAGAGCGGCAGCAGATTCTGACAGTGGCCAATAGCGCTGAATTTGCCAGCCTGCCGCCCAGCCAGATCGTGCCGACGCTGGCGGACCGTGGCGTGTATCTGGCGTCGGAATCGACGTTCTATCGCGTCTTGCGCCAAGCAGGGCAACAGCACCATCGCGGTCGAGCGCGGGCGCCGAGAAAAAGGCCAGTGAGCAGCCATTGCGCAACCGGACCGAACCAGGTCTGGGCGTGGGATATCACCTATCTGCCCAGCGCCATCAAAGGCGAGTATCACTACTGGTACATGATGCTGGATGTGTTCAGCCGCAAGATTGTGGCGCATGAGGTCCATCCTAATGAAGGGATGGCGGAAGCCAGTCAGTTGCTACGTCGCGCCAGTCTGGCAGAAGGACGCATCATGCAGCCGCTGGTTCTGCATTCGGATAACGGCAGCTCGATGAAGGGCTCCACCATGCTGACGACGATGCAGCAGTTGGGCGTAGTGGCCTCATTCAGCCGCCCCCGGGTCAGTAACGATAATGCCTATGCCGAAACGCTGTTCAAGACCTGTAAGTATCGGCCAGGCTATCCGCAAAAGCCGTTTGAAAGCCTGGAGGCCGCGCAGCGCTGGGTGCAGGGATTTGTGCGCTGGTATAACCACGAGCATAAGCACAGCGGCTTGAAATTCGTGACGCCGGCACAGCGCCATCAAGGCTTGGCGCATGACATTCTGGCGCGGCGCAAAAGTGTTTACGAAGAGGCCAAGGCGCGACAGCCGCACCGTTGGTCGAAAGAAACACGAAACTGGAAATTGAAGGACGAGGTCTGGCTGAATCCGGAGCGAAGTCAGGTGGATTCAGCCAAGCAATCTGCGTAAGGTGACGCGACAACTAGTTTGACAAACACCGCTATCTGGGGGAAAGAAGAGTACGACCGGGTGTTTTTACATATGGAGGGTCTAGGAGAACGAGACACCGTTATCGTTAAAGAGCGACTTGGAGCAAAGAAATCATGCCCCAAATCGTAAGCCGTGCAGAACAACAAACCATCCGGCGGCCTGCACCGGCTTCCAATGCCGCCTCGCCGGCGCAGATCGCCCCCGCCTTCCCTGAGAAAGGCCATCTGGCGATCCCCTTTAGCGACGCCTTGGCGCAACGAGCCGTGCAGCGGCAGTGCAAAAGGCGAAATCCCGCCTTGTGCACTGGCGTTGCATATCTGCCTGCCCACCACCCTCGATAAAACAAAAAACGGCAGCCCCAGGCTGCCGTTTCCACTCATACCGCTTGAATAACCCCAACCTCAATCCCAGCTCAACGCCCCACCTGTCTGATACTCCGTCACGCGGGTTTCAAAGAAGTTTTTCTCTTTCTTCAGGTCCACCATTTCGCTCATCCACGGGAAGGGGTTGTCCGCGCCGGGGAACAGGGGGTCCAGACCGATCTGCTGCATGCGGCGGTTGGCGATGAAGCGCAGATATTCCTTGAACATCGCGGCATTCAGGCCCAGGACGCCGCGCGGCATGGTGTCTTCGGCGTAGGCGTATTCCAGGTCCACCGCGTGGCTGAACAGGTCGTTGAGCTCGAACTTGAACGCATCGGTCCAGAGCAGGGGGTTTTCCAGCTTGATGGTGTTGATCAGGTCGATGCCGAAATTACAGTGCATCGATTCGTCGCGCAGGATGTACTGATACTGTTCGGCGGCGCCGGGCATTTTGTTCTGGCGGCCGAGGGCCAGGATTTGGACAAAGCCGACGTAGAAGAACAGGCCTTCCATGATGCAGGCGAATACGATCAGCGATTTCAGCAGTTTCTGGTCGTTTTCGACGGTGCCGGTCTTGAAGGCCGGGTCGGTGAGTACGTCGATAAACGGGATCAGGAAGGCGTCCTTGTCGCGAATCGAGCGGATTTCGTTATAGGCGTTGAACACTTCGCCTTCGTCTAGCCCCAGGCTTTCTACGATGTACTGATAGGCGTGGGTATGGATGGCTTCGTCAAAGGCCTGGCGCAGCAAAAACTGGCGGCATTCGGGGGCGGTGATCTGGCGGTAGGTGCCCAGGACGATATTGTTGGCGGCCAGGCTGTCGGCGGTGACGAAGAAGCCCAGGTTGCGTTTGACGATGCGCATTTCGTCTTCGCTCAGTTGGCCGGTTTTCCACTGTTCGATGTCGCGCTGCATGTTGACCTCTTGCGGCATCCAGTGGTTGGCGCATTGCGACAGGTATTTTTCCCAGGCCCATTTGTATTTGAACGGGACGAGCTGGTTGACATCGGTGGTGCCGTTGATGATGCGTTTGTCGACGGCATTGACGCGTTCGGAAGCGGACTGGTTCAGCATGATTTCTCGTTTCGTTTGTTTTTATAGGGGGCGCTTGGCCCCCGCATACGCGGGGGCGACGTTCAAGGTGCTACTGGCACGCCTCGCAATCGGGGTTGTCGATGGAGCAGAACTTGGCGTCGGTCGCCGGTGTCGGCTCGGCCTGCATGCCGCCCGCGACCGGTACGGCGTTGAGTTCGCCGCCGCGCCCGGTCGACTTCTCGCCTTGCGATGCCGCCAGGGTGCGCAGGTAGTAGGTGGTCTTCAGGCCGCGTGACCAGGCCAGACGATACAGTTCGTCGAGCTTTTTGCCCGAGGCGCCGGCCATGTACAGGTTGAGCGATTGCGCCTGGTCGATCCATTTCTGGCGGCGTGCGGCGCATTCGACCAGCCATTTCGGATCGACTTCGAACGCGGTGGCGTACAGGTCCTTGAGCGACTGCGGCACGCGGTCAATGCGGCCCAGGCTGCCGTCGAAGTATTTCAGGTCGGACACCATGACTTCGTCCCACAGACCATGCAGTTTCAGGTCTCGCACCAGGTATTCGTTGGTGACGGTGAATTCGCCCGACAGGTTCGATTTGACGAACAGGTTCTGGTAGGTCGGCTCGATCGAGGCCGAAACGCCGATGATGTTGGCGATGGTGGCGGTCGGCGCGATCGCCAGGCAGTTCGAGTTGCGCATGCCGTGCTGGCGGATGCGGTCGCGCAGGCGGCTCCAGTCGAGTCGCGCGCTGCGGTCGACTTCGAGCATGCCGCCGCGTTCCCGGGCCAGCAGGTCGACGCTGTCCTGCGGCAGGATGCCCTGATCCCACAGGCTGCCTGCGTACGACGGGTAGCGGCCACGCTCTTCCGCCAGTTCGGTCGAGGCCATATAGGCTTCGTAGGCGACGCGTTCCATGGTCTGGTCGGCGAAATCCACCGCTGCCTGCGAGGCATAAGGCACACGCTTGAGGTGCAGGCTGTCCTGGAAGCCCATGATGCCGAGACCGACCGGGCGATGGCGCAGGTTGGCGTTTTGCGCTTTCTTGACCGGGTAAAAATTGATGTCGATCACGTTGTCCAGCATGCGCATCGCCACGCGAATGGTGCGGCTGAGCTTGTCGCCATCCAGCTCGCCATTGACCATGTGGTTCGCCAGGTTGACCGACCCCAGGTTGCACACCGCGATTTCGTCGGCGTTGGTGTTGAGCGTGATTTCGGTGCACAGGTTCGAACTGTGAACCACGCCCAGATGACGCTGCGGGCTGCGGATGTTGCACGGGTCCTTGAAGGTGATCCACGGGTGCCCGGTTTCAAACAGCATGGTCAGCATCTTGCGCCACAGCGCCAGCGCCGGCAGGCGTTTGAAGACCTTGATCTGGCCTGCATCGGCCATGGCTTCGTATTCGCGGTAGCGGGTTTCGAAGGCCTTGCCGTACAGGTCGTGCAGGTCGGGGCATTCGGACGGCGAGAACAGGGTCCAGTCGCTGCCTTCGATCACGCGCTTCATGAACAGGTCGGGAATCCAGTTGGCGGTGTTCATGTCGTGGGTGCGGCGGCGGTCGTCGCCGGTGTTCTTGCGCAGCTCCAGAAACTCTTCGATGTCGGCGTGCCAGGTTTCCAGATAGGCGCACACCGCGCCTTTGCGCTTGCCGCCCTGGTTGACGGCAACGGCGGTGTCGTTCACGACTTTGAGGAAGGGCACAACACCCTGCGACTTGCCGTTGGTGCCCTTGATGTGGGCGCCCATGGCGCGCACCGGGGTCCAGTCGTTGCCGAGCCCGCCCGCGAATTTGGACAGCAGGGCGTTTTCCTTGATGGCTTCGTAGATGCCGTCAAGGTCGTCGGGGACGGTGGTCAGATAGCAGCTCGACAGCTGGCTGCGGCGGGTGCCCGAGTTGAACAGGGTCGGGGTGGACGACATGAAATCGAACGACGACAGCACGCGGTAAAACTCGATGGCACGCGCTTCGCGCTGGGGTTCGTTCAACGCCAGGCCCATGGCGACGCGCATGAAGAATGCCTGTGGCATTTCGATGCGTCGTCCGTCGATGTGCAGGAAGTAACGGTCGTACAGGGTCTGCAGCCCCAGGTAGCCAAATTGCAGGTCGCGCTCGGCGTCGAGGGTTGCGCCCAGTTGCGTCAGGTTGTATTCGGCCAGGCGCGGGTCGAGCAGCTCGGCCTGTATGCCCTGTTCGATGAAGCGGGCGAAATAGCCCGGGTAGCAGGCCGCCATGTCTTGCGGCGCCACGGTTTCGCCGATGATTTCGCTGCGGATGGTGTCCAGCAGCAGGCGGGCGGTGACACGGTCGTAGGCCGGGTCGCGTTCGATCAGGGCGCGTGCCGCAAAAATGGCCGACTTGCCGACTTCTTCTTCGCTGACGCCGTCGTAGATGTTTTTCAGGGTCTGTTCGAGGATCAGGCCGGCATCGGTGACCGGCAGGCCCGCGCAGGCGGCGTCGATGTCCGCCTTGAGGCGTGCGATGTTCAGCGGCTGGCGCTCGCCGTTGCGTCGCACGACGTTGATTGCGGGGCGTTCGGCGTGATGGGCCTGCTGGGCGCGTTCGCGCGCGCGGTCTTCGCGGTAGAGCACATAGGCACGCGCGACGTCGTGTTCGCCTGCGCGCATCAGCGCCAGTTCGACCTGGTCCTGGATTTCTTCGATGTGGATGGCGCCGCCATCCGGTTTGCGGCGCATCAGCGCGCCGACCACGATCTCGGTGAGCTGGCCGGTCTTGTCGCGCAGGCTGTTCGAGCCCGCCGCGGATTGCCCCATGACGGCGAGAAACGCCTTGGTCATGGCGGTGGTGATCTTGTTCGGTTCAAACGCTACGACAGCGCCGTTGCGACGGATGATGTGATACGCGTTGTAATCCGTGTTCGGTACGTCCGGGCGTGCTTCTTCGCCACGTGCTGCGATTTGGGTCGATGACATGCTGTCCTCGTCGAGATGGTTTGTCTTCTTTGTTGTGCGGGGCGGGGCTGGCGGCCGTTTGCGCTGTCGCACGCTTTGTTTGCAACACAAGATGTACTGTTTTTATTCTTGTGTGACGCAAATTCTAGTGGTTGAGCGAAGAGGATACAAGTCTTGACAAAGCAATCAAGTTGCAGATGAGCCTTATTCGCAACGGAGGGGCGAAATTTGATAGCCGCAATTATCAATCGCTCGCTAACTAATAAGGGTCAACAACGCAAGGAGTGAATAATGAGGTTGGAAAATTCAGGGCTGAGGCATGTCAGTGCGACATCTATGTCTGGTAGCGATACTTACGGAGAAACCTGCGTACGGTATCTGGGCCGGCCCCTCGCCATGATCCCGTCTTCGGGGGTGATGAGCCGTATCCGGCGCGCGTGTTCTTTCTCGTTGAACCGGCGTCCCCGATTGCCCGAGCTGCCCCGGCGGCTCAGTGAAGCGCCTGCGCAAAACCGGACCGGAGTGATGTCGCGCATCCGCCGCGTGTTTTCGCTGTCGTCGCAGCCGGGTGTGCCACGTCGCGCTACCGTCCCGGTCGGTCATCCGACGCCTGTGAGCGTGTCCGCTGTGGATGGCAATGCCGCTGTGTTGAGCGAACAGGGCGGCGGGCAGGTGCGGGCCTTTGCCGAAACCCTGACAGCGTACGATGCGCAGTTTCCCGTTCCGGCAAAACGCACGCTGCCTGTTGTGCGCTCAACGCAGGAGGCGCCGGACAGTGAAGAACACATCTACGCGGTTATCGATGAGTCAGCGGCGGCACGGGTGTCTCCCTATGCGGTGGCTGATCTGTTTCGCCCCGTTGTCCGTGTGGCGCCGTTAAACCCGCCCGCCGAACGTACGCCGTTGGCCCCGGCGCAAGGGCAGCGCCCCCCCGTGGCGCCCAAGCCCAAAGGGCTCGCTCAGGCGAACACGGGCAGGGTCAGGGAGATGGCGCGCAGGCTGGAACAAAATACGTCCCGTTAAGGACACCCGTTCAATACCGGTATTGTGTGGTGCCCCTGGCGCTTATGTGCCGCCAGGGCGCTGCGTTTTGGGGTGTCGGACAGCGCTTAATCCCGTTGCCGGCAGCGATTTTTGAAAGTGCAACCATGCTGGCGGCGGGTATTAATCAGCGATCAACGATAAATCTTGCGGTCGTGGCGCGCGATCCTCAAGGGGATGAGATTAGAATGTTAGATAGTTATCATGCAGTTGCTTTGGCGTTTTCCAATGTGTATGGCCTTCGGGATGACGCCGCCAAATCAAAGTCGCGGCAGGTGAACTACAGGGGCTGTTCATTGCAACTGAAAGCGCTGGGAAAAAAAGCCGCTGATTTTTTTCAGCGTGTAAAGCCTGCGAGTGGTGCTTTCAGGCGGCGTACAGTGACGGTTTTGGCTGAGCGTCCGGAGGCCAAGTCCAGCGCTATCGGTCTCAGTGAGGACGAGATGGCCGTTGCAATGCGAGTCTCCTTGGTAATGAACTTGTTGAGTGGATTCCATGAATTTCTTGATTATGCCGGAAGCGGTCAACGCTTCCATTTTGATCTCAATGATCATGGCGGGTGTGTGCTGCCACTCTCGAGCGACCTTCGCAAAGCGCGTAGTGCGCTACGAAATCTTGCGGAAAAGAGGGAATTAACGGGTGAAGAGAAGGAAAAACTCACCCGATTAGAGTCGAAAGAGAGTTTGCGCAGGTTAATAACCCAGCTGCAAAATTTCAAAAATCTCGACATTCTTGGCCCTTTGGCCAACTTTGCGGCTGCGTTGCTTGAATATCAGGTTGGTGGTATTCCGGTTTCTCAGTGGGGGACGCCCAATGCGGGGGCGCATGAAAAGCAATTTACTGCGATCATGCAAAATCAGCTTGAGTTGCAACAATGCCAGGATGCTTTGAACGCACTGTTTGCGCAGTGTCGAAGCCTGGATGGGGCCGGGCAGGCGCTTCTTGAAAAATTGCATGATGGCGGTACAGGGTTACCGAAGGGTTTTATCTCCGGTGCCGCGTTCAAGCTGCCTGACAAAGCGCAAATGCCAGCCTTTGAGGTGTTTTTGATAAAACTGGAGAGATGTCTGGTCGGGGTGACGCTCCCAACGATACAGAAAGAGGGGGTGGAAGCCAGGCGTGGGAAAAAATTGCCCCCTCCTATCCCTCCCAAGGATAAAGCGGTGCTTCGTGCCATACAGAATATGAAACAGAATCGCTCTGAACAGAGCGGTTTTTCGCCTCCTCCGGCAATGGTTTTAAAACCCATCAGGCCAATGGGGGCGGGCGCGTCAGGCGAAGTCGGGGTATCGAACACGGCCGATGTCGCCGCTGCAGCCAGCAAAGGTGTTCGGCCTGAGCCGCCGCCTCGTCCATCCAGAGTGAATGCTTCGCAGATCAACGCTGCGCACATGAAGCAAAGTGCCCCGCCTTTGCCGCCGAAGCCCAAAAATCCGGGTTCGCTACCGGGGGGGTAATGGCGTCGAAGCGCCGTGATCCGGCTGCCGCCAGATCACGGCGCTTGCGCTTCGTTCAATCCTGCAGCCAGATCAGGCTCGCCATTCTGCCTGTGACGCCATCGCGGCGATAAGAGAAAAACTTGTCGCGCTCGATCACGGTGCAGAAATCGCCGCCGCTGATGTCGCTCACGCCTGCACGATGCAGGCGCAGGCGCGCCAGATGATAGATATCGGCCAGATGTTTATCGTCGCCAATCGGCGTGAAGGCGGCGGCGTCAGCAGCATTGCCGTCGATAAAGGCCTGGCGCACTTCGGCGCCGACTTCAAAGGCGTCGGGGCCGATGGCCGGGCCCAGCCAGGCCATGACTTCGCCTGGCGCAACGCCCATCGAGGCCAGGGTGGCTTCGATGACACCGTGACACAGACCCCGCCATCCGGCGTGCGCGGCGGCAACCACCGTGCCCTGTCGGTCGGCAAGCAACACCGGCAGACAATCGGCGGTCATGACCGCGCACACGGTTTCGCTGCGCCGGGTGACGCTGGCGTCCGCGTCCGGGGGGCTGTTCACTTTGTCGGCTTCTACCACCGCCGTGCCGTGTACCTGGTTGAGCCAGACCGGCTCGGCGGGAAGCTGTGCGCGCAACAGGGCGCGGTTGGCTTCGACATGTTCTGGCGCGTCGCCCACATGCTGCCCCAGGTTAAAACTGTCGTAGGGTGCAATGCTTGCGCCGCCCGTGCGCGTGGTGATTCTCGTGTGTACACGCGGGTGGGCGGCCCAGTCAGCCTTGAAGCCGTTATTCCCGGACATACATCACTTCGACGTCGTAATCGTCGTCGTCCCAGTCGTCGTCCATGGCTTCTTCCGCGGCCTGTGCATCGCCACGCAACACGGCAAGCAGGTGGCGCATGTCTTCGGGCATACGTGCATTCCAGCTCACTTGCTGCCCTGTGGCCGGATGCACCAGCGACAGCTTGAATGCGTGCAATGCCTGACGGCCAAGCGCTTTGACGGCAACCGAGACTTCGTCGGGCATCGGGTGGCGCACGTTGCCGTAAAGCGGGTCGCCCGCCAGCGGATGGCCCGCCTCGCGCATGTGCACCCGGATCTGATGCGTTCGCCCGGTTTCCAGGCGGCACTCGATATAGCTATGACTCGGGTAGCGCTGCAGTACGCGGATGTGCGTGACGGCCGACTTGCCACCAAACTTGACCACGGCCATGCGGGTGCGGTTGTGCGGGTCGCGGCCGATCGGCGCGTCGATCTTGCCGTCGCAGGGGACTTCGCCGTCTGCGATGGCGCGGTAGATGCGCGATACGGTGCGCGCCTGCAACTGGCGTACCAGCTCGGTCTGGGCGGGGATGGTTTTGGCAACCACCATCAGTCCGCTGGTTTCCTTGTCGAGCCGGTGTACGATGCCGGCGCGCGGCACGTGCGCCAGCGCGGGCTCGTGGTGCAGGAGCCCGTTAAGCAGGGTCCCTGTCCAGTTACCTGCGCCGGGGTGGACGACCATGCCCGCCGGTTTGTTGATGACGATGATGTGCGCATCTTCAAAAATGATGGGCAGATCCATCGGTTCGGGCGCGAATGCCAGCTCCTCGTCGCTCAGCATCGGCTTGACGGTCAAGTGCTCAGAGCCTTGCAGTCTTGTTTTGGGCGTGGCAGTCTTGCCGTCCACGAGGACAAATCCGTCCTTGATCCATTGTGAAATTCTGCTGCGCGAAAATTCGGGCATCAGTTTGGCCAGGGCAGCATCGAGTCTTTCGCCTGCCAGGGCCTGGGGTACATCGATTTCTCGAGGAGTGGATATCTCGTTATCCGAGTTATCGCTATAATCCTCGGAGTCATAATAAGGATCGGTCATGAAAAGATACGTTGCAGCAATGTTGGTTGTGCTGGGGTTATCCGCCTGCGCTACACCAGACACCTACGATGAGACGCGTGGCTGGGCGGTGGAAAAACTGTATTCGGAGGCGCGCAGCGAACTGGATTC
>Ga0326728_10025890_pt1 | contig 10451 bp, 7 predicted proteins | sample MB3enrmetagenome_FD_207602 | JGI IMG/M metagenome (GOLD analysis project Ga0326728, IMG submission 207602) | Lab enriched peat soil microbial communities from McLean, Ithaca, NY, United States - MB31MN | ecosystem: Environmental > Terrestrial > Soil > Wetlands > Peat | place: USA: New York... | reverse complement strand
GAACTCCCCGACACCATCGGAGCCGCGCGAAAACTCTATCCCGACCCCAGAGAGTGGGAAGGGTTTGAAACAGTTGCCGGGTCTGTTCTGACGCCATGTATAGGCGGGAAGAAGTTCGACCTGATTTTGCTTTCCAATATCGTTCATGCATACAGTCCACAGGAGGCATCAGGTATGCTGAAGCATTTTGCGGCATGCCTGGCTCCGGGAGGGACGATCCTTGTGCATGACTACCTTGCCGATGCGCACGATGCCGACCCGGTGAAGGGTGCGCTCTATGACCTTCACATGCTTATAAACACCTATAACGGGCGAGTTTACAAGCTTGAAGAAATGCTCGCGATGCTGAACGGGGCAGGGCTGAAAAATGTGCGATTTTTTCACCTTCAAAGCGACACTTCGCTTTTTTTTGCAAAACCGGGGCGTTTCGATGAAAACCGGCAAATTTCTCATGGCGAGATGCTCGTCGCCCAGGCAAGGCGGCTGGGGTTTTCTTTTGCGTGCGTAATCGATGCCGGCGAGATTGCGATCGAGCCCTGGGTACGTATGAAGTGCCGGTTCGGGTGCCCGGGTTATGGTTCCTCACTGTCCTGTCCGCCTGCCTCTTTCAGCGAAGAAGAAATGAGGACATTGATCGCCGGGTATCGGCGTGCTTTGCTCGTACAGGGGGTCCCGCCGTCGCATCTGTTCCATGACCTGCTTCTGTCCCTGGAACGGGCAGTATTCCTCGCCGGATATCCGGAAGCGCTTGCTTTCGGCGCGGGTCCATGCCCGGTTTGTGCCTCATGCCCGGAGGATGGCAGGTGCCGTTATCCGGAAAAAGCACGCCCGTCCCTTGAAGCATGTGGCGTGGACGTATACGAGACTGCCCGCAAAGCCGGTCTTTGCCTCAGTCCGGTTTCTCATCGGCAGGGCTACGTGAAGTATGTGGGTTTGGTGTTTTTTGATAAGAAAGGAAGCCATGCGAGTCCTGCTGATCCAGGCAGTCTCGACGCATGATTGCGGTGAGAAAGTTTTCCCGCTGGGCCTCGCGGGGCTGGCGGCGGCGATCGGCCGCGAACATGAGGTCCGGGGCCTGGATCTTAACCTCGATCCTTTTCCATGGCCCGGGCTTGTACGAACACTGAATGCGTTCGAGCCCGACGTGGTCGGTATTTCCTTTCGAAACCTCGACCCGCTCGCAGGAAATCTCATCTCCTTCGTGCCCCATCTCAAGACGCTTGGGGTCCTCATCAGGCAACACGCTCCGGAGGCTGTAGTCGTGCTCGGCGGGTCCGCTTTCACTCTGTTTCCCCGTCGCCTCATGGAAGAGGTGCCCGATGTTAACATTGCCGTATCGGGTGAAGCCGAAGCCGCGTTTCCCCTGATCCTTGAAAACCCGGGTGCTCCGGGTGCGGTGCCCGGCGCCTTGTGGAGAACCGATGACGGTTTGAAGACGAGCCATCCTGAGATCGTCCATTGTTCGGATCTCGATTCCCTGCCGCTGCCCAGTTGGCGCATATTCGATCCCGCCAAATATCGGAATCGGAATCGATATGTTGCTTATATGGGGGTCGAAACCAAGCGCGGCTGCACTAACAGGTGCGGCTACTGCCTCTATCCGGTACTCCAGGGGCGAAGGCTGCGTCTTCGAACTCCCGAACGAGTGGTGGATGAACTCGAAATGCTGCAGCACAATTTCGGTATTCGCAGCGTCCACTTTACCGATGCGGTAGTGAACCAGCCGAAAGAACACCTGGCAGCCATATGCAAGGAAATCGTGAGGCGCAGATTGAAAATCGGCTGGACGGGATTTTTCCGCGAAGACGTTCTTTCGGAAGAAGAACTGGATTTATACGGGAAAGCAGGTCTTTTTACTCTCTACTTTTCTGCCGACGGGGCTTCCGACCACGCGCTGAAAGTGCTCGGAAAGAACATGACCATGGAACAGATCCTCCATGCGGGAAATCTTGCCGCCAAAAGCGGGATTCTAACTGTATACCATTTCCTGGTGAATCTGCCCGGAGAAACCAGGAAGTCCGTCGACCAGACGTATGGACTACTGGATAAGCTATTTTCGCTGCACGCTTCGAAAGGGAACCTTGGGGCCGTGGTCATCAACAATCTCAGACTATACCCCGGGACGCCGCTCACTGAAAGAATTCTGCGGGACCGCCTAATCGACCCCGCACTGGACTTACTCTACCCGACTTATTTTAACCCCTCGCCCTGGGACAATCTCCGGCATGAATTGACCGCATTTTGTATGGGCCGGGGCGCCGATTGGACGGTGAACGGTGAAAATGAGCCAGTGAGCGGTGAACAGCAAAAACTATGAACTGAAAGCTGAAAACAAATCGTGCGCGTAGTTCTGCTTGAACATCCCAGAGAGGCTTCGGAAGCCCACTTCAACGACATAGCCAATACTCCCCTGTGGTCATGCCTCATGACCGGTTATGCCGGGGCCGGTCTACTCCGTGCGGGCATCGAGGCAGACATTGTCGACGCCGCGCGCGGGACGTTTGCGCAAACGTTGCGGAGCTTGGCGGACAATACCTCGCCGGACTTATTGGCCGTTCACGCCGTCTATTTCTGGGAGGGGACAACGGCCCTTTTCCGGATGCTTTCCGATCTGCGCAACCACTGTTTCGACGCGCCGATTTGTTTGTATGGTTTTTTCCCCGGGCTTGTGTGGAAGGAGATCCTGGATTACTGTCCGGCGGTTGACTATGTGATCGTCGGGGAACCGGAAGAGACCCTGTTGGATCTGGCTCGATGCGTTGAAGCCGCAGGTGAGGTCCGAGTGGAAGGAGTCGCTCAGAGGCTGCACGGGAAAGCCTCACTTGCCCGGATGCGTCCCCTGTGCGAATCCCCTGACAGACTTGCTTTTCCCCTGAGACCCTTCGTTGAATCCGAGGAAACCGTAAGCATTCTGGCGAGCCGGGGATGCTACAATCAGTGCTCTTTTTGCCTGGTTCCTGCTCTGGACCAGGGAAAGACCAGGTGGCGGGGACGCTCGCCGGAAAACGTTTCTGCCGAGATCTCCGGACTCGTTTCCATGGGGAAAAAGGATTTTTACTTCGTAGATCCCAACTTCGTCGGTCCCGGCCCTGAGGGCAAAAAAAGGTCGGTCGAACTCGCGCGCCGGTTGAGGGACCTCGGGATAACTTTTGGTATGGAGACCAGGGCAAACGACGTGACCCCCGGCCTTATTGGAGAACTGGTGAAGGCTGGACTCACCAGGCTCCTTTTGGGCATTGAAAGCGGCAGACCGGATGTATTGCGAAGGCTCGGAAAGCACATCAGCATCACGTGCAACGAAAGGGCCATCGCAACCGTACGTGAAGCGGGCCTTGAGCCTGAGATCGGCTTTATCATGTTCGATGCTGCCAGCACGCTTAATGACATTGCCGATAACCTTAAGTTCCTCGAGCGAAACGGGCTTTTGGACATTTTGGGCAGAACCGCGAACCTTCTGTGCCACGAGCATATAGCATTCAAGGGGACCCCCGGCTACCTGGCCGCTCTTGAACAGGATACGATCATTCCCCAGGGCTTGTTCGGGTTCGAAGGACTGCTGCTGTACAAGGATTACAGGGTCGGCTGGCTGGCTGGAGTCATGAAGAAGCTCTGCCATTTCCTGCTGAGGGAAATGGAAAAACCCTTTTCACCCGTTTACTGGGCGGGTGAGTCCGTCCGTAGCGGGCCCCATCGGGCAGCTAACGATCTGCTTGTAGAGATTTTCAAAAGGATGCTGGATTTTGCTGAAAAACTCACAAGCCCGCCGGATGGGAATTGGACGGAAGGATTGGCCGCCGGACTTATGGATGAACTTCACAAAACATTTGTAAAATCACCCAAAGAAGCGCACGTGGACAGGAATTTGAGGCATTGAGGAATTTTGAATCGAAGCGTAATGCCCGCGAGGAGAGTGAGCCAGTGATCCCGACATCCGATGTCCGTCACGATCCCTGGTCCCTGCTTCCAGGCAAAGGAAGTTTTTCCTTCCGTCTTGCCACGACCTCCTACATCATTCCCGCGGAGATTCTTCCCAATATCAGGTTCCTGGGGCAATACTTCGATGAAATCGAACTGGTGCTTTTCGAAAGCGGCCGGGAAAGCAATCTGCCAACGTCGGACCAAGTTCGCGAGATCACTCGTATTGCTTCAGAATTGGATATCACATACAACGTGCACCTGCCGGCAGACCTTTTTTTTGGCGATCCCGACCCCGCTTTGAGGCGCCGGTTTTGCGAAACGGCTTTCTCCTTTTATGAAAGAACTCTTCCGATCGCCCCCACATGCTATATCCTGCATCTGGACAGCAGGAAGGCCGACGGAACGATGGAATTGAACGGGCCTGCATGGCGGGACCGTGTGTTCGAGTCGCTTCAGACCATGCGGATGAAGGGAATCGATCTGGGCCGGGTGGCCGTTGAAAACCTCGAATATCCTCTGCAACGCGTTGCCCCTTTTGTCGAAGCCTTTGACATGTCCTTTTGTTTCGACATAGGGCATCTGCTCCGATACGGGCATGATGTGGAAGATCAGGCCGCAAATTTCCTTGACAGAAGCCCGATGGTGCATGTGCACGGAGTTGAAAGAGGGAAAGACCACCTGGGTCTCGACCGTATTCCATCCGCTGAGTGGACAGTCATCCGCAGTGCCCTCGCCGGATATGGCGGAGGCTTGTCCATCGAAGTCTTTTCGATCGATGACCTGGCTGTTTCACTCACCAGAATGCTGGAAATAGCGAGAAAGGAAGATGCTGATGAACCTTGAGGAAATCGTAAAAAAAATTCAACCGATCGGGAACGAATGGGTGGAGAAGGCCCGTGAGCATACGGCAAAACTTGCGATACCTCCTCGCGCGCTTGGGCGGCTCCACGAAACAGCGGAACGCGTTTGCGGCATTCTGGGCACCCTTCGGCCGAACGTTGCCGCCAAAGCATTTCTAGTAATGGCTGGGGATCATGGGGTCGCATCCGATGGCGTGAGCGCGTTTCCACAGGAAGTGACCGGCGAAATGGTGAAGAATTTTTTGCGAGGCGGAGCTGCCATCAATGTTTTGGCGAGCCTTGCAGGCGCCGAGGTATCAGTGGTGGACATGGGAATCATTCCCGATGTCGTCCCGGCTGATTGCGATTGCCGGCATCGGTTCCATGTATGCAAAGTCGGCCGCGGCACCGGAAACATAGTCCGCGGACCTGCCATGACCGGCGCTCAAGCCGAGCAGTCGGTCCTGCACGGCTTCGAATTGGCCTCGCAATTATTTTCCGCCGGCATTCAGCTCCTGGGAACCGGTGATATGGGGATCGGAAACACTACGCCCTCGGCAGCCCTTGGAGCGGTCCTGACCGGAACCCCCGTGGATCGAATGGTCGGTCCCGGAACCAGGATAGACGAGAATGCCGTGAAAAAGAAGATGGAGATTGTCCGGCTGGCCATCGACACTAATCGTCCAAACCCCGCAGACGGTCTTGACGCTCTGGCTAAAGTGGGAGGTTTTGAAATAGGCGGCATCGCGGGGTGCGTTTTGGCCGCGGGCTTCCACAGAAGGCCTGTCGTAATCGATGGTTTTATCTCGACCGCCGGAGCTCTGGTTGCCCATTCTTTGTGCCCCACGGTTATTGATTATGTTTTTGCCGGACATTGTTCGCAGGAGACCGGGCATCGCAGAATGCTGGAGTACCTCGGACTCGAGCCCATACTGGACCTCGGAATGCGTCTGGGAGAGGGTACCGGAGCGGCCCTGGCGATGGGCGTGATCGATGGCGCTGTAAGGGTTTTTAACGAAGTTCTCACCTTTGAGGATGCGGGAGTTTCGAAAGGGTGAAAAGCGAGTCTAACCGATTACAAACTAAAAACTCAAAAGTGAAATTTCGAGCATGTGGCGCCGATTCAGCATAGCTCTATCGTTTCTGACCGTCTTTCGTTTGCCTGTTTCTGGGGAGATATCCGCCGGCGATTCGGGAAGATGCTATGCGTGTTTTCCGCTGGTCGGTCTCATTATCGGCGTGATGACATGTCTAGTCGTTTTGCCGCTGCATGCGATCATGCCTGCGGTTCTTCTTGCCGGCTGGGCCTGCGCTTTTATGACGTTCGTCACGCGAGGGTTTCATTTGGACGGACTTGCGGACCTGGCCGACGGACTCGGCGGAGGATACACACCGGCAAGGCGGCTTGAAATTATGAAAGACAGCGCAACAGGGGCTTTCGGCGCTCTCGCCCTTATCCTGGCCGTCCTGTTGAAGACGTGCGCCATTTACAGTCTAATCATGGCAAAAAGCTGGCTTGCCCTGGCGATCGTTCCGGCGCTTGGCCGTTTCGCAATCGTAGTTGGTGCGTATAAAGGCTCCTGCGCCCGATCCGGGGGGCTTGCCAAATCGAGCATCGAACAAATAACTCGAGGCACACTCGTTGCCGCTGCTTCGTTTGCCTTCCCTTTGGCTTTGCTCCTTTCTCCAAAATTTTCTTTGGCTTTTCTCGGAACGGCGATAGTGGGTCCGCTGCTGGTGAGATCGCTGGCGCAACGCCTTCTCGGAGGCATCACGGGGGATGTGCTGGGAGCGATTAACGAGGTTACAGAGGTCCTGCTTTTTACATTATCGGCTTGCCTGGCTCACTCGCTCAACCGGGCGTTTCTCTTTTAAACTCCGGAATATTTACAAAGTCTATATTTTCGGTCCCTCGAAGTTTCCCGCAGAGAATTTCTTTTGAAAAATTTTTTTATTGCTGTAGCATTTAAACATTCAACTTCTATAGTGAATGAGCCGTATCTTTTCAAGTAGAGGTTATGGCAGATTGTTAGGAGAAGAAAAAATTTTAAAAAAATAATTTGACTATCCGACAAAAGTGTTATAGGCAGATTTGCACGGTGACTTTTCCGCAGAGGGGCTGCATTTTGCGTTTGGTTACCGTCGTATCGTTTCTGGTCAGGTCCTGCCTGAAGGTATTTTTGGGCGGCCTTCAGAAGGCAGGGAAGCGGCTGAAAGGAGGTGGTGTGCCGGCGAGTCCGCACATGCGGGCGCAAAGCAGAACCAGTTTGGAGGGACCAATTTACTGGCCCTGTTTTGAGAAAATCAAACTTTTGTAATTCGAATTCGAGGGGGAAGAGATGAAAAAACTTTTATTGGCAATGTGTTTATGCATGGCGGTGGTAATGGTGGTAAGTCCTGCCTTCGCCTTGAACGGAGATGATTTCCACGCGCGTGGTATAGGCGTTGGGTACGCCTCGGGCGCCACGGCACCTCCCGGTCTCTATTTTATCGATGAGAACTGGTTTTTGCCGTCAGTTGTGGCTCATTCGGGGTCACAAGCCAATCCTAATGTAAAGCTGTTTGTCTACCTCAATGTTCCAATCATGATTTGGGTGCCGGGATGCAAATTCCTTGGCGCAGACTATTCCATGGCCTTAGCCGAGCCGATTCTTTACCAGAATATAAGGGTAAAGACTGGTGGAACCACTACAACTTCGGGTCTTCCCTTGACGACGTCACCGACTTGGGTAAGCGGCGAGGTGTGGGGTACATATAACACCGAATGGGCAAACGATTTGAGCTGGAAACTGCCCTGTAACTTCTTCGTGAAGACGGGCTTGGCCATTGGTTTCGATGATGCATGGAGCACGGACCGAAACAGTATTGCCAGTATTAATATTCCCGGAATCGGAAAAGTTAGCGGTGGCTTGAATAACGCTATAAGCAAGACCGATGGCGGCGTGTATGCCTGGACAGGCCAGGCTGACTGGCAGATTGTTCCAACATTGGGCATAAGCTGGCTCTACCAGGGCTGGAACGTCAGCGCCGGGTTGGGATACGTCTTCTACACCAAAGACACGGCCACCGACTACCAAAGTGCTGACCAGTTCTTTGGCGATTACACCATCAGCTATACCTGCGGCAAATGGACCTTAGGTCTTATCGGCGAATCGACTGCCCAGGTCGGGAAAGATAAGGCCAACTTCGGCACGGGTTACCAAAGCCAGGATGGAACGCAAGCCGAGAACTACGGAATAGGCCCGTTGATCGGTTACAATTTCGGCCCTTGCAGTGTAAATTTCTGGTATGAATTTGCATTTGATACCAGGAATCAGGCCGGCGGAGACTGGTTCGGCTTCCGTATCATAGTTCCGTTGGGAAATCCGTGTCCGCTCAGATAGCGCTATCGGATCGACAGAAATGATGAGGGCTGCGCCTCAACCACACCGGGGCGCAGCCTTAGTTGAACCTGCGCGCCGCACGTTACGCTGTGGCGCGTTTTTGTCTTCGGGCCCTGGACACATCCCCGCGAAGCATGAAAAAAGATTCTCATCCGGGCGTGAAGCGGAAGGCCTGGAAAGTGGTCTTTACAGGTACATTCGCGTATAGGAATTGCTACACTGTAGACAGTTCTGTACACTGATCAAAAAAATCAATAAACATTACAAGTTAACCATGATAACAAGGGTTTGTGTAGCACTTTCTATACATGTGGAGCTCTGCGATTTTACTCCCGTCCTTCTGAAGCAAGCTGAGACCGTTTGCAGGCAGGCGTCTACAACTGGTATATATTCTTAAATAATTGGCAAATTGTTTGCATTAGCTTCTTCGAATCCCTATGACGCGCCCGGTGACTACCCGGGCGGTACCATTATATCGTTTCGTGCGGCGGCTCGTGTCAGTAAGGTGTATTTTTGCCGCCAACTTGGCCTCTTATCGATGTAACCACTGTTTGTCCTTCTTTAACATCGGAGTCGATCGCTATGACAGCACAAGCACTGGAAACAACAAAAGGCGCCGCTGGAGCCGTTCCGGCGAAATTTGAGGTGGGCGGAAAAAGGGCCGTATTTGTCCTATGGATCTGCTCTCTTCTCTACATGGTCAACTTCATGGACCGCCAGGTATTCGCGGTCGCCGCCGCGCCCATGATAAAGGCGCTCGGCATGACCAAGGCGGAGGTGGGCTGGATTAACAACATCTTTCTTTTGACCATCGCCTGTCTCGGAATACCCGTTTCCTACATTGTCGACCGGTGGAGCAGAAGAAAGATGATCTGCATCCTTGGCCTGGTCTGGAGCGTTGGAATATTTTTAGCCGGATTGGGCCAGGGCTTCGTCACCGTCCTTATCCCCATGATGATAGTCGGCTTGGGGGAAGCTGGGTTCGGTCCGGGCGGGACCGCCCTCATCGGCGCATCTTTTCCGCCCGAGCAAAGAGGGGCCAAGCTTGGAATTTTCAACATGTTCATAGGTATCGGCATTGTCGTCGGCTTGATTGCCGGCGGTTTTTGCGCTCAGACCTGGGGTTGGCGCATGCCGTTCTTTCTTTTTGCCGTCCCGGGCATAATTCTTGCCATTATTGCGTTGAACTTGCAGGACTACCCCACCAGGCCGAAGGCGGACACGGGTGAAAACTTCCTGCAGAGCTTCGTAGCAATCTGGAAGACGCCGACTCTAGTCTGGCTATACCTGGGTTATGGAATGTTCATGGCTATGTTCATGGGCAATCTTTTCTGGATGGTTCCCGCTCTGATTTTCAGATTTAAAATCAGCGTCGCCTTGGCCCCGTTGATCATTGGGGGCCTCATTTTTGGGTCGTTGTGGGCCGTTCCACTGGGCGGCTGGATTGCCGATAAATGGGAAGCCAAAACTCCGGGGGGCAGGATGCGTACTGCCGCATGCAGTTCCGTCCTGGCTGGCCTTCTCGTCATTCTCTATTATTACCTTGCGTTCTTTGTGCACACGGGGCCTCTTGCATGGGCGCCGGCGTTGCTCTTAGGGTTTCTCTGCATGTTCCTGCAGGCCGTTGCTTGCGGGGGAGTCGGCCCGGCTGTCGGAGCGACCACCCAGATGGTCGTGCCTGTAAACCGCAAGTCGCTCTCATTCGGTGTGGCTATGGCCTGCATGTACGCTCTTGGCGGTGGCTGGGGTTCCGGCATTGCCGGTATGATCGCCGACCGCCTTGGAACAGGGCAGCCCGGCGACTGGAAAGGGCTCGCCTATGGGGTCATGATCATCGCTTGCGCCGCTATTTTGGGCGGTATATTCTGGTGGCGTTCCGCTTCCCATTATGAGAGTGATTTCAAGAGGGTGCAGCAATGATTTAAATAGTGCACAGGCGCCTTTTATTGGCCGTTCGTCACGGCTAGTATCAGGCGCCGCAGCACTTTTTTGGGTTCTCCCGCTCGGATCAGTCCTTTGCCCGGCATGGAGTGCTTTGTTAATTGATTTGTTCAATCCTGCCTAAGTGTGCAACTTTATTGACGATTGACAATGGGTCAATGCAGGTTTACGTTTTTATTAGCAGGTTTGGTACTGCTATTTCTTCGGTTGCAACATTTAGATGAATACTGTTCCTAAAGCAGGAGATCAAAATGAGCAAGGGACTAATTCTTGGATTGGCCTTGGCGGTGGTGCTCGTGAGCGGTGCTTTTTTCAACGCTCAGGCAGATTGCGGTTGTCTGCCTCAGTTGAGCACGCCGTGCTGTGGCGA
>Ga0326728_10025889_pt1 | contig 10451 bp, 7 predicted proteins | sample MB3enrmetagenome_FD_207602 | JGI IMG/M metagenome (GOLD analysis project Ga0326728, IMG submission 207602) | Lab enriched peat soil microbial communities from McLean, Ithaca, NY, United States - MB31MN | ecosystem: Environmental > Terrestrial > Soil > Wetlands > Peat | place: USA: New York... | reverse complement strand
AGACCTACACCGAGCTAAGTCAGTCCAGGGTAAGAGAGATTGTTTCCCTGAAACTTTCCCTCGTTGGACTTTCAGGTTTCGAAGAATTTTATCCATCCGAGATCAGCGGAGGCATGCAGAAGCGGGCGGGCCTTGCCAGGGCCATGGCCCTCGACCCGGAGATACTCTTTTTCGACGAGCCCTCGGCTGGGCTCGACCCCATTAGCGCCAGGCATCTCGATGAGTTGATTCTCGAGCTCAGAGACAGCCTCGGAGCCACATTCGTCGTTGTAACCCACGAATTGGCGAGTATTTTTACCATAGCAAACAATTGCGTCTTTCTCGACTCGGCTTCCAAGACTATGATAGCAGGCGGCGATCCCCGCACTCTGCTGTCGGAGTCCACGGACCCCAGGGTCTTGCTCTTCCTTACGAGGGGAGAGAGAGGGGCTTCGACAGCTAAAGAGGCAGTCGTTTCATAAAGACAGCAAAAACATAAGAGAGAGCCATGAGCAAGCAAGCTAATACGGCGGTTATCGGAAGTTTCGTCTTGGGTGGACTGGTCCTGCTAATAGCCGGGCTTCTCATTTTCGGAGGCGGAGAGTTGTTCACCAAGACCAACAAGAATGTGCTTTTCTTCGATGGGTCCGTAAATGGTTTAAGTATCGGGGCTCCGGTTAATTTCAAAGGGGTCAAGATAGGCTCCGTTACGGACATAAACCTGCTCTTCGATCCTCGAGATTTCTCTTTTAAGATAATGGTTCTCATAAAGACGGAATCCAAACGAATTGCTCCGACCCAGGTCGAGGGGGAAGCGAAAAAGTATCTGGAGAATTTTGGCAGAGTTACAGTGTTCGAGTTACTCATAGAGAAGGGTCTGAGAGCGCAACTTGGACTGCAAAGCCTGGTGACGGGTCAGCTCTATGTCAATCTGGACTTCTATCCGGATAAACCTGCTCGAATCGTCGGTCTTGAGAAATCATACACCGAGATCCCCACGATCCCGTCAAGCCTCGAGCAGTTCTCGAAGACCATCGACAGGATTCCCCTTGAAGAAATCGCCGATAAGTTCGTCGCCTCTGTGGACGGGATAGAGCGGTTTATCAATTCCCCTGACTCCCAGCAAATACTTGCATCTCTAAACGCAGCAGTCAAAGATGCCCAGGCGCTTCTCAAGAATATAAGCGACCGCGTGGACCCCATCTCCGCAAATCTGGAAAAGACCCTTAACGAATCCCGCAATCTACTGGCGAATATCAACAAACAAATCGGACCGCTCGCAAAAGACGTCAGCGAAACAGTCAAAGAAACCAAGACGACTGTAAAGAACCTGGATGGCAGGCTTGCAATGGTTGCCTCCGAGCTGGATGGAACTCTCAAGGCTGCTCATGCCGCCATGATAAAAGCCGAAAGCGCATTGGCAGCCATGGAAGGAGCCGTAGGGGAGAACTCCGATATACGCTACGAGCTTGCTTCCACCTTGAAGGAGCTCTCGAGCACTGCGCGTTCCATGCGCACCTTGACCGATTATCTCGAAGGCCATCCCGAATCGCTCATAAGAGGGAAGAAATGATAAAGAACGACTCAACACGCGATTTCTTAAAAAGATGGATCATCTTTGCCCTTTTCCTGCTTTTGCCCTGCCTTTTTGCGTGCGCCGGAACTCCACCGACAAGGTTCTATGTCTTGAGCGCAGGCGCCGATTCACAAATGAAATCATCTGAAGGGCTTTCGGTTGGAGTCGGTCCCATCAAGATACCCGACTACCTCGATAGGCTTCAGCTCGTCACGCGGTCAAACGTTAACACTCTGGTTCTTGCCGATTTCGACAGATGGGGGGAGCCCCTGCAAAGCGGTTTCCCGCGCGTTCTTTCGGAAAACCTTGGCAAACTGCTTGATACGGAAAGCGTTGCGGTCTATCCCTGGCCCTCTTCCAATAAGATGGACTATCAGGTAACGGTGGAAGTGGTGCGGTTCGACGGCGCAATGGGAGGGGATGTCGTGTTGGAGGCCAGATGGGCTCTAACGTCTGAAAGCGGCAAGCGCTTGCATGTAAGGGAGATCTCCACTGTCAGCGAGCCGGTGAAAGAGAATTCCTACGAGGCCCTGGTTGCAGCGCAAAGCCGCGCTCTGGCTGGTTTAAGCCGGAAAATCGCCGCCGCTGTTCTTGAAGCTTGGACAACCGGGCATACCCAATAGAATAGACTTTACCCGGTGCATTCGCAGAAGAATCCGCTTCCTTTTACTCCGAGGTCGGGAACTTCATCATACGGGGTGACCAATGCTCGGGAAATTTTCATGAGAGCCTGCCGAAAGCATTCTCTGCGCTCTCTGCGTCTGGTGCGCTGGGATTCCGGGCGCCGCAAAATCATTGTCGTTATGCACCACGGCCTCAGCAGAATTCTCTATTGTCGGTTTTCGGTTGTTCTGAATTTTGGTAAAAGACGACTACAAGCACAATAGGAATTATGATTCCGAACGCAATTCTTCATGATGCTCGCCGCACCCGCCAAGCATCAAAATGGGGCTATTTTCTACGTAATTTGTGCGAGAAGGACATTTAGAGTAAGTCGTCTTCCTTTGCTGGACGCGTCTTCTCTGGAGCGGGCCGGTTGGCCGTTTGGGGGTATACCAACGAAAGAGGAGCCGAGACGATGACAATGGCAGGTACGTCCGAAACCGACGCCCAAGGTGTGCGGTTTCCCATGCTCCAGGGGATACTGCCTGTCGATCGGTCCATGGTGCCCGCCGACATCCTGGCGGGCATGACCCTGGCTGCCCTGGCCATCCCTCAGGTCATGGGCTACACCAGGATCGCCGGCGCCCCGGTGATCACCGGCCTCTATACCGTTCTCCTCCCCATGGCCCTGTTTGCCGTCTTCGGCTCGTCCCGGCACCTGGTGGTGGGGGCCGACTCAGCCACCGCAGCTATTCTCGCCAGTGGTCTTGCCGGCCTGGCCGTCTCGGGCTCGGCCGAATACCTGGCCCTGTGCGGTGTGTTGGCTTGCATGGCCTCGATGATGCTTATCATCGCCCGCATGATTCGCCTGGGGTTCCTGGCGGACTTCCTGTCCCGCACCGTGCTCATCGGCTTTCTGACGGGGGTGGGCGTCCAGGTGGCCTGCGGTGAAATAGGGGGCATGCTGGGCTTGCCCAGAGTCGGGCACGGCGCTCTGAATAGATTAATTCACGATGCCCGGCATCTCCAAGAGTCGAACTGGTCTACTCTGATAATGACCGCAGCCGTTCTCGCCATCATTCTCGGCTCCCGGAAAATATCCAGGAAACTCCCCGGCCCCCTCGTAGCCATCATCGGCGCCATCATCGTGAGCTGGGCGATAAACCTGCAAGCCCAGGGGGTCACCATTCTCGGCCCGGTTCCCGGAGGCATTCCGGCCGTGGGCTTGCCCCACGTGGACCTGAGCTTCAGCCTCCTCATGAAGCTTCTGCCCACCGCCTTTTCCATATTTGTGGTAATCCTGGCCCAGAGCGCCGCGACATCGCGAGCCTATGCCACCCGTCACGACGAACGCTTCAGCGAAAACGTCGACCTGGTAGGCCTCAGCATTGCTAACGTGGGCGCCGGGCTTACCGGTACCTTTGTGGTCAATGGCAGCCCCACTATGACGCAGACGGTGGACAGCGCCGGGGGGCACAGCCAGTTGGCGCAAATCACTGCCAGCGTTGTTGTCCTCCTGGTGCTCCTCTTCCTGACCAGGCCACTGGAGTTCATGCCCGGCGCGGCGCTTTCTGCCGTCGTTTTCCTGATCGGCCTGGATTTGGTTGACGTGTCGGGAATGCGGCAGATTTTTCGCGAGAGGCCGGTGGAGTTCGGGGTGGCTCTCATAACCGCTGCCACCGTAGTCCTACTGGGGGTGGAGCAGGGTATCCTGCTGGCCATGTTCCTGTCACTGGTAAGCCACACCCGGCACGGCTACCAGCCTAAAAACGCAGTGCTCGTGGCGGCCGAACCTGAAGGCTGGAAGACCGAGCCGGTGACAACCCGGGGCCAATTGCTCCCGGGACTGCTGGTTTACCGGTTCAACCACAGCATGTATTATGCCAATGCCGAGCAGATGTACGAGGAGGTCAGCAGGCTGGCCAAAGAGGCGAAGCCGCCGCTGGTCTGGTTCTGCATCGGCGCCGGCGCCGTGGATGATATCGACTACACCGCTGCCGCAACTTTGCGGTCCCTTTATACTCTCCTCCAGGAACAGGGCATAAGGCTGATATTTTCCGAGGTCTCCGATGAGGTCTATGCCCAACTGGAACGATCGGGGATAACCGGTCTGGTCGGCAAGGACGCCTTTTATGCCTCCGGAGCAGCGGTGTTCAGCGCTTACAAGGCAGCCCAAAGGGCTTCCCAGCCATTCGGGCAAGGTTGAGAAAAGGCGGTGGACAGGACGATGAAAGAATGTTCAGGCCAGTAAGAGTTTCTTGGAATACTTGAAAGGGGCCGTTCCAGGCGACAATATTTTCGTGCGGCAGGTCAATTCCCTGAACCCGAAACAATGCAACCTGTTCTTGCGGCATGGTAGCCCGTTTTGTGCTTCAGGGGGTGGTCATTGGGTAAAATGAAGGTGATAATTGCGGCGCCCGGAATCGCAGACCACCGCAGAGAGCGCAGAGAATGCTTTCGTGGTGAAATGATCTTTCGGCGCCCGAAATCTCCCGTCAGGATGCAAAGTTAGAAAAAACAGATATCAACACGACCGCCGGCAACCCATCTATGCCTTGCCGTCGACAAAATCCATTACTTCCTTCCACCATAACTTGTCCGCATACATATACCAGTCGTTGTGCCCGGCTTCCGGAAAGATCCACATTTTTTTGGACTTGCCCGACAACGAATCATACAAGTTTCTTGCGTGCGCCACCGGCACCAGCGCGTCACGCGCCGCCCCAACAACTGCAATATTACCTTTGAATGAGCGAAGATTGCCGATGCTGTCGTACTCGTCTTTGAGAAACAGGCGAACAGGGAAAAAAGGGAATTTCTCTTGAGCTACCGAGGCGAGCGAGTCCCATGGGGTGATCAGGACCAGGCCGTCGATTTGGACCGATGTTTCCCTTGCCGCGGCGGCCGCAACCCCGCAGCCCAGGGATTCTCCCAGTAAGAAGAGAGGTCCGCCGAAATCTTCAAATGCAAGACGTATGGATTCTCTGGCATCCTTCACGTACGACTTCTCTCCCAGTTCACCCTTCCTCCCTCCATATGCAGGATATTCCGCAAGAACTACGCGATACCCGAGAGGGCCGAGCGCATCCAAATAGTACGCCCTGTCTGCGGCGGTCCCTCCGTTGCCGTGGAATACTACTACCGTTCCCCTGCCGAGTATGGGTTCGTTTTCAGAAACCAGACCGCCATAGTCAATTCCCGATGCCCGCCACAGTTTCATATTGCCGGCCTTCAGCAATGCTTCGGGAGGAACCGACGAACTCGGATAGTAGAGGAACATGTACTGAAAGTTAAACATAAGCGGTATCCCTATTAGCGACAGGGCCAGAATGAAAATCGAGATCATTGCCGTTTTGACCTGGCGCGAAAGCTTCATGATTCTCCCACCAAGGTTTCAATTATTACCAAAAAATCACAAATATTTCACCACGAAGAGGTCAGTGCTGCGGCAAGGCCCGGTGATGCATGCCCCAAAAAAGGTGAGAGCCGAGAAGGAAGGAGCCACCAATGGCCCTACTCACGGCTCTCCGAGGAGGCACCAAGGCCTCCGCTGATATAAATCGGAAAAAGAGCCAAAAATCTAAAGCAAAATCAACCTAACCGCAATGCCCCGGGATCCATTCTCCGTGGCGGTTATGATGGCCTGGAATCCAGTGCAGACGTTTCCAGTGAGCCGGAATCCATTTGCCGTGTTTGTTGTAGTGGCCGTCTACCCAGACCTTTTTGCAGGGGGGCGGCTGGGCGCTTACATCAACGGCTGTGAACACGGACAGGAGAGCCAGACAAACACCCAAAATCAGCACTTTCATTTTCAACTCCTCTTTGCCTTTAATTGAATGTTTTCTAACAAATCTACAGCAAGCGCCAAAAGAGAGTCGACATTCATGTTTGGTTGGAAAAGGTTCCTTTCTGACCTCCGTCAACCGACCTCCGACGTCTGTTATAGTATTTCTCAAAAAGACAAGCGAGCAAGGTGTTTTGTCTACATGCAGTAATATTTTTGAGAGCAGACCCGGGGCAGCACATGGAGTTATCAGGGGCGTCCGGAAATTATTGTGAAAGACCCGGCGCAGATCAAGGTGAAATGAATAACTGAGATCCGGTTTTTATTTTCGATGAAATTTCCAATAAATTTCCTTTGAAATAGCACAATAATTAATGATTACAATATCTTGTGAATGGAACCCGCCCTTCTGATGCAAACAGGCCGGTAGGAATAATAACACCCATGCCGGAACCGGGCCGGGGGCGGTTGCACTGGCCTCCGGGCTATGATGCCGGCCTCACTTGCCTAAGGGCCTGGAAAGGCACGCCGATGTTTGGTTGAAAGCAAACTCGATCTCATCTAACATCCCTGCATCGATCTCCGCTCACGATTTGCAAATTTCTATAATGATTACATTTTATAGAAAATGGTGGAAATTGCCGTCCAGCGGCGTGGATGAACTCCTGACGGGGAGTGTTCCCATGGAGGCATAAGTAATGGGTTTTATGAAAGCTTTTTTATTTTTGACGGCAGCGCTGCTTATCGTTTCGGTCCCGCTCGACACCGGAGCTTCCGGTTTTTCGGAAAAGGTCGGTAGCCTGCGGTGCGGGGTACATTTGGCTCAGCTTGGAGAACCGCAACTGAAAGTTCTCGACCAGTGCGGGCAGCCCAGCGCCAAGGAGTCATATCCTTATTATGGCAATTCAGGCATTGACGGGACTGTGGAGAAGTGGACTTACAACCGTGGCCCGGACGATTTTATTTACGACTTTACATTCATGGACGGGCGATTGGTGGAGATAAAGCAATTGGGTAGAGGTTTCTAAGAGTTTCGCCGGGATAGGAAGTCGTCTCGCTCTAGCGATCGGAGACTGTGAAAAATTTATTACGCACAGCGGCAGGCAATGTGAGCCGTTTTGGTTGGCGCCCATTCTGCCGGGGGATATTCAATGGTGGAGACCGCCAGGGAGGCGCCAGGAGGGTGAAACCAGCCGGTGAGCCAAGCTGATCGAATCCCCGCCTCGTCAGCTCTAGGGACAAGCGGCGTTATTGCAAATATTTGTTCCCATCTGGAGTCCGCCCGATACCTGCCCTGTGGTGTTGCCATTAAACACGTTATTGGCATATCCCCCTGATGAGACCAGGCCATACCCGCCATTGGCGTTTGCGGTGTTGCCGACCGCCGTGTTGGCAACAATGCCATTTCCCCCGTTGTTGCTGGAAAAGTTGTTGTTCGCCGTCCCGGCCTCGATGCCATATCCGACGTTACCGGTCGCAGTGTTGCCAATCGCCGTGTTGGCGAGAATACCACTCGTCTCATTGTTAGTTGAAGAGCTGTTGTTGGCCGTTACGGCGCTTATGCCAATCCCCCCGTTGTTGTTCGAAACGCAGTTGTTCACAGTGCCGGGGGAGTCGATTCCATCACCCCCGTTGTTGGCTGAAGTGTTGTTGCTTGCAATGGTGGACGTGATACCGACTGTCCCGTTGTTGGCTGCAGTGTTGTTGCTTGCAATGGTGGCATTGATGCCATAACTTCCGTTGCTATAGGCTTGAATTCTTTCAGCTCTCGAATTCGCTCCCCCCAGATTGATCCCGCCTAATCCCATTCCACTCACTACGCCATTTGATACGGTGATATTCTCTTCCGTGGGGGCATTGACCCCTATGCCATTTCCGGAGGGGGAGCACGAAACCGACTTATTAGCGCCCGGCGTACAGACGGTTGGACCTAAAATGGAGAACCCGTTGAGGTCGAGGGTGACGTTATCCGAGGTGATCTCTATGGCGGTGGTATTGGGTCTGGCGACGGTGAGGTTGCCTGAGAGTCTGTAGCTGCCAGGCGTGCTGATGGTCACCGGGAACCCCGGGGTGTCATGCGGCGTTACATGCCCGGCAGCGGCCCTTGCCTGATCGATTAGTACCACTCCATCCACCGCATGGGCGCTCCCGCATAAAAGCATGACGACAAAAACCGCAGCCGAGCTCAGCGCAAGACGACACTTCATCGATCCCCCCTTAAGATTTCACAGTGTTTCAAAGTTCACGATTCCTGGATCAATTACCCTATGTCCAAATCGAACGCAAGGGATATCGTAATGAAGCCGCCCGGGGCCGGTTCCGATGGAATTATTGACCGGAACAATCAACTTGTGCGGTATGCATCCGGAATGGTAGGGATCGCGCCGGATTTCGAGCCTCTGCTCTCTATTCGCTGTCACTGTTCACTGGTAAATGCGGTCTTGAAATTGACTTTTCCGGTTTCGCGGAGTATGGTTTTACTTCTTTAGCGATCTCGCCCATGCGCAATTTGAGCTCTATTGGGAATCCATTTGTGAATATATAAACAAAATCGAACAGGAGGTTCCGGTGATCACCAGACTTTTCGAACCTGTGTCCATAGGACCGGTTACGCTTGCCAACCGAGTCGCCATGACGGCGATGCATCTTAACTATACTCCTAACGGCGAAGTGAGCGATCAATTTCTGAATTTCTACGCCGCACGGGCGAGAGGAGGGGCCGGACTGATCATTATCGGCGGCGCGGCAATAGACGATCAGGCCTCGGGGGCCGATTTTTTCCTGTCAATTCAGGATGATCGATTCATCCCCGGACTTTCGCGTTTCACGGACGTGATTCACAAAGAGGGATCGAAAGTCGCTGTGCAACTCTACATGGCCGGCGCATATTCGTTTTGCGGATTGAAAGGATTGCCTATTCCGGCGCCTTCAGAGTTCACCGCTTTATTCACCCGGCAGAAGACCACGCCTATGACGCTGGAAGATATCGACCGCATTCAGCAGGATTTCGTGCAGGCTGCCCTGCGCGCAAAGAAAGCCGGATTCGATGCAGTAGAGGTGATTGCATCGGCGGGATATCTCATCTGTCAGTTTCTCTCGCCTAAAACCAACAAGAGGGAGGACGACTACGGCGGCTCTTTTGAAAACCGTATGCGCTTCGGTCTGGAAACCATACGCCGGGTACGTGAGGGAATCGGTTCGGACATGGCTCTTATAGTCCGGGTAGCAGGAAACGATTTCGTTCCGGGCAGCCTCACGAACAAGGAATCGCGAGTGTTTGCGAGGGCCGCGCAGGAAGCTGGCGCGGACTGCATCAATGTCACGGGCGGATGGCACGAAAGCCGGGTCCCGCAGATCACTTTCGATCTGCCGCAAGCCGGATACGCATATCTGGCAAGAGGGATCAAAGAAAACGTGAGCGTTCCGGTCATAGGCTGTAACAGGATCAATGACCCATTCGTCGCCGAAGAAGTGCTGAAAGAAGGCATTGCCGACCTTGTGGGAGTTGCAAGAGGACTCCTCGCCGATCCCGAGTTCGTGAAGAAAGCACGGGAAGGAAGGGCGGATGAGATTCGGCGCTGTGTGGCGTGCAATCAGCGATGCTTCGATCACGTATTTCGAGCGATGCCGGTGGGGTGCATGGTGAATCCCAGGGCCGGAAAGGAACTGCAAACCGAATTCGGGCCGGCAAAGGAGCCCAAAAAGATTCTCGTGGCGGGGGCAGGTCCGGCAGGATGCGAGTTGGCGGTAACCGCAGCGCTTAGAGGACACAAGGTCGTCCTGTGCGACAAAGAAGATCATATCGGAGGCCAGGTGCACTGGGGCGCGCCCGCCACCGGGAAACATGACTTCCATTACATCTTTGACTACTATAAAGCAATGCTCTCAAAATATGGGGTCGAGCTGCGGATGGGGGCCGAAGTGACGGTCGACCTCGTGCAAAAAGAAAAGCCGGACGTGGTGGTGGTTGCCACCGGAGCGGCGCCGTTCAAACCTCCCATTGACGCCGTTGAAGCGTCAAACGTTCACCAGGCCTGGGACGTGCTCCAGGGAAAGGCCGACACAGGCGCAAACGTGGTCGTTGTTGGCGGCGGTTCTGTCGGTCTCGAGACCGCTATTTCTCTTGCGGCAAAAGGAACCATATCGCCCGAGCAATTGTATTTCCTTGCGCTCCATAACGCGGAATCGCCCGAGGTCCTTCGCGATCTCATGGTGAAGGGCGTCAAGAAAGTCACCGTGATAGAGATGCAGAAGCGCATGGCTCAGGACGTGGGTCCTTCTACACGCTGGGTGCTTTTAAAAGAGCTGGAGATGCGCGGGATCACCCTTATCACCGGCGCCAGGATGAAAGAGATAGAGCAGGGCAAAATTGTATATACGGACCTGGAGGGAAAGGAGATAACAATTCCCGCGGATTCGGTGATCCTGGCAATGGGTTCCAGACCGGAAAATTCACTTGCAAAAGCCCTGGAAACAGCAGGCATCAAGAACGTTCGAGTGATCGGCGAT
>Ga0326728_10025888_pt1 | contig 10452 bp, 8 predicted proteins | sample MB3enrmetagenome_FD_207602 | JGI IMG/M metagenome (GOLD analysis project Ga0326728, IMG submission 207602) | Lab enriched peat soil microbial communities from McLean, Ithaca, NY, United States - MB31MN | ecosystem: Environmental > Terrestrial > Soil > Wetlands > Peat | place: USA: New York... | reverse complement strand
GGGCGTCAGAGTTCTCCGAATATGCGGCGTCGACCGGGTACGCCGACCGCTTTATCGCACTCATGGATATCGATCCCGACTGGACCGTCCTTGACATGGCCTGCGGAGGCGGGACTCTCGCCATCCCTCTCTCCCAGAGAGTCAAGTCCGTTACTGCAGTCGATTTCTCGTCGAACATGTTGGCTATCGTAGATAAGCGTTGCTGCCAGAAGGGAATCACGAACGTCAGGACTGTTCGGGGCCGATGGGAGGATGACTGGGAGAGCATCGAAATAGGCCCGCACGACGTGGCGATCGCTTCCAGGTCGCTGATCGGTGAAGACGTGCGTGGGCTGATCGGCAAGCTGAATAGAGCGGCAAGAAGGTATGTCTATATTTCGACCATCGTCGGCGATGGGCCTTTTGACCGGCGTCTCTTCGAGGCAACAGGAAGGCAATTCAAGGCTGGCCAAGACTACATCTACTACTATAACCTGCTCTATGAGATGGGTATCAGAGCCTGTGTCGCCTTTGTCGCAGAGGAGCACCGAAACGGGTGGGGGAGCCATGAAGAGGCGTTGAAGGACCAGCGGTGGATGTTCCACGGCATGACCGGCGATGAGGAGCAGAAGGTGTCGGCCTACCTGAAGAAGCATCTTGTCCGGACAGACGGTGGGTGGAAGTTACCCTATTCCCGGGACTGCTCGTGGGCTGTCATGTGGTGGTCGAGGAGCCAGCCAGGATCGTGAGGGGGTTTCATGCTCACGTCAGGAAAATAGGGAGCCCCAATTGGCTTTGACCCCTACGGCCGCCAGTCGTTCACATACCTGGCTTTTGCCGGAGTCTTTCCTTCATCGGGCAAGGCGTTCCAATCCACATAGTGCGGCCGATTCAGATAGAGGAGCCGGATCACCTCCGCCTTTCCTGTCTTCGCCACAATGGCCTTCGTTTCCTTGAACGCCTGGAGGTAGCCCTTGCGCTCGTCTCCGCAGGCGGAGAGATCGTTCCACAGATCTCCGAGAGCATACCACTCGGTTGTCTTGGCGATCTCGTCAGACTGTCTGGCGGCGAAAGACGGGCTCACTTCGCTTTGGATCACCTGGCACAGCCCCTCCTCCAGCCACAGCGGCACATCCAGGTTTTCCTTGCGCTTCATGGAAAACATAGTCGCACGCGAGATGTCCGAGACGAAATGGTGGGTAACTTCATGGGCTAGCACGGCCGAGAAGCGGTCCCTGTCGGTGTTCTTCTCAGACGAGAGAGGCGAGACGAAGAGAATGATGTTCGCTCCGTTTCGGGTCCCAGGAGCGCACATATAGCCGTCGCCGCAGGCCATGCATATCATGTACTCCAAGTCGGCCACGGTCGGCGCCATCCATAGATCGATCGCAAGATCGCCCCGAGAACCGAACCAATCCTTCACGTGCCCGTACGCGAGAAGGAACGTTTCACGAACTGATGGGAGGACGGAGGCATCGCAGGGAGCGTAGCAGATGCGGAGATGGGGCGCCACCGAGCACATTTCGGTGATATTCGGAGACTTCTCGAACCGCTCGCAGAGGTACTGACTCTTCCGAATATCAAATCTCCGCTGTAACGGGGACCGGTCTATGTTGTTCATGCCTCCGTTTTCCTTTACCCGCGCCTCACGGCGGCAGAAAGTTGAGAAGGGTCGCTGCCTGGAGCCTTCGAGTCCGACGACTGCTTGGCGTTGCTCATATGCTCTTACGATACCGCACCGCATTAAGGGATGCACCTATGTCCAGAACCTTCCTTGCCCCGTCAGACGTAAACCCCATCGCTTCGTAGAATCGTCGGGCCCTCTGGTTGTCTTCAAAGACCCAGAGGACTACCCCGGAGTGACCCCGAGACTTGAGTGTCCCTTCCGCCTCCCGGCACATGCTTCGACCGATTCCTCTTCGCCAGTATGGGGATGAAAGATACATTCCCCAGATCTCACCAGTCGATCGCGCATCAATATCGGAATCTCGGCAAGGGCCGAGAACGAGGAAGCCTGTTATGGCGCCTCCCTCTTCCGTAACATAGAGCTCTTCGGGGCCCGTGACGATGGCGTCACGAAAACGCTCGGCTCCCCGGGCGCAGTCGAGTCTCTCCAGTCGGTTATCGGGCACGATCCCCCGGTATGCCGATCGCCAGGAATCCACGCGAACCATGGCGATAGCCGCAGCGTCATCTGGGCATGCTTTGCGTAGATTCATTTCCCACCTCCTGTGGGGAGGGCGGCTGACTGTCAAAGAAGCGTCCGTCAACCGCCGTGTTCGGCAGGAATGCGTGAAATCGAGTCCGACGGAGGCTGCGATTCACCCAAAACTGCCGGATGTGTAATTGATCTGCTATGCTTCACCGAAAGGAGCCTCACGCCGAGGAATCTGGCGTAAAACTCGTCGGCGAGGTGCTTCATGTCGAAATCGAACACCTCCGGATGAAAGATGTTGGCTATCTGCATCAAGCCCAGGATCCAGTCGGGCCTGCCCCCCGTATTGTACGGATGCATGCTATACACCCTCCTGCCCTTAATGGCCGCGAGTTCGCCCAGACCGTTTCTCATACAAAAGCGGTAGAAATCGTCAACGGGGTAAGCTATGGCCCCGTTGATGAGGATCACCTCCGGATCGAGCATCTTGAGCGTCTCTTCTGGAATGGTCATGCCGGGGGTGTCGTCGCGGACCAGGTCTTTATTGAGAGAGCGACCTCCGGCTATTTCGACGAGGTTGCATTCGAACTTGTCCCCGAATACAGCGATGAGAGGATGGCCGAGAGAGAAATAGACCGTTGGTCTGCGAGCCCCCTTGGCACCGTTCTTTATGATCGACACGTATTTCTCCGTATATTCTCTGAGCTCACGGGCTTCATTGGTTCTGCCGGCAAGCCTCGCATAATGATCTACGGTATCCAGATATGAATCTATCCTCTTGGTTCTTTCGTAAAGTCCCTTGATGAAATCCGTCTCCAGTATTTGTTGGAACACGGAAGCCACGACCGCGGGATTTCGCTCCCCGAGAAAGGCGAGAACGGTCTGGATGGATTCGAGGCTCAGTATTGTCTTGTACCCTCCGAAGAAACCGAGGACCTGCGCCCCCCCTTCTTTTTCAAATGGGCCCACAAAAGGCGGCCGGAAGCCGCAAACGCACGCCCCATCATCGTTGTAGCCGGACACGTGTGCGCACATGGGGCCGTTGAATCCCCTGTGGACCAAGGCTTTTCCGCACTCGGTGCAATAGGTGTCCAGATAAGGCGTACCGGGAGAGTTGAAAAGATACACGTAGTTCAAAAGCTTCTTGATGTCTTCGCAGAGTGCCTCGGCCTCTCTTATGGACGGCTCATCGGCGATATCGGCTGCGGCAAGGGGGATGAAGCGCATGATCTGAAAAGGAACGTCCTTTGAGATCGACGCGACGAGCCTCGCTGTTTCCAGGACTTCGTCTTCGCGTCCCTTGACATAGACTGCGGCAACTTCGGTGAAGACTCCGCTTTCAATGCTGAGGCGAAGGTTTCGGAGTATGTGGGAGACGGACCCTGCACCGAACGAGGAGTACGTCTCGTCCGTGCATCCCTTTATCCCGATGTTCACGAAATCGATGTGGCGCAACAGGTCTCTGAAGGATGCTTCGGCAAAGTAGGCGTTTGTCGCGCATCCGACGAGAAGACCCTTCCGGCGTGCAAGGGAGGCAACCTTTTTGAAGGTGAGAAAAGAAACCGCGGGCTCGTTGAAGCAGAACATGATGCCCGAGCACCCCTCTTCATAGGCCCTATCGGCAACCTCTTCCGGGCTCATTCCATGAAGGGCGCCTTCTATGGAGCGAACGCTTTCCGTGAGTATCCACGATACGCAGCCGCTGCACCTGAAGTTGCAGCCGATGGTGCAGATCTGAAGGAACTTGCTCCCAGGATGATAGTGGAGCATGGGCATGGATTCTATTTCGGACGGGACAGCGACGAGATATTTGTCAGGGTATCTCTCCACTATCTCGTCATTACGATTTGCATAGGTCCCACAGATTCCGGTCCCGTTTTCGGCTAGGCGGCAACGGTTTTCACATATGGTACATTCCATGTGCTGTCCTCCGGTGGCCCGAGAGATCGACTCTTCATGAGGTCCGGGCTAGAATTCAAAGGGGCGGCATGCCATCCAGGATCCTTTCTGCGTCCCTATTCGTGAGATCGATGCCGTATATCTCGGCATAGAATTTCCGCATCTCCCGGATGATGTCCCACTCCTTGAAGAGATCCGGATGGAACTTCTTGGCCAGGAACAGCGGCAACAAGGCAGTCTCGCAGCTCGTCATATCCCAGAAAAATATCCCTGCCGGTACCTTGTAGACCCTTCCCGATTTGCTCGCCCTCAACCCCTTGAAGGCGGTATTCGTTTCTATCGAATCGAATGACCCGTTCATTCCCAATAGTATTATGTCGGGGTCCCATGCCACTATCTTCTCCATGGTGACTACGGCAAAGTATTTTTCCAACTTCCTTGGGAGGTATATGCCGCCTGCCAGCTCGGTATACCATCGCATTATCGTGTTCGCGCCTTGCGTGGAATAGAGATCCGCCATCTTGCCGTAATAGACTTTAGGCTTATGGCTTTCCGGAATCTTCGACGTAACGGCGGATATCCTTTCGGTAATTCCGTCGAGGTATGTGCAGTATTTTTCGGCGCGCATCCTGGCATCGGGACCGAGTATGTCACCGAAGAAGAGCACCTGTTTTTTGAACTCTGCCGTGTATTCCGCCATCGTGGAAGGTATGAACCTATCGTTAAAAGGACACACAGCGGCGATACCGGCTTGGACAACCTTGTCGATATTCACGTGTCCCTTCGGGTAGAAAACAAGATCGATCTTGAGCCTTAGCAGCCTTTCTACATCCGGGAGCGCGCTGAATGGGGCAGTCGGGATATCTTTCAGCTCAGGGTAGAACTTGTAGGCCCACGGCGTTGCCTTTTCCGGCATCAGACCTATTCGTGAGCCCTTACTGAGCATGACGATCTTATCATAGGCCGGATGATAGAGACAGGCTATCCTTTCCGGGGTAGACGGTATCTCGACCTTTGCGCCGTCGAGGCCAATGATGATCCTGGTCTGACCCGCGTAAGGCTTTCCAGGCCCAACGACAAAGAGAAGGGCGAGGAAAAAGGCGATGGACGATAAGACCGCTTTCTTCTTCATGGTCACATGGGCGGGAGACATTTCAGTATCCTTTCTGCGTCCTCGTTGGTTATTGTCTTGCCGTACACCTCTGAATAGAATGTCTTCATCTCTCCTGCCATGTCCCAATCCCTGAACAGATCGGGGTGGAATATCTTTGCCAGGTAAATGGCGAGCAACACGCTCTCGCCACTGGCAAGATCCCACATAAAAACCCCGTTCGGGATCACGTAAAGCTTTCCGTCCTTAACTGCCCTCATGGATTCCCAGTTCGGGTTCTTCCTTACGCTCTCTGCCGCGTTGCCCCACCCGCTTACGAGGACTATGTCAGGATCCCACGACAACACCTGCTCCATGTTCACTTCAGTGAAGTTGTTGTCAAAAGCCTGGGGCAGGAAAATGCCGCCCGAGACCTCGGTGATCCAGTACATGAAGCTGGCCTTGCCCTGGCTTGCCAGAGGATCCCCGCCCCTGCCGCCGTAATAGACGGTAGGCCTGTCTTTCTTTTCCACCTTTGAGGTTATCGCAAGGATCCGGCTGATCTTCCCATCGAAGTATAGGCAGTACTTGTCGGCTCTCGTCTTTGCATCCGGCCCGAGGAGATCGCCAAAAAACAACACCTGCCTTTTGAAGTTATCCAGGAACTCGTTGATGGTCCTCGGCCTCTTGCGAGCCGAGAAGCCGCACGCAGTCCTTATCCCCGCTGCCTCGTACTTCTCTGCTTCGCCGGGGAACGGCGAGTACAGCACGAGATCCACCTTGAGTCTGAGCAATTTCTCGACATTACCGGTAAAAGGCGGTTGCATTGTCTCCACGTTTCTTATCTCGGGATAAAGCCTGTGAGCCCAGGGAGATGGCTTCATCGTCAGGACCAAACAGTTGCCTTTCCCGAGCATGACGATCCTGTCCGAGGAGACCCCGTGCATGCACGCTATTCTCTTGGGAATGGCGGGCACCTCGATCCTGCGGTCATCCATGTCCGTAATAGTCTTGTAATCGGCGGCGCGAACGGGCGGGCCGAGACCGAACGACACGAACAAGAGCACCGTGAGTATGAGCAGAAGAATCTTGTCCTTCATCTCTCGCCTATTCCTTCCACTGTCTGGTTTGCTTCATGAGAAGATACCCGAGAAGAGGGGCGCCTATGAACGATGTGACGATGCTTATCGGTATTTCTCCGTTAGGCATGTTGCGCACGATGGTGTCAGTCAGGAGCAGGAACACCCCTCCCAGCACGCAGGCAAAGGGGACCAGTCTGGCGTGGTCCGGGCCCACGATGAGACGGGATATGTGTGCAACGATGAGATCGACCCACATGATTATTCCGCAGGACGAGCTTCCCGCGGCAACAATGAGAGTCCCGAAAAGCATGAAGAGGACCCTCGCCGATTTGACGTTCACTCCCATGGAGAGTGCCTCTTCGTCCCCCAGGGCCATGAGGTTGAGCTTCCCTCTGAATATCCAGATCCCGGTTATGCCGATCGAGACGATGACCAGGGCCCTGATGACGTTATTCCAGAGGACATTATTTAGCCCGCCCATGGTCCAAAACGTGATGGCAGGGAGCTGCTCGTACGGGTCGGCTATATATTTCAGGAACGATCCTGCCGCCATGAAGACGGTGGATACGATGACGCCGGCGATGACCAGGGTGGTTATGCTATTTATGCCACGGTCGCCGATCAGGTAGACCAAGACAACGGCCGCTACGGCCCAGAAGAAGGCGGAGGTCTCTATGGATAAGGCCGACTTACTGAAGAATACTATGGCAATCGAGGCTCCGAATACGGCCCCGTGAGTAACCCCCAAAAAAGAGGGAGATACGAGGGGGTTTTTCATGATTCCCTGAAACACCACCCCCCCGACAGCAAGGGCAGCCCCGGCAATGACGGCCATGAGCACTCTCGGCATTCTCACTGACCACAAAACCATGGCCGGCACTGAAAGGTCGTCTCCCAGGGCATGACCCGTGAGTCTTAGGGAGAGCAGCTTCCACAATGTTGCGAGTCTTATGTGGTATTGACCGGTAGTGAGAGCGAATATCACGCTGAGGACCAGCAGAACCACGATAATAACGAAAGGACCATTCCTCCTCATTGCTCATATGCAGGGAGTACGTATTCCGCGCCTGTATCCGTGTGTCCCATGTTTATTCTCATGCCGTAAATTGACTCGAGGGATTCGACATGGAATACCGAGTCTCGCAAACCCTGATAACAGATGCGGCCGTCATTCAGCATCACGAGCCTGTCGCAGTACCTCCCTGCGGTATTGGGGTCATGAAGGGTCATAACGGTGGTGAGATTCTTCTGGCGCGTTATCTTTCTGATCAGTTCCATTATCACGTACTGGCGCTTGAAGTCGAGGTGCGAAGTCGGCTCATCAAGCAGCAGAATCCCTGCCTTCTGGAACAGCGCCCTCGCTATGAGCACCATCTGCTTCTCGCCGCCGGAGAGCTCATTGTATCGCCGCTCGGCAAGGTGCTCTATGTGGAGCTCTTCGAGGGTCTCGCGGGCCCTCGAATAATCATCCTTCTTCGCTATCCCTGAAATGCCATACCTCACGCTGCCGGCCATGAGCACCATCTCTATGACCGTGAAGGAAAAGACCACGTTCAATTCCTGCGGCACCATTGCAATCAGCTTGGCAATTTCCTCGCGGGAAAGCTCATGGACATCACGGTGCTGGACAGCTATTCTCCCTGCATCGGTACTCAGGATTCCATTAATGCATTTCAGCAGGGTAGTCTTACCGGAACCGTTAGGACCGAGAAGCCCGCAAATCTCGCCCTTTCTCACCGAGAAGCTTATGTGGCTCAGCGTCTTTCTCTCCCGGTACCTGAAATCAATATTCTCGATCACGAGGACCTCATTATCTTGCATCATATCCCTACGCTCCTGTTTCCTCGGGCAATCCGGAAATTGGTGGGCGCACTATAACCGCATGCATATAGCGCTCTTCGTTATATAACACTCCCCATAGCGAACAGTCAAGCTCTTCAAGCGGGTGCGAAGGAGAAAAACAGGATGTGGCGGGGAGAAAGAGCGCAGGGGCCAGGATCCTGGCCCCCGAAAGAAACTCGTGCAATACGGTCTAATGTGCGTCGAAGTCGCTCCATCGCGCCGGCCATCCGGCGCCTTCGTCCGCCTGAAGGGCGCAATGGGCATACATGCTGATCACCCCTTCCAACTCCGACTGGTCGGGCGGGCTCCAGAGCGCCCTTCTTCTCGCCAGCTCGTCGTCGGATAGCTCCACATCGAGCCTTCTTTCGCGAATATTGACGCGGATCCGGTCGCCGTCCTGAAGGAGCGCGAGGACGCCTCCTACTTGAGCTTCCGGGCAGACGTGACCGATGGCGAGATACCCCTTGGTAAAGCCTGAGAAGCGGCCGTCCGTGATGATTGCGACATCCTTGACCGCCCTGAGCTTGAGGGCCCTCACGAAGCCCAGGCCGCACGGCATTGCCGGGCCGCCCCTCGGCCCAATGTAGCGGATGACGACAGCGTCCCCCGCCTTCAGGGGACGTGCGCCTGACAGCACCTCCTCTATGGCCTGCCGAAGGGAATTGAAAACCCGCGCAATAAAAGTCCTGTCGAGGAGCGACTTGTTCTCTATGATGGTGTGGCGCGTGACGGCGCCCCTCGGCGCGAGGTTCCCGCGAAGGATCGCAAGAGAGCCTTCAGGCCAGAGGGGATTGTCGAGGGGCCGTATCACGTCTGAGTCGCTCAGATTCACGTCTGCCAGGTTCGCCTTCACCGTCTCACCCGTCACGGTCACGCAATCCGTTTCCAGAAAACCTTCCACCCGCTTCATCACGGCCGGTACGCCGCCGGCCTTGTGGAGATCAGGGAGGACGTAAGGTCCTGACGGCGTGACGCCGCACAGGGCGGGCACCGCCTTGCTGACTTCGTCCCACGTATCGAGGGTGAGCGGAATGCGGGCCTCGTGGGCATAGCACTGCAGGTGGACGAGGGAGTTTGTGCCCCCGCATATCGCCATGTTGACGGCTATCGCGTTCTTCAGACTCTCAATCGTGAGGATGTCGCGAGGCTTCAATCCTTTTCTTGCCATATCGACGATCCTCTTGCCCGTCTCTTTCGATTGCCATATCTTCTCGGCCGAGACTCCGACGGAGGTGCTCGTGCCGGGCAGAGAAAACCCGAGCGCCTCCATGAGCAGGGCCATCGTATTGCCCGTCGACATCTCGCCGCAGGCGCCGGCTGAGCTGCCGCAGCAGTCGGTCACCTCTTCGAGCAGTTCCTCGTAGGCTTCTTTCAGGTGGGGGGCGTCTTTCAGCTTGCGCAGCTCCTGGACCACGATCTCCTGTCCCTCCACGTAGCCGATGTTTCTGCCTTCATACGGGGAGGGGATCATCTGGCCGCCCCCTATGAATATGAAGGGCCTGTTCAGACGGATCGCGGCAAGCATCATGCCCGGAACAATCTTGTCACAGGCGCCGATTCCCACCCAGCCTTCGCACCAGCCCACGCGAAGGGCCGATTCCACCGACGCGAGGATCGCCTCGCGCTGGGGCAGGTCGTAATTGGCGCCGTCGGCGACGGTCCTACCGAGCATCGTGCAGGGGCCGATTACGTTGATCTCGAAAGGCATTCCTCCTGCCATCCTGATTCCCGCCTTTACGCCCTCCGCGATATTCCGAAGATGGATATGGCCGGGCGACTGTTCGCTCCACGAATTGACCACCGCGATCCTTGGCAGTCCCAGTTCCTCTGTCGTGAAACCCATGGCCTTGAACATGCACCGATGGCCATAGTCCGTCTTGAATTCCTCGAGCGCCTCGAGCGTGCCGATGTCGACCGGGTGTCGCATCGCCTCCTTCTTACCTTTCATTGATGTTTACCTCCCTCTTACAGGTCTTACAGGTTTTTGTAGCGAACTTAATGGCGATGTCGACCGGGGTGTCGCATCGCCTCCTTCTTACCTTTCATCGATGATTACCTCCCTCTTTCAGATCTTTCGGGCTTGTCACGCGGACTCACCTTCTTGGTATCGGCCCCTGAGTAGGCTGACCCTTTTATGGGACGGACCGACGCATCGGATCCTTGCGGCTGAAGATCGCGGCCCCTGATGAGAAAACCGGGCCAGGGGCCCACGTGACACGGGCCCCTTTGTCTTTGAACCTCAGTTTTTTGGTTTTGACTGTAACGATGGTCTTTTCGTTATCGCGCTTCAGACACGAGGGTTGAAAAGAATCGCCGCCACCCCGATTTCGTCTTGTTCAAGGATAGCATAATGTCATGACAGCATCAAGCCGAAAATAGTGCTCCGAGGTAGAGGGGGGAGGCTC
>Ga0326728_10025887_pt1 | contig 10452 bp, 9 predicted proteins | sample MB3enrmetagenome_FD_207602 | JGI IMG/M metagenome (GOLD analysis project Ga0326728, IMG submission 207602) | Lab enriched peat soil microbial communities from McLean, Ithaca, NY, United States - MB31MN | ecosystem: Environmental > Terrestrial > Soil > Wetlands > Peat | place: USA: New York... | reverse complement strand
AGGCCGCGCACGTCGGCTCCCATCTCGCCGTAGCGTCGCACGAGAGCCGACCCGACGAACCCGCGCGCGCCGGTGACGAAGACGCGCCGCGGTGGGGTCGGTGCGGGTGATTGTCCCCCTGGAGTATCGTGCGCAGCGCCCACGGTGCAGTCTGCCTTCACCCCAGCACGTGTCGCAGGAGGTAATTCATCAGCGGATAGTCCGTACAACGGGGGGAGTTGACGTAAGGTCCCCTGGAAAAACCGCAAGCAATATACGGGGCAGATAAAGCGCCTGTCAAGCGTCGCGGGCGGGCTCGCGGGCTTGCCCCAGCGCCGGCGGAGGCAGGGTACCTGTTGTGGGTCCCGAAAATTCGATCATCCTGAAATCTCGGGTGTAATGGCGATTGCCAGCGACGGACGCGCAAACGGGATTGAGTCCGCCCGCCGGCAACGATAAGGCAGGCAGCCATGCAAGCCGTGGTGATGGCTGTAGTGACGAGCATGGCTTCCGTGGTCCGCTCCCGCATGGCGTTGCAGATCGAAATCCTCGCCCTGCGCCACCAGCTCGCGGTCTACCACAGAGCCGGGCGACGCCCGCATCGGAGACCAGCCGACCGCATCCTCTGGGCGTGGCTCTCCCGAGCCTGGTCCGGCTGGAGAGAGGCCCTCGTTATCGTGCAACCGCGCACGGTGATCAGCTGGCAGCGCAAACGCTTCCGAGAACATTGGACGCGCTGGAGCCGCCAGGGCAAGCGCGGCCGTCCTACTGTCGCCCAAGAGATCCGCGACCTGGTCCGCAAGATCTACGCCCGGAGGATTACCGCGGCTCGTGCATGTCGCGGCGCTGTGGTGATCCGCGCCTGGATAGCCGACTGAGACCTACACCGAGACCTGCGGTGCCTATACCACTGCTCGCGGCCGAGCCTCGCCGTGCGCCATCTGCGCCATGATCACACCGCAAGAACACACCAGCATGAGTTCTCGGGAGGGACAACCCAACCGGTCGCTGGCGCGCGTTCAGCTACGACGAGCTACTCCAGCGGGACAAACTCAGCCTCGACATCTTTTGGCTCAAGGACGACAGCCTCGAAAGCTCCGAGAACCTCCCCGATCCCGACGCCATCGCCGCGGAGATCGCCGAAGATCTGCGTGCCGCGTTGGAGCAATTCGAGACGATCCAGACCGAACTGACGGAGGCCTGACAACCGACTCAGGGTCGCTCACGGCAGTCCTGAGGATCAGCACCTGAAATAAGAGATCAGCAGCCCGCGCTGCCTGATTGGGCAGTTCCACGACTCACGAGCACGATTCACGATTTCCTCGCCCGATCCATCTCGCGGCGGACCTCGCGGTCCTTGATCGACGCGCGCTTGTCGTAGAGCTTCTTGCCGCGCGCCACCGCCAACTCGACCTTGGCGCGGCCCTCCTTGAAGTAAAGCCGCAGCGGGATGAGCGTCAGCCCCCGCTCCTTCACTTTGCCGATCAGATGCTGGATCTGGCGGCGATGCAGCAGGAGCTTGCGCGAGCGCGTCGGCTCATGCCCAAACTGCGCCGCCGCCGCGTATGGGCTGATGTGGGCGTTGAACAACCACACCTCGCCGCGCTCGATGCGCCCGTAGCTGTCCTTGAGCTGCGCCTTGCCGGCGCGCAGCGACTTCACCTCGCTACCGGTCAGCACTAACCCCGCTTCAATCGTCTCCTCGATGTGGAAGTCGTGGCGGGCGCGGCGGTTGACGGTCACGTTGTGCTCGCGCGGCGAGGGGCCCCTGGGCGGCATGAGCCGAGAGTAACACGAGTGAGGCGTGAGGCGTAAGGCGTGGAGAGTGAAGCGTAAGGCGTGAGGGGTGAGGGGTAAAGAAAAGCAAGCGAGAAACCGGAAACGGGAAACCGGAAATGTCAAACCGGCGAATGGAGATCAGAGAGGTCTAGGGACGAGGGATCGGGACCCCTTCAGACCAGAAATACGCGCCAGAGGACGGTCATCAGGCCGGCGAGGATGAACTGGCCGTCGACGATCAACTCGCCTTCGGGACCCTTCGGCAGCAGGCGCCGCTCGTACAGCCAGGAGATGAAGCAGACATACAGCACCACCGGCAAGAGGAACAACGCCAGCGAAGCCGAGCCGAGCAGCCACTCGAACGCGCCGAGCAACAGCGTGAGCGCCCCGGTCAGCGCCACCATCACTTCCTTCGTGCGGCGCTTGCCCACCACCTTGAAGATGGTCTCCATGCCCATGATCCTGTCGCCCTGCACGTCACGCACTCCCAGCAGCGCCGAACGCACGAAGACGAGCAAGAACGCGAACAGGCTGACCATGGCGCCACGCAGCGGCGGCGCATGCAACACCAGTACCGGCAACACTGCGGTCACCAGCGTCCAGCCCCAGGCCACGGAGAAGTCACGCGACGCCGGCAGGTCCTTGATGCGGCGCACGCCCCACAGATGTCGCGCCCAACGCAACGGGATGATCTTCACCGTGTACAAGAGCCCCAGCGCCCCGGAGACCAACACCACGATGAAGGGCAGCGGACCCACCCACGCCGACAGCCCCAGCACGACCGCCAAGGCTCCGACGCCAAGCAGCATCATCACGGTCTGAAAGCGCTGGTACCCCCGCGGCGAGAAAGTTCCCCAACCGGAGTACGGCGATCGTTCCATGTAGCGATTCACCGCGTGCATGGCATGCACGAAGAACGCCGCGACCGCGATCAGCGGCAAGCCCTGCGGCGCCGTGGCGTAGGGATCGATCAGCTTCACACACGCCAGCGTCAGCGCCGCCGCACCCGCCGCGACGTAGCCATTGCTGGCCACGATGAGGCTGGAGACATGGCTCAGCCAGGTCCGCACCGTGCTGCGCGCCTCCGGGCTGTACGAGCGGATCTTGGTCACCACCCGGTTGATCATCCACTCCGGGGTGGAGGCGCCGGCCGTCACCGCCACCGTCTCGCAGCCGGCGAACTGCTCCGGCCCGATCTCGGCGTCGGTTTCCACGTGCAGTACGCGCGCGCCCTCGTCGCGCGCCAGCTTCACCAGCCGCGCGGTGTTGGCGCTGTGCCGTCCACCCACCACCACCATCAGGTCGGCGCGGTGCGCCAGCTCGATGGTCTCGGTCTGATGGTCGCGCGTCGGCTCACAGATGGTGTTGATGGCGCGCACTTCGTTGGCTTTGTCGTGAATGCGCGCGACGACGCGCTCGAAGGTGCGGTCGTCCCGCGTCGTCTGCGCGACCACACACACGCGGTCGAACGACGGCAACTTGTCGACTTCGGTTTCATCGGCGACGACGTAGCAGCGGTCTCTGGTGTAGCCGCGCAGGCCGACCACCTCGGCGTGCTTGTCGTCGCCGACGATCACCGTCTCATAGCCCTTGTCGGTGTACGCCGCGAGCGCCTTCTGCACGCGGCGCACCAGCGGGCAGGTGGCATCGAACACATTGTCGCTGCGCCGGCGCAAGGCGTCGATCACCTCGGGGCGGACGCCGTGGGCGCGCACCAGGATGGTGCCGCCATCCGCTTGCTCGAGGCCCTCGACGGCGTAGATCTCCTGCGCCTCGAGCTCATCCAGCACCTGCGAATTGTGGATCAACGGGCCGTAGGTGTAGACTGGGCCATCGGTCTTCTTGGTGAGGTCCACGGCCTGATCCAGGGCGCGGCGCACACCCCAGCAGAAGCCAGCGGTTTCCGCGACCAGCAATTTCATTTGCGAATGTAACTTATCTCTAGTCGAGGTTCGGGGCAATTGCCTGCACGGGCTTGGAATCGGCGGCTGCCGCGGCGTCCTCTACGGGTGGCGGCACCGAAGTCTCCGCCGACGGCACCGGGACTTTCCACAGCAGAAAGACCAGGCCGCCGGTGAGCCCGGTGATGAGCACCACACCGCTGGACAACAGACCCAGTGCGACCGCGGTGTGGCGCGCGACCCCGATCTTGTGGAGGAAGTACAAATAACCGTATTCACGGATGCCAATGCCGCTGAAGCTGATCGGCAACATGCCGGCGATGTTGACCACCGGAACGAAGATGAAGAAGAACAGCACCGACGTTTTGATGCCGAGACCCCACGCCAGGAAGACCTGCGTCAGAACCTGGATGGTATGGAAAACGGCGGCCACCAGGCTGGTCCCGGTGAGCAGGCGGTAGTCACGCCAGTACGGCGCCAGATCGTGCTCGACAAGTTCCCGCCATTTGTTGCCGGGCGCAAACAACCGCACCGCCAGCGGCGGCCCGTATAACCAGCCGAGCAAGGTCGCCGGCGGAATGATCCACGCCCCATAGTAGAGCACGGCCGGCAGCTGATACCCCGGCTGCGTCAGGATGGCGAGCGCCCCGATCCAACTGAGGACGATGAATCCCAAGCCGCGGTCGGCGATGACCGTGGTGAACGCCAACGCCTTGCGTTTCTGACCTCCCAAAAACAACGCCCGGCCGATGTCGCCGGCCACCGTGCTGGGCGCGAACAGGTTCATGTACATGCCGGTGAAGTACGAGCCGAAGAAGTGGCCGAAGGGCTCGTCAAAGCCGAGGGCACGCGCCAGCATGGTCCAGCGGATACAGCTGACGACCTGGCTCACGATGTAACCGGCGAGCGCGGCGATCACCCACCAGGAGTTGGCCTTGGCAACCGCTCTGCCCAACTCCGACAGGTCGGTCTTGTAGAGCAACACGGCCAGCAGCACGAGGCTGAGGCCGATCTTGAACCACGCAGAGGACCACCAACGCTGCGGCGACTCGGTGCTGATCGTTGCGGTCATACTCACCAGCCAGCGGACTCACCGCCTTTACGAGGATCGGATGCGCCCTCGAACACGCCCGCGCTCCGTCTGACGACCTGCACAGCGCCCATCCCGGTCATCTCTTTCACAACATAACCGTATCGCGCAAGTGTCTGCTTGGTTACATTCGAAATCTCCGGTTCCAGGGCCAACACCGCCGGCATCCACTGATCGTGAAAGCGCGGCGCCGCCACCGCCGCTGCCGCGCTCATGTCGAAATCGAGGACGTCGAGCAACACCTCGGTGGTGGTGCTGATGATGAGCGGGCCACCGGAGCCGCCGAGGGCCAGAACGGCTTGGCCGCCACGAGTAACGATGCTGGGGGTCATGCTGCTGAGCGGGCGTTTCCGCGGCGCGATGGCGTTGGCTTCGTTGCCGATCAGGCCGTACACGTTCGGCGTGCCGGGCCGCGCCGAGAAGTCGTCCATCTCGTTGTTCAGGATGATTCCCGTATCGCCCGCGACCACCATGGAGCCGAAGGCGGTGTTGAGGGTGGTGGTGCATGCGACCGCGTTGCCCTCGGCGTCCATGACCGAGAAGTGCGAAGTGCCGGCGTCGGCCGCCGCGACGGCGTGGCCGCTGATCCGGCTGCCGTAGGCGCCGGGTTCGAGGGTGCGCGTCGGGCTGATGCGCCGGCGCAAGGCGGCGGTATGTGCGGGCGCCAGGAGATCGGCCAAGGGAACACGGACGAACTCAGGGTCGCCGTAAAACTGGGCGCGATCGGCAAACGCATGCTCCATCGCCTCGGCGACGAGATGCACATACTGGGGAGAATTCCGCCCGAGCCGGCCGAGATCGTCGTGACGCAAGATGCCGAGGATCTCGAGAAGAACGCCGCCTCCGGAGCTGGGCGGCGGCATGGTGATCACCTGCGCACCGCCGTGTTCGCCCCAGAGCGGCAGCCGCCATTGCGGGCGGTACGCGGCGAGGTCGCCTTCCGACAGCACCCCGCCGGCGGCGTGCACGCTGTGCGCGATGCGCTCCGCGACGGCGCCGTGATAGAAGGCATCGGGACCTTCATCGGCGACGCGTTGCAGGGTCGCGGCCAGCTCCGGTTCGCGTACCGTCTTGCCTTCACGCAGCGGTGAGCCGTCGGGACGCAGAAAGTTGCGCGCCAGGAGCGGATCGGCACGCAGGCCTGTGCTGGTGTCGGCAATTTCCTCCGCCAAGTGTTTCTCCACCGCAAACCCGTCGCGGGCGTAACGGATGGCCGGCTGCATCACAGCCGACAGTGGCAGGGTGCCGTAACGGCTCAGCACCTCTGCGAGGCCGGCAACCTCTCCCGGCACCGCGACAGCCAGCCCACCGCGGAGGCTCAGTCCGGGAACCGCATGCCCATTCCGAATGAACATGTCGCGGGTGGCCGCCGCGGGCGCGGTCTCGCGATAATCCAGCGCGACGGCGCGTCCGGATTGTCCCAGGTAGATCAGCATAAAGCCACCGCCGCCGATGCCGCACGAAGACGGATTGACGACGCCGAGCGCAAATGCGGTTGCCACCCCTGCGTCAACGGCGTTGCCGCCGCGTTGCAGCATCTCGATTCCCGCCTGCGACGCTAGGCGGTGATCCGCGGCCACCATGCCGAGGGTGCCCGTGGCGGCGCGGGCGCTTGCGGCCGAGAGCGCGCAGAGAACAACAGCAGAGAGAATGAGAAACTGGAAACAGGAAATCAAAAATGAGGAACGGGGCAATGAAAACGCAAGGCAACTTCGTTGCCGATTTGCCGGTTTCTGGTTTCCGGTTTTCTGTTTTCGGTTTCTCATTGTCTTTTCCCGGATTTCGCCGCTTCTAACAAGCGCGCCGCTATTCGCAACCAAACGTGGACGCTTTCATGGGCATCGTGTAAGGTTGCGCCGCGAATTGCGGAGAAGCAATGGTAAAGCCGCCTGCCCTGAAGACTCCGTCGCCGCTCGACCTTTCGAAGGTGCGTACGTATCCGCTGCGGACGCGTCGCAGCATCGTCGCGAAACACCTTGTTGCCACACCGCCGCGCCGCGGCATGCGCTTGGCGAAGTTTATCGCAGGGCTGCCCGACATCCTTGCGGCGCGCGACTTCCGTGCAGCCGCGCACGGCATCGCGGCGCGACACCGCGCCGGCAAGCGCATCGTGCTGGGCATGGGGGCGCATCCGATCAAAGTCGGACTGAGCCCGCTGATCATCGATCTCATGCAGCGCGGCATCCTCTCCGGCATCGCCATGAACGGCGCCGCCATCATCCATGATTTCGAGATGGCGTACGTGGGCGCCACGTCGGAAGACGTCGCCGCCAACCTCGCCGACGGCCGCTTCGGTATGGCGGAGGAAACCGGCCGCTTTCTCAACGCTGCCATCGCCACGGCCGGCCCGGATCAAGGTCTCGGCGAAGCGGTCGGCAAACAGTTGCGGCAGGCTGCGTTCGCCAACACGGAGCTGAGTATCCTCGCCGCCGGCGCGCGCCTCGGCATTCCGGTGACCGTGCACGTGGCCATCGGCACCGACATCATCCACATGCATCCCAGCGCCGACGGCGCCGCCATCGGCGCCGCCAGCTTGCGCGACTTCCAGCGACTGGCCGCGGTTGTGGCGGGCCTGCGCGGCGGCGTGTTCATCAATCTCGGATCGGCGGTCGTGATCCCGGAGGTGTTCGTCAAAGCGCTCAACCTGGCGCGCAACCTCGGCAAGCGTGTCGACCGGCTGATCACCATCGACATGGATTTCATCCGTCAGTACCGGCCGCAAATGAATGTGATCCAGCGTCCGACCGCCCGCAACGGCCAAGGCTATCGCTTCACCGGCCACCACGAGATCATGTTCCCGCTACTGTGCGCGGCGGTGCTGGAGTATCTAGGAGAGCAGCCTGGAACATGGAGAAGCTGACAATCTATCACAATCCCCGTTGTGCGAAGAGCCGTGCGGCGCTCGCCATTCTGCAGGCCCACGAGGTGCCGTTGCGCATCGTCGAATATCTCAAGCAACCGCCGACGCGCGCGGACCTCGCCGGCCTGCGCAAGAAGCTCGGATGGAGCCCGGCAGAGTGGATTCGCAAGGGCGAGCCGGAATACAAGCAGGCCGGCCTCGGCGCCAACAGCTCCGAGGAACAGCTCCTCGACGCCATGGCCAAGCACCCGATCCTCATCGAGCGTCCCATCGTCGTCCGTGGCAACCGCGCCATCCTCGGCCGTCCACCGGAACGGGTAACGGAGCTGCTGGAAGAGCAAGGGTGAGGAGAAAGCAAAACTCAACCTTCCTTGCGCCACCCACGCGGCCACCAGCTCGGATACGGTCGCGCATGCAGGTGGTAGTGATCGGGGATCTGGCGCATGTGATCGTCGTAGTACCAGCCGTGCGGGTATTTTGTATCGGCGATCCGCGCCAGGGCTTCCTGCATGACTGCGCGCTCGTCCGGCAGCGGCGCGGCGCGGTGTGCGCCGAGCACCGCCATCGGGACATCGCAGGAATCGCAATCGACGATCACGAACCGGAACGGTTCCGTGAACTCCGCATACCAGTTGGTCGTGCGCGCCAGCTCGCACAGCTCGCAAGCAGCCACGGTGGCGGGATTACCATAGAGCTTGGCCGAGCGTAAGGGCGGAGCGCTCGAAGCTGCTCGCGCTCGTCTTTCTCCGGCGGCAGGTCTATGCTAGTCGCTCTCGAAAACGGACGAGGTCTCCCGTCGTTCAGCGGAGGTGTAATGCACAAGTTGTGGGTTCTGCTACTCATCTCGGCGGTGGTCGCGTACAACTGGGTTGGGCCCGCCAGATCGTTGGCGCAGAACGCGAGCGCCGCGACGGCCTCCGAGGGGGCAGCCGCCGCCACTCTGAAGGGTAAGGTGCTTGAGCGCATCGAGGCGGCGCCCTACAGCTATCTCAAGCTCTCCACCGCCTCGGGCGAGGCTTGGGCGGCGGTGCCGCAAACCACGGCGGCCGTCGGCAGCGAGGTCACGATTGCCGGCGCCTTCCCGATGAAGGACTTCGAGAGTAAGACCCTGAAGCGGAAGTTCGATGTCGTGTACTTCGGCACGCTCGACAACGGCGACGCGGCCGCGCCTCTTGCAGCTCATGCGGGCATGGACTCGTTGCCGCCCGGGCATCCCGGCGCACCTGGCAGCAGCGGCGCGATGGCGGCCCAGCACCGAGCGGCTGCCGCCGGCCCGACTGACCTCAAGGCAGTGAAGGTCGCGAAGGCGAGCGGCCCTGACGGCTACACCGTTGCCGAGGTCCACGCACAGCGCGCCGCTCTCATCGAGAAAACGGTCACCATCCACGCCCAGGTGGTGAAGTTCAACGCCGGCATCATGGGGCGCAATTGGGTCCACCTACGCGACGGCAGCGGCAGTCCGGACAATGGCGACAACGACATCACCGTGACCACCCAAGACACTGTCGCTGTGAGCGATGTCGTCACGGCCAAGGGGACGGTGCGGGTCGACAAAGACTTCGGTGCCGGGTACGCCTACCCGGTGATCATCGAGGAGGCGCACGTCTCGAAGTAGGCTGCCCGGCGTCGTTCGCTGTTCCGGCTAGCCGACGATGGCCGGTGCTCCAAACTCAGCAGTCAGGACCCAGCACTCAGCACTGAGCTCGGCGGCTCCGGCGGCAGCCACACCCGGAAGGTGCTGCCGCCGTACGGGACGCTCTGTACCTCGATGAGCCCACCCACGAGCGCCACCAGCAGCTTTACCATGTACAGGCCAAAGCCCGAACCGACCTGACGCGGACCGTTGCCTGCCGCCACCTGGTGAAAGGGGTCGAAGATCGAGTGGAGATTCTCGGGCGCAATGCCGACGCCCGTATCGGCGACCACGATCTCCACGCCGCGGTCACGGGCCGCGGTAGAGACGGAGATCTCACCCTCCTCTGTGTACTTCACCGCGTTCGAGAGCAGGTTGCGGACGATCTCGCGCACCTTGCCCTCATCGCTGTCGATGGTGAGGTTGTCTGGAACCTCCCAGCGCAGGCGCACGCGGCGATCGCCCAGGAGATCTTGCGTGGTCTCGCGCAGGGGCTCGAGCAGGTCGGCGAGAACGAAGGTGGAGCGATGAAACGGCAATCGTCCGGATTCCAGTCGCGCCAAGTCGAGGACGCTGTCGACGAGATACAACAGCTCTTGCGCTTCGCGGCCGATGCTGCGCACCGGCTGCCGCAGCTCTTCACTGAGGCCCGGCTCATCGTTCAAAATCTCCGCGTAGCCCATGAGCACGCAGAGCGGCGTCCGCATGTCGTGTGACAGGCCGCTGAGCAAGTCGGTGCGGGCGCGGCTGGCCGCTTCGAGGTTGCGGTTGGCCTCACGCAACGCTCCGGCCTGCGCGAACAGTTGGCGGCGATACTGATCGATGTAGTACGCTCCAAACGTCGAGAGCACCATGCCCGCCAGGATGGTGATGTAATCGTAGTCCGGCACCGGGCCCACGCGCGCTCCGCCCGCGATGCCAGCGACGTAGGCAGCGACGATGCCGCAATTCAACGCCAGCTGAAAGCCCGCACCCCACGGGATGATCATGGCCGAGGCCAGCATGAACCCCAAGTAGGTCAGCAGCACGTAGAGCATGTCGCCATCGACAGCGGCGTTGTAGAGCGCAACCACGAGACAGACGGCCAGGCTGGAGAGCAGGACGGCCCAGGCGCTCTTCGGATGCGTGATCGGGCCGCGGGTGGCGAGCCAGGTCACGGCGACGATGATCACCTCGATGCCAACCATTGCCAACAGCAACACGCCGCGTT
>Ga0326728_10025886_pt1 | contig 10452 bp, 6 predicted proteins | sample MB3enrmetagenome_FD_207602 | JGI IMG/M metagenome (GOLD analysis project Ga0326728, IMG submission 207602) | Lab enriched peat soil microbial communities from McLean, Ithaca, NY, United States - MB31MN | ecosystem: Environmental > Terrestrial > Soil > Wetlands > Peat | place: USA: New York... | reverse complement strand
TGTCCCGGCGCCGGAGTTCCTCTCCTTGTTCGCCAAACGCCAGTCCGTTCGGCGCTACAAGCCCGACCCGGTTCCCGAGGAGCACCTCCGCCTGATCCTCGATGCGGCCCGCCGCGCGCCGACTTCAGGTAACCAGCAGCCGTGGAAATTCCTCGTCGTCCGGGACCGCGCCAGAATCGAGCGGCTGCGCGCAAAGTGCATCGAACTGGCCACGTCCCGCGCCGCCGGCCTTCCCGAGGAGGCGCGCGCACGCCAGCGGGAGATGCTGGAGAAGGGACTGGCCGGCTATTTCTCGGCGCCCGTCTACGTCGTCGTGCTCACCGATTCGCAATCGACCTACCCTACCTACAACCACTGGGACGGCCCGCTTGCGGCAGGCTATCTGATGCTCGCCGCGCGCGCCCTGGGCTACGGCACGGTGTTCGTCACCGACTCCATCCCCGAGGCGGCCACGAAGGAAGCGTTCGAAATCCCCGAGCGCTACCAGCGCGTCTGCATCACGCCCATTGGCGTTCCCGACGGCTGGCCGGAGCCGAAGCCTAAAAAGAAACTCGACGATCTCATCGCCTGGGAAACGCTGTAGCGGGGCCTGCGGCGGGTTTGCTCGCCAATGCTTTCGCGGAGGCGCGGTTCCAGTCGACGGGCTTCCGGCCAGCGTTCTGTTTTGGCCGTGATCTCCTGGACCCTGGCGCCTTCGAGCCAACGATGGCGGCCGTGAACTGTCCGCCAGCCCGACAGGCCCTCACTGTTGCGTCGGGATCGACGTGAATGCGTAGCCGTTAAAACGCAGGCCAAGTACGGCCACACTGCCGGAGCTCACCGTGAACACAACCTTTCCGGCATGGCCGGTGACACCGCTCAGGCCCGAAATCGTGTGCAGGGCAGCCTCGGTCTTACTGTACGCCGCCAGCGGAATCGTCGCCGAACCCAGCTCGGCGCCGGCGTTATCGTAGGCCGTCGCCTCAACCATGCCCGCAATGCCGGACGGGTTGACGATGGCGATGGATGTGATCAGCGGGGTGGTGTCGTCGAACAGAAGCGTGCTCACGGTGGCCGTCGAGGGCGCGAAGGGGCACACCGCTTCCTGATCGACCTGGCCGGGCACGGACTGGCGGAAGACGCCGTATCCGGTCACGCCGGGAGGCAACGTGAAGGCTGCATACCCTTCGCTCAGCGTGGTGGTGTTGTTCGGCGCTTCGATCTTCGTCGAGCCGCCCGCGGCAATCTGAACCGTAGTGGAGGAGCCGTTCAGAGCGGGCACGTTCAGAGGATTTCCATTGTCGGCGACGAAGTTCACGGTGAAGGACACGGCCCCGGGACTCTCGTTGTTGAAGTACAGCGCCGAGTACCAGCCTCCGTTGAAGGCGAACTGCCCGAGCACGGTGCTGTCCACCTGCGGCTGCGCCAGGCCAAACGTGTTTTCGGTGTTATCGGGCTCGAGGAGCAGCAGCCCGCCGCCTTCCTGCACAAGGAAGTTGAACGTGTCGTGGAACCCATCGTTTCTCAGGATGGTCATGTTCCCCGTGCAGTCGGCAGCCACCGTGTACGAGCCGCTGCCATTGCTGGACTGGATGCCCGTCGACTGAAGATTGACCGTGGCTTTGAACATGACGTTGCCGTTGCCGTCGAGAGTCAACTGGCCGACCTTGGTTACCGGAACGCCTTGTATGGTCCCAAAACTCAGGAAATCGTAGCCACCGGCGAGCGACGCATTGCCGCACTTGGCGGATCCCTGAGCCGCGGCGCGGAACGACTGGCCGGCCAGCACGTAGCCGGTCGGGTTCTTCGCGCTCAGCCCGGTGCGCCCCCCGGCCGAGACCTGGAATGTACTCGACGACGCGTATTGGGAACCGGCCCTTGGCGTGATGGTGATGTTCTCGGTGCCGCTGCAGTCGGCGGCGATGCTATAGGTTCCCGTGTAATTTCCCCCGCCGGGAACCCCATTCGAGCTGTCGGTGTAAGTACCGGTGACGTTGCCGTTTCCGTCGGCGACCTCGCGGCCGATGGCCACGTAAGGCACGGACGAAAGAATGGCCGGCACCGTCCCCTGCAGCTCGAAGACGAAAGCTCCGTAATAGCTCGCGTTGGTGCACCCCTGGGCGTGCACAAATGGAGCGAAGAAACATGCCAGGCACAAAATTGCGCCGGCTCGCAGCAGTGTTGGAATCAATGAGCGATCCATCGCGCTAATTATACGCGAGTATGGCGCTTTAACGGAAGGGTGACACGAACGTTACCGGCGGGCCGCCGGCGTCGGTTGCCGACCGCCGGAATCGACGTGAACGCCGCGTGATTGAAGCGCACGCCCAGCGCCACGATGTTGCCTGAGCGTACGCTGAGCGTCACCGTTACGCGCTTGCCGGCAATCGTCGACAGACCCTGATAACCGCGCAGCGCCGATTCCGTCTCGCTTTTTGCCGCAGGCGGGACCCTTACCTCGACTCGCTGCGCACGAAGCCGGTCTCGGAATATCCCGAGTGCGGCTCGCCTCGCCGATGAGGACGTTCCGCGCACGTAACCCGGATGTCACCGGCTCGTGCCGGCCGAATTCGGGGACTCGCTCAATCCAGCCCCGGTATGGACGTAAAAGCGGAGGAATCGAAGCGCAGACCCAGAACGGCCACGCTGCCCGTCGTGACCGTGAACACCGCTTTTCCGCGACGTCCGAACATATTGCTCAATCCCGAAATCATGTCCATCGCGGATTCCATCTTGTTGTGCGCACCCAGCGGGATCGCGGCCGATCCGACAAAACTCCCATTAGTGTCCGTAGCGTTCACCACCACCGTGACCGGCGCGGCGCATGGATTGACGATGGCGACTGCCGTGACCAGGCCGTTGGTCTCGTCGAAAAGCAGGGTGCGCGAAGTGGTCGTCGAAGAAGCAAAAGGAACCACCGCCTCCTGATCGGCCCGGCCAGGCACGGTCTGCCGGAACACCCCATAGCCGCTCACGCCCGGTGGCAAAGTGAAGACCGCGTACCCCTGGTAGAGTGTAGTACCCACGTTGGGAGCCTCGATCGTCGCCGTGCCACCGGCCGGAATCTGAACGCTTGCGGAGGAACCTCCCAGTGCGGGTACCATGAGGGCCGCCCCGCCGTCGGCGATGAAGTTGACGGTAAACGAAACAGGCCCGGCGCTGTCGTTGTTGAAGTACATCGCCGAGTACCAGCCGCCGCCGAACGCGAATTGCCCCAGAACTGTCTGGGGCGACTGCCGGCGGGCTAAGCCCGACACCACCTCACCCGTATCGGGCTCGATAAACACAAGGTCGCCGCCTTCGATAACGCCGAAATCGAGGGTGTCCGAAATGCCGTTCCCGCGGGGAAGCGTCATCACGCCAGTGCAATCCGGCTGCACGGTGTAAGTCCCGTTGCCATTGAACGCCTGCGTGCCGAGGGGATCGACATTGGTGGTGCCCGCAAACGCGATGCCCCCACCGATGTCGAGCGAAAACTGACCGATCCTGGAAATCGGGAATGCGTCCGAGGTGCCGAGTGAATCGACGCTGTACGTCCCGGCCAGCAGTGCATTACTGCATTGGGTGGCCCCGGCCGCGGCCGCGCGAAACGACTGTCCGGAAGCAACCGTGCCGTTTCCGGTGAGGGCGCTCAGCCCCGCATTTCCTCCCTGGACGAGCTGAAACGAGCTCGTGGAATTGAAGGGCGTGCCGCCCTGCGGCGTCAGCGTGTCGCTCTCGGCGCCGCTGCAATCGGAATTCACCGTGTAGGTGCCCGATAAGGCGCCGTTGCCGGCCACTCCATTCACGCTGCTCACATAAGTTCCCGAAACCCCGCCCTGTCCGTCGTACACCTCCTTGTCCAGGAACACTTCGGGCGTGAAGGAATTACCGGAGGCCATGGTGCCGTTCAGCACCGTGAAACTGGTTCCGTAAAGGCTTGCATTGGAGCAGGTCTGGGCGCATGCGCCGACCGAATAAAGGGCCAGACACGCGACCGCGCCTGCCCGCAGCAACTGCCGGATGGTTGAAGAACGCATGGGGCAGATTATAAGCGAGCGCGATCACTTTGGCAAAGGCGCAAATGCGGTCAGATTTTACCGAGGCCCATCCAGGGTCTATTGCCGAGGGGAACGAAAATGCGTGCCACCACCGCAGGCGGGAGGGGCACGCACTCATCGAACTAGTATTGGGAGAGAATGGATGTAAAGGCGCTGGCGTTGAAGCGCAGGCCAAGGACCGAGACGGCCCCGGAAGTCACGCTGAAGGTGACTTGTCCACTATTTCCCTTCACGTTGGAAAGTCCGCTAATGGCGTCCAGGACTGCCGCCGTGTGAGCGTGTGCGCCGAGAGTGATGGTGCCATTGCCGAGCGCGTTGCCATTGTTGTCGGTGGCCTTGACCGCAACCGTCTCCGAATTCCCAGTAGGATTCGCTATCGCGATTCCGTCCACCAAACCGCCTGTTTCATCGAACACCAGAGTCGCCGTAGTTGCCAGCGACGGACCGTACGACGATGTTCCTTCGCTGATCGGATTCGACTGCAGGCGGAACACGCCGTAGCCGTTGACGCCGGGCGGCAGGCTGAATGTGGCATAGCCCTGGTTCAGGACCGTTCCGTTATTCGGAGCCTGGATAATCGCGGTGCCGCCGGCGGGAACCTGAACCGTCGTGGACGAGCCGTTCAGCGATGGCACGGTCATGGGCGTCCCATTATCCGCAACGAAATTCACGGTGAAACTCGCCGACGCGGGGCCGGCGTTGCTGAAGTAGAGAAACGTGGACCAGCCACTTCCAAAGACGAACTGGCCCATCACCGTCTCGGTGGCTTCGGGCTGCGCCACGCCGAACGTGACAATGCCATTGGCGGGTTCCAGCAGCAGGAGAGAGCCACCGTCCTCCACGCCAAAATAAGCCGTGGCATTGTTGCCGGTGCTGAACGCGACGGTGAAGCTTCCCGTGCAGTCCTGATTCACGGTATAGGTGCCGTTGCCGGACAGCGCGGCGGAGGCGCTACCCTGGATATTCGCCGATCCGGAGATGGTAAGGTGGCCGCTCCCATCGAGGTTTACCAGGCCCGTCTGCACCGTGGGCAAGGCGAGGCCCACCACGCCGAACACGGTAAAATTGTAGGTGCCGGCGACCGAGGCATCGGTGCACGCGGCGCCGCCCTGGGCTGCGGCGCGATACGCCTGACCGGCAAGTATGATGCCAGTCGAGGTGGTGCCCCCAACGGTGGAGGCTCCTCCGGAGGCCAGCTCAAACGTGGCGTTCTCGGTGTACACGGTCGCGGCATTCGGGGTAAAGTGCAGCGTCTCCGTCAGGACGCAGCTCGCGGAGACCGTGTAGGTTCCGGTGTAGGTCCCCGTGTTGCTCCCGCCGTTCAACGTGTAGTTGTACGTGCCGGTGATGTTGCCGTTCCCATCGGATGTTTCCCTGGCCAGAGAAGCATAACCCTGGTACGATGTGCCCGCCGCATCCAGCGTCGAGCCCTGCATCTCGACGATGTAATTCCCGTAATAGCTCGCATTGGTGCAACCCTGCGCGCTCAACAGCACGGGGCTTAGAAAGGCCAGGCACATAAAGGTGCCGGCTGACAACAGCTTTTGAATCCTCAAGGTCAATCCCTCGCGTCAATTATATACTACGGCTCTTCCGCTGGCGCCACCGGCAAACCCGGCGGATGGACATAGCCCCCGTCCAGGATCTGCAGCAGCGTCCTGGCATCCTCTTCAGTGAATTGCAGAGGTTCCTTCCGGTCCGTGATGTAGACGTTTACCAGGTGCGGACCCTCAATTTCGACGTAGCGGACCGCATCCAGGTTCAGAATTCGATCGCCGACGTAAATCAGAACCGGCCTGGTCATGGCTGAAGTCGACCCCTCGACGAGCATTGTAGCTCACACTTTGGTCGCCGCGGACGATGACACCATGCGGCGCTGGATTCGACGGCACATGAACGAGGATGACCATCGGGCCGCGCAGTACATCATGATGAGGCGGGTGGCGCTGCAGAAGAGATGACCCCACCCGCGTGGATCTCCTGCAGATTCCACACGCGCACCGGATCGCGCCTTCGCGAAGCGACTGCCTGGGCCGCCGCGCGCGCGCCGCTCAGGGTGGTGATGCAGGGGATGCGATAAGTAATGGCGCTGCGGCGGATGGCGCGTTCGTCGCTGAAGGAGGGTCCGCCGGTGGTGGTGTAGATCACCAGATGCAGCGAGCCGGCCTTCAGCAGGTCCACCGCGTTGGGGCGTCCTTCGTTTACCTTGAAGACGATCCGGCAATCCACGCCGGCTGCTTTGATCAACGCGGCGGTGCCGCGGGTGGCGGCGATGCGGAAACCCATCTCCGCGAATTGACGCGCCAGGTCGGCGGCCGCGGGCTTGTCGCGGTCGTTGACGCTGATGAAGACGCAGCCCTCGGCGGGCAGGGGAGTGCCGGCGCTCAGTTGCGCTTTGGCGAAGGCCTCGCCGAAGTTTTCGCCGACGCCCATCACTTCACCGGTGGAGCGCATCTCCGGTCCAAGCGCGGGGTCCACGCCGGGGAATTTATTAAACGGGAATACCGGGGATTTCACGAAAAACATCGGGACGCTGAGCTCGCCTTTGGGCAATTCGGGAAAATCGGCGAGCTTCCTGCCCAGCATCAGGCCGACGGCGATCTTCGGCAGCGGCACGCCGGTCGCCTTGCTGACGTAGGGAACGGTGCGCGAGGCGCGCGGATTCACTTCCAGCACATAGACCTTCCCGTTCTGAATCGCGTACTGCACGTTCATCAGGCCGATGACGTTCAGCGATTTCGCCAGCCGCGCCGTGTAATCGCGAATGGTATCGAGCGAGTGCCGCGACAGGCCGGTCGGCGGCAACACGCAGGAGCTGTCGCCCGAGTGCACGCCCGCTTCCTCGATGTGCTCCATGATGCCGGCGATCAGCACGTCATGGCCATCGCAGAGGGCGTCCACATCCACCTCGGTGGCGTCTTCGAGGAAGCGGTCGATGAGCACCGGCCGGTCCTGCGAGTAGTTCACCGCCTCGCGCATGTACTGGCGCACCATGTCCTCGTCGTAGGCGATCACCATGGCCCGCCCGCCCAGCACGTAGCTGGGCCGCACCAGCACGGGGAAGCCGATTCTGCCGGCAATGGCGCAGGCTTCGTCGGGGCTGGTGGCCGTGCCATTCTCGGGAGAGGGAATGGCCAGTTCGTCGAGCAGCCGGCCGAAAAGCTTGCGGTCTTCGGCAAGATCGATGTTGGCCGGATCGGTGCCGATGATGGGCACTCCGGCGCGTTTGAGCGGCAGCGCCAGATTCAGCGGCGTCTGCCCGCCGAACTGGACGATCACGCCCGCCGGCTTCTCCGTATCGACAATGTTCAGAACTTCTTCCAGCGTGAGCGGCTCGAAGTACAGCCGGTCGCTGGTGTCATAGTCTGTGGAAACCGTTTCCGGGTTGCAGTTGACCATGATCGACTCGCGGCCGAATTCCTGCAGCGCGTAGGAGGCATGGCAGCAGCAGTAATCGAATTCGATACCCTGGCCGATGCGGTTCGGCCCGCTGCCGAGGATCATCACTTTCGGACGAGTGCAGTCGGCGGCGTTCGACTCGTCTTCCGATTCGTAGCTCGAATACAAATATGGCGTAAAGCTTTCGAATTCGGCGGCGCAGGTGTCCACGCGGTTAAAGACGGCGCGAATGCCGAAGTCGATGCGCTTCTTCCGCACGGCGAGCGGTTCCGTCTTCCACATGCGCGCCAGCGCCGTATCCGAAACGCCGTCGCGCTTGGCGGCCTGCAGTTGCGGGCGCGTCACCGAATCGAACGAACTCGCCGCCAGCTCGTCCTCGAGCTCGATGGCCTCGCGCACCTGACGCAGGAACCACGGGTCGATGAACGTGCGTTCCTGAATCTGTTCCAGCGTCCAGCCTCGCGTGAAGGCATAGCGGATGTAGCCGAGGCGTTCGGGATTGGGCGTGATCAGGCGCGCGCCGATCAGCCGGTCGTCGTAGACGGTGGCCGAAGTCCTGCCCGTCTCCAGACTGCGCATGCCCTTGGCCAGCGCCTGTTTGAAGGTACGGCCGATGGACATCACTTCTCCCACTGATTTCATCTGCGTCCCCAGCACCGGCTCGGCGCCTGGAAACTTCTCGAACTGCCAGCGCGGAATCTTCACCACCACGTAATCGAGCGTCGGCTCGAAGCAGGCGGGCGTCAGGCGCGTGATGTCGTTTTTGATCTCGTCGAGCCGGTAGCCCACAGCCAGTTTCGCGGCGATCTTGGCGATGGGGAACCCGGTGGCTTTCGACGCCAGCGCCGAGCTTCGCGAGACGCGCGGGTTCATCTCCACAATCACCATGCGGCCGTTTTCGGGGTTGATGGCGAACTGCACGTTGGAACCGCCGGTGTCCACGCCGATCTCGCGCAGGCAGGCCAGCGCCGCGTCGCGCATCATCTGATATTCGCGATCGGTGAGCGTTTGGGCCGGCGCCACGGTGATGGAATCGCCGGTGTGCACGCCCATGGCGTCGAAGTTCTCGATGGAGCAGACGATGATGGCGTTGTCGGCCAGATCGCGCATCACCTCCAGCTCGAATTCCTTCCAGCCGATGACGCTCTCCTCGATCAGCACTTCGTGCACGGGCGAAAGATCCAGGCCGCGTCCGAGGATTTCTTCGAGGTCTTCGCGATTGTAAGCGATGCCGCCGCCGGTGCCGCCCAGTGTGAAGCTGGGCCGCAGGATCACCGGGAAACCGATCTTCGCCGCGAAGCGCAGCCCATGCTCGACGCTGCTCACCAGTTGCGACTGCGGCATGTCCAGGCCGATGCGGTGCATGGCGTCCTTGAACAGCAACCGGTCTTCGGCCTTCTTGATGGATTCGATCTTCGCGCCGATCAGTTCCACGCCGTATTTTTCAAGCACCCCGGCGTCGGCCAGCGCCACCGAGAGATTCAGGCCGGTTTGCCCGCCCACGGTGGAGAGCAGCGCGTCGGGGCGCTCACGGCGGATTACTTCCTCGGCGAACTCCACGCTGAGTGGCTCGACGTAGGTGCGGTCGGCCAGCTCGGGGTCGGTCATGATGGTGGCCGGGTTGGAGTTGATCAGCACGACTTCATAGCCGTCGCTGCGCAGCGCCTTGCAGGCTTGCGCGCCGGAGTAGTCGAACTCGCAGGCCTGGCCGATGACGATGGGTCCGGAGCCGACAATCAGGACGCGGTGAAGGTCGTCGCGGCGGGGCATCAGCGGCGGGCCTCGCTGATCATCTTCATGAAGTCGTCGAACAGATAGTGCGAGTCGTGCGGGCCGGGCGCGGCTTCGGGGTGATACTGCACCGAGAACACCGGGTAATTGCGATGGCGGAACCCTTCCAGCGTCTGGTCGTTCAGGTTGATGTGGGTCAGCTCGATTTCGTTCTGGTTGAGCGAATCGGGATCTACGGCGAAGCCGTGATTGTGCGACGTGATCTCCACGCGGTTGGTGACCTTGTTTAGTACCGGGTGATTCGCGCCGCGATGCCCGAACTTCAGCTTGTAGGTCTTCCCGCCGAAGGCGAGGCCGAGAATCTGCTGGCCGAGACAAATACCGAAGATCGGCGTTTTGCCCATGAGCTTGCGCACCTGCGCGGCCTGGAACTGCAGGGGCTCGGGATCGCCGGGACCGTTGGAGAGGAACACGCCGTCGGGCTTCAGCGCGAGGATGTCCTCGGCGGGCGTGGTTGCCGGCACCACGGTGACGCGGGCACCCACGTGACAAAGCCGGCGCAGAATGTTTCGCTTGATTCCGAAATCGCAGGCGACAACGTGGCACCAGGGTTCGCGCGCAGGGGCGATCAGATCGGTGGCGGACACCGGCTCGACGGGTTTCGACCATTCGTAGCTTGATGGCGTGCTCACGCGGGTGGCCAGCTCGAGACCGGCCATCGATGGCGCCTTGCGCGCCCGCTCGATGAGGTCGACCGCGTTGGATGTGCCCGAAGCTGAGAGCACGCCGCGCATCACGCCGCGGCTGCGCAGATGCCGCACCAACGCGCGAGTGTCGATCTCGGCGGCCACCGGGATTCCGTTCCCGGCGAGAAACTGCTCGGCCGTCTCCACCGACCGCCAGTTGCTGGCCAGCGCGGAGAACTCGCGCACCACCAGCCCCTCGATCCACGGCCGCCCGGATTCCTGATCGTAGCGATTCGCGCCGTAGTTGCCAATCTGCGGATACGTCAGCACCACGATCTGCCCGGCGTACGAAGGATCGGTGAAGATCTCCTGGTATCCGGTGATGGCGGTGTTGAAGACAACCTCGCCCACGCTGTCCGCGCGCGCACCAAAGCCTCTGCCCTCGAAGACCGTGCCGTCTTCCAGGGCGAGAATCGCAGAATTCACTCTTTCGGGACCTCCAGGTGTGCCGGCTCGCCGGGAGTAACTACCATTAAAGCATGGAGGGGGCGAGGACCGGCGACGGGTTTCACTATACTGAGGGAAAGGGCATGGATCTCACCGTTCAGATTCCCGAC
>Ga0326728_10025885_pt1 | contig 10452 bp, 9 predicted proteins | sample MB3enrmetagenome_FD_207602 | JGI IMG/M metagenome (GOLD analysis project Ga0326728, IMG submission 207602) | Lab enriched peat soil microbial communities from McLean, Ithaca, NY, United States - MB31MN | ecosystem: Environmental > Terrestrial > Soil > Wetlands > Peat | place: USA: New York... | reverse complement strand
CGGCCCCGTGGCACTTGGCACAGTCTTTCTCATAGGTGGCCTTGGCCTCGGCTGCCCTCCCGGAAAGAGCCGAAACTGCCATGATTGCGATGCTCAGAGTCAGTATTCTCTTCATAGTTTCTCTCAGTCTTGTCTCACTAGCTGTGCCACGCCGCCGGCTTCCGAAAGTCGCCCGGCATTGGCAATCCGAATTGTTGCCATTAACTTTACAAAGGCCATTCCTTTATTGTCAAAGGCCAAACATTTCTTGTTCAGCCCGGGGCGGCGTTCCCCTCCAGTTCGTCCGCCAGCCCGCACAGGGCGCGGTAATACTCTTCCCGCGCCAACCCCAGCGCCGCCGCGCCGAACGTCTCCGCATCCTCGGGGGCAGCGAACGCGCCATAATTGACCAAGACCAGTTGATAGAGCGCCAGCAGCGGCACCTGTTCGAGCTGCGTCATGAAGAACGGATGGACATAAAGGGTGAATCCATCCTCCGGGCGGCCCCCCTTCGCGACCGGGTGCGCAAACTCACCTGCTTGCAAGGGGGCGGCATCAAACACGATCTGGCACGGGTAGCGCACGCAGGTCCGGTCCTCCATGATTCGCAAGAGCTGCGTCCAGCCTATTCGCGGACCGTATTTTTCGTAAATTCCGGCGCCGATGGCCGCAGCACTCGCATTGAGGGATTGGCGGGCATCCTGCGCGGTCGGTGGGGCAACCGTGCTGCAATTACGCGTCATAGTTGGGCGGCTGGCTGCGGGCCGGCTCCGCTGACACCAAACCCGGCTTGTCCTTCGTTGGCCTTCGCGAGCCGGCCCTGGAGGATCGGGACCGACATGCGCAGGAAAACCGTGTAGCAGAGGAGGCCAAAAGCCCAGATGCCGAAGCAAACCAGGGTCTCGTTGAGCGAAGGCCGATATTCGACCATCTCGCCCAGCGGCGTGGGGATGAACCCGGGGATCACCAGCCCCATGCCCTTCTCGATCCAGATCCCGACGATGCAGAGCACGCAGGTCAGATTGAGCCACTTGAGACTGCGGCTGACGGGCAGCACCAGCAACACCATGGCTGCGAGGTTGAAAACAATGGCCGTCCAGATCCAGGGCACCAGCGCGTGATGGCCGTGCAGGCCGAGAAACAGGTACTTGGAGGAAGCCACGTGAAGGTTGCCGGAATAGAACTCCTTGAAAACCTCGTTGGCGAGGAGGAAGACGTTGATCAGCATGGAGACCTGCACGATGCTGCGCAGGGTCATCAGGGCGCGATCGGCAATCAGGAGCCGCTCGGACATCCGCGACCGGATAATCTTGTTCATCCGGGGGACGCTCATGAGCTTGCGCAAAGAGTCGGCCGACAGGCTCAGAACCAGGGCGGGTTCTTCAGCAATGGCCGTGCCCGTGCGCGGCGTCCCGGCTAGGGCAGAGATCTCACCGAACTGCTCTCCCGGCCCGAGGCTGCGCGTAATCCGGAGGCGTCCGCCTTCCTCCCGCTTCACCACCACCCGGCCTTTCAACACAAAGAAGATCAGCTTTTCGGTCTCCCCCTGGCGCAGGAAAATGTCGCCCGCTTTCGCTTCCAAAACCACCGCCCCGGCCAAGACGCTCTGGCGAACCTCCTCGGAAACCGAGGACAGTTCGGCCAGGTGACGGGCAAGCAGATCCAGGTCGCCCAGGGCGGCAGCGCGGCTTTTCGGCCGTTGCCCGGCTCCCGCTTCCCTGCCCAACGGCGCTGCGTCTCCGGCGGGGGCGGTGGCCGTGACACGGCGGACGACCTGCATCGCCAGGATGATCAAGGCCGGCCCAGCCGTGAATGCTGAGGCAAGAAAGCGCGGCCCCACGATAGCCGAATTCCAGAATGGCCGCCCTCCCAGCCCCACATAAAGGAAGGCCGTCACGGTGTGGATGGAAACCGCCCAGACAATGGCGACGAAGACGAAGGGGATATAGAACCACTTGGCCGGCGCGCGGCCACGATAGCGGCAATACAGCAGGTAACCGCAAATATGGACGTTGAGCAGGAGATAGCCGTTGAGCACGATGACGTCCCAACTCAGCATGGACGCCGGAAAGTTGAATTGGCCGATGCCGGGAATCAGGTGCCAGAACCGGTCCGGCCGCCCGAGGTCCACCGTGACAAACGCCAGGCACATGAGGATGGCCGCCACGGCGAGCAGTTCGCCAAAGATCACCAGGTCATGCAGTTCCTCGTTGTTGTAGATATAGACCGGAATCACCATCATCACCGCCGCCGCCGCGACGCCGACCAGGAAGGTGAAGTTGGCAATATAGACGCCCCACGACACTTCATCGCTCATGCCGGTGACAATCAATCCGTTGGCAAACTGCTTGGCATAGGCATTAAGGCCCAGCAGGCAGAAGACCGTGAGCACCCCCATCCAGGCGTAGTAGCGCCAGTCTCCGACAAACGCCAGGCGTCCGCTGCGCCACAGAAACACCAGGTAATTCCGCACGGCCTGCCTCATACGTCAAAGTAGTAATAGAACCGGGGTGAGGTGCCCAACTCCTCTTTCAATTGGACGAACACGCGCTTGGTGCGGAGGATGTAAGACACCTCGCTCTCCGGATCCAGAACATTGCCGAACTTCCGCGCCCCAACCGGGCAAACCTCCACGCAAGCGGGATACCGGCCCACCCGCGTGCGCTGAACACAGAAATGACATTTCTCCATCACACCTTGGTATCGCGGGCGGTTCCCCAGGTACGCCATGTCCGGATTCAGCCGCTCTTTGGGAATCGAAGGCTTCGTAAAGTTGAAGTGCCGGGCCCAATAGGGACACGCGGCCGCGCAATACCGGCAACCGATGCACCAGTTGTAGTCAATGACCGTGATGCCGTCCGCCTCCTGCCAGGTCGCGTGTACGGGGCAAACCTTCACGCACGGCGGGTTCTTGCACTGCTGGCACTGCACCGGCATATAGAAATATCCCTCCTCGGGCACCATCTCCGGATTATAGTTGTGCTCCGCCTTCTCCAGGTCCAGCGACCCGTGCGGCAGCCGCACCACCCGGATGTATTGGATCTCCGGCGTCCGCGACTGGTTGTTCTCGGCCACGCACGCGTGCACACACTTGCGGCAGCCGATGCACCGCGTCAGGTTCAGGGCATAGACGAACTCGACCCCGTTCATCGGCTTAAGGTCGCGCACATGCGGGCGCAAGCCGTATTCTCGCTCCACCTCGTCCTCGATGCGCTTCAGCACCTTGGCCATTTCCTCCGGCGTCAGTTCCTTGTAATACTTCTGCAGGAACTGGTCCACGGTCGGAAAGTCGTTCAGATGGCGCAGCGGGGCCAGACTCGCGGCCAACGCCGCCAGGCCAGAAGCAGCAACGGCCGAACGCAAAAAACTCCGGCGGCTCAGCCCATCGGCCGACTGTCCCTCGTTCTCGTGGCTGTTGAAGGTCGGGGTTGGCATATCAATGCGCAGATTCCGCGGCAACCGAAACCACAGGATGGAGAAGATGCGGACCGGGCGCGGGTTTGCGGGGCGGGATTTTGGGGTGATGGGGATCGTGGCAGTCCACGCAAATCTGGCGTTTCCTAACGACGGCGGTCGGATCCCAGTAGCCGCCGGTCCGGCCATGGGCCCCGCCTTCCCAGTCGCGATAGGTCGGTCCGTGGCAACTGCCACATAGCGGGGGGCTTTCCGCCAGCTTAATCTGTCGCCCGTCGCGGGTTTGCAGCAGTTCCAGGTTCTGCTCGTCGTGGCAGTTGAAACAGTTGTTGTTCCGGTCGTGCGTCCCGTGTTTCATCACAATGTCCGAGTGTTCCTTAGGGACGATGAGATTGTGCTGCGCGTCGAACCGCAACACCGGTGGCTTGCCCTTTTCATGGCAGGCGTAGCAATCGAAGTCCGAGAGATCGGCTTTTTCCCGGATGAGTTCGGCGTAGGACTTCCGAAAGGTGGCGGTATCGAGGAATTGGGTATCAACCAGGGGAATCCTCTTGGGCCTCGCGGCGGGCGCATCCACGTGAGTCAGGAACTTCAGTCCCAGCGCGAGAAACACTGCCGCGAGAACCACCAGCACCGTGCTTGTTCGCTCGGCATTGGTCATGGACGGAGCGCCTCCCACTTGCGCGCTGTCTCCGGCTCTTCGGCTTCAGTCCTCCGGAGTTGATTCCAATCGCGCATCTCGAATCAGGGGCTGATATTCAGGTGCCGGGTTTCAGGGTCGGCGGATTTGGTCAGCCTTCCGCGGGGTGAAGCGCCGGCGGCCCGGCGTCGCGATGCGGCACATGGCCGCTCGTTGGCAGCCGCTCCGAAAGGAACAGCTTCACCATCACGGTCAACAAAACGAACGGCAGGCACAGGAGCACCGCGCCCATGTACCAGCCTTCCAGTCCGGCGAATTCCATCTTGTAGCTCATTATCCCGCGCAGACTCTTGGAAAAGAGCTGCCCGCCGATCACCACATTCCAGCGCATCGCCAGCACCCCGATCAGGATCAGCATCGCGCTGCTGAAATACATCCGCCGTCGTTGCAGTTCCGGCACGCGCCGACGGACCAACTGCAGCACGCCCAGCAAGATCAGCGGCACCAGCGTGCCAAAGGCGACCTGGCCCAGGCTCAGGGTGTAAAACAGCTTCACCCGCGCCATGTACTGCATCACCTGGAAGCCCTCCTCGGCCGAGTAAATGCGGTGAATCCAGTCCAGAGCCTCGATGGTCGCATCCATGACCAGCGCGTAAAACAGGTACATGCCCATCACATCCAGGCATTTCATGTCCACCGTCTTGCGGCGAATCCAGCTCAGTACCATGTAGTTGAACACGCACAGCGCGATGCCCGACACCATCGCCGACATGATGAAAATGACCGGCATCAGGGCGTTGCCCCACCACGGATTGGCCTTAACCGACCCGAAGATGAACCCGACGTATCCGTGCAGCAGAAACGCCGAGGGAATGCCCACGATCGAAAGGATGTGGCCAATCTTGTGATCCAGTTGGACCGCCGTGTCGGACTCGTCCATCACCCCGACCGTGAACAGGCGATACAACAGGCCCCGGAAGCCCGGCGTGGTTTCGGACCACGTCACAAAGTCCCGCCGGTAGTCGAACCACAATTCCAGCAGCAGCACTGCCATTAGATACCACGCATAGATGAAACCGAAGATCGCCATCGGCGAAGTCAGGTGCGGCGTCATCATCACTTCGTAGCAACGCTCCGGATGCCCCAGGTGGAACAGCAGCGGCAGCGGCGCGCACAGGAGGAAGGCGAAAGCTGTCAGCAGCGACAGCCGATACACCGGCTCCAGCGCCTTCACGTTGAAGACGCGCACCAGCGACGCCATGATAAACGCCCCGGCCACCAGGCCCGTGATGTAAGGATAGAGCACAATCAGCACGCTCCACAATGGCTGCTGCGTCGCCTCGTTGGGATACACGTAACCCTCGAAATGCGGCATCACCACCTCGACGATGTTGGTCAGTTCATTGGTCATCCTTACCTGACCTCCTTGTCAATGCCCGCATAAAACACGCGCGGCTCGGTGCCCAGGTGCGGCTTGAGGGCCATCACAAGGTTGTTTTGGTAAAACTGCTGAATCGGGTCGTCCGGCACCGGATGCTTCAGGTCACCAAAGATCCGCGCCTGGGTCGGGCAGACCTCCACGCAGGCCGGCTTGAGGCCCCGGGTGATGCGATGGTAGCAGAGCGTGCACTTCTCCGCCGTCTTGGTGATCGGGCTAAGGAACCGGCAGCCGTAGGGGCAGGCCTGGATACAGAAGCCACAGCCAATGCAGTAGTTCGGATCCACCAGCACCGTGCCGTCCGGCGCGTCAAACGACGCCCCCACCGGGCACACCTGGACGCACGGAGAGTGATGGCACAGGTTGCACAGCTTGGGCACGAAGAAGGAATGCTGGATCTCCTCCTTGGGCACCGGCGCCTCAGGATAACCGTGAATGCCGCCGTCCGGGGAATCCACCAGCGTCTCGCCCCGCGCGGCGCCGGAGCCAGGCTTGGGTTTGGTGATGATGTAGCGCTCGACCCAGGTGCGGAAATACGGACCTTCCGGGACATGGTTCTCTTTCTTGCACGCCTCGGCGCAGAAACCGCAGCCGATGCACCGGTTCGCATCAATGGCCATGACCCATTTATGCTGGGTTGGATCGTACCCTTTCGGCGCGTCGGTGGAGACGAGGACCTTTTGCGCGATGGTCTTGGCGGCCTTGGCCGCGGGGACCGCCAGCACGCCCGCCACCGCGGCGGCGACCTTGCCGAGGAGACTGCGCCGGGAAACGAGCCGGTTCATGGCACCTCCGACGGGCTGTGAGGCACGTGGCATTCCGTGCACTTGCCGGTGTAATGGTTCTTGCTCACGATCTGTTTGTGCCATTTCGGCCGCGACGGATTGGCTTCGTGGCACCGGAGGCAAGCCGCGTAACCGCTCCGCTGTAGGTTGTCTTTCCGAGGATCCTCCGCATGCGCTTCGCCCGGGCCATGACACGACTCACAGGCCAGGCCCTTGTGCTCATGCTTCATCAGCATCTGATACTCGTCGGAATGGCACTCGTCGCAGGCCTTCTTGCCCGCGTAAACCCGGTCCCGCGTCGCCAGCTCCGCCAGCGCCGCGCCCCGATACCACCCATAGTCGTTGAACGATGGCGGCGTCAGGAAGTAGCGCGCGATCGAATACGCCACCACAATCCCCACCGCCAGGAGGACGATCCGGAAGACCTGAGGCGGCATGTTCAAGATACGACGCATGGGCCTGGCAATTTCGTTGCGGCGGCAATTATCATCATTTTCTGCGCTATGTTGAGCAACAGAATGTAAGCGCCCCCTCGGTCGCCGCTTCCCTTTCCTTGCTGATTTATTATCGTCTATTGTCCTTCTGATTAAGAAAAATGGGGAGCCCGTGACCGCTCCCCAGTTCTCTTGGCGCGCAAGCCGCTACTTCTTGAAGGCCCGCACGTACTTAACCAACGCCTTGATCTCCTCGTCGCTCAGCGCGTCGCCGAAGGCTTTCATCTTGGGCTTATCGCCTTCCTTGACACCTTCCTTGATGGCCTTGACCATCTCCTCGTCCTTCATGGCGTCCTGGACCTTGGCCTCGGTATAATCCTTGATGCCGAACTTCTCGCCCATCCTGGTTTTGCCCTTGCCATCCGGCCCATGGCACTTGGCGCAGTTCTTTTCCCAGTTTTCCTTGGCATCCGCCGCCCGGACCGATACGGCGCCCGCAATCAGGAGCGCCACACTGACCATTATTAGTTTTTTCATGACTCTGTTATGTTGTTATTTAGCTCTGTATCGTTAGACATCTTGTGCTGCCCGGCTATTAAACGCAGCAGCCTAATAATAAACCAGCCGTGCCGCAAAGTCCACTTCTGGCCGCCCCCCGAGGGCGCCCGTCAGTGCGTTCGACGCACAACCGACTTTCAGACGTCTTATTCGTCGAACCTAATCTGCCAGAGCCATTAGCTCGCCCGCAATTAAATAGTTCTTCGGGAATAAAGAAGCCATGCTAATTTCAAGCTGCCCTACCCGCCGTGACTGAGGCCTTACTGTTCCGCCGCTTTTAGCCTTTGAACTTCAGCCTTCAGCATTTAGCCTTCTTTGGCCGTGCGCCCTGGGCCGCGGTCCGTTGCCGGAGAATGTCAAGAGCGAGGACACTTGCCCTTGCCACTCTTTGGCGCCCCGCCCGCCGGGACTGAGCGGTCGCAATTCAGAAATATGAGCGGTATTGGCCTATGAAACGATCCAAAGCAAAGCGATGTCCAGATGCCTTGGTGTATCGCGTCGTCGAGGTGCTCTTCCAAAAGCGAGGCGAGGGCAGCAAGCGGCGCAATAACAAGAAGCGAGGAATCACGCTACGAACACACATTACGACCTGGTTGATCGCCGGGAGCTGGGCGCTGTCTCAGCCGCTGGCGGAGGCAAACGACGCGGTCGCCTCGACCCGCCAGCAGGCCGACCAGTGGCGGGCCGAACACCGGACGATTGACCTCCACCAGCACATTGATTGCACCCCCGAACATTTGGCGCGAGCAGTGAAGATCATGGACGCCGTCGGTCTCGGGCTGGGAGTAAACCTCAGCGGGGGCACCGTCACGCGCGCCCAGGACGGCGGGCCCAGCGAATTCGAACGCAACAAGTACCTGGCGGATACGCTTTATCCCGGGCGCTTTGTGCATTACATGAATCTGGATTACAGCGGCTGGGACCAGCCGGACTTCGCCGAGCAGGCCGCCCGGCAGATCGAAGAAGGCCATCGCCTGGGGGCCGCAGGCTTCAAGGAGTTCAAACGGCTGGGCCTTTACCTGCGCGACGGAGCGGGCCGGCTCCTCAAGGTGGATGATCCGAAGCTCGACCTCATGTGGCGGCGCTGCGGTGAATTGCACATGCCCGTCTCGATCCACGTCGCTGATCCGAAGGCTTTCTGGCTGCCTTACGATGAGCGGAACGAGCGGTGGCGCGAGCTGAAAGATCACAAGAGCTGGTGGTTCGGCGACACCAACAAGTTTCCCCCATGGAAGGCCCTGCTGGAATCGCTCAACCGCGTCATCGCGCGCCACCCGGAGACGACGTTCGTCTGCGTTCACTTCGCCAATAACGCCGAGGAACTGGAGTGGGTGGACGCTTCGCTGAGCCGTTACCCGAACATGCGGGCGGACCTTGCGGCGCGCATCCCCGAAATCGGCCGGCACAACCCGGATCAGGTGCGCCGGTTGTTTCTCAAGCACCAGGACCGGATTCTCTTTGGCACCGACTTCCAGGTCTATGACCGGCTCATCCTGGGCTCCAGCGGCAACGAACCCCCGCCCACCGACGCCGACGCCGAGGTCTTCTTCGCCAAGGAGTGGCGCTGGCTGGAGACGCGCGACCGGAACTGGGAGCACATGACGCCCATTCAAGGCGACTGGAAGATCAGTTCCATCGGCCTGCCGGCCGCCGTGTTGCGCAAGGTCTATTTCGATAACGCGCGCAAGCTGCTCGCGGGCGGGCTGCCGCTGCCGCGGCTGCAAGCGCGGCGGCTTAGCCGGGACTTGGACCTGGAGGGGCACTTTGACGATCCGCTCTGGCAGACGGCCAAACCCGTTCGTATCGAGCAGAGCGGGCGGGACGGCACAGTGCGCCCCGGACTTTCTACCTCGGTCCGCGCGCTCTGGTCGCCCCGGGACCTGTATCTGGCCTACGAATGCCCGTTCACCCGGCTGACGGTCTTCCAGCCGCCTCTGTCAGGCCGGAAGCGCTTTGACTTGAGCCGGGACGGTGTAAGCCTGTGGGACCGTGACGTCGTCGAGGCCTTCATCGGCGCCGACGCGGCGAGGCCCCGGCACTACGCCGAGTTCGAGGTGGCGCCAACCAACGAACAGCTCGACTTGATGGTCATGGACCTGCCCGCGAAAGACTTTGATTGGTCCAGTCACTTCCAATCCGTGGTCAAGGTGGACAATAAGGCCAAGGTGTGGAGGTGCGAAATGCGCATTCCCCTCAGCGCTTTGAGCGGAACCTCGCCCGCCGCTGGAACGCTCTGGCGGCTGAACTTGTTCCGCTGTGACCGTGCCAATCAAGCGGCCCTGGCCTGGAGTCCACCGCTGAGCGGCACCTTTCACACGCCGTCGAGGTTCGGCGTGTTGGAGTTCGTCGAATAGCCCATTGCTTGCGATCAGCGCCGGGCTTTCCCGACCGTGGGCTGGCCGGGGATGTAGATGCTTTCGCAGCCCGGGAGCGTCGGAACCAACCGGTCGCACGCGACGCACCAAAGGTCCCATTGGCCATCAATGTAGTTGCCGTTGGCGGGCAACGGGCAGGCTTGGGCATAGAGATACCATTTGCCCGCGATCTGATAGCGCGCGGGCGTGGCGACGTGGTAGATCGTGTCGTCGCGATACAGGCCCTCCCACTTGGTCTGGAGCAGCGCGTCCACATCCATCTGCGCCCAGCCGGTGGCGGGGTGCCGGCTCACCGCGATGACGGGCCGCCAGCGTTTGCCGGCGGCGACGCCGACTTCAATGCAGAGCAAATACGTGCCGCCGATTCTGGAGGCCTGGTGCCACTCGTAGTAGGCGCCGGGCGTAGAGTGGAAAATCTGGCCCATGCCGCGCGGGTCCTTTTCGTTGTAGTGACGGTTCCAGGTTTTCCCGTCGCGCGAGGAGGCCAGCCGGAGGCCGGGCAGGATGCCGTCCTTCCCGCGGTAAGAGTAATACATGTACCAATCCCATCCCCATTCCCTGGCATTCCGCTCGCGCAAGACCGCCGCCTGAGAGGCCATCTCCTCGAAGAACGGCTCGGCCGGCTCGGGCGAGAGGACCGGTTGCGCGCCGACCCGCCGGATAGCCGCGGGCGTGATGCCGGAATACCCGTCGGCCCCGGCAGGGCAGATGGCCAGCCCGATTCGGTCCTGAACCGAGGCGGTGGTGCCCGAGTAGTAAACGTAGTAGGCATCCTCCTCCGCGATGTAGAGCACGGTGTCGAGCCGGATGCTCCCGGAATCCCAGCCTT
>Ga0326728_10025882_pt1 | contig 10453 bp, 11 predicted proteins | sample MB3enrmetagenome_FD_207602 | JGI IMG/M metagenome (GOLD analysis project Ga0326728, IMG submission 207602) | Lab enriched peat soil microbial communities from McLean, Ithaca, NY, United States - MB31MN | ecosystem: Environmental > Terrestrial > Soil > Wetlands > Peat | place: USA: New York... | reverse complement strand
AAGGCATGGCTCGCAGCCCGCAGAGTCTTGAGCCAGGCACTGTGGTCACCCCTCTTGATGAGCGGGAGCAGCTGGTTGAGCACCGATGTCGTGTCTCCCACCAGACCCACGTCGGCAACCCTGTTCCTGTCTATCTCGTGCGGGTCGATGTCGATGCGGATGACCTTGGTCTGGGGAGGAATGATGGCACCTGACTGCAAGAGCCAGTTGAAGCGCAGACCCGCTGCAACGATGACATCCGCCTGGGTTATGCCCAGCTGCAGCCCCACGTTTCCAATATCCCACAGGGAAAGGGGATGGTTGTCCGGGAGTTCACCCCTGCCGAAGTTCATGAGGAAGAAGGGAAATCCCGTCCTTTCGATAAACTGGTTGAGCGCAATGCCGCAGCAGCTCAGGCCCACCCCGCTGCCGCCCATGAACAGGGGTTTTTTTGCAGCGTTTATGATATCGGCTGCCTGCTTCAGGTCCCATTCATCCGGATGCACGGTGTACTTGTGCGTCATGCGTGTCTGCATGGGCGCCTTTTCCTCCGGGATCTTCACATTGAGGATGTCCGGCGGCAGCTCAAGGAAGACCGGACCCGGCCTGCCTACTACTGCGTGTCTGAAAGCCAGCGAGAGATATTCCGGTATCCGTTTCGTTTCATAGCAGGTCGCCGCCCATTTGGTAATGGGCTTTATTATGTCCATCTGGTTTATCTCCTGCAGGGCGCCTTTCAGATCGTCCCGCAAGGGATGCTTGCCGCACAGCACAACCAAAGGTGCATTGTCCAGATAGGCATTGGCAATGCCGGTCACCGCATTGGTGAAGCCGGGCCCGGCCGTCACCAGACATACGCCCGGCTTGCCGCTGTATATGGACCAGGCCTCGGCCATCATGGCTGCGGCCTGTTCGTGACGCACATCGATGGTGCGGATCTTATACTCCGTAAAGCTGTCCAGGATCGCTTCGATATGGCCTCCGGACAGACAGAAGACCGTATCGACCTTTTCCACTTCCTTCAGATATTTTCCAACCAGGTGACCGCCAAGTATCATTGCCATACGTATCCCCCCGAATTGTTTTTGGAACCGTTAACCTGATCTCCTGCATAAACATAAGGGCCAATAGGGTGTGAGGCGCTTGGGGCATCTACATGATGAGCTTCACTGCGTCGTTGAACCACTGGATGAAATAGGCCATCCCTTCGACCTTGAGCTTGCCGTTGGCGGCAGCCAGGAATGAGGCCTCATCGGTCCCTGCGAGCATGACCTTGAAGGCGGTATTGGGATCGGCCCAGACGAGCGCTGCATCGCACTTGTGATCGGCGCCCCTTTGCGTCGATACCTTTCCTTTATCAAAGATGAAGAGCCTTCCCCTCTTCCGGTCAGCCGTCTTGATGAGAATCCGAAGCTGCAGGTTGCCTATGTAGTTCCGGAAGGCCTTGTTCGTCTTGGCAGCCCTTGAAAGCTTCAGGTATAACACGAACAAAAGAAACGATAATTTCATGGACACCCCCTTGATCGTAGTAATTTATCGCTAAGGCAAAACACCACCCAGGTTGACCCGGCTCAATGCCGGGCAGCGCATCACCTTGGTGTTATTTATTCCCGTAGGTCTGCTTCACCCATGCCCCTATCCTCTCCATAGCCTCGGGATAGGAGATCGTTGTCTTGAAGCCCAGTTCCCTTTTTGCCAGGGAGTTGTCAACATCGAGGTCCCTGCCGGTGATTTCGATGGACATACGCGAAAGGGGCGGTCGTATCCCAAGCGGTGAGCAGAGCAGGTCGAAAAGGCTTCCCAGCGCTCGTGCCGGCCAGTAGGGGATGCTTCCGACGGGCTTCTTCCCGATAAAAGCGCCGAGATCGGTGATGTACTGCTTCCATGAGACATCCCAGTCATCCCGCAACTGGTAGATCTTTCCCTTGCCGATGTCCTTCGTTCCGGCCAGGATGATGCCTTCCACGAGGTTGTCTACATAAATGAAACTGGAGCTGTACCGCCCCTTGTCAACGAGCGGCATGGGCATGGCCATCATCTTTTCCACGATGTCCCTCACCCATGCGCTTCCCGGGCCTGTCACATTGGCGGGACGGATGATGGTGCACGCTATCCTTCCGCTCGTGTGATAGCTCATCACGAGTTTTTCCGCATCGAGCTTGGCATCGTTGTACGGGATACCGGACTTGAAGGCCTGATTGGTCTCCTTGATGCCCTTCATATGGCGGCCGAGGCCGATAGCCGCTATGGAGCTTATATACACGAATCGTGAAGCTTTTCCTGATGCCTCTTCCATGAGGTGAAGCGTGGCATCGTAGATGGCGGAATAGAATTGCTCCCTGGTTCCCCAATCGGTGACACGGCCTGCAAGATGGAACACAATATCGACACCATCGCAGATGCCCTTGAGTGTCCCCCGCTCGGATAAGTCTCCACGGCAAATCTTTACCCCAAGCTGTTCAAGAACATCCGTGTTTTCACCCGGAAGGACCAGGGCGCGGACGTCTGTACCCTGTTTTACCAACTCCTTTGTAAGGACTGACCCGATAAAACCTGTCGCCCCTGTGACTAATGCCTTCATCACCCCCCCTGTGCTTGTCTCATTAAACAACAGCGACGTCAGAAGCAATACTATGTTTCAATTACACCCCCGGCAACAATCTCAGGTCTGCGTAGAAATCTACCAGCCATCATCTTGTGTATAATATGAGTAAAGACTCACATTGTCAACATCAAATGTGAGTCTTTACTCATATTTGATGTTGACTCTTTACGCCACTGCTATTAATCTACAATAATCATGCATGATATCCTAGTTTATTTTAAACGAGTTTTATGAGTTAGACCCGCAAAGCATTTATCTTTTTTCATGATGAGAAAGGGGCATCGATGGGCATCAGGGTTCCCAAGCAGAGCAGGAGCAGGGAAAGAAGATCAAGGATCATGGAAACAGCCCTGGACCTGTTCGCCCGAAAGGGAATAAACAAAACGAGTTCGAATGAGATTGCACAGAAGGCCGGTGTATCCATCGGAACATTCTACAGCTACTTTGAAAACAAGAAGACCTTGTTCCTCGAGATCCTCGAGAACCACCTTGAAAACTTCATCACAGGCATCTATACGCTGCAAACTGATGAATCTATCCCGGTAAAAGACAATATACGAGGCCATATACAAAAGACATTCACGGTTTTTGATATCCATCCCTCATTCCATAAGGAAGCGCTTGTCCTGAAATTCTCGGACCCTGATGTGAGGAAGCTCTTCGACGAGGTGGAGCAGAAGCAGCTTGGCATCATCAGCTCTCTCCTCGTACCCTATTGCAAAAACAAAAACCCGCTGGCCCTTCAGGAAGTATCAAAAGTGATCCACAGTGCAGTGGAGAACGTTGCCCATTATGTGAAGTTCCTCGATTCGCCCCTGGACAAGGACAAGCTCATCGAAGAGCTCACAGAGATGATCTATCATTATGTGAATAATCTCTGAGCCAAAAAGCATCCCTTTGGTAATCAAGTCTTGACAACCCGGGCATTCATGGCAAACGCCTTGTTCATTCAGACAGCAACACCAAGGATTATTGGATGCTCCTATGCTTATTCAAGAAAGACACATAATACCCGGCTGTCTCCTTGGCTCTTTCCAGCATGGGCATATGGCCGCAATCCTTTATGATGACTATCTCTGAATTCGGCAGTGATTTTTTCAGCACCTCTGTGGTGGACACATGGAGTATCCTGTCTTTATCCCCCCAAATCACTAATACAGGTACCTTGAGCCCAGGCAGCAGAGGGTAAATGTCAGTAGATTGGGTAGTGAATTCTTTCCCTATCTTCTTGTTGAATTCACATGAGGTAATTGCCTTATCAGCAAGCACAGAAATTATAGGCCATGGCATGAAAGGCTGTTTGTAAAAGGCATATTTCAACAACTCATCATATTCCTCTTTTGAGGAAGGTGTTAATGGGCTCTGCCCTTTGAGCAGTGCCAGCTGGAGATCACTCGGCTGAGGAGAGACAGCCTGGAGGCCGGCATTATCCACGAGGCATAGGGATATAACCTTCTGAGGGTAACGGGTGGCATAGAATATGGAGATCCACCCGCCCATGGAATTTCCTGCAAGATGGAACTTTGAAATACCCAGGGTATTTACTGCCTGATCAAGATTTGATGCCATATAGTCTATGGTATAGGTCTTGTCGACAGGTTTATCGCTATCTCCATGGCCGGGCATATCAAAGGCGATCACTCGATATTCTTTGGGTATATATCGAACGAAGCGATTCCAGTTATCCTTGTTTGCACCAAATCCATGGATAAGCACTATGGTTTCACCTTTACCGGGTCGCTCCAGATAGGACATGGTATATCCATTGACGTTCAGTGACGACAACGTAAGACCAGACCAGGATCGATCTGAAGAGATCATGTAATTATACATGCCCTGCTTGAATGATGCGCAGCCGAATACCAGACAGGCTATCAGAAGAGCCGGGATGATCTTAAAAATCCTTTTCATACTCCCTCCTCAAACTCGATATTGTTTTGTTCATACAAATGAATGCCCCCTAACTGTCATCTGCTTATATAATATGTGCCTGTCGGAGGCGACTCACCAGCAGTGGCAACACATGCTCCTCCGCAATCCTGCTGATATTGTCCAACCCCCAATATGCCATTGGCACCCAGGCTCTGCAAAGTATCCTCTTCGGGACCACCGCCAATCGAGAAATCAGTTGGGATAGTATAAAAATAATGATCGAGCACATGAATCGGCACTGAGCTCGCTGACTCACCAGCTATCTTCACATCGGCAATCTGTGTGGGTCCCCAGACATAGGATCCGTCAGCGTATTGGACCCTCCGCCTGAGCCCCCGCCCCCGCATTCCGTAAATAATACCCACATGCCGAATACAACTAGGATCAATGAGCCCCCAAGGATGACCTTCCTCACCGTATCTCCTCGATATTCACCCCCTTCGGCACCTGATCGGGGAGGTAAGCCCTGCCGAAATACGCCCGCATATGTCCGCCCGATTGCACGACCAGTCCCGGCTCCCGGATCAGGATCGGCCCGCGGATCCGGGGACGGTTATTGTTGCGCGCTTGCGATCCTTGTGAAAACCGTTCAAAATACCCTCCGAGAAGCTGGCGAAGATCCGGAAGAAACGGGCCCTGCCATGCCACGGCAAATATCTTTCCCGCTGAAGAAACATATTCCCTCACCACGGTGCCTTCAGAGGCCTTAATTTCGTGAACCGTGTACAGCTCGGTGCGCGTGGTTCTCTGTACGCCCCTCATGCGTGCCTGATCTGCCTGCACCGATCCTACATCATCTCCCAGCGATGCTGATGCCCGGATCGGAAGAGTAAGTATACAGATCGTGGCGAAAACCAGCAGCATCCTCATATTCAAACAACGAACTATGAATTGCTTACTTGTGCCCATCTCATACACCTGCCAATCTGTTCTTCATAACTGCCCTTGTCAATGTCATGGATAATGAAGTAATTGGTGCCTGTATGTCAAGGACCGAGAAGACACGTGTGAGGCGTATCACTAATAATAATATCCTATAGCGTTTATCATGAAAATGCTTCACAATATAAATAACATACAGTAAAGTAAGGACATGGCATTCAACAGATCCAGTGAAAAAGGAATTGCAGACAGACCCTTACGGGCCTCGATTACCATAGAACCGGAAGTGCTTCATGCTTTGCCTCGCACGCAGTATGGTCATTCCATCGAGCATCTCGGAAAGTGTATCAATGGTGGTATCTGGGCTGAAGGCGAGTCACCGGGAATGTTTCTTGGCGCCGTGCGACGGGAACTTGTGGATGCCATAAAATCAATTCATCCCCCCTTGATCCGGTATCCCGGAGGGTGCTTTGCTGACACGTACCATTGGCAGGACGGGATAGGGCCGAGAGCCCGGAGACCCAGGGTGAAGAACAAGGCATGGAACAGATTCCCGTTGCTGGGTAAGCATCTCGGCCCGCTGGAAGATAATCACTTCGGCACAGATGAGTTCATGGAGTTGTGTAAAGAGGTCGGGGCAGAACCTCAGCTTACCGTCAACGTGGGTTCAGGTTCGTCCGAAGAGGCAGCCGCCTGGGTGGAATACTGTAATGGACCGAGGGACTCACACTGGGGTGCTCTGCGCTCGCAAAACGGCCATCCGGAGCCTTACGGAGTAAAGTATTGGGCGCTAGGCAATGAGCTGTTCTCATTTTTTGAGACCGGACACATGAACCCGGATCAATACGTAATAACCTTCAATGAATATGCACGGGCCATGCGTCGGGTTGATCCGAAGATAAAACTCATCGGATGCGGCACCATGTGGCCTTCCAGGAAACGTGATGATGTCAACCCGATCATGATGGCCGTGCTTGGAAGGCGTGATGACATCAATCGGACTGTGCTGGCAGGGGCTGGAAGGGAGATGGACTACTTATCGGTTCACCTCTATGGACCCAACTTTTTTTATACGATCAGATATCATATTCTCCACCAGTTTCTTCACCGTGAACGGAGCGGTTCCAGAAAAGTCTATTATGACATTCTCGGTTCTCTCAAGTATATGGAAGATTTTGTGGCCGATAACATAAGAGACGTCAGGACATATTCCCCGGCGAGGAAGAAGATCGCACTGGTATTTGATGAATGGAATCTATGGTATGCCTTTTACTCCGATGTGATCGAGACCAATTTTAATCTTAGGGACGGGTTATGGGTTGCAAGTATGTTGAACCTGTTCCATCGCTACGCCCCGGAAATGCCGCTCGCCAACCTCTCTCAAATGGTAAATTGTATCGGTATAATATGCTCAAGCCCTCAGGGCACATTCCTTACCCCTTCCGGACTTGTCTTCAAAATTTACACCGAACATGCCGGCGACATGCTCCTTTCAAGCCATGTAGATTGCCCTGTAATCCCTCATGAAACGGCACTTCCTGTGCTTGATCTTTCAACAACTCGGACCGATAACAAACTCTCACTCTTTTTGGTGAATCGGCATTATGATGCTGCAGTGAATGCCGCATGCCTCTTAAAGGGTATCAGGGTCATCTCTGTTGATACCTATCTGGAAATGTCACATCCCAATCCTGTTCACTATAATACCTACACCGAACCCAATGCGATACAGATCAGAAAGAGTCATAAAGCAATTAAGATTACCCGTGAAGGAAGCGGAGCCGCCTTTGATCTTCAGCTCCCTCCTCACTCACTTACCTGTATTGAGATGAGCATTGAGGATCATTAATGTGATAAACCTTTTGTCAAGGCTGCATCAGAATCGATATCCCAGTGATGATGTAATTTGGGTTCTCCCGCTGAACCCATCTTCCAAGGTCAGATTCCAGTGTTTGGTGAAATCTACCCCTGCGCCTATAAGGGCGTTCCATGGACGATCCGACCGTGCCTCCAGGGAGTATTCAAGGTTAGTCCCACCTAAATTATACGTACCCGACTGCCTTGCCTTGATCTCCTCATTAGACGCTCCGGTGTAAACAAAAACTTTGTCTCCAAAGGCATCCGTCTTGTATTGAACCCTTACCTTCTGGATCAGGGTATCCACTGAGGTTTGGAGCCTATTAACATTAGTCCATGTGAAATTCACATCATAACTGTAGAAGAAAGGCCCATATCCGCCACCAAGCATACCTCCAAAACCATAGACCGTCCCATGATAGTCAATAGAAGATAAAGAAGATAAATCGGACGTTAGCGCAGATAGCATGCCTGTAGGAAGGTTTTCTATGTATTTAAGATAAGAAGGATTGGAAGCAATCTGTTCTTGATTAGCCATGTTAATGTCAAATTTATTGGCGGTCCCGTTGACAAAGCCTCCGATGCCGTAAAGATCAAGAAAAGACATCAGCCAGGCGTCTACACGAAAGGTCTCAGCATCAGTCCTTTGTTGCAATTTGCCTAGACTTACAAGACCTGTTGGGACTGGATTTCCGTCAATCTGGACGTTGAATTTTCTTATATCGAGATTCTCGCTTACATAGGTATAATTCACTGATAAGCCGTAAGGGAGCGGCAGCTGGCTACGTGTCTCAACAGGGACCGATGAGAGGTCAAGGGGCAACAACTGATTGTCTGAAGCGGTTGCAGTCCCGGAAAAAATGAATACGAAACTACTCACAAAGATGAAATGGAAAAATCTTATCTTTCTTGGAAGAATAGCATTGAACATAGTGGGCCTCCTTTTTCTCAACAGATTTTCTTAACCATCTATATTGCAAAGCACTTTCCCGTCCGCATCTCATACACCTTACCAACCTGCTCTTCATAACAGCACGTGTCGATGTACTAGATAATGAGGTAGTGCTTGTGTGTCAAGGGCGCACGGAGGATGAAGAACAAAACAATCAAAGGTGATATAGTCAAAAACTGGGCTCACTATTCCGAAGGTAAATATAAACTTGCCGATTACCTTCATTTCTCACCGAGTAGGTTGGTCGACCATTTCTTTACCCACCCTTTCGACATGAACGTGGTCTTAATATACTGAAAATAGTCTCCTTATTGTAACGGCTTCTGGTACCGCATCCGCAGGTGTCGAGGCTGTTTATTCAAGTGTTGAGGCTGTTTATTTGTGATTACTTCAGGTTGTCCGGCCCTATCTTGTTCTTTCTTTTTCTCAAGTCTGGTCACGCACTCTTCACAGATGCCGTGGCTGGATTTCAGGGAATGCCTTTTCAGTACATATTCTTCTAAACTCACCCATTCATCATCCACCCATACTTTCCGGCACCAGGCGCAGACCCTTAAAAATAGCTCAACCCGCCTGACTCTCCTTAGCGAGATAAACGTTATAGTGATAGCTACTATTGCAACAATTAGAATCGAGACAGCCTCCACGAAGAATTCCTGAGGCCTGTAGGGTTTCGGTATAGCCCCGAGGAAATGGGATGGCACATCCACGAATTCATCAAGCCATACGACGATAGTCACAATGAAGAACAACCCTGCTTCACCTGCAATCACCATCCAGTCTTTGGTTTTTAGATTCTTCATGGATCTTATGCCTCCTAAGTCCTTTTATCGTTAGAGACAGATTAATCAGTATTAGGTTCACTTATAGGTACTTGCGAAAAAAAACTGCCACGGTGATATATCCTTTCAACAGTCCATAGAGATGTTCATCCTTTCCCATGAGGCGGAGCAAACCAAGAACGAACCCCAGGATTGCAGGGGATCTTGACATAGTTTCCGTTTCTTTTGAAAAAATTGGGGAGCTATTGCAGCTCCCCAAGAGGGAGGTATTTATGAGGACTGGGTTATTGATGGAATTGGTCATTGTGAGTGGTTATTCACGTTCTTTCCAGCTGTTTAGATCGGTCTTACTGTTGCTCATCACCCCATGAACCTTGGCCTGCCTTGCCGTGTCTCCATATCATCGTATCGTGGAGCTGTTGAATTTGATCCGGGTCAAGGATATTTATCATCCCCTCCTTCATGTCTCTTCCTATGTTGTCTATTACGACGTATGAAGTATTATTTCGTTTACAAGAAGACGGTAAAAATTCGTAAAGGCTATGTAGCCTCTGCCTTCACAACCTAAACCTTGTCAGCAAGAGGTTAATTCTTACTGTTCGTTAGGCTCATGACGGAATTCTTTGCCCTGGTGCCAATGCCGCTTTTCCCTCATCTCGTGAAACTTGGCCATAAGCCGGTGAAAACGATCCGGGCCGAGGATCTTTCTCATACCAAGCATAGACTTAATACGCTCGTTCGAGATCTTTAACCTGTCTTCTTCGACAACCTTGTTCTGGGCAAGCACAGATGTCTCATTGACGGTATCCTTCTCAAGCATATCATGCAGCTTGAAGCGGTCTTTCATGAGAGAGCTCTTGAGATCGATGAGTGTATTGCGGTTCTTTACGAACAGATTATCCAACGACTGCTTCTCTCCGGATGTAAGACGGAGATCCTTGGACAGCTCTGGAGACTGCCACCACTTGAAATAGTGCATGCCCTCGTGCATACCGCAATGCATATCCTTTGCTTGGGCCTGTACTGCTCCAAAAAGAATCAGTCCTGTTGAACATATCAAAGCCATCATAAACAAAGACATTTTCATAGAACTCTTTACCTGTAGCTCTTTCATATTGCCTCCTGAGTACTTTTCTCTTGTTATCTAAGACGTACAGACTCCCTGAGTTGTCTACATTTTTGAGTAGGGAGACATTTGAGATTTACCAGAGAAGAAGCAGAGACCACTTGCAACATGCCTTTCCTAAAGATAGAGACAGACTGCTCAACTGGGGATGTGCGGCAGATCCGTAATAAGATCGAGGCAATGTTAAAATGATATAAGCAGCCCGACCCCCCCTAGTACCATGTAACAGTTAATGCTTCGGGTAAAGCTGTTTGAGTTTGATCCGAGCATCAGCGGTTGAGAATCGCCAGATAATCTTGGATTGTCGATTGTTTCGATCTCCTTCCCAGGCGGCTACA
>Ga0326728_10025879_pt1 | contig 10455 bp, 11 predicted proteins | sample MB3enrmetagenome_FD_207602 | JGI IMG/M metagenome (GOLD analysis project Ga0326728, IMG submission 207602) | Lab enriched peat soil microbial communities from McLean, Ithaca, NY, United States - MB31MN | ecosystem: Environmental > Terrestrial > Soil > Wetlands > Peat | place: USA: New York... | reverse complement strand
ATCAAGAAGGACGATATCGTCTATATAATCACAGGCTTCGTCCTCATACCGCACCTCCGGGCCGAGACCGACGGCATGGTCAGCTCGATGCTCCTGGCCCGGACGCTCGTGAAGGCCCTCGCGGCCAAGCCCGTCGTCATATGCCCGAGCGAGTGCATGGGCGCGGTGAAGAGCATGGCTTCGGAGATGGGGCTCCACCTCTTCGGCTCCGTCGCCGAGGCGGCGGGGCTCTCGTACTCGATGACGGCCATCGAGTTCACCAAAGACGCTCGAGCGGCGGAGTCCCAGGCCGATTCGATCCTCGCGCAGGGGCGGCCATCCATGGCGATAACCATCGAGGCGCCAGGTGCGAACAGGGTCGGGGTCTACCACAATGCGGCTGGGCTCGACGTCTCGACCCACGAAGCTAAGTCCGAAGTCCTCTTCGAAAAGTTATGCGAACTTGGAATTCCAAGCCTGTCCATCGGCGACCTCGGCAATGAAATCGGCATGGGCGCGATCGGAGAGCATCTCGACAAGTACATCCCCGGCGCCGCCCCAGGCTCCTGTACCTGTGGCTGTGGAGGCGGCATCGCCGTCGCTACGGCGGCGCTCAGGCCATCAGGACTGCCGCGCGCTCCGGACTGATCGACATGACGGGAGCGCCAATACCCGCGATCGACGGCTGCGACCTGCGTATGCACGTCCTCATCGTGGACCTCATGCGCGAGACCGTCGCCTCCGCGCTCAAGCTGCGAGGCGCAAACGAGCGCTGGTTTAGGCAAGTCGATCAGCTCGGCTACTACCAAGAGAAGGTGCATGCATAAGGCGTCCTTTAGGCCGGCCGGGGACAGAGCAATCGTCGCGTCCTTCGGCGAAGCGATAAGCGAGGAGCTGAACGCTGAGGTCCTCGGTCTCGATAGCAGCCTTGCGCAAAATCCTATCGCGGGAGTGATCGAGTCGGTCCCGACTTATCGATCGCTCCTCGTGTACTACGATCCGACGAAACTTCGTTACCGACGCCTCGAGCGAGAGCTTGCGAAGCGATCCCGCTCCCTCTCGAGCGCTGTCCCTCGAAACGGCAGGACCATCGAGATTCCAGTCCGTTACGGCGATGTCTACGGCGAGGACTTAAGCGATGTTGCGCAATATTGTGGCCTCTCCGAGGCCGAGGTCATAGCTCGCCATTCGGGCCGAGACTACCGAATCTACATGCTCGGCTTTCTACCTGGCTTCGCCTACTTGGGCGGCATGGACTCGAGCCTCGCGACACCCCGCCTAGACACGCCCAGAAAATCCATACCGGCAGGCTCGATCGGCATAGGGGGGGAGCAGACCGGTATCTATCCCCTGGCTTCGCCCGGAGGCTGGAGGCTCATCGGCAGGACCCCGCTTAAGCCTTACGATCCGAGAAGGGAACCGCCGATCCTCTATCGGCCGGGCGATTTCATCCGCTTCAGGAGCGTGGACGACGACGAGTTCGAAGACATCAGGGCGAGCCTATGAGCTCGGGATTCCGCATAGTGAAGGCCGGCCTGCAATGCAGCGTGCAGGACTCGGGGCGCATAGGCTACCAAAGCTACGGTATAGCCACGTCGGGAGCCCTCGACCTCCGGTCTCTCGCCATCGCGAACATCCTCGTCGGCAACCCCGCGGGCGAAGCCGCTCTCGAAGCCGCTCTCATCGGCCCCGAACTCGAAATCGAATCCGGGAACATCATGGCAATAACCGGCGCCGACATGGAACCCAGGCTCAATGGCGAAGCGGTTCCCCAGTACGCGGCCTTCGCGGTGAATCCGGGCGATATCCTCTCGCTCGGCGCGGCAGTCTCGGGCTGTCGCGCATATATTGCGTTCGCGGGCGGCCTCGACCTGCCCCTTGTCATGGGCAGCAGGTCCACTAACTTTATGTGCAGTCTGGGCGGCTTCGAAGGCAGGGCCCTGCGGGCGGATGACAGCATTGGCTTTCGGTCGCCTTTCGCGCCCCTCGATCCCGATTCGCGGCGTCGCGCCCGGACGGAAAACTTCTCGGGCCAGGTCGCCACGCTGCGCGTCGTGGCGGGCCCCCAGGACGAGTTTTTCACTCAAGCAGGCATCGACACGTTCTACGAAGCGGAGTACCGCTTGACCGAGCGCTCGGACCGAATGGGATGCGTTCTCGAAGGGCCAATAGTGCAGGCGAAGGGAAAGACCGACATCGTATCGGATGGTATCCCATTAGGCGCTATACAGATCCCCTCGCATGGCAAGCCTATTATCATGCTCGCCGAGCGGCAGACCACGGGCGGCTACGCCAAGATAGCGACCGTGATCAGCACGGATATTCCCCTACTCGCCCAACGCAGGCCGGGCGAAAAGGTGGCCTTCAAGAGAGTATCGCTCGGAGTGGCGAGACGAGTCGCCCTAGCCGAAATCGCGCAACTCGCCGAGCTTAGGCGGGATCTAAAGCGAGGTAATTAAAGTGGACTATACGAACATGAAGCCTTCCGAAGTGCGCGTGCTCATCCGCACGGGCACGATAAAAAGTCCGACGGCCGGCATGTGCGCAGGCTACGCCCAGGCCAACCTCGCCGTGCTGCCCAAGGATCTCGCCTACGACTTCCTCCTCTTCACGCAGCGCAACCCGCGCGCCTGCCCGCTCCTCGAAGTCTCGGACCTCGGGAGCCGCACGCTGTCCTTCCTCGCAACGGAAACGGACATAGCCACCGACATCCCGAAGTACCGACTCTATAAGAGAGGAGTGCTCGAGGGCGAGTACGATGACGTTCGCGCTCTCTGGCGCAAGGACTTCGTCGCCTTCCTCATCGGCTGTAGCTTCTCCTTCGAGGCTGAACTCCTCGAGGCGGGAGTTCCGGTGCGCCACATCGAGGAAGGCCGAAACGTGCCCATGTACCGTACGAATATCGAGTGCGCCCCGGCCGGCGCCTTCCACGGAAACATGGTCGTGAGCATGCGCCCCATCCCCTACGGCCTCGTCGTGAAAGCGACTGAGATCACCGCGTCGATGCCCCGCGTCCACGGTGCGCCCGTCCACATCGGAGACCCGGCCGCCATCGGCATCGTCGACATAAGCGCCCCCGACTTCGGCGACGCAGTGACGATCCGTTCTGGCGAAGTGCCCGTTTTCTGGCCCTGCGGTGTCACGCCCCAGGACGCTATAATGCGGACGAAACCCGAGATCGCGATCACCCACGCGCCGGGGCACATGTTCATATCCGACGTAAAAAACATCGATTTGAAATACTAAAGCGGAGGAGGGGCGGGATGCGGAGCGTAGATCTCAACTGCGACTTAGGCGAAAGCTTCGGCGCGTACAAGCTGGGCCTGGACGAACAGGTCATCCGGCACATCTCCTCGGCCAACGTGGCTTGCGGCTTCCATGCCGGCGATGCCAACGTTATGCGAAAGACAGTCCGTCTCGCGAAGGAAGCGGGCGTCTCGATCGGCGCCCATCCGGGCTTGCCCGACCTTCAGGGCTTCGGGCGCAGGAACATGGACATAACGCCCGAAGAAGCGAAAGCCATGACGCTCTATCAAATCGGCGCGCTCGCGGCTTTCTGTAAATCCGAAGGCATCGCGCTCCGACATGTGAAGCCGCACGGGGCCCTCTACAACATGGCGGGCAAGGACTATACGCTCGCAACCGCGATCTGTGGAGCGGTGAAGGACTTCGATCCCGAGCTCGTTCTCCTCGGCCTTTCAGGCAGTCAGATGTTGAAGGCCGCGGAAGAACTCGGCCTCAAGTTTGCGCGCGAAGTCTTCGCGGACCGCGCCTATGAAGAAGATGGGTCCCTCGTCGCACGCTCCAAGCCCGGCTCGATGATAGAGGACGAGGAGGAGGCCATAGGCCGCGTCCTCCGCATGGTCATCGAAGGCAAAGTGCGCGTGATCACAGGCAAGGACATATGCATCGACGCCGAATCCGTCTGCGTACACGGCGACGGCCCCCAAGCCCTCGCTTTCGTCGTGAAGATCAGCGCAGCGCTCGAAGCCGAAGGAATAGAAGTACGATCGTTTTCTAATGGTGACCGGCACACAGTTTCATAATAGTGTCGCCTAAGGAACTCCTGGCCTGGCCCCTTCAAGCTGCAGAAACAAATTTCCCAATGGACGAAATTTAATTTGGTAATGGACGAAATTCTATACCGTAATGGATGAAATTTTATTACGCAATGGATAAAACTAAAGGCCCCGGATTACTCCAGGGCCTTTAGTTAGGTCTCATCAGGAATTGCCCTGATTGATGACTGACAAGATGCCGTACCAAGACCTATAGCAGGGGCAGGACTCGAACCTGCGACCTCCGGGTTATGAGCCCGACGAGCTGCCAACTGCTCTACCCTGCGACGTAGTAGGAAGAATCTACACAAAACGAAGGGATATGTCAATAGATGTTAAAACAAGCAAATCCCTCCACTCGCGCCAGTACCATAAACCTAACATAGATGTAACCTCCATATTAAAGGAAGGTTACATAAGGCATAGCGAGCACAAAAAGGATAGTGAAGAGCAAAGCTGGAATAAAATCGCCAGTTTTGAGTTTTTTGATATCTAGTAGGCCGAAGCCGATCATTAGCACGAGGGCGCCGCCTATGCCGGTCAGCTCGGCGAGCATGAGGTTGGAGACGAAGGGCTTCACCCAGATCGACACCAGCGTGAGGAGGCCTTGATAGACGAGGACCGAGAGAGAGGCGAAGATAACGCCCGGCCCCATGGCGCTCGCGAAGAGGATCGAGAGAGTCCCGTCGAGGATGCTTTTGGTGAAAAGGAGGGTATAGTCGCCCTCTGTGCCCGCCTTAAAAGAGCCAATGATAGCCATCGCGCCGGAGCAATAGAGTACCGATGCGTTGAGGAAACCGAGGGCAAAGTTGCCGCTCTCGTCGTTTCGGGCGAATCGGTTTTTGAGTTTCTCTCCAAGATCGAGGACGGCGTCCTCGATCTTGATCGTGGTGCCCACAAGCCCCCCTAAGATGAGAGCGAGGGCGAAAGCGAGGATATGCGTGGTCCTTAAGGCCATCTGCGCGCCGATGACGAGGGTAGAGATACCGGCAGCGGTGAATATCGCCGTTTCAAAGCGCTTAGGAAGGCCTTTCTTGAAAAGCAGGCCAACGAGAGAGCCCGCAACTATAGCGAGGGCGTTGATAATAGTCGCGAGCATCGAGACCACTCCGATCAAAACCGAGTTAATAGCAGGCTGCGGTTAATAGCCGCGCTTGACCGCGCCGATGAGAGTATAGCATAATCTTCTCACGAGGAGGCAAGCGGGTATGGAAGACTCTGATCGCGTCGTTCTTTCGACCGCCCAGACCGAATCGGAGGCCGCTACCGCGATAGACGGACTCGTCCCTGAGCCGGGGCCCGTCTTCTGCGCGAACTGCATCCATTGCAAATTAGTACCTGCGCCCGCCGACGCTGAAGGCAGCTACCGGCTACGCGTTCGCTGTGATGCCGGCAAGTGGCGCAAAAAACTCGGCGAGGAGAAAATCTACAAGTATTTCACCGTCGCCCGAAGAAGCATCGAATCCTGCGACTCGTACGAAGACATGGGTGAGGCTATGGAGTTCATCAAGGATCTCCGCAAGTTCCTGCCCACTACCGACGAGCTCTATTCATCCTGACGGAAGGTTAAATGAAACTCAAACTAATCGCAGCGGCGGCGATCGCCGTCAGTATCTTTATATCCTGCGCTGGAGCGCCCAAGATTATCCCCGACGACCTCAGCGCGCGAGAGCTCGTGCAACGCGCACAAGAGTCGAGCGACGCCTACAACTACGAGGCAGCAGTCGCCTACTACAAGGCCCTGGGAGAACGCTTTTCGACCGATCTTTTGTATAAGACGACCTCGGACTACGAGATCGCCTTTATCGCCTACAAGCAAGGGCATTACGCCGAGGCCAAAGAAGGCTTCGAGCTCCTCCAGTCCAGGTTCGATGGTCCCGACGGAGCTTCTATGCCGCAACAGTACGCAATCCTGACCAAAAAGATTCTCCAGTCGATCGCGGACAAAACGAAAAAGAAATTGGAGTAGTCCATTCCCCTGCAAATTAAAAGGCCGCCTGGCCTCCGCATAAGCGGAAAGCCGGGCGGCCTTTCTTATCGTCGCTCTCTTCGAGCGATCACCACCACTTGAAAGCGGTGCCACAGCGAGTAAGATACCAGACGAACACGATGGAGACGATGACACCCCAGGAATTGAACCAGACGCTGAGGGCCTCACCGTTCTGCTTGGCCGTGTAGCCGTTGAAGAGCGAAGCGGTGATAACGACTACGTAACCGATAAGCGCGAGGATGCCATACTCCATGTTGGGCAGGGCTATGGCATCGAGGCAGAAGATAAATGTAAATGCGGATAGCAGGACAAAGATGAAGAAAGTTATGAGACCGTTCCTGGTTTCCATACGGTAACTCCTTAATTTACGAATTCGGAATTAGTTGTCGCTCAGTATAGTCCGGCCTTGAGGAAATGTCCACATGGCCGTTTTTTTTCATCCGCCGAGCTCCGAGGCAATCTTTTCCCACTCCCCGTTGAGGCGCGAGGCTTCGATCTCGAGCTCATCGACCCCGACAGCGAGGCGCTTCATCTTGGCTCCGTCCGAGTAATTGTCCGGCAGGCTCATCTCACGCTCGGCCGCGGCCTTCTGGGCGCCAATAGATTCGAGACGGGCAAGGATCTCCTCTTCGCGCTTTTGCAGCTTGCGCAGTCTGGCCTTGCGCGCCTTGTCTTCCTCGTAGCCGGCGGAGGAGGGGACTTGGCTGGAAGATCCGGAAGCCTTTGAGGCCTCGGCGGTCTCGGAGCCGTCCGCCATGGCGGACTCGGCCTGGATCGCGGCCTTCTTCTCGAGATAGTAGCGATAATCCCCAACGTACCATCGCGGGCATCCACCGTCCTCGAGCTCGAGGACACGGTCTGCCAGATCCTCGATGAAGTCGCGGTCATGCGAGACGAAGAGCACAGTGCCCTCGAAAGACTTCAGGGCCTCGAGGAGGACGTCCTTCGAAGTGAGATCGAGGTGGTTGGTCGGCTCGTCGAGGATGAGGAGGTTGGCCGGGTGGAGGAGCATCTTGAGCAGTGCCAGGCGCGACCGCTCGCCGCCCGAGAGCACGCGCACGCTCTTCTCGACGTCATCGCCCCGGAAGAGGAAAGCGCCCAGGAGATTGCGCAATTTGGGCAACAGGTCGGTCGGGCAGAGGAGCTCAGCCTCCTCCTCGACGGTCCTGTCGCTCATCATCTTTTCCGCGGTGTCCTGGGCGAAATAGGAGCTTTCGACGCCGGAGCCGAAGCGCATGGTCCCCTCGAATTCGAGGTCGACGCCCGCGATGATGCGCATGAGCGTAGACTTGCCCGCGCCATTGGGGCCGACAAAAGCGACCTTCATGCCCCGCTCGACCTCGAGGTCAAGACTATTGATGACGCGATGCGCGCCATAGGCTTTGCCCAAGCCCTCGAGCTTGACCGTTGCCCTGCCGGAGTGGGGGGCGGCCGGGAAGGAAAAGTGAATCTTCTTCATCCCCTCAGGAATCTCTATGGGAACAATCCTCTCGAGCTGCTTAACGCGACTCTGGACGAGGGAAGCTTTGGTCGCTTGATAGCGGAAGCGGCGGATGAAGTCCTCGAGGCGGGCGATCTCCTCTTGCTGTCGCTCCCAAGCCTCGAAGGTCGCTTCGAGCTCCTGGGCGCGGCGCGCCTCGTAGGCCGAATAAGTGCCCGGATAGCGCGTGAGCTTTCCGTTCCACAGCTCGTAGACCTCGCGCACGGTGGCGTCGAGGAAGTATCGGTCGTGCGATACGACAAGGACGCCTCCAGTGTAGGAAGCGAGATAGCCTTCGAGCCAGGTTCGAGCCTCTATATCGAGATAGTTCGTCGGCTCGTCGAGGAGCATAACGTCGGGGTTCTCGAGGAGAACCTTGGCGAGCGCGACGCGCATCTGCCAGCCGCCGGAAAACTCGGCCGCCGGCCGATCGAGGTCGCTCTCGCGGAAGCCCAGGCCCATGAGAACCTCGCGCACGCGGTCGCGGCGGCGCCAGTATCCGGAGCCCTCGACGGCCTCTTGGATCTGCGCATGCTCTTCGACGAGTCGAGCGGTGGCGTTGTCGTCGGAGGTGGAAGACTGGAGTAGCTTCCCGATCTCCTCCTGGCGCTTCAGCAGATCGACGGCGAAGCCATAGGCTTTCTCCGCCTCCTCGAAAACGGATCTGTCGCCGACTACGACGTCGGTCTGGGGCAAGTAGGAGACGCGGGCGCCCTTGGTGATCGCCCGCTCGCCCGAGTCGGCCTTGATAAGGCCGGCGGCGATCTTCATGAGGGTGGACTTGCCCGCACCGTTCGGGCCGGCGAGGGCTGCGCGAGATCCTTCGGCGAGGTAAATGCTCGCGCTCTTGAGGATATCGCGGGCGCCGAAGGCGAGACTGACTTCGGTGAATTGAACGAAGGCCATGATTACTCCGGAGAGTGGGACAGGATGAGATTCTTGGCATGAGCGTCGACTGTGCTCACGAGGAGATTCGAGGCGACGACGGGGGCGAGGACTAACCCGACAGGGGTCTGCCGATAGACGAGGTCGACCCATGTCTGACGGGGCGCGTTATCGTCGACCGCGCCGGCGGCCGCGGCCGAACCGAAGCGCAGGGAGAAGGCACCTTGCCAACTCGCAGAGAGGGAAGGATCGAGGGAAAGCCGGAAGGCTATCTCGCCCGAGTCGCCGGCGCCTTCGGGGACGAAGCTCGCGCTCGCCGAACCGCGGGACTTCCAGGTGAAACTGCCGTTCTTGTTGATGACGAATTTCCCCGCATCGGGAGCCGTCCATTCCGCGCCGAGGGATTCAACGAAGGAAGAGAGGAGCTTCTGGCGCCTCAGGGCCTCGAGGCGGATGGTATCTCGAGGCTCGGCGGAGGGGACGACGAAGGCGGCGCTGCCCGAGGCACCGGCCCGGGTGGGCCCGACGACTTCGACAGCGGGGGAAGGCTTCGGTTCGGGCACCGAAGAGGAGGCATCGGCCGAAGCGTCGCCGGGCGTGGCCCCGACGATAGAGCCCGTCCACGAGCAGACTATGCGCGTGTCGCTCTCGATCTTGATAGTGAGAGGAGAGCCCTCGAAAACGTAGAGGCCCTTCGATTCCGAGACGCTCGAATACGAGAAGAGTTGGGAGGTCGCGGGAAGCTCGATCCGGACCTGCCTGTGGATGGCATCGATAAAGACGCCATAACGCAAGGAGAAGTAGTCAAGGTCGATCCGGTTGTCGTCGAGCATCTCCTGGAAATACTCGGGCCTCCACGAGCGGGAAAAGATGAGGTCAACGCGACCAGACAATGCTTCCTTGGCCGCGGCGAGGGTGGGCGGGCCTTCCTTCGACTCGTCGTAGAGACGCAGCGAATAGCTGAAAGCGAACCCCTGGCTTCCATCATCGGTGAGGACGCGGTACCAGGAGCCGGGCAGGATCTTGCTTCCCGTGCTCTCTTCCTCGCCCTGGACCTTCTCGAGAACCTTGACCGATTGCCCCTCGTGGAGTCGGTACACGCGCTTGCCGGCATTGGTCGGCGCGTCGCGGAGGGGAAGGCCGTCGCGCATAGCGAACATGTAGAGGCTGACATTTTCGCCCATCGCCTTGACGCGGGCGTTGGCTTTGCCACGGGAGGAGTAGAGCTCGACCTGCCAGAGGGGAAGCTCGATCTTCTTGCCTTTGTCCTTGCCTTTCGCCCCCGGCACGCCGACGACGTAAACCTGCTCGATATTGGACTTAATGTAGACCGGAACTACTGACCCCGCGGGAAGAGGGCCTTCCGGCGCTGTCCAGAGAACGACGCCCCAGCCGATCTTTGAGGAGCAGGAACCGAGCGACAAGGTCGCGGCGGCGAAGAGGAGAGCGAAGCTAAAAGCCGCGACAGCGCGGGAATGCCAACGAGTCATGAGAAATCTAGTCTACACCGCGTGGGCTGGCTTCCGCAAGGAATGGTCCTGAGCTACTAATTTAAAGACAGGGGCGCAGCCCATACGCTATACTGAGCGAACGAGTGGACTAGATTTAAGGAGAGCAGCATGCCTAAGGACGAGCGCATTTTCGTCGGAGTCGATCTCGGCGGAACCAAAATACTAGCAGTGGCCTTCGACTCCGAGCTCAAGGTCCTTGCGACCGAAAAGGCCAAGACCCCGCGCGAGGCCAATGCAGAGGCTGTCGTCGAGACCCTTGCCGAGTCGGTTCGGAAAGTCATTGCCGAAGCCTCGGCAAAAGCAACCTCGGTCACACTCGGCGGGGTCGGCGTCTCGGTCCCGGGCCCTCTGGACCGAGCCAAAGGCATCGTCCGCTATACGCCCAACATGGGATTCAAAGACTATAAACTTGGCGCCCAGCTCTCTGGGCTTTTCGGAGCTCCAGCCTTTCTCGAGAACGACGTCCAAGCCGGCGTCTACGGCGAGCTCCGGGCAGGCGCCTTGCGTGGCAAGCTGAACGCCGTCGGGGTTTTCGTAGGCACGGGCGTGGGC
>Ga0326728_10025878_pt1 | contig 10455 bp, 11 predicted proteins | sample MB3enrmetagenome_FD_207602 | JGI IMG/M metagenome (GOLD analysis project Ga0326728, IMG submission 207602) | Lab enriched peat soil microbial communities from McLean, Ithaca, NY, United States - MB31MN | ecosystem: Environmental > Terrestrial > Soil > Wetlands > Peat | place: USA: New York... | reverse complement strand
CGCCCAATCAGCACGTCGAGACCGACACAGTGGCTGCCAATAATGACCAGGTCGGCCAATTTATGACCCGCGCCAATCAACGTAACTTCAACCGGGGCGCCCGCGGGAACGCTCTCCGTTTGCGAGGCAATCGTGAAGAAGCCGTCCGCCTGGCCAAACGCCGTCACCGCGCCGGAGCCTTTAGCCGTCGGATAGGCGGCCAGGCCGCCATCGGCGCGGCGAATGAGCGACACCATTACATATTCCGTCCGCCCGCGTTCGGAACCGACCGCTACCGGCAACATTGCCTCCACGGTCTCACGTCTCTCCGGCGCAAATCCGGCGAAGGCCCTTATCACGGGAGCTACAAACTCATGGAAGGTGAAGATCGCCGAGGTGGGAAAGCCGGGCAGAATGATGACGGGTTTGCCGTGAGTCACGGCCAGGCAAATCGGTTTGCCGGGTTTCAGGGCCGCGCCGTGTACTACCATCCCGGGTCCATCCAGGCGGCTAACCGCCCGATAGGCCAAATCGCCGGCGCCCTTCGAGGTGCCGCCTGACAGCAGCACCAGGTCGTATTCCAGGGCCTGCTGCAAGAGCGCCCACACGGCCGCTTCCTCATCCCGCGCAATGCCGAGCGGTACCGCAATACCACCCAATTCCTCTACGGCCGCCGCCAGGATCACACTGTTGGAATCGAATACCCCTCCCCGGCGCGGCGGCTCACCCGGAGCCACCAATTCGTCGCCGGTAGAAAAAATGGCGACCCGTGGTTTGCGCCAGACAAAAAGCGTGGCCAGACCGATTGCCGCCGCCACCCCAATTTCGCGCGAGGTCAGCACCTGTCCCGCACGCAAGACCGTTTCGCCATTCGCGATGTCGCCGGCCGCGGCGGCAACATGTTCGCCCGCGGCTACCGGACGATACACCTCGACGAATAATTCCCCGCCCTGTTCCCGCGCTTCCGTGTGCTCGACGATGGCAATGGCGTCGGCGCCGCGCGGCACTATCCCGCCGGTAGCGATGATCGTTGCCGTTCCTTCTCCAAGTTGACGTACCGGCTGAACTCCAGGGCTGAGAATCTCCGGGTTAAGCCGCAGGCGGCGCGGTTCCTCGGCGGAAGCGCCGGCAGTGTCGGTGGCGCGAACCGCGAATCCGTCCATACTGGAACGGTCGAATCCGGGAACGTCGACGCCGGCAACCACATCCCGGGAGAGCACCCGGCCCAACGCCTGCGCTAGAGGAACGGCTTCTTCGCCCAGCGGCGCCAGCCGGAGATGACGCTGAAACCGCGCTTGGGCTTCATCCCGGCCCACCACCTCCAGGAATTGCTCTTGCCGCGCCGCCCGCAGGAGCGCCGATTTCAGATCTTGTTCTGGCATAGTGCCCCGACTAAATCATTTTCAATTTGCAATTTGTAATTTGCAAAGTAGACAAAATCCTCGGTGTCTTACTTTGCAAATTACAAATTGCCAATTACCAATCGCTCAGGTCTTCATACATATATGCCGCCACGCGAGCGCCCGGCGCATAACCTTCCGAAGGAGCGGGAACCACGACAAAACCGTCCGCGCGCGCCGCCGACGCCAGACCGCCGTGTTCCAGGGAACCAATCGGTTCGGCCTTCCCTTCCCGCAGCCGCACCCGGCATACGTCCACCAGGCCTACGGCGGAAACAATCTTGCGGCCCAGCTCGATTTCCCGCATTGGATAAGGTAGGCGCGCGTCACGGCCGGCAAGCCGCCTAAGAAATCGGCCGGCGAAGAATTCGTAGACGTAGAGACACGCGAGCGGGTCGCCCGGCAACAGGAAAACTGGAATTGAACCCACCCGGCCCATTCCAGCCGAACCTCCCGGGCGCATCGCGATGCCATGGATGGCCAGTTCTCCGGCAGAGGCAAGAGCCACGGGGGCTTCATCATCGGGTCCGGTTCCGGTCCGCCCACAAACCAGAATGAGATCTGCCTTGGCTGCGGCCAGCGCCTGAGCCAACGCCTCTTTCTGTCCAGTCATAATTCCCGGCGCCTCCGGCAGGCCGCCATCGCGCGCCACCAGGCGGGATAACATGGGAGTGTTGGCGTCGTACGAAGCAACGCCGTGCCTTCCGGACTTTGGCCCGGCGACTAACAAACGAACCCCAGGAGGCCGAACCACTTGCAATCGGCTCACACCGAGCGCCGCCAGCAGCCCTAGGTCATGCGGGCGGAGAGGCCGCGAGATTTCAATTTTGCTCCCCGCACCGGCCTGCTGGCCCCGGCGCAAAACCCCATTGCCCGCGGCAACCGCGCCCAGAACCTCCAACTTCCCTTGGTTCGACTGGCCTGTCTCGAAGGGCAATACGGCATCGGCGCCTTCTGGCAGCCTCGAGCCGGCGGCAATCACTTCGGCTGTATTCGGCGCTAGCTCAACGCCCGTTGCTTCCATCGTGAAAAGCAGCAGGGGATTGTAGTTGCTGGCGCCAATGGTATCGGTTGACCGCAGCGCATAGCCATCCGTGGCCGCGCAATCGAAGGGTGGAATGTCTGCCGGCACTTGGATGGGCGCTGCCAGGACGCGGCCGCTCGCCTGCTCGACATCGATTGCTTCGTACGCCCGATTCGTTGCCAGCGCGTCTACCCAAGCCATCGCTGCTTCCACCGAACTACGATCGGGGAAGCCACGCAGGCGGACATCCCCACGCTGAGCCGCACTCATTTTGTCACCGATCATCGAAACCAGCGCGATAATACCACGCTGAAGCTAGTTCTCAGTTCCCTCCCGCTTAGCGGGACCGGTTCTCAGTTGTGCGCTGTGAAATCTCTTGGCGATTGGCATTTACTTTGCGAATTAGCCGCTGCGGAAACCGGTGAGCGGCGAGCGACAGAAATAAAAAATCCCTCCGTCGCGGGCTATCGCGGGTTGTGGCGGGTTAGGCTGGGTTCCCACGTCTGCCAAATAACAAACCCAGCAACAAGCAACAAGCCGCAAGCAACAAGCCAGAGGACCTAGAAACCGGCAGGAATGCCAAACGGTCAGGCCGGATTTCCAAGTCTCTTGCACCCCAGCAAAGCAGCGACAAGCGGCAAGCAACAAGCCGCAAGCTAAAGGCAAAAAAGGGGCGCATCTATGTGCAGGTCCCTCTCCCGCTTGGCGGGATCGGGATTTCGTCCCGCTGTGCGCGGGACTCCTGGCCGCTGAGGCGGCCTCACGCCCGCAAATCGGCTCAAGTTTCGTTCCCATCTCGCAAGGCTGGACCACCATCGCGAGTCTCATAACAGCAGCAGAGTAGCCGATTCCCCGCCGCGCCGGTGTACGCTTTGGTCGCTTTGGACGGGTTTTTTTAACCGCGTACTAAGTCAGCGAAAAGCCGCAAGCTGAAAGCACAGCAGCAGAGTAGCCGCTTTCCTGCTGCATCGGTGTACGGTTTGGTCGGTTTGGACGGTTTGGTCGGTTTGGTCGGTTTGGACGGTTTGGTCGGTTTGGACGGTTTGGTCGGTTTGGGCGGATTTTTTTTAAATGCGGTAATTCCGAAAAAGTGCCGCTTTGACTACTACTGGCGCCCCCGGGTAGAGAAATGCCGGCTAGCGACGTAAGAGATGAGGCACGTGACTTTTGCAGGACTTGATGACCGAGGGCCATCCCGTATTCGGGTTGGGGACGCGGGTATACTGGCGAGAGGCAAAGTGTGGCCCAAATGTTTTCAGGAGCTGCCTGGTGGAACGTATGAGATTGCGCTCCATGCACACCCTACTAACGTTGCTCTTGCTGGTTTTGCCGGCGTTCGCGCAGGGACGAAAGACTAACGGGCAGGGTAATCCATCTTTATGAAGGCAGGATAGTGTGCCATGCCGACATTTGAACAGGCGCGCCGCCTGATTCTGGAGAATGTAGCGCCCCTGGAGACCGAGAGGGTGGAACTTCTGGAAGGCGTTGACAGAGTCCTGGCCGAAGATCTGGCCGCGCCCTGGAATATGCCTCTGTGCGACAACTCGGCGATGGATGGTTACGCCGTTCGCGCCGCCGATTGCCAGGCAACGGCCAGGCTGCAAATCACCGGATTTGTTCCCGCCGGAAGCCTGGCTGCCGCCGCTTTGGCCCCAGGTTGCGCAATCAAAGTAATGACCGGGGCGCCCATTCCTGCCGGGTGTGACACCGTGGTCCCCCTGGAAGACGCGAACGAGCGTGACGGATACGTACAGATTGCGGGCCCGGCTTCCGGGAATCAAAATATCCGTTTTACCGGAGAGGATATCCGCTGCGGAGAGGTCATCGTTGCCTCTGGAACCGTTCTCCGGCCGCCGGAAATCAGTGCGCTGGCTTCTTGCGGCAAGTCAACAGTGTTGGTCTATCGCCGTCCCCAGGTTGCCATTCTGTCCACGGGAGATGAACTGATCGAAGTCGGACAACCGCCGGTACAAGGCAAAGTCGTAGATAGCAACGGCATCTCCCTGGCGGCGGCGGTACGGGAATGCGGCGCGATTCCGGTCATTCTGGGAATCGCGCGGGACGATCACGCCAGCCACATCGAGAAAATGACTTTGGGACTGCGCGCCGATGTGTTCGTTACTTCCGCCGGGGTATCGGTTGGAGAGCGGGATCTGGTAAGAGAGGTTTTGGCCAGCTTAGGTGTGAAGCAGATCTTCTACGGGGTCGACATGCGGCCGGGAGCACCGACTTTCTTCGGGCTGAAAGACCGGACACCTGTCTTTTGTCTTCCGGGCAACCCGGTAGCCTCGATGATCGTGTTCGAAGAATTCGTTCGGCCTGCGCTCCTCAAGATGCTGGGGCACCGGAGAGTATTAAAACCATTTCGCCGAGCGATTCTCCAAGACCCGGTACGCAAGAAACCAGGAAAAATCAGGATTCTGCGCGTACGCCTGGAATTTATCGAGGGGCAGTGGCTGGCGTATAGCGCAGGCGAACAAAGTACCGGCAGGCTAAAGACCATGCTCGCGGCCAACGGACTGGCCCTGCTCCCGGCAGATCAGACCGTCTTCTCCCCAGGCGATGAAATTGATGTACACCTGCTTTCCCCCGAAACGGTGTGAGGCAGTGGTCAGTGGGAGAAATTCCTACCCTTTCCCAAGGGGTCACTTCATTGGGCTATGACGGGAACGGCAACTTCACCACGGTTACGGATGCAAATGGCCACACAACCACGTATAGATACGATCTGGCGGGGCGGCGCAGCAGCATGACGGTGCAGGGCCAGCACAACGGTTTCCTAACGCGCGCTGGGGTAGGACAGGGCATCTGTGGCAGAACCGGTTCTATGGCTGCATGCTCGGGCCTGTACATCGGTGGGCCGCCTTAGTCCCGCTGAGCGGGATGGAGCGGAATCCGGTACGGCGGGGATGGTGGAGGCCGCCACACAGTATCGTTGGTGCAGCGCCCGGGCTCACGTCTGCGGAAACGACTCCGATGCAATCCTAGACATGGAGTGGTGGGAACGGGAAGGCCGGTGGTGGCGGCTGAATTGGGCGAGTCGGCTGTTGGAGGAGGATAGGGAAGGAGCGTCGGCGTTGCGTGCCTGCACGTACGCCGGACGGCCGTTTGCAGATGACGCGATGGTCAAGGAGTTGGGGCAACGCTTTCATCGTACCTAGACACGCGGCCGTCCGAAGAGGCGAGAGCGCTCCGCTCTCGACGCAACCAGTCTAGATAGTGATCCTTTCTAAAAAGGCTCTCATATAAACTTTGTACTAAAGTATTACTGGTTAATGCCGATGTTGTTGATGGGGGACCAATGTGAACTTATCGGTCCTGTATCGCTGGCTTTGGCGATTGGAACGACCTTAACGGGGGAACGATGCCTCGGAACGTTTATAATGAGCCTGCGACTGCCTGGCAAGCACCTAAGAAGATGTTTTCTGACAACTTGGTTGCATCATCCATGGTGCCCGAGCTGTCGCCGTTCCCATCAGTGGCCGCGATCAAGGCACTGCAACTTGCATCGAACGGCGAAAAAGGGCTTCGCGAACTTCATAAGTTAATTTCTACAGATCCGGTATTTTCCGCTGAACTTCTTAGAGCGGCCAATTCTCCGCAGTATGCGGTTCGCGCCTCGATTAAGAGCACCCTCCAGGCAACCATGGTTCTTGGCTATGTGCGCCTCAAAAGATTAGTACTGACGGTTGGGCTCAGAGTGTCTGTCGCCAAGATGCTGGAAATACCGGTCTTAAGAGCCTGTTGGCGTCATAGCGTAGCTTGCGCGATTGTCGCTGAAGAACTAGCGACAGCGAGCTTCGCTGCCAAATCGGAAAAGGGCCAGCACCTGGACAAGGACTTTGCCTTTACCGCAGGCATCATGCATGATATCGGCAGGTTGGCTTTGGCGGTGATGAAGCCACAACCATATGCGGATTTCTTGAACAGCATCGCAACGGAACCTTGCAATATTTTGGCCAAGGAAAGAGAGCTCATCGGGGCTGACCATTGCCAGATAGGACGGCACCTTGTAACAGCGTGGAAGCTCCCTGCGGAGTTCTTGGAAATTACATCCTGTCATCATGATGATGTGCAGAATTCCCAGTTTGACGCAACGGCAGCGGTTCGGTTCGGGTGCATGATGGCGGATAGTCTTGGATTCTCGGTTGCCCGTTCTGACAGCACTCCAAGCTATGACAAGCTCGTCGGCGGACTGCCGGAAGACGAACGCCGGTACTTTGGCCCCAATCGAGAAGAGTATGTGCGTCGGATCGCCGAAAAGGTCGCCTCGATCGAATCCGCTTAGCGGCACTGTCGCAACAACAACTGACCGCCTACTCAGCCCAACGCGCCGCTTTCTGCTTTGAATTTGCGTGAAAATATTGGCACTCGCCAGGAATAACGCCAAGAGTGTTGACCCCGAAAAGATACGGAAGGCAATTCTGGCCATCAAGAATTATCCAGGGGCCGAGGGTATTTACAATTTCGACACAAATGGCGACGGACTACATGGGTACAACGTCGTGAGGAACGTGAATGGACAAATTGTGTTCGACAAACACATCGAGTTCAAAGATTAGCCAGATACCCAAGGTTGGTCTAGAGTCAACACTGGAAGGCTGGCGGGATTTGCCGCTGGCCTTTTTCTCATTTTCCGGTCCCGGTTCAGGTCACACGCCGTTTGGTCCATCCCATCTTAGAAGAAGCCCGAGCGATAAACCAGCCACCAACTCACAACCAGCGATACGAACGTCTCTACTACTGCCCAGCCAAATGGCAAGAACCACCCGAGGAGGCTCAGCAGGGTGAAAAGCACCCAAAAAAGTTTTCGCTTTGTGGAGTCGATGCCCACCTCCAGCCAAATCATACGAGATTCGTGACATGACTTTCTGCTTATGACCTGCACGAAAGTTCCATTGCCGTCGTGCATTCCCTTGCCGGAGTGTTATTTTGGCGGGGAACCTCGTAAACTTCCGTGGAATTACTGTTTATTGGAAGGGGAGGACTTTCTGCGGTGGCGCTGAATTACCCAGTAACTTATGAGCAAAGCTAAAACTCCGACCCCGGATTCGGCAACAGCTTTCAACGTGCGATCCCTTAATCCAGAGTGCACGATGGCGAATACCCCGACTCCCCAAGCTACGAAGAGGAGGATATTCGTGGCATTAAGGCTGAACCTACCGCTAGCAGCAATCAATGCAAACAACAAAGCAATCAATAGGGCGAGAAGCGGATTTATGTGGAAGACCGTTTCCATGTAGGGGATTGTACGCGCAACCCGCAAAACCAGCATTTCCAACAGCCACTTAGCTCAATTTAGAGGTACGGCGGGTCTCGCTAGTGCTTCGGCAGATCGCTGCCCCGGCTCTGCAGAATTATGATCAGTGCAATGGCGCCGCTAAAGGCTGACCGGCGACCCGAAACTGGCTGTGTGATGCCGGGCGCCTCGACTTCCCGACCGGGTCAGGCGCAATCTGAATTCCGACATTATGGCTCTCCTGTACTGCGGTCGCAAGTTTTGACCTCGGGTGCGAGGTCCACATTTGAGAAGGCTACTCCGGCCTGAGTACCCGAACAGCTTCTTGCTTTTTCTGCTTGAAAAGCACACAATGCGCCCACACAGGAGTAGCTGTCGTATGGCCCCTCCCGTCCGCATCCTTTTCGTTGATGATGAACCCGGCATTCTCACCACGATGTCCGAGATTTTGCGGCAACATGGATTCGAAGTTGCGACGGCAAGCAGAGTCGATGAAGCATTGGCGGCAATTACCTCCGCCCACTTTCATGTCCTGATTTCGGATTTGAACATTGGCCAACCCGGTGACGGCTTCGTCGTAGTCAGCGCCATGCGCCGGACGCAGCCCGACTGTGTCACTCTCATCTTAACGGGATTTCCGGGATTCGAGACTGCACTGGAAGCCATTCGGAGCCAAGTGGACGATTACCTTATTAAGCCTACTCCAATCCCAACCTTGGTTAGTTTGATTGAGCGGAAGCTTAAGAACCGACAACCGGGTAAAGCTGCTGGCACGAAACGGATAGCAGACATTTTGCGGGAACATATTTTTGAAATTACACGGCGAGCCCTGGAAGAGATGAAAGCCGACCCCTCTCTGGGAAAGCTGTCGCTTGCCGAGGAAGAAAGAATCGAGCATATTCCCCAACTGCTTGCCGATTTGGCGGTTCGTTTAGAACCAGCCGAACCCCGCCGAGATGAACCTGTTTCCACCCACGGAGCGGAAGCCTGTGGTAGGAAACGGTATCGAATGGGTTATACGGCCCCACTGCTGATAACGCAAATGCGCCTCCTGGAAAGAGCGATTTACGACGTAATCCATGAGAACTTGCTTTCGATGAACCTCTCCCACTTTATGCTCGACCTCAAGCGGCTCAATGATACCCTTGGGGTTCAACTTGAGCACACCTTCAAGGCTTACCTGGAAGCCGAAAGACGAAGTGTGCCGCAGGAGGACCCAGGGCAAACGAGACCGTAGCAGGACAGATTTTATTCGGGAGGAAGTTTGCAACCACTGCGGCCCGTCATTAGTCCATAGTGTCGATTTCGGCGTCCCGTTCCGGAAATTGAGGGAGACGCATTCCGGTCCTGAAGGTACTCTTTAATACCTTGAACCGACGCTCGTGCTCTGCCAGGCTACTGTGAAACTTGCTGGAACCGAGTCTAAAGCCGGGAGCAAACATCGCGATAAGATCGAGCATTTCATCGGAGAGTCCAACTGTATTCTTTGTCGCACGGGTTTCCCAATAAGCCCGGTCAGTGACTTCCTGAACTTCCTCATCTTCATCCGGCATGCCAAGGGACATTGCATCGATCACTTTGGTAAAGACAAGGCTAATCTGGTCGCCGACCTTCAGTGCGGTCATCTGGAGGGCGATCAGCGGAATAAACCTGTTGAACAGGCCAACAACGTTCAACCATCTGCTGGTGATGTCCTCGGCCACCAGAACGGCGCAATGGTCGTACTGGGGAAATCGTTTCCTTTCCACATCCCAATACTCGATGGTACGGACGATATGGCTTTCATCCGTACTCCCCAGCATGATCTCGACCTCATACCGGGTGCTGGATTCAGCGTCCTGAAAAAGCAGGTCAAGGCGACCACCACGGGGCTGGCTGCGTTCTTTGTCTTGGAGCACGAGGTCGCCCAGTCCAAGGATAGAGGGAGCCTCAGCTATGCGGTCCTGCACCCACTTCTCCCGGTATTCGGGGTGATTAGCTAACAGGATTCTCTCCGGCTTTACGAATTTCAGGGACATGGCAGGCCTCCTGCGGCATTGTCGGACGGCACCACATTTTGCGACCGTCCTACTTACGCAGCCTTTATCCTGTGGATCAGGCGGTGAGCTCTATTCTTTATCTCTTCCGTGAACTCACCGATCCTGTGTCTTTCCAGGCCATGCTGCTCGATTTGACGCAGCACTTCTTGCTCGCTTTGACCGCGGGCTTCCCACTTGCACTTGGTCCGCCCCATCTCGGTGCATCGGAATTTGTAAATGTCAGTACCCTGTGGGTTCGGGTTTTCCATAAGAGTCTCCGTGGTCAACGGGTCTGCACTCCACTGGCTACGCCGCCATCGTGCATACCACCCAACTGCCCTGGTTATTCAGCTCGGAGATTGCTTTCTGGGCCTGCCGGTCGTCAGTCATCACGACAACGGCAAAGCCCGATTTGAGGTTTACGTTCGCAACCGGACCGTACACCTCGAAAACGGATCGAACATTCGCTTCGGTGCTGCGGCGGTCAAGGTTGCCCACATAGATGAGAGCCATGATCCAAGCCTCCAGGTTCAGACCTTTTTGGAAAGTCCCCAAATTGCAGGAGAAGTAACCGGGCGCTTGCACAGAAGCCCGTTAGATTGCAATTTCGGATTCTTCTTCCCCGGTGCCGGGTTGCAGAATTCTGGGTAGGTTTCTTCGCCAGCTTTCCCATTATGGGAAAAATATCAACGGCCAACAGCATTGACACGGTTCCGGCGACAGTGCGGACAGCGAAGCTTATGCGGGGCGGATTGCGCCCAAAACAATCTAATCTTTATGGTGCGGTGAATGAGG
>Ga0326728_10025877_pt1 | contig 10455 bp, 9 predicted proteins | sample MB3enrmetagenome_FD_207602 | JGI IMG/M metagenome (GOLD analysis project Ga0326728, IMG submission 207602) | Lab enriched peat soil microbial communities from McLean, Ithaca, NY, United States - MB31MN | ecosystem: Environmental > Terrestrial > Soil > Wetlands > Peat | place: USA: New York... | reverse complement strand
TCCAATCTGCAATAGCAAAAAAATTTCAAATCGAAGGAATCGGCTATCCCCTGCCGGAAGACTTTCTTGCGAGCATTGAGCACCTTAGCCCCTGCGCCGGCATCGCTTTCGGCATGGACCGGTTCGTAATGCTTCTCTCAGGCGCCGAATCCATTGACGAAGTGGTGGCATTTCCGCCGGAGATGGCGTGATGCCGGAAGCCGGGACACGATTCACGAGTCAGATCCTCGCTTGCGCCTTCAACGAAACCATATCTTCATAAGTAAAATCCGGGCGGCGGCACGCAAAAAACGTGTTGTTGTGGTAGAGGGGCTCCATTTCGATATCGAATTGTGAAATGGCGGCCGCCTGTTCCCACATTGCGGTCCCGGGAATGGGTGAGTATTCGGCTACGTGCGGCCTCACGCCGCTTTGCCTGACAATCCGGATGGACTCGGCGACCTCTTCCGGGGTTTGGCCGGGCGCACCGCAGAGCAGGTAGACCCCTATATCTTCTTCTGAAAAACCCGCTTCGAAAAGGTTCTTCACCGCTTCCAGGTACATTGCGGTATCAACCTTGCCTCCCCACTCCCGGCTCCTTCGTTCGATTGTGGTCTCCAGTCCGAGCCGGATAGTTTTGAACCCGGCCGCATGAAGCAAGTGGCACCAGTCTTTTGAAAGCGCGCGGACATGAACGGCGTTAGGGGCGTGGAACCGGACGGCGGGACCTTCCTTTGCGATTCTTTCCAGGGCAGGCCTGAGCGTATGCTCGGAGTCGAGCAGCAGTGCGTCATCGTAGAACGCGAAATCGCTTATTCCCAGGTCATAACGGTCCCTCGCGATTTCGTCGAAGATGCGTTCGGCGCCGAACCGCGCACGTTTTGGCTGAAGTGTTGCGGAGGCACAAAAGGGGCATCTGTAGGGGCAGCCGACTCCCGTTAGAATCGGCGCGTAATCGAGTCCCTGTTCAAAGAGGTCGAGGGCCGGAAACGGCAGGGAGCTGAAGTCGCCCCAGGCGCTTGCGTTTCGTACCTGGAAACCTGTTGTCTCGGAGATTGTTTTTGGAAGGCTCGATACTTCCCCGGTGATGACGCGATCGGCCCCGCTGTGCCGTTCGGCATGACCCGTACAAAGCTTTGCGTATATGCCGCCAAGCCATATCCGTACGGCTGGAAAAATTTCACGTACGGTCCGGATCGTCTTCGATACTCCCGGATACCAATAGGTCATGACGGATGTGATCCAGACCAGGTCCGGCTCCCCTACTTCCAACAGCTTGCGGCGGAAGCTCTCGGGGTGAATTCCGTGCCTGTAAAAATAGCGGCGAAAATTCCCGTATGGACCAGGTTTTGGGAGGCGCATCCTGGGGTACTTGCCGGTCCCGAATTTTTTATCCGTGCCTGGCAGGATTTCCGGATGAGAGTTAGTGAAAACGTCCCGCCGGTCCAGGCAGTCGATCAGCGCAACCCCGCAGCCTCCGTCCCGCAGCAGGGCGCCGAGCAAAAGCAGGCCCATCGGCTTTGTCCAGAGATCAAATGCTGCAAAATCGGTGATCCAGGGATTAATCAACAACACAAAAGGAGCTTTTGACATAATGCTTACTCACTTTGCCGCCCTTAGAATAAAATATTCGGGCGGCCTGTTCCATCTTAATGTCTCTATCCAAGGTCAAACCACAGGAGAATAAAAATTATGCGGATCGTTGAACCCGTTCGAGTTAGAAGAAGCTACACTCAGAAGCTGCATGGCAAGCCCGGGGAAATCTTCCCGCTCCTGTGTCCCGTCCGTGAAAGGGAATGGGCCGAAGGGTGGGACCCTTTGGCCGTTTATTCCGCCTCCGGATTTGCCGAAAACGACTGTATTTTTACCACGGGACAGGGAGAGCCCGAGTCGATCTGGGTAATTACCGAATTTGACAGTGCGCGCCACAGGCTAGAAATAGTAAAAGTCTCTCCCGGCACTACCGTAGCCAGGATCACTATCCGCCTCACAGCCGATGAATCCGGAAACACCGAGGCCGAAGTCGCTTACATGTATACGGCAATCAGCCATGAAGGGGAAGAATTCGTAAGGGGTTATTCACAAGAGTTTTTCGACCGGTTCATGCAGTTTTCGGAATCCGCCCTGAATAGTTTCCTGGAAAAACACGGAACTTGACAGCCTGGCAAAATCCAAGGAATCAACTTTAGTTAAGCCAGCTGCTCAGGCGCACCTGACCTGTTCGGCAACTTTAACAGAAATGCCGAAGTCCGGTCGAGGACTACCGCGGCCAGGTAGGAGACCGGCAGGAGCAATACCGCCAGAGTCGCAAAATTGCCAAGTGTGTGGACTACGGTTGACGGCATCACGCCGACGTAGCTGAAGATGGGGTGGTGAACGATATAGACCGAATATGAATGTCTGCTGAAGTTCCTGACCGGGGCGGATTTTCCCGCTCCGGCGCCCAATGGCGACATGAGCAGAAAAAAGAAGAACATGCAGATCGGAACGTCGTAGATATGGAAAAGCGCGAGATTCATAACCTTCAAAAAAGGGTGTCCGGCAATCACATAGAGACCCGACGCGATGCAAAAAGTCAACAAAGCTTTGTTTGAAGCGATACACCGCTGGTAGGAGACGGACGGTTTCCAAACGGATACCAGCCACATTCCTATTGCGAACTCGGGCAGTCGGCCGGGCAGATTGAAATGCATCAAGTTTTCAAGAGCGTCCGGATAAGATCCCGGGACTTCGTGAAAATACCACGCGATAAAAATCCAACCTCCCCAGCACAGGGCCACGATCGATAAAGCGGCCCTGGTTGGGCCTATCCTGAGAAAAAGGCGGAGTACGAACGGAAAGAACAGGTAAAACTGGGCGAGAAGGCCTAAGTACCAGAAATGGGAGAAATTGGTAAGCATGTTCGAGTAATCGAGGGAGTTCACGAAGAGAAGATGCTGCGCCAGGAGCACTAGCGCGGGGACAAGCGGATATGCAAAGCACAGCATGTTGGCTGCCGTGAAGAGGACAAGCGCGAGATAGTAGGGGGGAATGATGCGAAAGAAGCGCTTTCGCAAGAAAGACAAGTAGCCTTCGAATGGCCGCTGCTGCATGCCGAGATGCGGCATTGCCAACAGAAAGCCAGAGATGAGATTAAAGAGAATAACTCCGTCCGACCCCGTGGTGAAGACCGGCCTGAATATTTTCTGGAGCGTGGTCTCAGGGTTTGGAATGACGGTCAACCACAGATGCTGCATAAAAATGGAAAGCATGGCCAGGACGCGTATGGCGTCAATCTGAGGTATGGCCGCATGTCCAGGTCGAGCATGGGAACCTGGACTTGTGCGTTCATCCTGGCGCATGGCTTTGGCCCCGGTCAAGGAATAAATTGAAAGGCGCAATTCTCGCCGATTTATAAAGATTTCTCCCGGATGGCACAAGGCTTTTCAGGTGAACAGGCTGGAGCCCGCCGACGGGGCAAGCCATGCCGGCACGCGATCAGTCCGAGAATGCATGTTGAAGTACTAACTCTCCTTGCGATCTTTCAGAATATGCGGGGTGATGAATATCAAAACATCCTGGAATTGGTTGTCATTGTACAAAGATTTGAAAGCCATCCCGAGTACGGGAACATTTTTCAAACCGGGCACGCCTGTATCGGTCACCGTTTTTTGCTGTAAAGACAGTCCGGATATTACGACTGTCTCGCCATCGGCGCAGATCATGGTAGTACTCGTTTCCTTTTTCTGAATGAGCGGGTTGCCTTGAACCGTCTGGGAAAAATCAGGCTCATCCTTCTTGACCACGACATTCAATTTCAGAATATTGCCGGAAATCACATGAGGGGTGATCTCCAGCCTGATTACCGCGTCGACGTAAGTAACGCTCGCCTGACCGGTGGTGGTCAGCGATGCAACGGGCACGGCCTGACCGTCCTGGGTATAAGCCTTTTGATTGTCGAGAGTGGTAAGGGAGGGCGTGGAGAGGATGTTGACCTTGCCCTCCTGCTGGAGCGCCGACAACTGCATGTCCAGGATACTGCCGCCGATGGTGCCGACCATCAAACCGACTGACGAGGGATTTATGCCATTGATGGGCTGGGCCGGAAGGTTCACTCCAAAACCCTGTTTGCTGATGCCGCTCGTCCCCGTAAACGGCGTGTAGGCGTTCGTGTTCACGGTGGTTTGAGGATAGGTGGTGCCCCCCGGCGTTACAAATGTATTACCGCTGTGGTAGAAACCTCCCCATTGGATGCCGAGCGAACGGGTCGCCTCCTTAGTGGCCTCTACGATATTGGAAACTATGTGGATCTGGGCAGTGGGTCTGTCAAGACCCTGAACAAGTTCCACCATCTTGCCCAGTTCATCGGCGCCTGCCTTTATGACGAGAGAACTGGTGTGCTCGTCGTAAGCCATGTACCCGCGAACTTTTCCGGTCTCATCTTTTGTGAGAGCGTCCTTCAGCTTTTCCTGCAGCTTGGCAGGGTCGGCAAAATGGATGGGAACGACCTGAATCTTCATGGGACGAACGCTCGCAATTTTCATTTCGTTCACCATGTCTTCGGCCGTCATTACGCGCAGCATATTCCCTTCCCACGTGTAATCAAGCCCTTCCGAATGCAGGATTCCAAGAAATGCCTGGTCCCAGGGGACGTTTTCGAGGTCGACGCTTACAGCGCCCTTAACTTTCTCATTCAGCAATATATTCACCCCCACGGAACGCGCAAGCGCCCGCAAAACGACGACGGTGTCCGCATTGTGCATTCGAAGGCTGACTTGGATGGTGGGAAGAGATTTCTCCTTCTTTGCCTTTTCCGAAGGCCTCCCGGTTGCAGCATCATTGGGTCCGCGGGAAGGTCCGGCAGCAGGCTCCTGAGCCGGCGGCGAGTTTCCGGAAGATGCTTCCGCCATGGATCGCCAATCCTGAATGGAGTTTTCCGCGGCATTGGGCAGTGCAGGCGGCTGTTTCGTCTCCGCACAACCCCAGACAGCTATCTGGAATAGCAAGGCAACTCCAATCCACTGCAACTTCCGCATTATATCCCCCGATACGCGTTTATTTTCACCCCGGCGCCGGTTACCTCAAAACTTCCCCCGTAAACGGTATATTCAAGCTCTCCCGGCCCCCGATTTTTTTCACTGTTACGTTTTGTGGATTTATGGCCTGGACGAGGAGTTCACTCCCCAGAATTACCTCTCCGACCTCGTACTCCATGCCGTTAATGACGGCCAATCTCGATTGGCCCACGATAACGAAGCCGGTATAAGCAAACGCTTTAAGAATTTCTCCGGCTCCGGCCGCTTGAGGCTTCACTGCTGCGAGCTTTCTCCCAAGAAAAGGATCGCTTTTCCATTCGACCGAGGCCATTTCTAAAATGTGTGTCTGCGCTTCCGTTAAGGCAGTTTTTTTCAGTGCTTCAGCAGTTGCATTCACAAAATCATGAGGCGGCTTGAAATCGGGCCGGACTGCGGCGGGCACGACCTTCGATTCCCGGTCCAGGAGCAAATAGGGTGTTCCGGCAATGATTGCGACTGCCATCGCCGCCAGGATGATTTTTTCACGTTTCGTCATAGTGCGCTACATCTTCTCGACGATCGAACCGTTTCCTCAACCAGACTCCGGACCGGGATTATCTATCATCAGCCATGTCTTCAGAAAGTACTCCCTGGCGCCCAAACCTTCCCGTATCTGAAGCTCTTCGATTCCGCACATATACGGCAAGTTCTCCAGTTCGAGGAGAAATTTTTGGAAATTGAAGAAGTTACCTTTCAGCACCAGCCCAACCGACAGGAAATGAGGATCGTCAACCAGGGATTTTACATCTGGAGCAACTCCCGAAACTTCCAGGCCGCATTTCGCGGCGATTTCACCAAATATCGGGGACAGATTATCCATCCAGCGTGCGGAAAGTCCGGATTTCGGCGGGATCGATTCAGCGACGGCATTTCCCGCCGTGAGCTCTTTGCGCAACTTCTGATAAAGAGGAGACAGAACCTTTTGTTCCTCGATTTGAGCTTTCAGACTCGCAATGGAACCGTCTATGCGGACTATGTTCCTGTATGACGGGTAGATGCCGCCCAGGATGAAAACCAGTACTCCCGTCCCGCATATCAGGAGATAAACAATGATTCGCCATGGGACCTCGATCGATAATTTATTTTCTTCCATAATCGCCTTAAGGCAACCCGATCTGCAGCGAAAATCCGAGTACTTCGCCCTCATCCGGATCGGATTCAATCGTATTCGAACTCACCACAGGATGTACAAAAAGCCGCGATGCGGAAAGCTTCATCACATAACCCGCAAGGAATGCCTCCCGTGCATCGCGCCTTCCTGTCACTATCCCTTCCAACACAAGGCTTTTCTTAGCCTCCTTTTTCATCTCGGCGGGATCGTTCGTTCCGCCGGCGAAAGCGCTCTTTTTTTGCCGTTCGTCCGGTTTGCCCCCCAAAACGGCCGCGACGCTAAGCAGCCGCACGTTGGGAGGTGTAAGGGATACAAGTTCGCCGATGACAGCCGTGCCCAGAAGGCGATTGCTCCGCTCCACCAATGCGCGCCGCTGTGCCGCCACTTTGGCGGCCAATGAAGCAATCGTATTCCGATCCGCCGGGGGACTGTACCTGTCCAGTTCCGCCTGGAGCCGGACGATTTCCGCCTCCTTTTGCCAGGCAACGTGCGCCTGCCAGAAAAAAACTCCCGTCAGAACGACGATAACAGCCATAAAAGCACAGAAAATCCAGCGGTTTATCCGGGCGATCTTTCCGAGTTTCTCTTTATCACTGTACGTAAAAATCAGGTTGGGAGTCCGGATGTTGTCGGATAAGGAAAGACCGACCGCATTGGTAAAAGGGATCCTTTCAGTGATTGTGGCGGGTACAACAGCTTCATCCGACAGGATGGGGCCCTGGGTGAGAGGGTCAAGGACCTTTCTCTCCACGCCCAACTGGCCGGCGATGAAATCAAAAGGCCGCTCCCAGTGTCCGGCCGCACAGGAGACGTAAATCGTGTCAACTCTGTCGTTGCCGAGTGTGAGAGAGCAATACTCAAACGTCCTTTCCACTTGTCTGGCAAGCCGGTCCAGCGCGGGTCTGACCATCTCGAATACGGTTTCTTCACGCAGGCCGGTTGCGCCAATCGTTTCATTCGGGCTGAAAGATCCGGAAAAGATGCCCAGGAGAAGCGCTTTTGTCTCTTCCCGGCTTCTGCCGTCATTCTCGTAAGTCGTTAGAGGTTCCTCGCCGGTCGTTTTATCAATTTTCTGCTTCTCCGCATATGCTTCCTCAAAAGCTTCAATCATGCTGTCGATTCCGGCCTTCATGCCGCGGGTCAAAACGAGATCTCCACTGGAGAAAACATCGATTCGGGAATGCTCGTTTCCGATATAAAGCACGCCGACCGGCTTATCATGCCTGGGTGCGCATTCAGACCTGAAGAGGTTCTGAATGGCAAAGGAAGTCGCCGTGATGCCCCGGACCGTAAGTCCGCTCCGGGAAAAGAGGGCACTGATCTCATCGAGGTCCTTGCGGGAGATGACACAAGCCATAACCCCAATCTTGGCTAAGCCCTTTTCCAGCACTTCTCCCTGAACTTCGAAGTCAATGATGGTGTCTTTTTCGTTAAAGTTCGTTTCTCTTTTTACCGTCCAATACACTGCGTTCGGAATCTGAGCCCTGGGGACCTTGGGAATCCGGATATGGCGCACATCGACATTGGCCGAAGATATCAGGGTCCATAAATCGAATTTGCCGTCGAGACCTGATACTGTGGCCAAGGATGATCTCAAGAACTCGTGAAAATGGGAGTCGCCCCTTGAAATACCGGGAGCCAACGGTATGCGGAGACAATCGAGCACTTTCCACCGGTCGTTGGAAATGCGGGCAGCCTTGACAATCCTTACTTCGTCTGCTCCGATATCCACCCCTAACGTGATCTTTTTCGGGGAGGGGATGAGATCCCGGCCGAGTGCGGAGCGACCGACGGTTCGGATCGATTCGAGCAGTATTTTCAGAGAGGACATCTCTTCCTGAGGCGCCATAATTTTCTTCTAACGGATCGAAAATCACCCTTTCGCCCATTCGGCCGATGCCTGAAGAGGGCTCCGGGCGCTAACACTGAATTCGACTGCTTATTTGCCGTGGATGATCGATAGTTACCCGTATTTGAGTTCATTGTAAAGAAGTATCGTCCTGGCGGTCGGCATGGAATTTTAAATGAGCCACAGTTTGTTTCTGCAGGCTGTTTCCCTGGAATCGAGCGATCGGAGAAACCGGCACGCAAATTAACGGCGGCGGTCAACGGCAAGACCCGTCCTTTTGGAAAAGGTAAGTTTTTGAGGGTGGATGCCACATATTTTAAAGAAAATATTAAGAAAAAATGGAGTTGGGACGATTATAAGAATGAGGAAGAAAGGGATGGGGGCGAAGAAGGTTCATAGGTGTCGCTCGAACCCAATTGATGCCGGTTGATTTTTCGTTTGTGATATCCCTCTTTCTTGATAATCAACCAGAGGAGATCCGGGAAATGGAGCGTAGAAATATGGCGACGAATCAAAAAGGGTTCACGTTGATTGAAATCATAGCCGTCCTGGTGATTTTGGCTATTTTAAGCGCCGTGGCCGTTCCCAAATACCTCAACATGCAACAGCAGGCCGCGAACAATGCTGCTAACGGCGCGCTGGCTGCAGCCGCCTCAAATGTCACGATAGTCTACTCAAATATGCTGCTGAATGGGCAAACACCCTTGTCGAGCGACCTGGCGACCGCACTCAGTGTCACTGACTATCAAAGTCTTGGCGATTATAATGCGACCTATACCGCCGGCAACACCGGTACCGTGTCCATTAATATCACGATTGTCCCTGTAAGTAATAATGTAACGCAACCAAACGCCAACACTACAAAGACAGTTATCCTGGTGCCTTAGCTGCCGCTGCGTATCGGAACCTGCCGTCAATGCTGTTGAAAAGCTCTATCTCGATCAACAGGATACCTTAATGGGAACAGTGAGTAGCAGAATCCTCAGCTCTTCCATCGCACCATCGGTGGACAGCCCTTTTCCTCATACTTTGCAAAAACTTCTCAGGTCCGCTATTCTTCTTACCTGCCTTTCCGCACTTCTATTAACCTGCCTTCAAATCCTGGGCCATGGCTACTCACCTATGGATGACGCGCTCAGGCACGCGGCCAAAGTGGTCTCCGGCAAGGAGTGGCGGGACATTCTGGTCATTCGGCCTGAGATAACGATGGACAGCCATCCGGGATGGCATTTCATTCTGAAGCAGGTCTCCAGGTTCACACGGGCCGATCCGATGCTGCTGGTCGATTTTTCCGTCCTGTTCCTCTTTGCTCTTTTCGCCTTTACGCCGCTGTTTTTTTTCAACCGCCCCGAGGCCTGGATTTTATCGCTGCTGGCGTTTTCCGTCTTTTCTTTCGGGACTATGCACCGCCTTTTCCTGGGACGGCCTTTCCTTCTCAGCATGTTCCTGATCGTAGTGTTTTGTCTTTTGTGGGAAAGGATCCGCAACAAGAGAGCGCCCGTTGTGGAATTGACGGTTTTCGCCGTGATATCGGCCCTAAGCACCTGGATTTCCGGCACCTGGTATCTGCTTGCCCTGCCCATATGCGCCCTGGGACTGGCAAGGCAGTGGAGGGTTTCTGCCCTCATGACTGCTGCCGCTGCGGCGGGGATATTGCTGGGGGCCGTTTTTACCGGCAGCCCCCTGGTTTTCCTGCACCAGATGATCTATCACGCCCTGCTCGCCCTGGGCCATCATGATTTTCAAAGGCAACTGGTATACGAGTTTCAACCTTTTGACGGCGCACCACTCGCCGTCATTGTTGTTGCTGCCATGTTGATATGGAGGCGTGCCCGTGGAGAGTGGCACAAAGACCGCGTCGACAACCCGGTATTCCTCCTCGGTGTTCTGGGCTGGATATTGGGATTTGTGGCCGCGCGATTCTGGTCGGACTGGGGCTGGCCCGCCCTGGTATTCTGGACGGCTGTGGAATTTCAGGCTGCACTGGAAAAATATTTTGGTGAATTCGATTCGCGCAGGCTTGCCGTAGCTGCGGCGGCCTGCCTGGTTCTTTTCCTGTCGCTGAGCAACGATCGCGGCAGCCGCTGGACCGGAATGCTTGGGACCCAATGGCCGCAGATGACCAATACGGAGCACAGAAAATGGTTGCCCGAACGCGACGGCATTCTATACAGCGACGGCATGGACGTATTTTACCGGATATTCTTCAATAATCCTCACGGAGAGTGGAAATACGTTCTTGGCTTCGAGCCTGTCTGGATGCCTGAAGACGACCTTAAAATTTTTCGTTATATCCAGCTAACAAGGGGTAAGCCCGAAAGTTTTGCTCCATGGGTCCTGAAAATGACAGAAAAGGACAGGATGGTTCTCGTCCGCTGGGAAAAGCCGAAAATCGAAGGCCTCGAGTGGTGCGAGGTAACGCCGACGGTATGGAGCGGCAGGCGACTATAACAGAAATCGGA
>Ga0326728_10025876_pt1 | contig 10455 bp, 10 predicted proteins | sample MB3enrmetagenome_FD_207602 | JGI IMG/M metagenome (GOLD analysis project Ga0326728, IMG submission 207602) | Lab enriched peat soil microbial communities from McLean, Ithaca, NY, United States - MB31MN | ecosystem: Environmental > Terrestrial > Soil > Wetlands > Peat | place: USA: New York... | reverse complement strand
ATTTTTGAAAACCTTCTTATGCCATTGTTACAACTGTTTGCATAAAAAGGGGAGGGGAAACGCGGTTAACGTTTCGTCTACAAAACGCGAGATTATTATTTTAGCCATCTTGCTTTTCGTTTCCTTCCTAGTCAGGGTTCTCTTGTTTCCACTGCAAGGGTACCCGGTTGACACGGGAGATTTTACTTCATGGATTAACACCGTTGTTGCACATGGAATAAGACCGTTTTACAATGTTGCAGGATTTATCGATTATCCGCCCTTCAACGTTTACATTTTCTGGGTATTCGGCTCCTTCGCGAAGGCGGTTGGCATCAGCACGGCAAACATAGTTAAGTTGGCTCCTAACCTTTTCGATTTAGCAACGGCTCTGCTAATTTACGTTTTTGTTAGAAAACAAGCAAGTTTCAAATCCGCCCTGATGGCTACATCGCTCTACACTTTTAACCCAGCTATAATCTATAACACCGCAGTATGGGGCCAATACGACGCAATCTACACATTCTTCCTTATTCTCTCGCTTATGCTTGCGCTTAAATCTAAACCTAAACTTGCAGCAGCAGCCTTCGCATTAGGGCTTTTATCTAAACCGCAGGGAATAGTTTTAGCTCCCCTGATTGCTTTCTTAATTTATAAGAAAAACGGCTGGAAAAATCTGCTGTTTTCTACGCTCGTTTTTGTTGGCACAGTTTTCTTGGTTATCCTTCCTTTCCAATGGAGCAATCCAGTGACTTTCCTCAGTAACATTTACTTTGGAGCCTACGGAGAATACAAAGTAACTTCAGTAAACGCTTTCAACCTGTGGGGTTTGTATGGCTTATGGATACCTGACGGAAGCCTCTACATCGTGGGTTGGGCGTTATTTGGGGCTTTTGCCGTTTTCACTTTGTACTTTTTGTATAAACGTTTTCATGCTTCAGATGATTTTCTGGCAATTTTCGGGGCGTTCATGCTTTTCTTTGCCTTTTTCATGCTTCCAACCAGGATTCACGAGCGGTACCTGTTTCCAGCCATAAGCGTTTTGGCACTGATGTTTCCGTTCCTCAAAAGAACCCGCCCGCTCTATGCTGTTTTAACAGCGACTCTTCTAATCAATCAAGCCTATGTTCTCTACTGGCTTAATCTTTATTATCCTAAGGCTGGCCCCAATTTAACTGGAGACCCCGTGGTTTTAGCAGTCAGCGCTATTAATTTATTAATGCTCCTCTATGCTTCAATATTAATGTGGGGTGAACTGAGAGGGTACGGATGGCTCAAAGCTGAACCCCCACCGCCACCCGCGTTAAGCCAAAGCCACGAGAGAGGTGAACCAAAATGAACCTTGGGGTGCAGATCAACAAAAAAGACTTGATAACTATTGTTGTGCTTGCAATAGTGTTCTTCTCAATAGCCGCATGGAATCTTGGCGACACTCAAATTCCCACGAACTCAACTACTCTTACTGCTGGCGAAGGCTTCTACGTTAACCTTGGCGCTCCAAGCAATACTCAATATTTAATTGTTCTGATAAATGTTGGCGCATATAACTTCACAGTATCAACAGGTTCACCTGGCAACTGGACAATGGTAACCAACTATCCTTACCCCTATTCAAATTTAGTATGGTCGGAGGATTATTACGTTTGGACTGAAATACCCGTAAGCGGAATCACGCAGTATTTGAAAGTTGACGTTGGCCCAACGGGCCCTGAACCGTCGGAAATAGCGCAAATAGCGGTTATAAACCAAAAAAACCAGCAAGTCAATATTACATCAATAACCAATGTCGGCGCTGGGAACCCAGAACTAAACAACCTCATTAACCAGCAAAATTTGGTTCAGTACCCCTCAGACTATATGCAGAACACGTATTTTGATGAAATATACTTCGTTAGAACAGCTGAGCAATATTTGCATTTGCAGTTGCCATATGAGTGGACACATCCGCCGCTTGGCAAATTAATTCAAGCCGGAGGCATCTTAATTTTCGGTTTCAACCCGTTCGGATGGCGAATAATGGGTGTAATCTTTGCCACACTTATGATTCCGCTCATATACCTGCTAGGCAAAAAACTGTTCGAATCATGGATCGGCGGTTTCACATCAGCGTTTCTGTTAACCTTTGATTTCATGCATTTCACTATGGCTCGAATGGGTACAGCTGACACTTACATAGTTTTCTTTGCCTTAGCTTGGCAACTGTTCTTTTTGATTTACCTGAAAAATGTTCTTGATAAAGGCTGGAAAACCAGTGTTACACCTTTATTTTTAGCCGTTGTGTTTGCTACGTTAGCTTTCTCGACAAAATGGTTTGACCTATTTGGTTCTTTGGGGGCATTAGCTATTCTTGTGGCAATGCGAATTACTGAAGTTAAAAAATTGAAAGGCACCTTAACGGCGAAGTTTTATACTTTACTTGATCGCCCATACTCTCAAATTGTAGTTTTCGTTTTAATTGGCATTGTAATTTATTTTATAATTTACATTCCAGATATGCTGGCAGGCAGGTCATTTATCGGTGTTTTAAATCTGCAAGAGCAAATGTACAATTACCAGTCAACCTTGAAGGCAACGCATCCGTTTGCCTCGCCATGGTACACTTGGCCCTTCTTGTTTGACCCAGTTAATAAATGGGTCCCCTATGTAGGGTCCGCATATCCCTATAATGTGCATGTTCCTCTATTCCTTGAAGTAGCAAGCCTTCCAAATGGCACCACATCGGTAATAGTTCTGCTCGGCAATCCCGCTCTCTGGTGGGTTGGCTTCGCAGCCATAGTCGGATTAACAGTTTTCACTGTGCCAAAAATCCTTAAGAAACGGTTTAACTTTAGCTTGAAAGACAACTTACCCGCCGTATTTATCCTCGCAATCTTCTTTTTCCAGTGGCTATGTTTCATTTTTATTATGCGATTAACTTTCATCTACCACTTTTACGAATGCGTGCCATTCCTCTGTTTAGCAGTAGCGTTTATAGTAAATAGGTACTGGAACAATAAATGGGGAAAAATCTTAACAATAGCGTACTTTGCACTTGTAGTAGGACTATTCGTTCTGTTTTACCCAGTTATTTCAGGTGCCCCCACATCTAACTCATTCATCAACAGCCTGCAGTGGTTCAAAAGCTGGGTGTTCTAAAATTGGAGAAGCAAACCGCTCCGAACAACAAACCGATGGTTTGTGTTGTTCTTCCAGCTTACAATGAAGCGGCCAAACTGGAAGATGCCCTAACGAAAATAAGCCAAGCCCTAAAAGAAACGGGGTATCGCTATGAAATCGTTATTGCTGAAGATGGCAGCACCGACGGCACCGCCGAACGCTCTGAAGAGCTATCGCAAAAATTTCCATACGTTAAGCACATTCACCGTGAAAAGCGTCTGGGAAGGGGAACCGCTCTTAACAATGCGTTTAGGCAGTGCAGTGGCGAAGTTTTGGTTTATATGGATTTGGACTTAGCAACAGACCTCAAATCTCTTAAGCCTCTTGTTGAAGCCATCACTGTTGAAGGCTACGACTTATCAACTGGCTCAAGGATGCTGCCTGAAAGTAAGGTTGAACGCAGCGTTAGCAGAAGCATTAGCTCAAAAAGTTACAACTTCCTCGTTCGGCACATGCTCGGCTCCAAAGTCAGGGATCACCAATGTGGTTTTAAAGGCTTCAAGAGGGAACCGCTTATGCAGTTACTTGGCGAGGTAGAGGCGACTCATTGGTTTTGGGATACAGAGATAATTGTAAGAGCGTATCGTCATGGCTACCGAGTAAAAGAGATTCCAGTGGAATGGAAGAGCGGTAAAGACACAAAGGTTAACCTCTTTAAAGATTCATCAAGCATGTTTTGGCAGGTAATGAAGCTGTATTGGAAGCTCGAAATAAGGCGTAATGGCTAACTGTGTCGTCCGGCTAAAAGAACAAATGCTCTGGCAACCATTGCTAAACCGGCGATTAGAATTATTCCAGCCCAAAAGACAAACCACTCGCTCATTATCGTCATGTTAACAAGATAGGTGATTATTAAATAGCTTGATCCAAGCCCGAAAACAATGTTTTCAACAGTTTCAGCTTTCCTTGGAAGGGGCGAATGCAGCGCAATCCGGAGCGCTAAAATTGCAATTTCTAAAATGCCTATGCCTAGAAAAAACTGGAAAACAGCAACGTAGAGCACTGTGTAAGCAGCTGGATTTGAAGGTGCGGGCAAAGAAATACCAGTGCCTGGAACTTGAGTGAGAACAAAAGAGCCGATAAAATTGACAAAGTTATTCCAAACGTTGTGGGGAAGATTGATGATGTAAACCAGGGCAAGCAGAATAAAAATAAACCCGATATATACAGCAGTAATCAAGCCTTCTTTTTTCTTTTCAGTTAACGCTTGCTGGTTCAATGCTAATTAAGCCCCTTTGGACTCATGCGAGTATAGAGCTTGAGCAAATATATCTTTCTCTCTAAGCAAAAAAGTGCATGTTTTAAATACCCTGAGACGGTAACAGGTAAAGCTAGGAGAATTCGCATGCCATATTGTCCGAAATGCGGCAATACCGTTGATGAGACAATGATTTTCTGCCCAAAATGTGGGACAGCACTGAAAGCTGCAATACCAAGTCAAGAAGCCTCCAACAACAAGAAAGAAGAAATGCCGCAGAAACATGAGAATCCAGCGAACGCGGAAATTCAAGAGAAAAACCAGTATGGCTTCGTCAACTTTCTAATCAGCGGTTTAGTACTGATTATAATAGCCGTCTTCGCTATACTAGATTTAACTAGTCGTTTCATAGCGTCAGGTCAAGACATAGCTATTGTGCTGATTATAATTGGCTTAATCATCATAATTGGCGCTATTTACGTGCATACTCCAGTGGAAAAATATTTCCAGCATCTCATCAGGCACCCTAAAAACAGCCCGTAAAGCCTACGCTTAAAAGCGTTAAAACATTTTATCTTCCGAACACTATGAAATATTTTTTTCCCGCTGCTCTCGTGAGTTACAATTCGTTATGAATTTGCTTATATGCTTCTCTCTGAATAAATAAAACAGCCAAAACTTTGCCATTTAGAGGTTGAAAGATTATGGCTGAAACAGTTCGCATGACAGCTGAAAAGATAAAGAGACTTGAAGTTCAAGGCGCAAGAAACGTGGCGATAGCCGCCCTAAAAGCCATCCAAACCTTAGCAGAGCAAACGAAAGCTAAAAACAAAAAAGCGTTTTTAAACGAGCTCAAAGAAGCGCAAGCAGTGCTTTTTGCGTCAAGAGAAACGGAGCCCTTAATGAGAAACGCCATCCGCTGGATAATTACACAGACCGAAGACAGCAGCACAGAAAAGGTTGATGTTCTAAGCGAGATGGTTGCTTCAAACGTAAGTTTGTTTCTGCAGAATCTTGAAGCCTCCAGAGAACTCACGGCGGAAATAGGGGCTAGGCGAATCCGTGATGGCATGCTGATTTTTACGCATTGCCACTCGTCGACAGTGACACGTATGATTGCCAAAGCCAAAGCGGACGGCAAAAGTTTTAGCGTTATCTGCACTGAAACGCGCCCTGCCTTCCAAGGGAGAATAACCGCTCGCGAATTGGTTGAGCTTGGCGTTCAAACCATGTTTATCGTTGATTCAGCCGCACGATCTTACATGGGAGATGTTGACCTCGTCGTTGTGGGAGCAGACGCCGTCACCTCTGAGGGCAATGTGGTAAACAAGGTAGGTACCAGCAGCATAGCGGTGTTGGCTAACGAGGCTAGAAAACCATTCTATGTCGTTTCGGAACTGTTAAAATTCGACCCAGAAACAGTTTACGGCGCATATGAACGCATTGAGCAGCGAAACCCAAGCGAAGTCTGGAAGGAAGCGCCCGAGAAACTGTCCGTGCGGAACCCAGCTTTTGACGTTACCCCAAGCCGCTACATCCACGGGTTAATCTGTGAAGAAGGAATAATCGCTCCTCAATCAATAGTTGAAGCGGTGCATCGAATGTACCCGTGGGTTCTCAAGCAATAAGAACTTCCTGCTCTAAAGCAAGATATTTAGAATAAGTCGAGGGAAAAGAAATGAATAGCATTGACGAGAGAATGCTGGAATTGCTTAACAAGCCGAGCGTTCCTGAACAGTTAAAAAATGAAAATGCCAAAATTAAAGAGGCAGCTTTCAAAAACTATTACCATGTTTTATTAAAGAAATGGTTATTTATCGTTGGAGGAGTTTTCGCTGGGTTTTTCATTGGTTTAGTGTTAGGTTATTTTTTCCCTCCATCTGTAGCTCCAAGTGGAAGACGCAGAAGAAATTAGAAAAGAGATTGGGAATGGCGAAGAAGCATTGAAAGAATTGGATAATATGATTACATATGAGCACGTGTTTTTCCATAATTTGCGAAGCGGTATTCTAAACTATGTGCGCACTTATGTCTCCATTGCTCTCTTATCACTTTTTGTTCTGTTTGCAACTTATATTATCAATTCTGTTCTTTTTTTCGTTGCAGATATTCTGATTTTATGTTTGCTTTTGACGGGTGTCTTTCCTATAATTTCGGTTGCCTTATACAAACCCGTTTTAACACTTGTAACAATTTTTCTTAAAGACGGGAAAAAAGAATTAATTATGTATTCCGATTGATGTTTACGCCCGTTTCTAATCCTTTTTTTGTTTCGTGAAAAAGAACATCGAAGAATGAAAACCCAGCATTGTTGTTCGGGTCCATGATTTTGCGGTAAGATAGTTCTTAGTTATTCGTCTAATAGGTGCCAGCCTTCAATAAACTTGCTTATGTCTTCTGTTCTACCATCTCGCCATCTTTTGATTTTCCTAACCTCCAAATTGCTATCCATTGAAAAAGCAATTCTGTATGGTGTAAATTTCGAGGTTGCAAATCTATCAAAATCCCTTCTTGGAACAACAACACATTTTCTAATTGAAGGGGCAACAAATACAGGCACAAAGAAATCACCTATTTCATACTGTGACTTAGAGAAGTTGAAAAATCGTTGAGGGTCTTTCCTCTGATTTTCTGAGTCATTTTTTGTGCCAGAATAGTCTAGTATGCTTCTTCCCTTAACTTCTATCTTAACCAATTTGTCTCCTTTTAAGGCTGTAAGGTCAAATCCCTTTTGATTATGAGTCTCAGCTAACTGTGGACTCCAATCGTTGCGCCTAAGATTTTCGGTAACCGCTTCTAAAGCCAAGTTTTCTATAAATTTCTCGTCTATCATCGGTTTCTTAATTCCAACCATAAGCCTTCCCTGCTCTTCCACTTCTCACTTACGTAGAATATACTTATACAATTTTACCTTTGGGCTTTCTTGTGAAATTAGAATTTTTTCCTGTCTAAAACCATTTTTTTCAAACAACCCTATGCTTTTGTCATTAGTTATCCTCACTTGAGCCCAAATTTGTTTATTATTTGTATCTTGCAGAAACGTCACAGCTGTCGTTACTAATTTACTTCCGATACCCTTCCTACAAAAATTGGGGTCAACAATTAGGTGCCCTATTTCGCATCTGTCTTTTTTTACCACAACACAACCACATATTACCCCATCCTGTTCGAAAACAAACCATTGATGATTAACATTTTTAATTTCCTCTGGAAGAGGAATATGAGATAGGTCAATATTTTTCAAAAGACTCTGTATGAATGGCATGTCTTTTGTTAAATCAGCCGCTCTGACACTCACGTGCTTTTGCTCCTTTTAGATGCTGAAAACAATTCCGTCTTAAAAGGCTTAGCTAAGGTCACATATGGCAGAAAAATCTACCCTTTTTTTGGCGACTCTCGTTTATCCATTTAATGGATTGGTAAACTATTTTACTTTGTAGAACCATAACAGCAAACCGAGAAGGTCAAAACTTTGATAAAAAAGTTGTACGAAATCTTGTCGGCTCTTAACTATAATAGTGAACGAGGCGAATTCTTGGAAGATGTTTTACTAAAGTTCTTAGTTGAGAAGAATCCCCAACTCGACATTGTTTCTGAGGTTAGAGCTTTGGGCGATAAGAAAATGGCAAGTATCAAAAAAAGCAACGACGCTATTCAAAAAGGAGAATATTCTAAGTCAGAATACTTGAAAACTGAATGGTTTACTCAGGAGACGATGCTTCTCTCAAATCTTTCACAAAGGTTTGTACCAGACTATGTATTGAGAAAATTCACGTCATATGCAGACGAATTCAAAAAACGCTATACTTTTGATTTTAACTTGCTATGGCTTTTTGCATTCAAATTCTCGGAATACATTGAGTTTAAGAAAATGAGCACAGGTTTTAATGATGAAATATACATGTTTAAGGACAAACAAGAATATGCGGACTTAGGATTTGTAGAGGTTCCGCATTCAATTTATACCGAACAATGGAAAAACGTGATAACAGTTAACAAAAAGGAACTCCAAAGGATTTTCTTTGGTGTCTTAAGTTCTGGTGACCTTGAGAAGGTTTTAGAAATCCTTTCAATAGGATTTGACAACCTGCCAAATGACCCAAAGAAAGTGCACTTTTCATTAACACCATTCCTTCAAACAGAGGACGACATAATATTGATGACTCCTTCTTATCTTTGTAGGTCTTTGCCTTTAATCTACGAACTACTTTTCAAGAAATGCAAAAGCTACCTTAACTCCAAAGGTAACACTTTCGAAAAGATAGTTCAATCAGCATTCAAAAATACGCCAACTCAAATGCTATGTTTTAATGTCAAGTATGGCGAAAAAAACGAATTTGAGGCTGATGCCGTAATTGCGTTCAAACAGTCGCTCTGGATAATTGAGGCATCTAGCCATTTGCCTTCTATGGAGTCCCTAAAAGGAGATTTGTTCCATGTCAGATGCGACTTAAACAAGACCGTAAAGAAGTGCCTAATCCAAGGAACTCGTGCGGTAACGAAATTAAACACTATGTCCTTGCCAGTACCTTACAAGGATTTGAATTGCAAAGGAATTATAATTGTAGTGGATGGGGTTTACCCGAACCTCAACATAGAGCCATTAATCGAGTTTTCATTGAGTGGAAATATTCCGACTTATGTGATTAATTATTTTGATTTGATGACTCTACTGGACCAGCCTGAATGCGAGAACTTTGAAGACTTTCTGCTTTGGAGAACACAAAAACCCATGCCTGTGATTTGTTTTGATGAAAAAGATTACTGGAATTATTACTTCGATAGGTACAAGGTTCTTAGAGACCAGAGGGACGCATTCAAAATTTTGCAAGAAAAACAATCAAACCTATATTACATTGGGTATAGATTCAATAGAAAAGACTATTTGGGAAGAATGCCTCGAGAGAAGCCAGACAAATGATAATTTTTCAAAGCTTGCGGAAATCAGTCGATTCAACAGCCTAAGTGAGTGGAAGACATCGCGAATATATGGAAGTATTTCCCTACTTAATAGTCAAGGTACTTCATTATTTCTTTAGGTCGATTATAATGCTAACAGTTCATCAAACGCTCGATTGTCTTGGTATTAAAAAAAAGAAAAGTAAGCTAACTTTAGAACTATTTCTTAAGCTTTCCAAGTATTGAGTGCTGCCTTCAGTTCCTTATGCGCCTTCGCGTACTCTTCCAACGTTACTCCTGTTAACGCCGCATCAGCGGCTTGTCGCATTGCCTTTGCACCTGCTACTGTTCCGTCTGGGTGCCCGTGGATTCCGCCGCCAGCTTGAATAACCACATCGTTGCCGAATGTTTCAAGCAGTGCAGGCACAAGTCTTGGGTGCAGTCCTCCTGAAGCTACAGGCAAAACAGGCTTTAGCCCGCCCAGCTCAGCTTTGCATGCGTCTATGTTTTCAAGTACTTCAGTTTTGGTTTCAGACATTTTGCCAACGACGGTGCCTACGTGAAGTTGGTCGACTCCAATTATTCTTGCCACGGTTGCTATGGGGCGCATGGCGATGCCGTGTAGCTGGTTCTTTGTGAATGCGGCGTGCCCTGCCCTGTGTGCGTGGATAACGAGTTTGTAGTTTTGGTCTCTGAGGGTTTGTAGCGCTGACCAGCCACAGGTTAAGATGTCTACCATGACGTATTCTCCGCCTTGAGCGATGACGGCTTCTGCGCGTTTTAGCATGATGTCGGTTTCAGCCGTGATATTTATCATGTAGACTTTGCGTTCACCCGTTTCCTGTTGCGCTTTGTCTCGGCTCGCCAGAGTCTGCGTTAAGCGGTCTTCGAAGGGGTTGAATTTTTGGCTGCTTAGGTTTTCGTCATCTTTAACGATGTCGCAGCCGCCGCTCCAAGCTTCGTAAGCTACTTTGGCGTGGTCTTTAGTTTTTAACCCGAGTTTAGGCTTGATTATTGTGCCGACAAGCGGGCGCTTTGGAACTTTTAGGAGCTTGCGAATTCCTGCTATGCCGTACATTGGACCTTTGAAGCTGTTGATCAGGTCTTTGGGCATTTGAATGTCGAGGAGACGCAGGTTTTTTAGTGCTTTAAGCCCGAAAACGTTTCCAGCAACGCTGCTTAGAATGTTAGGCATGTTGGCTGGCTCAAAGAGTTCAATCGGG
>Ga0326728_10025875_pt1 | contig 10456 bp, 10 predicted proteins | sample MB3enrmetagenome_FD_207602 | JGI IMG/M metagenome (GOLD analysis project Ga0326728, IMG submission 207602) | Lab enriched peat soil microbial communities from McLean, Ithaca, NY, United States - MB31MN | ecosystem: Environmental > Terrestrial > Soil > Wetlands > Peat | place: USA: New York... | reverse complement strand
GCCGCGGGCCGGTGGATTGTAAAATCTGGCTGGCCCGCGGGGTCCAGGCGCACCGTGACGAACCCGGTGGGCGCGCCCGGCACGCGGCGGACGTAGGCCGGCGAGAGGTCCAATTCGGCTATGCGCTCCAGCGCCTTGCGGCCCCGCTGGTCTTCGCCCACCGCGCTCAGGAAGACCACCTCGTGACCCAGCCGCCGCGCGTGGGCCGCGAAATTGAACGGCGCGCCGCCCAGCAGCTCGGTGTCGCCGAACACATCCCACAGAATCTCTCCGATGCTCGCGATTCTCACGCTACTCCCGCCGGCCTCCTCTCATCTGTGGTACACCAATAGCGTAGTCCCATGAAAGCCATACTTGTTCGCACCTGCGGCGGCCCGGAACAGTTGCAGGTTCACGATCTTCCGGTCCCGGTTCCGGGCCCGGGCCAAGCCCTCGTGAAAATCGCCGCCGCCGGCGTCAACTTCATCGACATTTACTATCGCACAGGCCTGTACAAGGCTTCCCTGCCCGCGGCCATCGGTATGGAGGCTTCGGGCACGGTGGAGGCGGTCGGCCCGGATGCGCCCGAGGTCGCGGTGGGCGACCGCGTGGCCTACGCGCTATCCCGCGGCTCCTATGCGGAATACGCCGTCGTCCCCTCGGCCATGCTGGTCAAGCTGCCCGATCAGATCGACTTCGAAACCGGCGCCGCCGCGATGCTGCAAGGCCTGACGGCGCATTACCTGGCCGTCTCCACGTATCCTCTCAAGGAGGGCGTCACCGCGCTCATACACGCCGCCGCGGGCGGGGTCGGGCTGCTGCTGGTTCAAATCGCCAAGATGCGCGGCGCTCGCGTGCTCGGGACGGTCTCCACGCAAGCCAAGGCGGACCAGGCCCTGGAGGCCGGCGCCGACGGCGTCGTCTTTTACAGCCGCGACGACTTCGAGCCGGAGGTCCGCCGCCTCTCCAGCGGCCGCGGCGTGGACGTGGTCTACGACTCCGTGGGCGCCGCCACGTTTCTCAAGGGGCTCAACCTGCTTCGCCCCCGCGGCACCATGGTCTCCTACGGGCAGTCCAGCGGCCCCGTCGCGCCGCTCGATCCGCAGCTACTCAGCCAGAAGGGATCGCTCTTCCTGACGCGCCCCAAGCTGGCCGATTACTGCGCCACCCGGCTGGAGCTGCTCTGGCGCGCCGACGAAGTGTTTGGCTGGATCGCCGGCGGCCAGCTCAAGATTCGCGTCGATCGCACCTACCCGCTGCGGGAAGCCGCCTTGGCGCACCACGATCTGGAGGGGCGCAAGACCAGCGGCAAGCTCCTGTTGATTCCCGATTAAGCCGGTGCCGGCCAACGAAATCTCCGCCCGCCGCGGTCGCGTCGCCGCCGCCCTGGCGGAAAAGAAGGTGGACGCCCTCCTCGTTTCCGGGGCGGCCAATCTGCGCTACCTGACCGGATTCACGGGCAGCAACGGCCTGTTGCTCCTCTCGCCCGGAGGCGCGCTGCTCCTCACCGACCCCCGCTACCGGATCCAGGCGGCTCAGGAAACCAATTGCCAGGTGAAGGTAGTGCGCGGGAGCCTCTACCCGGCGCTGATGAAGGCCGCCGCGCGCAAGAAATTCCGCCGGCTGGGCTTCGAGAAGGACCACCTGCGCTACGGGGTCTACGAGCGACTCCATGCGGAACTGGCCCTGGGCGCCTCGCTCCAGCCCATTGGCGGCCTCCTCGAGGCGCAGCGCCTGGTCAAATCCGAGACCGAAATCGGGCTGATCCGCCGCTCGGTCGAGACCAACTCGGCCGCCTTCGCGAAAGTCATGGGCCGGGCTCGCGAGGGCGTAAGCGAGCTGGACCTGGCCGCCGAACTGGACTACCAGATGCGCCGACTGGGCGCCCAAGGCCCCGCCTTCGACACCATCGTCGCCGTAGGCGCCCGCTCCGCCCTGCCCCACGCCCAGCCCACCGCCAGCAGATGGCGGCGCAATCGGTTACTATTGATAGACGTGGGTGCGAGCCAGGACGGCTACGCGAGCGATATGACGCGGATGGCCTTCCTGGGGCGGCCCGGCCCAAAGGTGAAGAATCTGTACCGGGCCGTGCTGGAAGCTCAGTTGGCCGCCATTTCGACGGTTCGGCCGGGCGTCCGCGCCGAGCAGGTCGACCGGGCCGCGCGGCGGGTGTTGCGCGCCGGGAACTTGGACCGGGCATTTGTCCATTCGACCGGCCACGGTTTGGGGTTGGAGATTCACGAACCCCCGCGCATCGGCAGGTGGGATAAAACCCCGCTGGCCGCTGGAATGGTGATCACGATTGAGCCGGGCATCTATCTGGAAGGGTTCGGAGGCATTCGCATCGAGGACACCGTCGTCGTCACCCGGACCGGAGCCAGCGTCCTGACTCCCACTTCGAAGGACCTGTTGGTGTTGTAGGGGCGGGTGGCAAGCCCGCCGGCGACGATTCTTACTACCATGACTTTGGACGAAATACGCGAACTGATTCAAGTGGTCACCGAGACGGGAATCGCCGAACTCGAGGTGCAGCGCGGCGATAACCGGGTCCGCATCCGGCGGGCGACCCGCCCTTCCTTGCACGATTACGTAATCCCGGCCGAGGCCGGCGCCCACCATACCGGGCACGCGGCGGAGTCGCCGGTCGCGCCCTCGCAGGCGGCGGGCGCGGCTCCGGCCCTGGACCCGCTGAGCGACCCCGCCCTGGTCACCGTCAAATCCCCCATCGTCGGCACCTTCTACGAGGCGCCTTCCCCCGGCGCGCCCCCCTTCGTCCGGGTGGGTGACATCGTGAAGCCCGGCGACGTCCTGTGCATCATCGAGTCCATGAAGCTGATGAACGAGATCGAGGCGGAGGCCGGCGGCACCGTCGTCAGCAAGCTCATCGCCAACGCCCAGCCGGTCGAGTACGGAGAAGCACTCTTCGCCATTCGGCCCGCCTGAGTCCCGCATGTTTGAAAAAATCCTGATCGCCAATCGCGGGGAGATTGCGCTCCGCGTCATTTGCGCCTGCAAGGACCTGGACATTCCCACCGTCGCGGTCTACTCGGAGGCCGACCGGCACAGCCTGCACGTGCGCTTCGCCGACGAGGCCATCTGCATCGGCCCGGCCAAAAGCAGCCTCAGCTATCTGGACATTCCCTCCGTGATCAGCGCCGCCGAGATCAGCAACGTGGACGCCATCCACCCCGGCTACGGCTTCCTCAGCGAGAACGCCGATTTCGCCGAGGTCTGCGAGACCTCCGGCATCACCTTCATCGGCCCGCCCCCCGAGGTGATCCGGCTGATGGGCCTGAAGGACCGCGCCCGTGCCGCCATGAAGTCCGCCGGCGTGCCCACTCTGCCCGGCTCGGAGGGCGTCGTGAAATCGCCGGAAGAGGCGCTGGCCATCGCCTCCCATATCGGCTACCCGGTGATCCTCAAAGCCACGGCCGGCGGCGGCGGGCGCGGCATGCGCATCGTCCGCTCGCCCGAGGAACTCCCCGCGCTGCTGGTGAGCGCCCGCCAGGAAGCCGGCGCCAGCTTCGACTGCGCCGACGTGTACCTCGAAAAGTACATCCAGTCGGCGCGCCACATCGAGTTCCAGGTGCTGGCCGACCGGCACGGCAACGTCGAGGTGCTGGGCGAGCGCGAGTGCACCATTCAGCGCCGTCATCAGAAGCTGATCGAAGAGGCGCCCTCTCCCTGCGTCACCGCCGAGCTGCGCGCGCGCATCGCGGTCGCCCTCCGCGAGGCCTTGCGCGCCTGCGGGTACGTGAACGCCGGCACCGTCGAGTTCGTCATGGACGAGAACCGCAACCTCTATTTCATCGAGGTCAACGCGCGCATTCAGGTCGAGCACCCGGTCACCGAGTTCGTCACCGGTATCGACCTGGTCAAGAGCCAGATCCTGATCGCCGCCGGCGCGAAACTCCCCGACATCGTCGAGCTTCCCATCCGCACCCGCGGCCACGCCCTGGAGTGCCGCATCAACGCCGAGGATCCCGTGACTTTCTCCCCCTCCCCAGGCCGCATCACCGGTTTCAACCTGCCCGGCGGCATCGGCGTGCGCGTGGATACGGCCGCCTATACCGACGGCGTGATCTCTCCCTATTACGATTCGCTGGTGGCCAAGCTCATCGCCTACGGCCACGACCGCAGCGAGGCCATCGCCCGCATGAAGCGAGCCCTCTCCACCTTCGTGGTGGAAGGCATCCACACCTCCATCCCGCTGCATCAGCGCATCCTCGCCGATCCGGATTTCCTGCGCGGCTGCTTCGACACCAACTTCGTCCGCCGCTACGCGCCGCCCAAGTGATTCCATGCCGTGCGTCTTGCCGGCTCGGCCGGACGAGCTTCCCATAGTCGTCGGGATTCTCGACCAAGCCGCCCGCTGGATGCTCTCTCGCGGCATCCAACAATGGGATTCGCCCTGCCCGCCCGAAGTGTGGCAACGCATGGCCCGCGAGATCGAGAACGGGCAGGTCTACCTGGCCAGGCTTTCCGAACCCGGCGAGCCGGTGGGAACGCTGCGCCTCGAATGGAGAGGCGTGCCGCTTTGGCCCGCTGAAGCCGACGCCGGCTACATCCACAGCATGGCGGTCAGCCCGGCCTATATGGGCCGCCAGGTGGGCAAACAGATGCTGGAGTGGGCCATCCAGCACATCCGCAGCCGAGGCAAAAGCATCGCCCGCCTGGACTGCATGAGCAACAACCCCCGCCTGCGCGCCTATTACGAATCCGCCGGCTTCCTGTATCGCGGCGACGGCCTCTCCGGCGCCTACCGGCTCGCGCTCTACGAACTGGCGCTGTGATCTGCGCCAGCCTCAGGCCGGGTCGCAGGGAACGGCGGGAATCCCCGCCTCGCGGATCTTTTCGTCAAGCTGAGTGGGGGTGATGAGGGCGGGGTCATAGCAGACGTAGATCTCCTGACTGCCGCTTGATCGGGTGTAACCCATGACGCCGTCGATTTCCAAGAGATCGTCGAACAGAGACGGGTCTGCTGGATCGCCTTCATAGAAGTAGCAGCGGGCGGGTTCGGAGGGATTGAGGCGCTTGTGTTCCTCCAGCCTGGCGCGCCATAGCGCGGCCTCCTCGGCATTCTTGGGAACGTCGTAGCACCCGTTTTCGTAGCAGTCCGCCAGGAGACCGAAGGCTTTGTACTCTCCCTGCTCCCCGGCGCGATGAAGCCACATCAGCCCTTCCTCGGTGTTCTCCGGCTCTCCTTCGCCGAGCAGCAACATGAAACCGAGGTCGTACTGCGATTCGGCGTGGCCCTTCTCCGCGGCCAGACGATACCAGCGCGCGGCCTCCGCGAGGTCTTTGGGCCCGGACCATTCTCCGGTCGCGTACATGACGCCGAGTTCGCGCTGGGCGTCCACGCTTCCGAGTCGGCCGGCGCGAAGAAGGAGTCGCTCAAACTCGGGATTGATCTCCCGGGACCGCATGCGATGCGCCAGGTACCAGGCCGCCTCCGGATGGTCCTTCGCCGCGGCCCGTTCGAGGAGCGCGATCATGCGGCCGCGGGTAGGATCGTCGGCGGCGTGCGCGGTGCACCAAAGATAATGGTATGCAAGCTGGTATTCCGCCTCGGCGTCGCCCTGCTCGACCCAAGGCTGCCATAGGCGTTCGACCGCAGCCCAGTCATCGGCGTCGAGCGCCAGTTTCGTTTTCGCCAGAAGCTCCTGGCGCAGCGTCTCATCCATAGGAATGATTCTATCCCGGCCCGGCCAGCCAGTAACCGGGGCGGGTGCGAATGGTCAGCTCGGGGCGGTTCTTCACGCGCACTTCAATCTTGTGGAATTCGGCGCTGGTCTCGGCCGGGGCGGTGAAGCTGAGCATGTACTGCGCGTGGAGTTCTTCGCCGATGCGCGAGATGGCGGTTTCGAGTCCGCGCTGCTTAAGAAAAGAGAGGCGCGTCCCGCCGCTCAAATCCGTGAAGGCGGCGGCCGCGTTGGTCTTGGCGAGGCGCATGATCTCGCCAACGATCTTCAGCAGGTCGACCGATTGCCCCTGCGCGGGGTTGAAGGGAAGCGTGGGAAAGGCGCCCGGCGGTGCTGCGCAATTCCCGCACTCCGGTTCCCCCTCCGGCGTGGAGCCGGCGCGCGCGGTGAAAGCGATGGCCATGGCCGAATAGGTGAGCGCGTAAACCGCCACGTTCTCCCGCTGGGTAAGCGTGACGGCGTCTTCGAGCTTGGTCTTGCTGCCCCGGTCGCGGCTCTCGCCAATGAGCAGCAGCACGCGGCGCCGATTCGCCGGACGCGCCGCCAGCATCCGCGCCGATTCCGCCACGGCGTCGATCATCCGCCCGCCGTTCCCGCCCGGTTGAAGACGCCCCAGGCCGCGCGAGATGTTATCGGGGTCCCGTGTGAAGGGCTGTAGACACAGCACCTCGCTGTCGTAGGAAACCACCGCCACTTCACCTCGGTCGCCGATGATCAGCGGCTCGATCATGCTACCGATGCGGTGCAGCTTGTTCAGCGCCTCGGCCGCGATGGCGCCGGACTGCACCGCGATCACCAGCGAAATGGGAGTGTAGCTGACATCGGCGTTCACCCGCCGCGGCTGGCCGTTGTCGAGAATCAGGAAATCGTCCGCCGTGAGGCCATCCACGTAGTGGCCGGCCGAATCCACCACGGTTGTCGGCGCCACCACCAGCCGCACGGTGGTCCGCAGATCGGGCGTCTGTGCGCAAACCGCGCCGGCCAACAGAAGAACACACGTCCATCGGGCTGTTTCGGTCACTGAAGTTCAGACGCCGCGCGCGGGCGTTCAGTTTCGCCCGAGACGCGCAGACCCGGGGTCGCACTGTCGCTGGAGCTTTGCTTATCTGTGTTCATCTGCGTTCATCTGCGGCTATTCGTTGCTTGCCGTTCTTAGCGGCGCCTTCGCATGACGCACTACACTAGCTTCTCAGAAACATCCCCCGCTCCAACTCTTCGAACGCCTGCCGCAGTTGCTCCTGCGTGTTCATGACGATGGGGCCATACCAGGCCACCGGTTCCCGCAGCGGCTTGCCCGAGATCAGCAGGAATCGGATGCCATCCTCTCCCGCCTCGACGGCGATTTCGTCGCCACGGTCGAAGAGCACCAACGAGCAGTTCTCCGCCTGCGTGGGAAGACTTGTATCCGCCCACCCGAGGCCTTCGGTCGGCACCGCGAGCGGCCTCGCCGCGTTGCAGAACTTCCCGGCGCCCGCGAAAACGTAGGCGAAGGCCTGGTGCGTGGCGTCCACCGGCAGGGTCTTGCGGAGGCCTGGCGGGACCGAAACATCCAGATACACCGGGTCGGCGGCGATTCCCTCCACGGGCCCCTTCACCGCCCCATAACTCCCGCAGACCACGCGCACCAGCGTGCCATCCTCGTCCTGGGCCTGCGGGATATCGGCCGCCTTCACTTCCTGGTAGCGTGGCGCCGTCATTTTAAGCGACGCCGGAAGGTTCGCCCACAACTGGAATCCATGCATCCGGCCCGTCGGGTCCCCTTTAGGCATCTCCTGGTGGATGATCCCGCTCCCCGCCGTCATCCACTGCACGTCCCCGGCGCCGATAGCGCCGTGATTCCCCATGCTGTCGCCGTGTTCCACGGTCCCGGCCAGCACGTAAGTGATGGTCTCGATCCCGCGGTGAGGATGCCACGGAAAGCCCGCCAGGTAATCCGCCGGTACGTCGTTACGAAAATCGTCCAGCAGCAGGAACGGGTCGAAGTCGGATGTATTGCCGAAACCGAACGCGCGCCGCAGGTGCACGCCCGCGCCTTCCAGGGTCGGCTTGGACTTACTGAGCCGCTTGATAGGTCGAATGGACATCCCAGCCTCCAATACTCAGAGTTTACCGCGCAGTCAAAAACGCCTTGGCGATGATTCCCAGCTTCTGGCGGGCGGAGAGTTCGACGCGATGCGAGAGCACGTCGTAGTGCGTGCGCTCGATCTTGGCCAGTAATCGCGAGTAGATCTCGATGAGCGCCCACAGCGAGCTCCGGCTATGGGCGTCTACCATCTGTATGAGCGGCGCCGATTCGTTGTAGTAGGCCCGCGCCCGCCCCGCTTCGAAGGCCATCAGCTCCACGAATTCCTCCGTTTGCCGGCCCTCCCGGAGGCCTTCGAGATCCACCTGGAACCGCTCCAGGTCCTCGGCGGGAAGATAGACGCGGTCGCGGCCAATGTCCTCGCGAACGTCCCGCAAAATGTTGGTGAGCTGGAAGGCGACGCCGCATTTCTCGGCCAGCGGCAGGGCCTCCGGGGAACGGAAGCCGAAAATGTGGATCACGGTCAGCCCCACTACCGAAGCCACCTGGTAGCAGTAGCGGTACAACTCCTCGAAGGTCGCCATGCGGCGGGGGCCCAGGTCGGCGGTAACGCCCTCGATCATCTCGTGGAAGTACTCCTGCGGGATGCGGTAGCGGGCGACGGTGTCCTGGAAGGCGGGCCACACCGGATGCTCGCCCAAGCGCCCCTCCAGCGCCGCGTCCAATTCTTCGCGCCAGCGCCCGATCGACTCGCGCGCCGAGCCCTGGCCGGACGGAGCGTCGTCGCTGAGGTCGTCGCAGTAGCGCATGAAGGCGTAGACGGCGCAGATGGCATTCCGCTGCTCGCTGGGCAGCAGCACGAAGGAATAGTAGAAGTTGCGGGCGCGGCGTCGGGCCACGCCGCGGCAGTAGTCGTAGGATCGCTCCAGCGCTTCCTTCATGCGGCCTTCGCAAACGCCACGCGCCCCAGCGTGCACACCAGCATCCAGGCCCGCTCCACCCTGGATATGTAGGGCCGCCGCGCCAGCACGTTATAGTTCTGCCCTTCGATCTTCTCGAGAACCAGCAATCCGCCCCGGCTGAATAGCTCCAGATCGGCGGCCAGACGGCGGTCCACCAAACGCGCCAGGGGCAGTCCTTCGAGGAACAGCCGCCTTGCCTCGCCCACCAGCTCCCGCATCACCGCCCTGAAGGCCGCAGTCTCCCGCCCCGCCTGTAGATCCTCCACCGTATAGCCGTGCCGCTCCATCGCCTCCAGCGGGATGTAGATGCGTCCCTTCTCCAGGTCGCGCGCGATGTCCTGCCAGAAATTGGCGAGTTGCAGCGCGGTGCAGGTAGCGTCGGAGAGCGTCTGCCGCGCGGCGTCGCGATAGCCGCACAGATGGAGCACCAGCCGGCCCACCGGGTTGGCCGAGTAGCGGCAGTAACCGTAAAGCAGCTCCAAGGTCGGGTAGCGCAGCACCGTCTGGTCCTGCACAAAGGCCTGGATCAGATCGGCGAACGGCTGCTTCGGCAGCTCGTGCCGCTCCGCGGTCTGCCGCAGCGCCACGAAGACCGGGTTCGAGGCCCGTCCCTCGTACATGCCGTCCAGCTCCCAGCGCCACCACGCCAGCAGCCGCAGGCTTTCTTGGGGATTGCCGATCTCGTCCCCCAAATCGTCCGCCCAGCGGCAGAACGCGTACAGGTTGTAGAAATCCTGGCGCAGCCGCCGCGGCAGCAGGAAGGTCGCTACGTGAAAGTTCTCGTAGTGCACCCGCGCCAGCCAGCGCGTGTATTCCAAGGCTTCCCGCTCGGTATAGGCGCGGGCCAGGGCCTCCGGCGATTTGACGAAATCCTGGGGCGGCAGAAACACTGGCTGTAGCGCGATTTACGGAATGATGGCCGTCTTCAGGTGCCCGTTGTGGCTCATCAGGTCCCGCATCACTTCGAGCAGGTTGGTCAGGGGCTCTTCGCGATTCACGAAATCCCGCGCCGTGACGATCCTCCGCCGGACCAGTTCCAGCGACTTCCGGATATGCGCCGGTGTGTGGTGGAAGCTGGCCTTGCAGGAAATCTCCGAGTAATGCAGCAGCGAGGTATCCAGCGATATCTTGCTCTCGCTGGGGCAGCCGCCGAAAAAGTTGACGGTTCCGCCCTTGCGCAGCATGTGGACGCACTGTTCCCAGGTGTGCGGCTTGCCCACCGCCTCGAAAGCCACGTCGGCGCCCCGGCCCCCGGTCAGCCCGCGCACCACGTCCACGGCGTCGTGGCATTCGGTAGTCGAGATTACCTCGGCCGCGCCCAGGGCGGCGGCCCGGCTCAGTTGGGTCTTCCGCCGGCCCAGGGCGATCACCCGCGCGCCCATCGACTTGGCCAGGCGCACGAACATGAGGCCGATAGGCCCCAGGCCGATCACCGCCACGTTGTCTCCCTCTCGCAGCCCGGTCTCCTCAACCGCCTTCAGCACGCAGGCCAGCGGTTCGATCAGCGCGGCGTCCTGATAGTCCACGCCCGCCGGGATCTCGTACATGTTCCGCTCCACGATGCGCGCGGGAATCCGTATGTACTCGGCGTAGGCGCCGTTGTTGAACAGCAGGTCCTCGCACAGGTTCTCGTGGCCGCGCCGGCAATAGAAACATTCCTGGCACGGGGCGGAGTTCGCCGCCACCACCCGTTGGCCCACCTGAAACCTGGTTACTTGTTCGCCGGTCTCCACCACGTCGCCGGCCAGCTCGTGGCCGAAGACGGCGGGAGGGATGATCATCCGCGCATG
>Ga0326728_10025873_pt1 | contig 10456 bp, 6 predicted proteins | sample MB3enrmetagenome_FD_207602 | JGI IMG/M metagenome (GOLD analysis project Ga0326728, IMG submission 207602) | Lab enriched peat soil microbial communities from McLean, Ithaca, NY, United States - MB31MN | ecosystem: Environmental > Terrestrial > Soil > Wetlands > Peat | place: USA: New York... | reverse complement strand
ACCCCGGCACCGGCATCGGCCTGGCCCTGTGCCAGCGAATTGTCGAGCGCCACAAAGGCCGCATCTGGATCGAATCCGAGCCGGGCAAGGGCGCCGCATTCCTGTTTACACTTCCGGAAGCGGCGCCAGAGAAGGGAGAACCGTGATTAGCGCGCCCTTCGACGGCACAGTCGTAGACGTCCTCTTGATCGAGGACAACCGGGGCGATGCGCGTCTCGCTCAGGAGGCCCTGCGCGACGGCAAGTTCCGCATCGGGTTCCACCACGTCTGGGATGGCGAGGAGGCCATGGCCTTCCTGCGCCGAACCGGGAAGCACGCCGGCGCGTCCCGGCCGGACCTCATTCTGCTCGACCTTGACCTCCCTCGCCTGGACGGCCGCGAGGTGCTGGCCCAAGTGAAAGCGGATGACTCCCTGAGGAGCATCCCCGTGGCGGTCCTCACCGCCAGCAGCGCCGAAGAAGACGTCTTCCGCTCCCACGACCTCCAGGCCAACTGCTACATCACCAAGCCCGTCACCATGGTCGACTTCATCAAGGTGGTGAGCTCTATTCAGAATTTCTGGCTGACCATCGTCAAGCTGCCCGCCGCACTGCCGGGTTAGCGCCCTGGGCGCGAGGGCGGATTACCGGTAGGCGAACAACATGGCGTACAGGATCAGCCCGATCATCAGCAGCCCCACACCCAGCGCGGCGAAGCCCAGCCGCCGCCAGAATCGCGCTGCCTGAGCCGGCGGCGCGGGCATCAGGCTCTGCTCCAGTCGGCCGCTCTCCACCAGTTCCCGGTATTCCCGCGGGCGGTCCCGCTCAAACTCCTCCAGCGGCATGCCGCCCGTGAAAATCACCGTGTCGATGGGGAATTTCTCCGGGCGAAAGTGGGTATTGAAAAAATGCACCAGGACGGCCCGAAAGAGGAACACTTGGGGACTGCTCGGGGGTAAGTTCGCTACCGGTGGGTCACGGGATCTATGAGTGATGCCGCAGAAGACTCGCAACATCAGACCCCGCTGTCGCTTCAGAACGGCCGCCGCAGCACCTCAAATAACGTCTTTGGTTGAAGTTCGTTGATACCGCTCATCTGAGCCTCTACCCTCGCTCGGATCAACTGGGGATGGGAGTCATTCCAGAGCGGATGAACAATGATCTCGCCGCGAGAGCCAGAACGCGCCGCTGGTAGCCCGGCGAGTACGATAGCCGTCCAGCCAAGCGCTGCGAAATAGGCGTCGCTGGCGGCAGGCAGCACCTGCCAATGCGGAGCCGTGAAATCCACCTCCGCGTTTTCGTCTAGCGCGAGGCGCGCCACGTCGAGGCCCATACGCCAATCGAGGATGTTGTGCCAAGCGAGGTTGCTGTAGTCGCGCAAGCAATCGGGGCACGACGTCAGGCATCGCGAGGCATGGGCAGGAGCAACTATCGGACCCAGAAACGAATCCGTTTGATCGGTGACGAAACGCAACAGGCGGCCGGCCTGTGCCGGACTAGCAAATTGCGAGCAGTAGCCCGCCCCGTTTTCGAGGCTGTCGGAAAGAAAAACTTGGCCGACGATGCGACCCTGTGCATCGCGCATGACGCGCAAACCGACCCGGAGTTCCCACTCGTTGACATCCAGCAACACGGCTGCGGCTCGGCGCAGGGTGAATCCGAATGAATAGAGCGCGGCGCGGCCCTCCACTCGCAACGGTGACAAGCTGAGGCTTGCGGGAACCGAGCGAAGCCCCAAGACCAACAGGTCCGTACGCTTAATAGAGCCAAGTGCACGATCCTCGGCGGGAACGCCATTAGCATAACGAACAGGGCCGGCTAAGCCCTGCAGCTGGACCTGCGTGACAGCATCGCGCGTAACCCAGGTCTCCCCCTGTGCCAGTTTTTCAAAAGTGAACAAGCGACCGTCGTTGTCATTGACGACATACACCTCCTGCTCCCCGGACCAGAACTCCAGATTAGCTATCGTCGTCATGGGGAGCGGGGCTGCGCCCGTCCTCGGCCGCGATGCACGCGGCGTCCATTCGAACACGCCATCAAAGTCACGTCCGCCGTCGAAGAGTGTGCGGAAGCCTTTAGGCTGCGAAAGCTGAATGACCCGGTATTCTGGTCCGCGCTGGCAGACTGGACACGCGTTCGCACCGGCAGCGGGTCTGATGTCGACTGCTTGACAGTAGGAACAGGTGCCGATAGACACCGGCGGCCCCAGGGGATCGGCCACCTCCAGCACGCGAGAGCCGTACTGGCGATACGCTACCGCCCCGACAGCAGTGTGAACTACGCCGTCCTTCACCGTTTCAGATCCCGGCGCGAACTGGCCGATAGCGATGTCCAAATCGCGATCCACGGCGCCTTCCGCAGGCAATGCGCGAGGCGCCTCGTGGTACAGGAACCGCTGGCGCGTCGGGAAGCCAAACATCGGCAGTAGTCCCGCGTTTGCCAAGCGTTCGCTCAACGAGTCCTGCGTGAAATGCGGGTCAGTGGAGATGGCCGTTACCTCGTTGACCAGTTCGCCCTGAACAAAGGCAAGCAAAGAGGGGCGCTCCTCCCGCAGTTCAGGGGCGGCAAACGAAAGCAACACGTCGCAGGTAGACTCGATTCCCGGCCGGTTCTGCTGTATCCAGGCTGAGACCAGATCGGCTACGGTAGGCCCGCCGGCGGCGCCCGGTGGCCGCTGGTTCCAGTCCGCCGCGTCGCCGAACTCTCCATGCACATTGTCGGCGCCGTCGCCAACGAAGAGATTCAGACCGACGAAGGCCCGGCGCAGCACCTCCTTGTTGAGTATCCGCCGCACAATGGCGGCACGGCGCATGTCCACGTAGGGCTGGGGCGGAGGATCGGACGTAATGCGGTTGGGCCGCTGGAAATAGTAGTCGTCGTGGCTCCGCCCTCGGCAAAGCGTAAGCGCGACTGACAGACCGGCGCCACGCCGACCAGCGCGCCCAACGCGCTGCTGATAATTGAAACGCATGGGCGGCATATTCGCCATCATCACGGCCAGCAACAAGCCGATATCGACTCCTGACTCCATTGTGGTAGTGACGCTCAGCAAGTCGAGCTCGTCGGTAAGCGGCTCTTCCGTGGGGCGCGGAAGGCAAACACCCTGGAAAAGTCGCTGACGCTTGCGTGCATCCAACTTGTCTGTTTGCCCTGTGAGCTCCTCACAGTTCAGTCGAAAGATTTCTTGTGCATGCCTCGCCAGGAAGCGGTAGTAGTCATTAATCCGGGGAGCGCTCGCTATCGGCCGCGGCGGGTTGAGCGCCACCAGACAATCAATACAGACGCCGCCGGCTGGCTGCAGGTGGATGCGGCGACATTGCGGGCAAACCCAACACTGCTCGCCGGGGCGCTCCAGACAAAGCGCCGACACCAGCAGTACCCCGGGTTGCACACGTGAGAGAGCCCCCGCGTCCTCTAGGTAATCAAGCACATCGCCTTCGAACGCGTTTGGATCGGCTCCATTGTGGCGGGCCACCTCGTCAAGGTAGGCGATCACATACCGCGGCATATTTTGGAGAGCATCAGCGTCATGCGTGGACAGCCTGCTACGCCTGGAACCGAGCACTTGGATAACACCATCCGCCGCCTCCTGGACAAGCTGATTCGGCGCGGGAAAGCGGATGCGGTCCGTCGTGGTTAGGGCGATACAGAGCGCTTCGAGGCTGCGGCGGCCCGAAGCGAACACAATGTCCATCACTTCGGTGAGCGCGTACGCCTGGATGCGTTGGAGATGGTCGCGTTGCTCCTGGGTAAGGAGCATTTCGCTCCTCGGCGTGGGCTGACCATTCGGATTCCACACATATAGTTGCCGCCACCAGTCCTCGGGGCTTCGACGCGTAAAATCTGTCCATAGAGCGTCCTGCCTAAACCCACCTGGGTTCATGCCGCGCGCGAGCAGCCGCGCCGCAATGTCCACGGTGAACTGCGGGATAGGGTACGGCCCGTGTTCGCCCCGCTGCAGAATCTGCTGGGCGGCCTGCTGGTAGGTCAACCCAGGGAAGCCCGGGGCGGGAAGATTGGCGAGCGGGGGAATAGCTGCGCCAGAAAGAATCGCCATCTCCGCCTGATGGGCAGCGGCAAACTCGGCAGCCAGTCGCCGCCGGTCATCGTCAATCGGCCTGCCCCGGACCTGATCGGCAACCGCGAGCGTGCCCCGGCCGACCGTGATTATGGCTCCCGCCAGTGACTGGCGCAGGGCGTCCTGGTAGTGCAGACGGCGCATACCTGCTGAGAGCTTGGCCGCATCCTGTCGACTGTCAGAGAAGACGACGAGCTTACGGCTGGATTGTCCCGCGTTGACTGGGATCTCGCGTAGCAGCGCGTCCGAAAGCACCTGCGTGATTTTTGTAAAGCCGGTCCTCATGGTGCGAATTGGAGACGGAAGCCGCGTGCGCCTCCGCCAATCCGTGTCGCAGCGCGGACAAATAGACGGATAAGCGTGCCGAACACTGTCATTAGTCGGCGGATTGCGCGAGTGCATTGCCGGGACGTGGTACAAGTAACCGTTCCCAAAGCCGAGCGTCAGGGAGCCGTCATCCGGCCGCAGCGATGCTGGACGCCAGTGACGCTGCACCAACGCCTGCTGCCATTGCTGGGTGAGCGGACCTCGCCCGGGGGCGGCAGGCCAGAAGACCGCGTAGCTCCCATATTCGCGGTCGAGGAATGCGGTTTCAGGCGCTGCTTCAAGGTCGGGGTGATCCGCGCTGAGAAACCATGATCCTCCGTTGTGCGGATCGGTGCGCCGGTATCCGCCCAAAAACACCTCGCCGCACGACTCGCACGCCAGCAATTCCAGCACCCGCGAACCGCAACCGCAACTCAACGTTGGCTGGAAATGTAGCCTTCCCACGGGGCACGGCTGGGTGCGCCCGGGAGCTTCCGAGCACTGAGGATTCGTGCACGCCCATACACCCTGCACGTTGCGAAAGAACATGTGCGCGCGCAGCGGGATCGGCGCGAGTCCATCGGTTCCGCGTGCAGCACACAGACAGGTAAGAAAGCCCTCGATTGCATCGCTACGCTCCTCCATTGACAACTCGGAGAACAGAGTGTCGGCAAGTTGCGATGCCGTGCGCGGAAGCAGCCCTCCCTCCCGCATCGCGCAGGCCGCGCGCAGCCCTTCGTCAGCTCGGGTCCGGCGCGCAGTCTCGTGCAAAAGTAGTTCTATCGGAACTGATCCCTCCGGCGGTGCGCCGCCCGTAGCCTCGTGCAAAACCCTCGTGGCGCCAGCCAAGTCGTCCCCTGCCGCACGCGACTCTCGCCCAAACTCGCGGAATGCGACTGCATGAAGACTCACCGTGGCTAACGCACCCAGGTCTGGCGCGACCGGGGAGCCGCCAATCACGCGGAAGCGGCTTCGGTGTCTGCCGAAGAAACCTTCGAGGTATTGCCGCCCAGAGGCGCCGCTCTCCAACGATGCGCTCGATGCGACAATCCGGAGCTGATCCGAGTCCGGCGTCAGGCCCAAACGGTCCAGCAGCACGCGCAGGAGGTACGCGACCTCCGTGCCGGGCGTACCGCGATACGAGTGCAGTTCGTCCACCACAAGGTGGAACAACCGGGTACGGTCACCTTCCAGCCAGCGGCGCGTCTGATCGAAGATGCCGGTTTCGATGTTGCGCATGAGCATGATGTTCAACATCGAGTAGTTGGTAATGAGGATGTCCGGCGGATGATCCTGCATGTCCCAGCGCGACCACATTTCCGCACCGTCCATCGCGGGAAAGAACCTTGCCGCATCGGTGCCCGCGACGAGCTCGGCATCGCGATGCATCTCCCGAAGGTCGGCGCGAAGCCTTGCAGTGTTACTATTGTCTCGGCCGCCAGACACTGGCGTCCGCCCGATATAGCGGCCGAAGTAAAAGCGGTTGCCCCGTCGACGAGCATCAAGCCACGAGCGGGCGGCGTCGCTGTCCAAAGCTTGACGCAACCGGATCAGTTGGTCCTCCACCAGCGCATTTAGGGGGTAAAGGATGAGCGCCCGTACCGCAGCGGGCCGCAAGTCTCCATCCTCGTGATTGCGTTGCGGGATCCGCGGCTCCCAGTTGCGGCGCTGGCCCTGCATCGTGTGGTGGTTCCACCAATCCCAAAGTCCCGGACGCGGCCTGGGAGGCCCCCAACCTGCCGATTCTTGAACCAGCGCGGCAAGAATCGACATGAGAAAGCACTCCGTTTTACCTGATCCGGTGCCCGTCGTGACCACGACGTCCCGCCCATTCACCACCGATTCAATCAAAGCCTCCCGCTGGTGAACGTATGGCTGACGCTCACGAGGCGGTTGCCCTTCGAGTGGAAACAAGGCGGGCCCGGCGAATTGCTCCATGTCCTCAAGGAGTGAGGAATTCCAGGTGCTGCCCAGAACGGAGCGCAGCAACGGGCCGAAATTCTGCCCGCAAAGCGGATAATGCGGCACCGGCTCGAACAGCGGCTCCCGCCAGAGGCGACCATCAACGTCGAGCAGATCACGGCGTTCGCGCGAGAGGTCTGGGTGACGCAAATCGAAGGGGCTATCGAGGTAGCGGAGGTACAGGTCGCGCAGGTTCCTGAAAAGCGCTAGTGGGTTCTTCATTTGAGTGACTGTCGCAGTAGCCGCGCGGCGAAACGCGCGATTTCGAGATCAATGCCACGATAGATCAGCTTCGATCCCCGAGCGTCGAATGTTGGCGTCAATCCGGAGCAGAGAACAAGGGCGCGCTCCAGCAGACGCGGCGGACGACAGACCGCCGGAAGCGCGAGCAACCGCGCACTGCCGTCATAACTCAAGACATTGTACCGACGCCGTCGCAACAAATAGTAAACGCCGTGGGCGCGTGGACATTCGTAGGTGCGCCCAGACCGACGGAGAAAATAGCGCGGGCGTTGGAAGTAGATGAGAAAGCGGAAGAGCCCCGATCGCCTCGAATTTGCGCCGTCACGGCTCACCTTCGTCCACCCGAGCCTGTCTGGTAGAAACTCGTGAACGGCCCAATCGGCCCCCTGGGGGAATTCCGCTTCTGGATCGCGTTGCCAAGGTGGGTCCGCTGGCGGTAAATGCGAGAGAATGGCCAGCGGCGCGTCCCTTTGAAAGTGCAGTCCAGACGTTTCGCCAGCTCTTGAGAGTTCTTCCACATCGTTGGCGAAGACCCGGTTAGGCATCGGGTGCCCCCGCCTGAGGAATCACCTCGACCCGTAAATGACCGGCCCCTCTCGAAAAGCCATCCAGCAGTCGATCAGAGCGGCCGCCGCAAAGCACACCCATCCAGCCGGTCGAGTCACGGCTGCCCGCTAGCGCCGGTGGCGTGACACGCCACCCTTCTTCACAGCCCCGAGCGAAGAACTCAACATGGCCTAAGCGTTCCATATTGAGCCGAAGCTGCTGATGTAGCGGGAAATCGCCCCCTTCGAATTCTTCGCCTCCATCCCGTTGCAAGTCTTCGGCGAGGTGCAACTCCTCCACTGCCGCCCGAAATCCTCGCCAGGATCCCTCACCTCGCGCTGAGAGCCAGAGCAGGAGTTCGTTTGCCCTCACAGAATTTCCCCCCAGATCTTTTTAGCTGCCCGGCGGTATTCCCGCCACAAAGCTAGAGCACTGAGGTCCTCTGTCGCCAGCGCAAGCCTCTTGCAGCCCGCTTCGTTGATGGCTGCACACCAAGCGAATACTGCACGTTTCGCGCTTCGACTGCTGATTTTGACTGGCGTCGTTCGAACGTTCTGGAGGCTACCCGCCAGTGTAATTCGCGCGGTGCGCTTGTCCGCATGCAAAGGGTCTGCGGGCAGCGCCCAGACGGGAGGAAACGGCACAAACAATACCACAGCGTCACTTTGCATATCCGCACGCAGATTGCACTTGAGGATCTGCCCTGGTACCGCTCCGATCAGCACTGGATTGTGGGCGAGCACCCGGACCTGATGGCCACGCGCTTCATTCTGCGGCAGCGTGCACGCACCGCAGATCGCGGCGCCGGTTCCAAAGTCGTAAGCACCCCAAGCGCTCCATTGCTCCGTGCCCCGCATAAGGAGGTACTTGCACAGGCGGCCAGCGTACCAAAGGCTGTGCCTGCCCTCTTTGTCCCAGCCAGGTGCGACATAGTCACCTTCGGGCGAAACTCTTGCTGATTCTCCGTCAATCTTCACTTCGAATTGTCCGCTGATGTCGCCGGTAAAGCTAATGCGCGGCGGATGTCCAAGCATCCAGACTCGCTTTGCCAAACGGATTCCACCGGAAAAATGCGGGGCGATCTCGGCCACGGGACGCAAGGCGTTCAGTATGTCAGCGTCGTCGCTGCCCTGAACGGCGCGCGCTGGCATGACTCCCCGAAATAGCAGCCAGCCGGCCGGCACGCCTTCTACGGTCTCATCCATAATCTTCGCTTGGGCACAACCCGCCTGCGTCAGGGCCGCCAACACGTCGTCGCGCCTTCTCGTAGTCGCAAGAACGACATGCTCCGCACCCAGAACCAACCGCGGCACCGACACGAACCCGGATAGACCCGCATCATCGCCTCGCGCGAGGACATACATATCACGCCGGCCCAGGACCCAACGCCACGGCGGTGATCCCTTGTGGTGCCATATAACACCGCCACGAAGGGCCGCGCCGATGTCCGCAAGAACAACGTCCTCGCCAGAGTCGCCCAACTTGCAAAACAAGAAGTCGCCCTGTGTGCCCGTTACCTCAAGGTCAGGGGGGATTCCCGGGCGCCATTCAGGAACTAGCGACAGATTTCGTACACTGGTCCCCCGGCGATCAAACACGAGGTGAACTCGTAGGTGCAACTCCGAATCCGGGTCAACAGGGAATCTCGGAGCCCGAGGCGTGCCCGTGCCGGCCGGTAGAACTGACGGAGCGGCCTTGATCCCCGGATACTTCGGAGGCTCCTTGCGTTTCCTTTCCGGGCGTGCTTCTGACCCTTTCGGTTCAGGCGTCGCACGCTGCGGTACCTGATTCGCAGTTGGCGGAGGGGCGGAGCCCGGGCGGATGCCCGCAGAAGCGTCAGTCGGAGTCTTGGGCGCCGACACTTGTGGCCCAATTCCGTCGGCCTCTTCACCCCTCGTCGTTGCCGCCTCCTCTGGCCGGTCCTCCCGGCGATGAAGTGGCTCGGCTGCACTTGCCGCCCCGTGCAAATTCAGTCTTTCATCCGCTTCTTCCGGCTGATCCGGTATTGGCGCCGGCTTCTCTGCCACACCCGCATGTCGGAAATCAGGCGAGGTGTGCACTGGCTGCGCCTCGAGCTCGGATAGCGGCGACGCCGGGGGAGCGTCGGCGCATGGCTGGGTCCGAACGTCTTCCGCTTCGCCCCCGACACCCGTTGCCGAGCTAGATTCAGTGGGCCGCCCCGAATCTCCAGCAAGGTCGTTTGCAGCAACGCCTACGTCTGGGACTAGTCTGGCCTGTTGGTGCCGAGGTACCGTTTCGAGACTCTCGGCGCCCCGCTCCTCACGTTTCATTTGCCGTGCAGCGTCCACTCCGCCGAGTTGGCTAGGTTCTGCGGTCGAGTTGCTCGAACGTCGCCGCTTCCTGCTCGAAAACCACACCCACCCGACGCTCACAACAGCAATCGAAACGACGAGGATCCGAATCGCCTGCTTCATTTCCGACGCATTCTCGGAGCAGTATGATAATGGCCTTCCGGGCTCCGAAACCGAAGCAAAAAGCCACCCAATTCTAAGACACCGCCAAGGCGTGGTCAAGGTGGCATCGTGGGGGTTCGAAACCAGCGGTGCCCCAGCGATTTACCGGTAGGCGAACAACATGGCGTACAGGATCAGCCCGATCATCAGCAGCCCCACGCCCAGCGCGGCGAAGCCCAGCCGCCGCCAGAATCGCGCTGCCTGAGCCGGCGGCGCGGGCATCAGGCTCTGCTCCAGTTGGCCGCTCTCCACCAGTTCCCGGTATTCCCGCGGGCGGTCCCGCTCAAACTCCTCCAGCGGCATGCCGCCCGTGAAAATCACCGTGTCGATGGGGAATTTCTCCGGGCGAAAGTGGGTATTGAAAAAATGCACCACGAAAATGAAGCTCACCGCCAGCAGGGCCTCATCGCTGTGGATGGTGGTGGCCACATTCACCATCCAACCTGGAAACACGCGCGTGAAGATCTCGGGGAACCAGAGCATAAGCCCGGTGAAGCCGATGATGGCAACGCCCCAGAACACCGCGAAGTAGTCGAATTTCTCCCAGTACGTCCAGCGGCCATACTCCGGCCTCGGGCCGCGGCCCAGAAACCATTTGAGCGATCCCAGGAATTCGCGCCAGTCGCGCCGGTTGAACAACATGCTCTCCGGGCCGAAGATGAACTGCCGCCAGCTCTTGCCGCTTCGGCGGCGCTGCCTCGCCAGGTCGTACAGATGCAGCCCGAAATACGTGAAGGTCAGAACGGCGCAGAAACGGTGGATCAGCCCCGCAGCCTCGAAGCCTCCCAGCAGGTGGGCCAGCGCCTTGGCCCAGCCCGCGTAGGAGAATTTCAGGGTCATGCCCGTCAGGGCCAGCCCCAGGAAACTCG
>Ga0326728_10025872_pt1 | contig 10456 bp, 9 predicted proteins | sample MB3enrmetagenome_FD_207602 | JGI IMG/M metagenome (GOLD analysis project Ga0326728, IMG submission 207602) | Lab enriched peat soil microbial communities from McLean, Ithaca, NY, United States - MB31MN | ecosystem: Environmental > Terrestrial > Soil > Wetlands > Peat | place: USA: New York... | reverse complement strand
CCAGCATGGCGAAATTGGTTTTGCCGCAGGCGCTGGGGAACGCCGCGGTCACGAAGGTCTTTTCACCCGCCGGCGATTCCGCGCTCAGGATCAGCATGTGTTCGGCCATCCATCCTTCTTTCCGGGCGAGCCACGAGCCAAGGCGCAACGCAAAACACTTTTTGCCCAGCAAGACATTGCCCCCGTAATTGGACCCGGTCGAGATGATCGCGTTGTCTTCCGGGAAATGCGCGATGTAACGCCGTCCCGGATCGGCCTCCAGCGTGCAATGCAGGCCGCGATTGAAATCCTCGCTCTGCCCCAGGTGTTCATAGGCCACCCGGCCCATGCGTGTCATGATCCGCATGCTCAGCGCCACGTAAAGGGAGTCGGTCAGTTCAAGCCCGACTTTTGTCAGGGTGGACCCGGGCGGTCCCATCAAATAGGGAATCACGTAGAGGGCGCGTCCGCGCATGCCTCCGGCGCAGAGGGCATGGAGCTTGCGGTACATCTCCTTGGGCGCGGCCCAGTGATTGGTCGGACCGGCGTCCTCCTCGGCGGCGGTGCAGATGAAAGTGCGGTCCTCACTGCGGGCCACGTCGTCCGGTTTGGAACGGTGATAATAACAGCCCGGCAGTTTCTCCTGGTTGAGCTTGAGCAAAATCCCCCGCGCCAGCGCTTCTTCCGTCAGCTTTTTGTGTTCCTCTTCGGAGCCGTCGCACCAGACGATGTTGTCCGGCTGGCACAACGTGACCATTTCCTCGACCCAGCGAATGACGGTGGCGTTGGTCGTGTGAGGCGGCTTCAGTTTGTATATCATTGGCCTGGAGCATATCGCAGGCCGCCCCTTAAAGTCAAAGGTTGTACAGCATTAATCGTTGTACGCGCTCTCGCCGTGCTCCGAGAGGTCCAATCCCGAACCCTCCTCCTCGGGCGTCACGCGCAGTCCGGTCAGCGCGCTGACCACCTTGAGGATGACAAACGTGCCCGCGGCGGCCAGAACCACCGTGAACATCAGCCCGCGAAATTGATTGGCCAACTGCTCCGGGCTTCCGGCCAGCGACACCACCTGGCCACCGGCGGTGAAGGTGTTCCCGATCCCCGCATTGATGTCCGTGCTGGCGAACAACCCCACCATCAGCAGGCCCGTCCCGCTCCCAATCGCGTGAACGCCGAAGACATCGAGCGAATCGTCGTAGTGCAGCGCCCTTTTGAGCCTGCTCACCGCCAGGTAGCAAACCACCCCGCCTGTCAATCCTATTAAAAAGGCCGCCGGCACCGTCACAAAACCCGAGGCGGGGGTGATCGTGGCCAGGCCCGCCACCATTCCGGAAGCGACGCCCAGCACGCTGGGCTTGCCCTTGAGGCGCCATTCGGCCATTCCCCATCCCAGCGCGGCTGCCGCCGCGGAAAAATGCGTTGCCGCAAACGCGCTGGTGGCCAGCGCGCCGGCGTTGAGCGCGCTGCCGGCATTGAAACCGAACCAGCCCACCCACAACAGCCCCGCGCCGATCAGGCTCAAGACGACATTGTGCGGGGGCATCGGCTCGGCGGGAAACCCGATCCGCTTGCCGAGCACCACCGCGCAGATCAGCGCCGAAACACCCGAACTGACATGCACGACCATGCCGCCGGCGAAATCGAGCACGGGATACCGGCCCCCATTGCTCCAATTAAACAGGCCGCCCCGGCCCCAAACCATGTGGCACAACGGGCAGTAAATCAACGTCACCCACAGCACCATGAACAGCACGTAAGCCTTGAACTTCATCCGTTCCGCAATCGCGCCGCTGATGAGCGCCGGCGTGATGATCGCGAACATCATTTGAAAGAGCATGAAACTCTCCTGCGGAATCCCCGGCGCATAGGCCGGATTCGGCTCCGCCCCCACGCCATCGAGCATGAAATACTGGAATGGATTTCCGAAAAACTGGTTTCCCTCCCCGAAGGCCATGCTGTAGCCGTACACCATCCACAACGCCGAAACCAGCGCCATCAGGATCAGGCTTTGCATCATCGTGCTCAGGACATTCTTGCGCCGCACCAATCCGCCATAGAACAGAATCAAACCCGGCGCCGTCATCATCAGCACCAGCGCCGTGCTGGCCAGCACCCAGGCATTATCGCCCGTGTTGATGACCGGAGCCGGGAGGCTGACCACCTGCGGTCGGGCGACGTGCATAAAGAGTGTTGGCCCGCCTTGCGCGGAAACCGGGATGAGAAACGCGGGCAGGAGCCAGGCGACCAGGGCGGCGGAGACCCACCGCGGAAGAGCAATATTTTTCATGAACCCCGAAATTTAACCCAACACGTCCCCTCCCGGTCAAATCATAATCTGCGAAATCATTGGCAAATCTTGTGCCAAATCAGATTCATCCCATAGGCTCCTGATCTTCTCCCAATCGTTATCCTAATCTTCCTTCTTCTGCGCCGGCCTGTTCTGTTGTAATGTGCCGTCATGCCGCAGCCGGACGAAAATGCCGAGCCAGCCGCCGATGCCCGGATTTTGGAGTTTCTCCGCCATCTGGCCACCGACAAGGACGCCTCCATTTACACGCAAAGGAATTATCGCCAGGCCCTGCTGGAATTCTCCGCCTGGTTCAAAAAACAGCGCGGGACCGCCCCGGACTGGTCCGCCCTGGGCCGGGACGACTTTCGCGATTTCCTCCGCTTCCTCGGCCGCGGCCAGTTGAGCCGCGCCGCCGTTCAACTGCGCTTTTCCGCCCTGCGTTCCTTTTACAAATTCCTGATTCGCAACGGCGTGGCCGGCGTTTCGCCGATCAGGAATCTTTCACTGCCCCAACCGCAAAAACGCCTGCCCCTTTTCCTGACTGTCAAACAATTGCAGGACCTGCTCGAAGCGCCCGGCGTGGAATTGCGCCGCGCCGCGGCCACAGGCGAAGTGGACGCCAGCCTTTACTTTCGCGACGCCGCCATTTTGGAGGTCATCTATTCCTGCGGCCTGCGCGTCAGCGAGCTGTGCCGGCTTTGCGCCGCCGATATCGACTGGTCCCAACAATTGGTGTGCGTGCGCGGCAAGGGAAAAAAGGAACGGCTCGTTCCCATCGGCGCGCCCGCCCTGCAGGCAATCCGCGCCTACTGGAAACATCGAACCGCCCCGGTCCAGGGCGGCCGGGCGGTTTTTTCCGCGCGCCCGAACAAAACAACTCCGCTGTCGCCGCGCACGGTGCAGGTGCGCTTGAAGAAGTATCTTTGCTCAGCCGGCCTGGACCCGAACATGACGCCGCACAAATTGCGCCACAGTTTCGCCACCCACCTGTTGGACGCGGGCGCGGATTTGCGCAGCGTTCAGGAACTGCTGGGCCACGCCCATTTGGTCACGACCCAGGTCTATACCCACATCACGACCGAGCGATTGAAGCGCGCCTACGACCAGGCGCACCCGCGCGCCTGAAAAAATGGCGCACATTCCCTTGGAAATGAATTGCCAGCGAGTGGAATCGAACCACTGACCTCGGGCTTATGAGTCCCACGCTCTAACCAACTGAGCTACGCTGGCCTGACGGGGTAATACTTCGCGAAGAAGGACGCCGCTGTCAAATTTGATCTGCGTTTATCCGGTTGTGATTTCCGGTTCTTAATCTTAATCGTAATCTTAATCTTAATCCCAAAAGATTAAGATTAAGATTACGATTAAGATTAGGATTAAGATGAGGAGCAACACCCAAAAACAAAAAGCCCCTGCCCAGCCTTGCGACTGAACAGGGGCAAATTGGGGTCTGGGAGTTCGCCATGCTCTCTTTCCCACGCTGACATTAGGCGCACCCTCGCGGGGCTGCCAGCTTCCCGACGCCATTCTCCACGGCAAGCGGAGTTTCCGGCCTCATAGCAGGGCCGTCCAGCGCCTTGCGGTCGCTGAATTATTGAGTGAGGCCTCTTAGCTCGCTTGGGCTGGCGCTTGCGGACGCCGGCTTGCGAACCAGGTCAAGACATGTATGCGACTTTGGATTCACGTCTTGACCACTTGCGCTGGGTCGGCCACCGCTTTTGGCGATGCGTTGGCCCAGTGCCACGGGTCTGACCTCTTAGCTCTCAGGTTGCCTTTCGTCACATGCCGGCGGTGTCGTTTGTAACATCGCCTGCATCTTGGAAGGTTTTTACAAGCTTTGCCTCGGCTGTGTCTCCTTCCCGGTGCGAATGCTCACTTTGTCCCGCCTTTCAGCGTCTTTCTTTGGGCCGGCCTTGGGTTCAAGACCGCCAGAGTCACCCGCCCCGTGCTGATGCACAGTAGCAACCGTTTACCCTCCGGGTAACTGCGATTCGCTCAGGCTTGAAACCAGCCTGAACTACTTGACTCAGCTTGGAACGGCTTCTTTCTCGTTCCTTGCCGCTCAGTTCCTGCTTCGCGTTACTGACAGCGCGCGAACGCCGCCAGAGGAACTGGTGAATACTGCCTCCGGTCTCCGTTTCTTGCAAAACAGACTTAGAGGGGTCGGGCCAACCAGCCTGACTCGACCTTTCCCCAGTCACCTGGGATTATCCTTGGAACTCCGGCAATTTTCTTTCGTCCACCACCGTCATTCCAGCTCTTTCAATGAACCGGCGACATGATGGCACAATTTTTTCGGGAATAATACTAAATCTTATCCACAGGGTTATTCACCATCGCCACGTCTTATCCACAGCCCGCCATCGCCACGAAAATCAATGCGGACGGCGCTTTTGCGCGCATCCGAATCTCCTGCCGCGGCGCGGCAATGAACCGCCCCGGCGCCGATTGTGGATAAGTTTTTAGGCCCAAAAGCGCCGGAAACTGCATCCGCGCCCGAACTCAGGCTTTTTTCACGGTCCTGGCCGCCGTTTTTTTTCGTTTGATGTAGGCGGCCCGGCGTTTGCGTTTGACGACTTTATTTGTTTGCTGGCCCATATGTCTTTACTTTGTTCCAAAAAACGCGTTCTTTAATGGCGCACTATGAAGAGACGGCCCCGTTCATTCAACATCTATTTTGCGCTGGTCTGCTTTGCCCTGGCCGGAGGTTGCGCCGCGATCAGGGAAGCCACGAAGGACACCAGCCCGAAAAAAGAGCAGTCCACCATCCGCCTGTACCTGGAAGGGCGGAGAGCGGACAGATCGACCGCCGGCACGGTGCTGGTCACGCGCGGCAAAATTCCTTTTACGATCGAACGCAATCCTTTCCTGGATGAAGGCGACCTGGCCAAAGCCTCGATCGTCAATGATCCGGGCGGGGACGGCGGTTATTCCATCCAACTGACTTTCAACGATCACGGGACGTTGCTGCTGGACATGTACACCGCCGACAACAAGGGCAAGCACATCATCGTCTTCTCCCAATTTCCCACGCCCGGCCAAAAGGCCCATAAGGCAAAGAAAAAGCCGGACGTAACGGATGACTCGGATTTGGTGGAGCCAGGCACGACCGAGCCGCTGACCGACACGAACATCACCCGGCAGTCCGGCTGGCTCGCCGCGGTGTTGATTCGGGACCGCATCTCCAACGGCTTGTTTCGCTTCACCCCGGACGCCTCCCGCGCGGAGGGCAACCGCATTGTGCGGGGGCTTAGGAATGTCATCGGGAAGGAAAAGAAAAAGGAACAGTTTTAGGCAATCCTCCCCGCCTTCCTCTCGATTGATGTGAACAAGATTTTTCTCTCCGTCCTGCTTCTGTCCATCCGGCTCGCGGCCCTGGCGCAACCGTTTCATTTGCCCACCGCCAATCAGGCCTTGTTCGAGAAAGGCGGGGAGGAGAAGTTTTTTGTCGGGACCACCGGCCATTCCTGGACAAGCGGGTGCTTTGGATGCGTTCGGTCCGGCGGCTGGAGGATGCATAAGGGCCTGGACATCAAATGCCTGCAACGGGACCAGCGCGGTGAACCGTCCGACCCGGTCATGGCCGCAGCCGACGGCACGGTGGCGTATATGAACAACCGGCCCGCCCTTTCCAATTACGGCCGGTACATCGTGTTGCGCCACAGCATCGGCGGCCTTGAGATTTATTCCCTCTACGCCCACTTGGCGGAATTTGTCGGCGGCCTCAAAGTCGGCCAGGCGGTGAAAGCGGGCGAAAAAATCGCCGTGATGGGCCGCACCAGCAACACGGGCGAAGTCATCTCCAGGGAACGCGCCCATGTTCACTTCGAGCTGGACCTCTTTTACAACGATCATTTCAGCGCCTGGTTCAAAAAGCATTATCCCAGGGAGCATGACGATCACGGGATTTGGAACGGACAAAACCTGGTCGGCATTGATCCGCGCCTGATCCTCCTGGCCCAGCGCGATGAAGGCCCGCGTTTCGACCTCGCGCGCTGGCTGCGATCCCGCCCCGAACTGTGCCGCGTCCTGGTGCGAAAAACCGGTTTTTCCTGGCTCAAGCGCTATCCCATGCTGGTGCGGGACGACCCGGCCCTGCCGCGGGAGCGAATCGCCGGTTACGAAATGGCGCTCGATTTCAACGGTCTGCCCTTCCAATTGATCCCCCGCGCCGCCTCGCAAATGAAAGGCGCCGCCAAGTACCAACTGCTCTCCGTCAACGAAGCCGAATACGCCAAAAATCCCTGCCGCAGGCTGGTGACGCGCCGCGGCGCCCATTGGCAACTGGGCAGAGAAGGCATCAATCTGCTGGAGTTGCTGACCTACTGATTGCGGAGGCTTATTCGAGATGTTTGTGGACCAAGGCGCACAGCTTCAGGGCCAGTTGATCCTTTAGACTGTAATATACCCGCTGGCCCGCCTTTTTTCGCGCCAGGATTCCGGCGCCGGCCAGCAAGGCAAGGTGCTTGGAAACGTTGGCCTGGGTCGCGCTTACCGCCGCGACAATCCCGCCGACCGTGCGCGGCTTGCGGCACACGGCCTGCAAAATCCTCAGGCGCATCGGTTCGCCCAGCAGGCGGAAGCGGAGGGCAACCTGATCGAGATGGCCCTCGGACAGGAAACGGCTGTTTTTTCCGGTTGACATATTCTTAAATAGTCATATACTCATACAACGATTATGAATGCATTGCAAACAAAAAATTCAATTCAACCGCTTGAACTTCACCGCCTGCTGGCGGAAGGCGGCCCCGCCCAATTGCTCGATGTCCGCACGCCGGGCGAGTTCGCCGCCGCGCATGTGCCGGGCGCGAAGCTGATCCCCCTCGACGACCTCGACCCGGCCGCCTTTCAACGACAGCGCGGCGCGGAGGAAACTCCGGTCTATGTGCTCTGCCAGTCTGGCGCACGCGCCCGCAAGGCGATTGACAAGCTCGAACGGGCCGGGGTCCGGGGCTGCGTGCTTGTCGAAGGCGGCACACAGGGCTGGATGGACGCGGGGCTGCCGGTCGAGCGCAGCCCGAGCAAGGTATTGCCGCTGATGCGGCAGGTGCAAATCTTTGTCGGCCTTGTTACGGCCGTGGGCGCGGCTCTTGCGCTGGCCGTCAACCCGCTCTTCGCCATTATTCCGCTCCTCACCGGCTGCGGTCTGTTGTTTGCGGGAATCACGGGCCTGTGCGGCATGGCGCTGCTGCTGGCGAAAATGCCGTGGAATCGCGCCAGGAGTTGCGGTGCTTGTTGTGAAACAAAAAGTGGAGTTTGACACATGAAAAATCCCCTCCGCATTGTCATCGTCGGGGGCGTGGCGGGGGGCGCTTCCGCCGCCGCCAAAGCGCGCCGGGTGGATGAGAATGCCGACATCCAGATCTTCGAGCGCGGCCCCTACATCTCCTTCGCCAACTGCGGCCTGCCGTATTTCATCGCCGGCGAAATTGACGACCGCGCCAAATTGATCGTCATGACCCCGGAAAAATTCTGGGAACGCTCGCGCGTTCGCGCGCACGTCAACCACGAGGTGCTTTCGATCCATCGCGCCGCGAAAACCATTTGTGTCCGGCAACCGGATGGCAGGCAGCGCGACGTGCCTTACGACAAGCTTGTCCTGAGCCAGGGCGCGAAGGCCATCGTGCCGCCCGTTCCCGGCGCGGACCTGCCGCATGTTTTCACCCTGCGCGACATCCCGGACATGGACCGCATTGCCGCCTTCCTGAACGAACGCCAGCCGCGTCACGCGGTCGTCATCGGCGGCGGATTTATCGGGCTGGAAATGGCGGAGGCGTTTCACCGGCGCGGGCTTCATGTCACCGTGGTGGAGCGCAATCCGCACATTCTGCCGTTGCTGGACCGCGACATGGCGGCTCACTTGCAGAATCAAATCCGCCGCGACGATTTTGAAATCAAGACCGGCGCGGAAGCGGCGCGGTTCACCGGCGGCGGCGTGGAGTTCGCCGATGGCAGCCGGTTGCCGGCGGACCTGGTTTTGATGAGCGTGGGCGTCAAAGCGGAAGTGGAACTGGCGCGGGCGGCGGGTCTGGAGATAGGAGAAACCGGCGGGGTGAAAACCAACGGCCGACTGGAATCGTCCGACCCCGGGATTTATGCCGTGGGCGACGCGGCGGAAACGATGCACGCCCTGACTGGCGCGCGGGCGCGGATTGCGCTGGCCGGCCCGGCCAACCGCCAGGGACGCATCGCCGGCGCCAACGCGGCTGGCGCGCGCCTGATCTATCCCGGAGCGATGGGCACCTCAATCGTGCGGGTTCTGAACATGACCGCCGGGTTTACCGGCCTCAACAGCGCCCAGGCGCTGAAGGCGGGCTTCACCTTCTTCACAAGCCTCACGCGCGACAACAGCCACGCGCACTATTATCCCGGCGCGACACCGGTGCTGATTAAAATCGTCGCGGAGGAAGGCACAGGCCGCCTGCTCGGCGCGCAGGTCCTGGGGGAACGCGGTGTTGACAAACGCGTGGATGTTCTGGCGACAGCCATCACCGGGAAAATGAGCGTGTTCGACCTGGAAAATCTTGACCTGGCCTATTCTCCTCCGTTCGGTTCGGCCAACGATCCAGTGAACACGGCGGGATTTGTGGCCGGCCATATCGCGCGGGGCGACGTTGCCACCATTGCGCCGGAAACCTGGAAGCCCACAGGCGACTACCTGCTGGATGTTCGCGACCCCGAGGAACTGGCGGAATTCGGCAAGCTCAAGAACGCTGTGAACATCCCGCTGGCCCAATTGCGCGACCGTCTTGGGGAATTGCCGCGCGACCGCCGCATCGTGACTTACTGCCAGAAAGGCCAGCGCGGTTATCTGGCCGCGTGCGCCCTCCACGGGCGCGGTTTTGACAATGTGGCCAATTTGCGCGGCGGATTCCTTCAATCGAAACTCCTCGGCCAGATTTAGACAAACCAAACTATTGTAGTGTCACTGAAGTTCGTTGCAAAATGCTGATGCACGAGGAGCGCGGGCGTCTCGCCCGCATCCGTCGGCGTCCCGCCGAGGGAATTATTAAAATGACTTCTCTGACACCACACTATTTTGTCCGTTTCATAATCTTTTCGCCATCGGTACAAAGCTGCAAAACAGCAATTTGTGGCAATAGTATGGGTCACCTCTTGGACGAAATTGGCAATCAGTATCAGATTGCAGTATCAGATTTTGTCTTTCGACAGCAAATACTCGGAAAGCCTGGAAAGAAGACGTTGATGCCGCTGGCCTGAAATGGAACCGATTGTTCCGAGAAAGCGGCTGGCGGGGAGAACTGCCAGGAAACCCAGCCGAATCAGGGAAGGGGCTTTGAGGCCGCTCCTTTTGAAATCAGCGTGGGATGGTTCAAATTCTCGTCGAAATCAGCAACCTGCTGCCGAAGCTGAGTGCTGATGCCGCACACCAGCAGATCGCCGAATCCAGGCATCCGCCGCAACACCACCGCAGGACGATACTTGCTCTGTCCATCCGTTTGCGGCAGCAGCGCCAGGACGATGTCACCCTCCTTCATCGCTTGACGTCAGCGGCAGAATAGTCCGGTTCATCCTCCCCATACGCCCTGGCCAGTGCGCCGGCAGCCAGGCTGTGCCACTGGGCATCTTCGCCGGAATCTTCCTTTGACATGACCGTGATCATGAGCGGTGAATCAGGCGGCAGGTCGAATGGTTCGTCCAAAACGATCTGCTTCCCGTTAAAATGCGCTTTCAAAGTGACCGCAGGCATGGATTCAGGATAGTTTCAAACCGCTTGAACCGCAAGAGATTTGACGCCCTTTTCATCGGCGTGGGTTTTCCCCGCTGCACTTTCCCGTGTTGCCTGTCCCGCTGACTTGTCGCGCCACGGCCCCGCCACCTGCAGGACGACAGCGGAAGACTTGACGAAGGCGAACCTGTCGCACTAGGGCTTCAGCGAAGGCGGACTGAAATAAGAATATTCGATTGCGCGCAGCGCATTTACCAATTTCCTAGGCCTGACCCTTTCATGACCCTTTCATTGTCGCCTGCTGTAAGAGTCTGGTGCGGTGCTAGAGCGTTTCCATAAATAATGTAGCTTGCATTGGGTGAAGCCAGAGGGTAAAGTCCATCATGCGAGCGATACCTCTTCCTGCGCGCGAGCGCATCATCCGGCTCTATGAGCAAGGCAAAAGCACCCGCGAGATCGCGGAATTTTTTGGTTTTTGCGTGGCGGCGGTGCGCCGA
>Ga0326728_10025871_pt1 | contig 10457 bp, 13 predicted proteins | sample MB3enrmetagenome_FD_207602 | JGI IMG/M metagenome (GOLD analysis project Ga0326728, IMG submission 207602) | Lab enriched peat soil microbial communities from McLean, Ithaca, NY, United States - MB31MN | ecosystem: Environmental > Terrestrial > Soil > Wetlands > Peat | place: USA: New York... | reverse complement strand
CCATAGCCGGCAGGCACCGGAAGGGCGGCTACAAGAAGGCCGTGGGGGCCATCGCCCGCCGCCTCGCCGTGGCACTCTGGCACGTGCATAGGCTCGCCCAGCCGTTCGATCTGACCCTTTACCATTTCGGCAGGAACCCTCGGGTTAAGGACGCCCCGGCCAGCGCGATCGGCCTGAAGCCGGCGCAGGCCGCGTGCCTGCCAAAGGGGCTGCACACGGCCCAGGATGTGTGCAACGCTTATTTCGGCGGCCAGCTCGGTGGAGTGCGCGGCGTGGGCGAGGGCACCATGCGCGCGATACACGAGTGGGCCAAGCGCAATCGCTTGATTGAGCCGACGGAGGACAACCATGTCAAAGACCGACACAAAGACAGAGCCGGGCCTGTACCTGCTCGGCGAGGTGGTAGCCAGGAAGCGAAGGGAGGCCAAGACGGCGGCGGGGGTTCCAAGGTTCCTCGTCAGCCTGTTCGTAAGAACCAACACGGGGGTCGTCCAGGCCGATCGGTGGGCCGACAACCCCGTTCCTGACGGTACGCCCGACGTCGGGGCTGTCGTCATGCTGGCGGTGGCGACGTCGGCGTTCATGAGCCACGGCATGGCCGTGAGCCGCCTCACGTGGGGCGGCAGTGAAGGCGGCAGCGACTTCTGACCATGAAGACGATAACCATCCTTCCCGGGGAGCGCCTCATGGACATGAAGGCCGTGGCCAAGACGCTCAAGGTAAGCACCGACAAGGTGCTTGAGCTCGTCGAGGAGGGCACCATCGAGGCCATCGACCTGGGCACCGAGTGCCGCCACCTGTATCGCTTCCACCCCGCGTTCCTGCTGCGGGTCATGCAGCGCCGCAGCACGATCGGCTGCCCGCCCAACTAGCGTCTGGGCGTCCCCCGGGCGCACCCCGGACGCCGGCACGGCGCGCCGGAGCGCCTCCAGCAGCCAGGCTCCATGGAAACATGGGGTCCACACTTACCAACTCGCTCCCAGCTATACGGGCGGGCCGCGCACCAACGCCCTGATCAGGAGCGTGGAAGGGCATGCAAGGAGCGCACGTGCGGAGCGGCGGTACAGTCACAACCGGACATTGGGGTCTGCAGGCCGCCCCGGCGAGCCGGGGCCTGGTTCCATTCACGTGTCTGGCTTTATGGAGCGCCGAAAAACCGCCGTTGGATGTCCAAAAACACACATCCCATTGCGCGCCATTTTCGCAGCCCCCTCGCCTCCGCTGCATTCTCTTGGGGCTAGTCTTTTGGGAGCGCGAGTCCCCACTTGATTTGCTCAGGGAGGAGGCAAGGCACCCCGAAGCCCTGGTGGGTATTCCGCGGTGATCGGCCGGGGGGGCAATCTGCCTTGTTCGCCGATGGCCGATGCGTTATCCTCCGCCCGCTCAAATGCCCGCTTTCAAGATCGCCGGACTGCGATGGTGGATGATCGGACTGCTCATGCTGGGTTCGATCGTAAATTATCTCACGCGCAGCGCGCTGGCCGTAGCCGCGCCGACGTTGATGAAGGAGTTGGGCATCACGCCGCGGGAATATTCCTGGGTCGTCGGCACCTTCCAGGGCGCGCTCATGTGTCAACCGGTGTGTGGCTACGTGCTCGACGTGCTCGGGCTGAAGCTCGGTTTCGCGATCTTCGCCATGGCGTGGTCGCTCGTGAGCATGGCCCATGGCCTGGCCCACAACTGGCAGGCCTTCGCGGGCCTTCGCGGTCTGCTGGGATTCGCCGAAGGCTGCGCGAATCCCGCCGGAATGAAAGCCACGGCGGAATGGTTTCCCGCCAAAGAGCGCGGACTCGCCGGGGGGATGTTCAACCTCGGCGCGTCCGTCGGTTCGATGCTCGCGCCCCCGCTCGTCGCGTGGGCCATTCTCGAGTACAACTGGCAGAGCGCCTTCGTCATCACGGGAATCATCGGCCTGGCGTGGGTCGCGCTGTGGCTCGCGTTTTACAACTCGCCGGAAAAGCATCCCGCGCTCTCGGAGCCCGAGCGCGATTTCCTTGCCGCCGGACAAGAGAAACATCTGCAGTCCGAGGGCGCGCGACCGTCCGTGCTGAGAATTCTCGCCCAGCGGAATTTCTGGGGCATCGCGGTGCCTAGATTCCTCGCCGATCCAACCTGGGGCACACTCACCTTTTGGGTGCCGCTGTACCTCTCGACAGTCCGTCACTTCGATCTGAGGCAGATTGCGCTCTTTGCCTGGATGCCATTTCTCGCGGCGGATTTCGGCTGCATGTTCGGCGGCGTGGTCGTGATGGCGTTGCAGCGACACGGAGTGGGCCTCATCATGGCGCGTCGCTGCGCGTTCACTTTGGGCGCCGGTCTGATGACGGGAATGGCGTTCGTCGGTTTGGTGCGGAATCCCTATACGGCCGTTGCGTTGCTCAGTCTCGGCGGTTTTGCGCACCAAACGCTTTCCGTCACGGTCATCACGATGTCGTCGGACTTGTTCAGGCGAAGCGAAGTCGCGACGGTCACCGGCCTGGCGGGCACTTGCGGCAACGCGGGGCTGCTGGTTGCCAATCTGATCATCGGCGGGCTCGTCACGACGATCGGCTATACGCCATTCTTCATCGGGTTCGCCGCGCTCGACCTCGTTGGCGCGGCGGTGCTGTGGACGCTGGTGCGCGAACCCAACTTTGAGCCTGCGCGGTCCGCAGCTATTGCGAGCAACTAATGAAGACAAAGCCCAGCTCGGGCGGGGCGGGCAGGCCTCTCTCTGCCGCGCGTGCTCAGGCCCAAAGTGGCGCACCCGGAGTGACGCCCCCTGCCGCCACGCAGCAAATACAAAATCCTATTCTACGCGGCTTCAATCCCGACCCCTCGATAGTGCGCGTCGGGGACGATTATTACATCGCCACCTCGACGTTCGAGTGGTTTCCCGGCGTGCAGATCCATCACTCGCGCGTCGAAATTGATTACGAGCGGCTCCACTTCGCTTATCGCGTCGAACGCGCGGACCGCGACTGGCGCTGGCGGCCGCAGCAATTCGACGCGAGCATTCTCTCCGACGAAGCCACCGCTCCCGGTCAGCCGAATTTCACCGGCGCATTCGTCGGCATAGCGTGTCAGGATTTGGCCGGGACTTTGCGTCCCGCAGACTTTGATTTTTTTGAGTACCGGGAGAGAAGCTATCGCGCGGATCCGTTTTCTGCTTCGTGATTTTATGAATATTCCATTGAAGTTACTGCTCGGCGCCGCGGTCTGCGCCGCCGTTGCCGCTTGCGCGCGGGCCGCTGACCCGGTGCTGGGCAAGTCGCCGCGCTACTGCAATCCGCTGCCCATCGTCAGCGGCGGCGGGGCGTCGGCCTCCGGCGACGTTACCGTGATCCGCGACCACCGCAAGTACTACATGTACTGCACCGGCGGCGGGGCGTGGATTTCCGACGACCTCCTCCACTGGACCTTGCAGCGCGTCGCCAATGTCCCGGTCGCGCCGCACGTCGTGCAGTACAACGGCGCGTTCTACCTGTGCGGCAACGGCAGCCCGCTGTTCAAGGCCGACAACCCGCTGGGACCCTTCACCAACATCGGCGACTGGCGGAACACGCCCGACGTCGCCGGCGGATGGCGCGGCCCGTTCGACATGGACATCTTCATTGACGACGACAACCAGCCGTATCTCTATTATCCCGGCCGTGGCGTCAGCGGCATTTTCGTTGTGCCGCTGGACCCCGAGGATCTGACCCGGTTCGCCGGGCCGCCAAAGCACCTCTTCGCCTTCAACAAGGATCACGTGTGGGAACGCTACGGCGAGATGAACGAATACACCGACGTGGCCTGGATCGAAGGACCATGGCTGCAGAAATACCAGGGCACCTACTATCTCGAGTATTCCGCCTCGGGCACGCAGTGGAAGACTTACGCCAACGGGTACTATATGGCAAAGAGCCCGACGGGGCCGTTCGCGTATGCGCCGAACAATCCGCTGACGCGCAGGACCGACGGCCTGGTGACCGGCACCGGCCACGGCAGTATCGTCGAAGGTCCCGACCATCACCTGTGGCAGTTCTACACCATTGTGCTGTGCAACCCGCCAGGCGGCCGGCGGATCGGCATGGACCCGATTGCGTTCGATCACGACGGCAACAGTGACTGTTCACGTAGGGCAGCCTTCCAGGCTGCCGGTTCGCGGGGCTTCCAGCCCCGCGGCGCAGGCCTGCGACCGGGCGGCTGGAAGCCGCCCTCACCGGCAGGCTGGGAAGCCTGCCCTACATGGCCCACGTGAACAGTTGCCGGCAACATGTCCGTCCGCATCACCGACACGCCGCAGTGGGCGCCGGGCGTCGTCGCCGACCCGGCCAAGGACGGCAACTCCGGCTCGATCCCCGTCACCATCAACAAGCTGCGCGCGATGGGCGCGCAGTCGCGCTCCTCATCGCAACAACCCGGTCGCGACGCCGCTGGGAATTATCGAGTTCACGGTCTTCGGCAAGGCGGCCGATTCACTGCCGGCGGCTCAGCCGATTCCCGGGGCGCGCTGAGAGAATTCGCTTCCCAGTCTCCCCCACGCTCAGGGTGAACCCTTTCAGGGGTTTGTCCTCTCCGTCGAGAAACCGCGCGCAAAAGTCGGTGGCTCCGCCGCCGTTGATGACGGCACAGCGCACGACGTTTGGCCCTTTTTTGAGCGTGAGGCGCTTTGAGACGCCATCGTCAATCACCGTCTGGCGGTCGCCGTAAATCCCGATGACTTCCTCGCCGTTCACCCACCAGACCGAGGCCGCGTTCGAGCCGATGGCCAGGCGCACCCCGGGCATCTCCTGCGGGCAGTTGACGATGGTGACGATCCAAAACAGCACGTCGGAGGTCGGTCTGCTCAGAGCGTAGGCGAAGTGATACAGGTTGACGTTATATCCTTTGGTGTCAACGGCATGCCAGGTGAGCTCCGCGCCGCCGACGGTCACCTTGTCACCGTCGCGCGGGATGACGCTGAGTTGGTTGGTGAAGTACTCCCTTTTTACCGTCGCCTGAACGGCACTGTCGGTAAGTCGGCCGCTGACGGGGATCGGCTCGAGGATGAGCCAGCGCTGCATAAAGCCGTCGGCATCGGGGGCCATTTCGGCGGTGGCGGGACGGGTGAGGGAGGGCGCGGGACCGCGAGCACCTTGGCTGGGTGCGGCGGTCGCAATGGGCGCCGAGCCGGCAAGGGCGGCCAGTGCCGACATGAGGATGTTCCGGAGCGTATTCATGGGAGGCCCTTGGTTGTGTTTTCAGTTGCTCGAGGTCGGCTTCCGAACTTCGATCGGTCAGGGCGTCTTGAAGAGCCAGCGTTGTTTGTCACTGTCAGGATTGAATTTGGCGAGCGTCGCGGAACTGCTGCCGATGGCCGAAAGAGCCAGCGGCTCCTTCGTCTTCGGACCGGGCTTGGGCATGATGCGCCAGGTGCCATCGGTGAGTTGGTCGAGGCGCCAGAGTTGTTCGGGCTCGCCGGTGAAGCCGAGCAGGGCGAGGAGTTCGCCGTCTTCGGTAGCGGCCAGGGTGCGGCCGGTGCCGGCGATGCTGATTTTGAAATACGGCGAGCCGGGGTAACCGCCGGCGTTGGCCACGGGCGTAACCGTCCATTTCTGCTGGGCCTGCACCAGGTAGTTGCCCATGCGGACGGCAACGTTGCCGGCAGGCCAATTCGTCGAGACCTGCGCGACATCCTGCGGCGGAATCGGGGCACCACCGCCTCGCGCGCCAAATCCACCGAATCCAGCGCCCCCACCAGGTCCGCCCGGTCCGTTGACTCCAGCAGGTCCGTTCGTCCCGCTCGGTCCGGCACCGGGTCCGCCCGGTCCGCCGCCCGCCCCGCCGCGGAAACCCCTGGCGCGTCCGCCGCCGACCGGCACACCCTCGACGGCAAGCTCGAGCGCGGTGCCGGTGCGGACGGATTCGATTTCATACGTGCCTTCTTTGAAGTTGTCGCCGGCGACGGGCCAGCCGTCCTTCCAGAGCAGCGGGCGGATGTCGAGCACGCTGGCGCCGCCCCGGTCGAGATCGGCCTCGAAGTGGCAGGAGAACTTCTGCACGTCCTCGCCCAGATCGAGCAGGCCGAAATGGCCGGGGCCGACGACACGGCCACCGGAGCCGACGAAGAGCTTGCCGCCGCCCCTGAGCATCTCTAGTCCCGTGTGGTCGAGGAAGGGGCCGGCCACGTTCCTGGCGCGGCCGACACGAATGTTGTAGCCGGAGTCGGAGCCGCGGCAGCAACTCCCGTGGGTAGCGAGCAGGTAATACCAGCCGTCGTGATAGATCATGTCCGAGGCCTCGCAATTGATCGCGATGTCCAGGGGCCGGTCATTCGTGTCGAGGCGCTTACCGGTCGTGGGGTCCAGTTCGACAAGGCGGATGTAGCCGAAATAGGAGCCGTAGGTAAGCCAGAGCCTGCCGTCGGTGGGATCAAGAAAGACGCCCGGGTCAATGGCATTGCAGTCCTCAACGCCGTCCGACGAGGCGACCCCGCCGCCCTCCTCCCACTTGTAGTCGGGGGAATTCGGGTCGAGGGTCCTGTTCCATATCATGTTGATGGCGGCCTTGGGCTGTGCGCCGATGTTCGCGGCAACATAAAGGCAGTATCGGTCGCCAAGGTGGATGACGTCGGGGGCCATTCCGCGACGCACGGGCGCAACCCCACGACGCCAGGTCCAGCCGTCGTCGGAAATCAAGACTCCGCCGCCGGTGCCGTAAGTGTAGTACCTGCCATCGCATTGGATGACAGTTGACGGGTCGTGGATTGTGACTTGGCCGTCAAGCGCAAACGCGCTGGAGGCGAACGGTAGAATAGCGGCTGCCAGAAGAATGGACATCATAGGACTCTGAATTCGCGCTGACTCGATGCTCTTAGTTCGAGCGCGGCCGACGCCGGATGGCTGGGCAGGGAACTGCTGGCGGTCACGGTGACGCCGGTGGCGAGGTTGTTGCCGTAGAGGACCTGGCGGCTTTCCCCGAAGGCATTTTCCTCGGGCGTCTGGGCCGCAAAGGTCGTTGACGCGGCCAGCGAGCAAACCGCTGCCAGGAACTGCCATGTTTGTTTCATACTTCTCGATCTGTTTCGGTTAACAGTGTCCTTTATCGTCTATAGGGTTCGAGCACGGCAATATCTTTTTCGAGGAGCGCCCTGAGGGCGGGGCGGTCTTCCTGCCCGCGGCGCAGCACTTCGATCTGACAGGTAGGCAGTTCACGCAAAGGCACGAGTTTCCAGGACCTCGATGGCGGAGGCTGGCAAAACGTCGGGACCGAAGTGGTCCAGAAGCCGCTGAGTGTGAGCGTCGAACTGGAAGAGCACCGGGTGCTCCAGGATGAGTTCTGTTCCGGTCCACCAGGCGCGCCGGTCGACATGGTTGAGACTCACGGTGAGCGCGGCGTGCAGTTCGGGCCGGGTCCGCCAGATGGCGGCGCGGTGCCGGCGCAGGAGCGGCCGCCACACCGTGGGATAAAGGGAGGCGTTGATTGCCACGCGGATGCGGTCGCCAAGCGCGATCCCGTCTTCCGGGCACGCTGGCTCCTGGGCAAAGCGCAGGAGGAGCATGCCTTCCCGGCAGGCAAGGGCGCCGATCGGGCATGGGGGCTCGGCTGGCCATCGAACCCAAAAACCCGAGAGGACCGCCGGCAGGGCCGCCAGCCAACAGCGTGGCAAGCTCTCCAGGCCGGCCGGCACCAAGCCGGTCCGGGTTCGGAAAAACCGCACCACTCGCGCGAGAAGGCGTCCTTTCCGTTCTTGGGGCCGGCACAGATCGAATGCCGCCTGGACAGCTTCCGGGAGGCAGACCACCCGGCAGCCCGCCCCGCCCATGAGCCCGCGAAGGTAATCGGGGCCGAAGAGGCACGGTTGGACCGCGACCGACGTCTCTGGCGCCTGCGGCGGCTCAGGGGCAGTTTCGAACCACGGCGCAAACCAAACCGGGAACTGGGTGCAATGGCCGTCGGGGTAAAGCACATACCCCTGGTGGGCGCCCAAGCGCTAGAGCGACCCAAGCCGACAAACGGGGACGCGGTGGACCTGCCGCCGCCTTGGGATGGGGGCCAGGGCCAGTGCGCCGGTAGCCGTCGTGATCTGGTTGGAATCTGCTTTCGCGCGACGTTCCCGAGGATTATTTGTCGGCCATGCAACGAAAACGAGATAGAAACAGAAAAGCCCCTGCGCTGATTTGGGGACGCCTCCGAGTCAAGCCCTGTTGGGGCCCTGCCGTACACCCCAACCAGCTCGCGGCCGGTTGCGATGGAGCTCGCTTCCTGGCTGCGCTCAACAAGGCGTCACAAGCTCACGGGAACCCGAAAGCGGCGCCGCCTCCGTCTCCGGCGAAAACCGGCGTTCCTTCCGGTCGTGTTAGTCCGCTTCTTCGCAGAGACATCCGTCGTCGGAGAGCTCCGCGAGCTGCTCAAGCCCCATCCGATCGCGCAGGGAGTCGATCTGCCGGTTGAACATGCCATCGCCTTCTGTGTCGCTGGGCTCGCCGGCCATCTCATCAATAAGAGAATGCCAAGGACTTCAAGCCCCTTAACGAAAACGGCCTCTCTGCGGCTCTCGCCGGCCGCCTCACTATGTACGGACTCCGTGCCACTCGGGAGGCGAATACGAACGGTCACGTTGACATAACGACTGAGGCCGAGCACACCTATCCCGTAGTCCGCCGGTTGGTGGAGGCAAAGATCTACCGGTCCCCTTCGTACCACGTCCAAGGCCTCCACCAACTCATCCTCCGGTACTCCACGGGGCGCGAGGGACGAGGCTGGCTGGTGAACTATGTCAGGCAGAACAACATCAAAGGCATTGTCTGTAGCCTGCGTGAACACCTGGACTCGAATAAGCCATGTGACCAGAAGGGAGAGTCCCGCGACCACACGATCACATGGTGGTTCGCCTCGACCCACCGCCACAACAGCGGCGAGGATATCGAAGTCGTGCATGCCTCCTGCAACCTCTTTACCGATGCCACAGAATGAGAAGCCAGCGCCTAAAGGTAAACTGATACGACTGGAGCAACCTGGTCTCCGAGCCCTCGACTTCCGGTTGCCGCTCGGAAGCTGCTCAAAGAACTCGTCGCATCCCTGGCGGAACTGAGCGAGACGGCGCGGTTTGTGCCGCGGAAAGCATTATTCATGCCACAGTCATGGCGGAAGGGAGAGGATTCGAACCTCCGCGAAGGCTACCCCCTGCGCTTGGTTCGAGTCAGAGTCAGTCCGCTCCATCTTCACTCCCGCTCATAAGGCTTGGTTGATCCCCACCTCCGCTCCGGGTTTGGCACCTTCGCCGCCAAATGCCCTCTCGATGTCGGAATCCTGCGGCAGGAGGTGGGCATAGTGCCGCTCCACCACCTTTCCGAAACGCGGCGCTCAGCGGAATGGTCCTCTTGTCCTTGTCCTTGGGCTTCCAATCTTCCGATTCGACGATGTGGATGATGTTCAGCCGGAGACCGAACCATTCCGGCCGGGCTTGCACGATCTCATCCTTGCGCAAGCCGGCGTGAAAACCCGCGAAAAGGATGAATTTCATCTCGCGGTCCGGACATTCGCCGATCAACTTGTCCACCTGCTCGCGCCGGCAGAACCGCCTCCGTTTTGCAGAATTGGAAATCTTCGCCTTGACGAACTCCGCCGGATTTTCCCGCAACTTCTTCTTCTCGACCAACCAACCGCAGAACCCGCGGATGATCATCCCGTAACTCTCGATGCTCGACTCCGCCAAACGGTTCTTCCCGCGGCGGAGCGACGCCAGCCAGGACTTGATTTCATCTTCGTGGATTTCGCGAACCTCATTGAGGTGGCGCTCCCGAACCCAACGATTGAGCACCGGCCCGCGGCTGTCCGCGGAATTCCGGGTGTACGTCCCGTCGTCCTGCTTCTCCTCGAGATAGCGATTGATCTCATCTGCCAGGGGGTCGGCTCCCGCGAGCAGGGGGTTGGTGCGAATCTTCAGGGCTCTCGTAATCGCCTCCCCTTCGTCCCCGGTGTCGAGGGGGACACGGTATTGGCGGCCTTCGTAGCTGTAGCGATACCAAAATCTCTTGCCCCGGAGGAAGATCCCCTTTAACCTTCCATTCGTTGACGAATTACGGCTCATAGGCTCGAAATGCGAGCATGAAAATTGTGCTAAATAATTGTGCTAATTTGCCCGTCTATAGCGGACTTTACAGGGTTTTAGCGTCTAGCACAGTGTTTGGCAGGTTTTTCCGTAACTCGTTGATGACAAGTTTGTTGCGCGGTTAGCTCAGTGGTAGAGCACTTCCTTGACACGGAAGTGAAACACCCCTCTTTTACTGGGGTTTTTGAGGATCTGAAACCGCGTTTGCCAGTTTGTTTGCCACTTTTTTCCCAGTTTTTTCGCGCTGCCGTTAGCGCTCACGAAAATGGACCCGGCTCTGCTCACGGCAACGGATCCACCCGGCGGGGAGTGGTGATTTTCTTTCCAAGCAGAGCGAAGCGGGCGGAGTCGTCCGCAGATGAAAATCCCCTTGCCCTGCCTCGACAACCTAAGGTCGCTT
>Ga0326728_10025868_pt1 | contig 10457 bp, 11 predicted proteins | sample MB3enrmetagenome_FD_207602 | JGI IMG/M metagenome (GOLD analysis project Ga0326728, IMG submission 207602) | Lab enriched peat soil microbial communities from McLean, Ithaca, NY, United States - MB31MN | ecosystem: Environmental > Terrestrial > Soil > Wetlands > Peat | place: USA: New York... | reverse complement strand
CCGCCAGAGGCAATATCCAGGGCCAGTCGCACGCCTTTAACTACGACGTACTGTTCCAGGCGCGCGGCCGGCAGTCGCGCATCCGCCCCTACGTTGCGGTGGGAGTGGGCGCGAAATACTACGTGACCACCGGACCGGCGCCGAACCCGCAGCCCATGCCCAAGATCGCGGGCCTCGTCGCTACGAATCAATGGAGGGCCCTCGTCACCGGCGGCGCCGGCGTGAAGGTCCGCTTGACCGGGAACATCCTGATGCGCGTTGATTTTCGCGACTACATCACGGCGTTTCCGACGCATATAATCATGCCGGCGGCCACCGGCACCGACAAGGGAATCTTCCACCAGTTCACGCCGCTGTTTGGGGTGAGCTACACGTTCTGATGGCGGCCATGCTCCGGCACCGCGTGGCGGCATGGGCAGCGCCCGGAGCGCGAGCCTGCTCAATCCTAACCACCATCTTTGCGTAGCCATTTCGTACCATTTCATGAACCGGCCGGACTGGCGCGCGTAAGCCGGGGCCGGCAAGACGCTGACCTCGAGCCGCCTGATCGACCGTGTGGCCTGCGCCGCGATGGCACGGTCCGGACGACGGCGCCGGTCTATGAGCGCATCGACGCGCCCACCACCCAGGAGCAGAAGGCCATATTGGAGCGGCTCTCACCCGCACAGGCGAGCGCGCACGAACTGGCGGGAGATCCGGTCGAGGCCATGCTCACGGCCCCGCCCGGCAACGGCGCTCCGCTCGGAGGGATCAAGGTAGTCACCAAACGCGGATGGTTCGCGGCGCGGCCTTCGGGAACCGAGAATATCTACAAGCTGTGCGCGGACAGCTTCGCGGGCGAGGACCATTTGCGGAGGCGCAGGAATTGATTTCGCGATGTGGCCGACGTGCTACGATCAGTTGCATGCCGAAGTTTGTGATCGAGCGCGAGATCCCGGGGGCGGGGAGTATGACTCCCGATCAGGTGCGGGACGCCGCGCAGAAATCGTTAAGCGTTCTTCGAGACTTGGGGCCGGAAATCCAATGGCTTCATAGTTACGTAACCGACAACAAAGTCTACTGCGTATATTGGGCGCCGAATGCGGAAATCATTCAGGAGCACGCAACGCGGTGCGGAATTCCAGCCAATCGGATCTCCGCCGTCCGACGGCTGATGGATCCGGCCAGCGCCGAAACGTGATCGACAGGTTTACTTCGCCGGCTGAATGTTCTGATTCACCCTGAAAACGTTCAGAGGATCGTACTTTGCCTTGATCGCCACGAGCCGCTCTCGATTTCCCATGTAGCTCGATGCGATGCGTTCCTCGCCCTCCGCCATCAGAAAATTGACGTAGGCGCCTCCCGCCGAATGCGGATGCAGCGCCGCCCAGTACTGCTGGGTCCATTCGCGATAGAGGGGTAAGGAAGCCGGATCGGGAGTCACTGCAGCGATGATATGGACATGCCTCACGTCGCGGTAGGCGAATGCGGTTGCATTCGCGCCTACATCCTGGACGGCGCCGTCCAAAGTGTAAATATGGACGGCGGAGTTGACCGTCGGAATGCGCGGCCAGAATCTGACGAATTCGGCGATGGCTTCATCGGTCAGTTCGCGCACGAAGTCCGCCTTCCAGTAGTGGTGTAGCCCAGGCGGCAGCAGACCATCGAAAATAGACTGTAGAAACGGGTACGGCATGGGATGGAGCAGGGCAAGCAGGGGAGGCCCGAACTCTCTCAACGGCTTGGTGAGTGTCTCGGCCTTACCAATTTCACCGGTGCAGGCGCACATGATGGCGCAGACAGTCTTCCCATGCAAGGACTCGGGAAATGGAGGGCCTGGAGGCACAATCAGGAATGCAAAGAAAGCATTCACCTCGCGCGGAGCGTTACGCATAAAGTCACGGAATAACCGAACTACTCCGGCGGCTTGTTCCAGTGGATACAAAATAGGACCGGCGTATAGCTGAGTAACCGGGTGCAGACGAAACTCGAGCGAGACAGCGATTCCGAAGCTGCCGCCCCCGCCGCGGATGGCCCAGAAGAGATCGGCGTTCCGATCGGCATTCGCCGTGCGGATCTGCCCGTCCGCCGTTACGACATCCGCGGAAATCAGGTTATCGCAGGCGAGGCCGTAACGGCGCGAGAGGTACTCAAATCCGCCGCCCGTGGTAAGGCCTCCCACTCCGGTGGTGGAGGCGATGCCGCCGGGAGTGGCCAGCCCGAATGGATGGGTGGCGCGGTCTACATCGCCCCAGGTACACCCGCCTTCCACCTTCGCGGTGCGGCGCTCCGGGTCCACTCGAACGCTTCTCATCGCAACAAATCGATGACCAGGCCGCTGTCGCATGTGCCGATGCCGGGAGCGCTGTGGCCACCGCCTCGCACCGCTATCGGAAGCTTGTTGTCCCGCGCGTAATTCACCGAGCGAACGACATCCGCGGCGCCGGCGCATTGAATAATCAACAGCGGTTTTCGATCGATATCGGCGTTGTACACGCGGCGCGCGGATTCATATGCCGCATCCTCAGGCCGAATCACCGTGCCTGCGATAGAGCTCACGAAGTCTTCCATGTATCGTCTCCCCCTTGCACTGCGTACTCAATGGTTTCTTCGGGACTCATGTTCCAGCCTTTCATCCAGAGCGCGGCAGCCTCCCCTCCGGCCTCGTTACGCGCAAGATCGATCTTCCTTTCGACCTCGACGCGCCGCGCCGGGTTCATCGTGCGGACATGAAATCGTTTTCGAATCGCGGCTGCCGCTCCGGCGAGGGCCAACGCGCGTTGCGGTTGCCCGCATTGGATCGCCACTTCGGCCAAAGATTCCAGGCCACGAGGGAGATCGGAGAGGTTTTGCGGCCCGTAAAGCCGCAGGGACTGCCGATACAAGCGCTGGGCCTCCGCGAGGCGTCCCTCAGCCGCTTCCAATCCTCCCAGATCGTGTAGACACGACGCGATCCCATGCGAAAAATCCAATCTTCGGAACCTCTCCAAGGCGTCCTGGTAGAGCGATCGGGCCTGAGAGGTGTCGCCCTCTTGCCGATAAAGGTCTGCTTGGTGGCTAAGAGCCCAGATCGCATTCTCGTCGTCGCCCGACGACTCGAACAAGCGCTTCGCCTCCGCATACAAAGTCCGGGCGTACGTAATGTTGCTGTTTTTTACAACGTCGGCGAGATTGCTGAGGGCGCCCGCGACATCGCTGGACGGCCGGTTGCCCGCGCCATCTCCACGGCCCGCTCCGACCATCGTTGCGATTCCGCCAGATCGGTGAACATAAGGTTGTAACCCAGACGATGTGCGACGCGGAACATGCCTTGCCGGTCGTTGGCTTCTTCAAAGAGCTTCCACACCTGGTAAAGGACGCTGGGATCCGAATCGCCCGCTTCGAGAGCGAAGTCGGCCTGCCAGAACCTACCATAATTGCGCAGGCGCGGAAAGCGTTCCACGCCCGGAAGCGCGAGCAGCCGCGAGACGCGGTCCAGCCCTTCGGCGGGGAGACGGAGCGAAAAGAAATATACCCCCAGCGCCATTACCAGCCGCAAGCCCCATTCCACCTCGCCACTCATCGCGAGCCAATCGAGAGCGGCGCGAAAGTTTCCGAGGTCGGCATCGAAACGATGTTTGCCGGTACGCTCCCGGCGCATGGCAGGGGCCTCTTCTTCCGCCGATACCAGGCAGTATGCCGCGTGCGCCTTGCGCGTATAATGCTCTTCATTGGCGGCGGCCAACTGCTCGAGGCCATACTCCCGCATGGTTTCGAGCAGCGCGAACCGCGGCTCCGTATCGTCGAAGTCGATGCGGCGAACCAGGCTGTTGTCGGCCAGCAGTTCAACCGCGTTCCATAGATCGACCTTCAAATCCCGGCGGGTATCGCAGACTGCCTCGATAGCTTCGAGCGTGGCACCGCCGACGAATACCGCCATGCGCCGGAACAGCTTCCGATGCTCCGCATCGAGCAGGTTGTAGCTCCAGTCGATCGTTGCCCGCAGCGTGTGTTGCCGCTGCGGTAAGTCCCGCGGACCGCCGACCAGCATCTCCAGTGGATTGTCCAGACGCGCTTGCAGCGTCTTCAGCGGAAACAGCCTGGTGCGGGCCGCCGCCAGTTCGATGGCCAGCGGCAGGCCATCCAGCCGGGCGCAGATCGCCGACACCGCTTCCAATTGCTCTTCGTCAATGGTGGAGCCGCGCAGACCGGTGGCGCGTTCGAGAAACAGTCTGACTGCCGGGGAGCGCGCCATCTCTTCGCGCCCCGCGCCCTGGCCGGAATTTAACGCGGGCACGGCGAACTCGTACTCTCCATAGACCCGCAGAGCCGCCCGGCTGGTCACCACCACCTTCAGGCGGTCCGAAGCCAGACGAGCCACGAAGACGGCGGCTTCCAGCACGTGCTCGAAATTATCCAGCACGAGAAACACCGGCCCCGCAAGCTGCTCCAGATGATTCGCAATTGCGGCTTCCGGGTCGGCGTCCGGCAACTGAGTGGCGCCTAAAGCCAGAGCCACCTCGGATGGCACGAGACCGGCCTCGCTCACCTTCTCGAGCTGCACGAAACAAGCGCCGCCGGCAAAGCGATCCGCAACTTGACGCCCGAGTTCCACTGCCAGCCTGGTCTTGCCGATTCCTCCCGCTCCGGTCAGCGTCAGGATGCGGAGACCGGGATCGGCAACCAAATCGCGCAATTGGGAGAGCTCCGCTTCGCGCCCGATCAAAGCGGTGCGCGGCGTGGGGATGCTGTTGACGGACGGGGAAGCCGCCACACGCCGGCCGGCCCGCGTAACGACGGCGGAGAACTCGCGCCGCAATTCCTCCGTCGATTCGAAGCGATCTCGCGGAGCCTTCGCCAGGCACCGTTCCACGACCCACTGAAGCGGCGCCGGAGCCTGCGGATTCAAGCTGGTCAATGGTTCGGGCTGATGCAGGAGAATTGCGGCCTGCACCTCGGCGATCGAATTACCCGCAAATGCCCGCCGTCCGGTGGCTAGCTCGTAGAGCACCGCGCCGAATGAAAAATGGTCGGAGCGGAAATCAAGCTCCTCGCCCCGGGCCTGCTCCGGCGACATATATCCCGGTGTGCCCACGACGAAACCGAACGTATTCCCCGGGACGAAGTCGAGAGTTTGATCGTCCGGCATCGATAGGCGCTTGGCAATGCCAAAGTCGAGCACCTTGATGAGGCCGCTCGCGTTCACCATAATGTTTTCGGGCTTCAGGTCCCGGTGTATGATCCCGCTTTCGTGCGCCGCGGCCAGGGCATCCAGAATTTGCGAGGCGATCCCCAATACCTCCGGTATGGATAGAGGACCCTGCGTCAGTTTCTGACGGAGCGTCTGGCCTTCGATCCACTCCATAACAATGTATGGCTGCCCTTCTACCGTGCCGACATCGTAAATAGTAATGATGTTGGGATGGTTGAGCGCGGAAGCGGCGCGCGCCTCCCCGAGGAAACGCAACTCAAGCCCCTCGGAAGAGCGGCCGGCGCGGATGGCCTTGATTGCCACCTTCCGCACGAGACGCGTGTCCGAGGCGCGGAAAACCTCTCCCGCGCCCCCGGTGCCCACGCTGGCTTCAATACAATAGGGCCCCAGGCTCGACCCAGGCCCGATGGCGGGCAATGGCGGCAGCAGCGCCGTTTCGCCCTCCCAGGCTGGCCGGTCGAGGATGCCCGTCTTCTCCTCCGACAATAACCGATGGACGATCTCGCGAACCTCGGGGCCCGCTTTCGCCAGGACCGAGTCGCGTATCTCCGGCGCCTGGTCCACGGAGGCGTGGTACAGTTCCTCGATTTCCCTCCAACGTTCCGGACTAATGCTCATTCGGATGACAGCGCCCTTTCCGTATTATGACGCGCCGCGCCCCGTCAGTGCCGCCCGGTCCGCCCCGTCTCAGGGAGTGGTCGTGTCCACGGTTATCCGGTTGGCAGTAACCTGGCCGGTCACCCGGTCAACCTCTTTTCCGTTGGTGTCGAAGGAAGTGATCGTAAGCGTGCCGCTGTACATGGTCCCGCCGGGCGACAGGGTAATGGTCTCGGCGATGCTGACTCTGCCGCTCAAAACTCCCGCCGCGGTGTAAGTCAGGACAAAATGGTTGAGCACGTAATTGTAGCGCGCGGTTTCCTGCCACACGCCCAGACAATAGTTCTGCGTCGCCGGGGCGCGGCCGCCTGAATTCATGAACTCGGTGCCATCGCTGTGCCACTGGACATATCCGAAGTCGAGCATGGCTCCATCCGGAATGGGTGGATTGTGCGTTGTGTTGCCCTTGGAAAGAAACTCGACGTTCCACATCCCCGCGATCGACACGCTGCTTCCGCTCGACGCGGCGCCCATGTCGCGAGCAAGACTTGCGGAGGGAACTGCCTCCAGGGGATTCTGCGAATCCAGCCTGAGTTGCCGAACCGTGAAGGGACTTTGCAGCAGTGTGAGAGAGCCGCACGCGCTTGCCGCGGGAACGAACAGCATTCCCGCAATCGCTGCGCTTAGAGTTGTGGTGATTACCCGGTGTGTTGCGTTCATGACGATTTCTCCTCCTGTCGTAAACCGCACATTCATGAGTCGTGGTTTGCGTACACCTCCAAAGGCGCAATCCGGCGGCAAAAACTGCAATCGGAGAAAAAGATTTTGTCTGGTGGACCGCCGGCATCCGAAGCCGGCTTTCCTCCCACGGCCTTATAATCCGACAGAGGGGCAATCATGGAGGATCCATCGCAACTGGAAACCACACAGCTTTTTCGTGCGTGGGCCGGCGGCGATGAGCGGGCTTTGACCGAGCTGGTTCCAAGAGTACACAGGGAACTGTGCCGCCTGGCCGGCCATTTTCTGCGGAACGAGCGTCCGGGAGTGTCGCTGCAGGCGGCGGACCTCGTTCAGGAAGTCCATCTGCGCCTCGTAGACATCAACCAGTTGGACTGGCAGCATCGCGCACATTTCTTTGCCGTCTCGGCCACCATGATGCGGCGAATCCTGCTGGATCGCGCGCGCCGGCGTTCCGCGGCGAAGCGCGGGCGGATGCCGGAAGCGGCGGATCTGGAAAAGGCCGTGGACCTTTCCTCGAAGCGGTCCCGGGAACTCATCGCACTCGACGAGGCGCTGAACGCGCTGGCTGAAATCGACCCACGGAAGGCCCGCATCGTGGAATTGCGATTCTTCGCGGGACTTGACGTGAAGGAAACGGCTGAGGTTGTCGGCGTTTCCCCCGATACAGTTATGCGGGACTGGAAGCTGGCCCGCGCCTGGCTCTCGATGGAATTGAGGCGGTAGGAGTTTGATCGAGGATCAGATCGCCGGACCCTGCGGGTTGCGCGCGTGCTCGGGCTGTTGTCTACTTCTAATGTGGGCTTGAAAATCCTGGTCGTTCTTTCTTGCGCCGCCGCGTGCCTGGCGCAGCAACACGAACTCGGAGGCGCCATCGGGTACGGCGTGTATCGCGACGTGAGCGTGATTTCGCCGGGTGAAACGGCCACCGCTGGAATCCGCAACCAGGCGCACGGCCGGAAGGCGCGCCTCCGCCCCTACTTCGCCGTGGGAGTGGGCGCGACGCCCCTGTTTGGGGTGAGCTACGTATTCTGATGGCGACGACGCTCCGGCACCGCGTGGCGGCATGGGCAGCGCCCCTGTTGTTCGCCGCCCCGGTCTTGGCGCAGCTTGACGCCGAGGCGTGTTTCCGCCTCTATTACGGCGCGACCGTCAAGCGCGATCTCAAGCGCGCCCGAGCCTGTTTCGAACAGGAAGTGCCCAAGCGCGCGTGCGATGAGACCCCCTTCCATCTGGACCGTCTCTACCTGGCGGTGATGTACCTGGACGCGCAGGGAGGCGCGGCTGACCTGGGCAAGGCGCGCGCGTTGCTCTCCGAATGTTTCAATGATGCGGACATCGCGGAGCTGCGCAAGCGGATCGCAGCCCGCGAGAGCGCGCCGCCGGAACAGGCGGGCAAACTGGATTTCTGCGATTCTCTGGTGGGGACCACGCGCGACGGCCTATCGTGCAGCGAGCTGGCTTCCTTGAGAATCGACACGGCGCTGGAGGCCCTCGAAAAGAGCGTGCTCGCACGTCTGGACCCGAAAGGGCGCGAACTCTACCGCAAGTGGAAGGAGGCCGGCGATAAGTTCGCCCAAGCAGATGCCGGGGCGGTCTTCGAATCGATCAGCCCGGGAACCCTTGCGCCGGCGGCCGCCAACGATCGCGTCAACGAAGTCCATGCCCAGCGGGTGCGGGACTTGCGCGACCTGTTTCGATACCGGGTTCATCCCAAGAACAACGCTGCCGCATTGGCCGATGCGGTCCGCGCCTTCGAGGAGCGCTACCGGCAACAGCTTGAACGGGATGAGCGGGCAAAGGTGCGCGAGTCGGCCCAGAGGGCGCAGGAGGCGTGGCTGGCGTACCGGGATGCCACACCCGCTTTCTACTGCGAGGCGCTCAAGTTGGACGACTGCCGCGCCCTGGCGACGGACCTGCTCACCATCCTGACCCAGCGCCGCATCGACGACCTCACGCCCAAGCACTGAAACGTGGCGCAGGCACGAGTACCCAATGCCACTTAGTTTTCGTGAAATCAGCATTCTGCATAGATTGTGGGGCGGACCCCCTGGTCCGCGGCCGACGCCCCCGTCGGCCTCCCCACATCCGGAAACGGCTGGTTTCATTGGGTCGAGGGCGGGTCCAGGGGGACCCGCGCGGACCGGGGGACCGCCCCACAAGTTATGCAGTATTCCCAGTTCCGAGAAAACTAAGTGGCATTGGGCACGAGTACCTGCGCCACGATCCCTACCGCTTTGCCGGCACCTCGCTCCCGAACTGGATGGTGGAATCCACCTTGTACATCCTAACGCTGAGATCCACGGGGCGGAGCATTTCCAGAACGATGGCGGCGCCTTGCGTTTTCAGGGAGAAATGCGAGCTGCCGTCGCGCGCTACGGGGAATTCGCGGGCGCCGAACGGCGGAATCTGCACCTCGAAGGCGGTGGTGCAGATGGGCATCAGCTCGGCGGCAGCGCGGGCTCCGGTGGGCGCCGAAAAGAGTCCGCCAGAAGAATAGCAGGCCGACGCCTTGACCGCGTGCTCCGATGTGTTGATGAGCGAGAGCAGGCCGCCGGGCAGGTCCGTTACATCCCCGGAGAACCAGGGGCTCTGCGTCGGGTAAACCACCTCGCGGCCGACGGACCGCAGTTGGTCGCCAATCACGCACTCCGTCTCGCCGCTGACGGCCACTACCGGCGAGAGGCCGGGCGATGGCACCCGTTCCCGCACCTTCACCCAGGCGCTCTCGGTTTCCTCCTCGATTTCGAGCTTGTAGCTCGACCGCTCGCGCGGCGTCAAGCGGATGGTGATCTCGGGATGCCCAACCATCGCCACTAGCGCGCCGCTGGCCCGGTGGGGTTCCACGTCCACCACTACCGGGCGGTCGCTGAGGTTTTGTAACTCCACGGTGGAGGAGCAATGAGCGCCGTAGGCCAAGGCGGGTACGACGCTCTCGACTACCCGTTCCTGGCCGGAGGCCAGCACCAGCGCCGCGAACAGGGGCAGAATCCGCCTCACAGTTTTCATTCTCGCTCACGTCGGCGCGCGGCGCTGGCGGGTGCGCGATTTGAAAGTGGCAGGTACGGAGTTCCTTGTAGGCTGGGCAAGCTAAAGCGTGCCCCACCGGCCAGCCGCTACAATCGGAGAAGTGCCAGGCGTTTATCTTGCCTATCCTTTTTGCGCGCAGAAGTGCACCTACTGCAACTTCGCGTCGGGGGTTTTCCCGCGCGCGCTGGAGGCGCGCTATCTCGATGCGCTCGCGGCGGAGATCCGCGCCCACCAGTGGGAATGGATGCCCGAGACGGTGTACCTGGGCGGCGGCACTCCCAGCGGCATGGCGCCGGAAGCCCTGCGCCGGCTGCTCGAACTTATCCCCGGCCGGCCTTGGGTCGAAGCCACCATCGAAGCGGCGCCCGGAACCGTCACCGAGGCAAAAGCCCGCGCCTGGGCGGATTGCGGCATCAACCGCGTGAGCCTGGGAGTGCAGTCTTTTGTGGCGATGGAAATCCGGCGCACCGGGCGCAAGCACACTGCCCAGACGGTGGCCGATGAGATTGGCACGCTGCGCGATGCGGGCATACGCAATGTGAACATCGACCTCATCGCCGGACTCAGCGGGCAGACCGAGGCGAGCTGGCGGGAATCGCTCGACTGGATCGAGCGCCTGGCGCCCGCGCACGTCTCGGTGTACATGCTGGAAGTGGATGAAGATAGCCGCCTGGGCAAGGAAATACTACTCGGCGGCGCGCGGTACGGGGCGGGGGAGACTCCCGGCGACGATCAGACGGCGGCGCTCTATGAAATGGCCGTCGAGCGGCTGGCGGCGCTGGGCATTCCGCGGTATGAGATTTCCAATTTCGCGCGGCCGGGATTTGAATCGCGGCACAATCTCAAGTATTGGAAGCTGGAGCCGTACGTGGGCTTCGGCGCCGACGCGCATTCCTTCGACGGGCGCGTGCGTCGGGCGAAT
>Ga0326728_10025867_pt1 | contig 10457 bp, 11 predicted proteins | sample MB3enrmetagenome_FD_207602 | JGI IMG/M metagenome (GOLD analysis project Ga0326728, IMG submission 207602) | Lab enriched peat soil microbial communities from McLean, Ithaca, NY, United States - MB31MN | ecosystem: Environmental > Terrestrial > Soil > Wetlands > Peat | place: USA: New York... | reverse complement strand
GGCCTCGCCAACGTTGATCACTTTGGCCAGCACGTTCACTTGCTTCGAGTTCGGCGTCAGGTCTCGCACTTTTGTCAGGGGTTTGTCTACCATTTCGGGTCGCCTCTTCTTTCGCGTTTCGCGTTTGTTTTGAGGAGCCGTGGCGCAACACTTCTCGCGCGAACACTCGTCGCAGAAATAGGACGGGCGGGACGCTCGGATCGGGCTGGGCTTTGGGATTCCTCGGACGACTCACCCCGGGGGTAGGATATAAAGCCGCGCCCGTGCGCCGGCGTCGCTCGGACGGAGGCGCACCGGTGGGCCTGCGGCTTGGACGGCAGGCTTTTCAGCCCGTCCCGCGTTCCGCGGCCCGGTACCGCGCGTGACCCACCGTTTCGACCTGGCCGTCCACTACTTCCTCCGACACGAATACGAGGCCGCTGCGATGGGGTTCCGGGACGTCGTTCGGGAGAGCCCGGCCGACGGTCGGGCCTGGGCCTACCTCGGCATCGCGCTCGCCCACCTCGGGCACGCGGCCGCGGCCGAAGGTGCCCTCAGCCGGGCGATCGCCCTGGCCCCTGAGAACGCCGAGGCGTGGTTCCATCTTGGTGTCGCGCGCTCCCTTCGGGAGGAGTGGATGTCGGCGGCCCAGGCCTACCAGCGAACGGTGGCCCTCACCCCCGACGACATGGTCGCCTGGCACCGTCTCGGGGTCGCCCTCGCCGAATCCGGGGAGGAGACGGCCGCCACCGTCGCGTTCGAACGGGCGCTCGTCCTCTCCCGCGAGGTCTCCGACACCCCCGATTCCCCCGAGCCGGTCGCTTCGTCACCCTCGCCCCCCTCTCCCCACGAACCCCTACGCTCACGCCCTTCGTCCGACGACCATCTCGATGAGACCGGGGAGCGCGAGGGAACCCGGGAGGCGAAGAGCTGGCTCGACCTTGCGCTCTCGCTGCTGAGCCTCGGGGACGAGGACGAGGCGATCGCCGCGTTCGAACGCGCCTACACGTTGGACCCCGAACGGGCCCGCCGGTCGCTCTTCCGCCCGATGCTCCGGCTGCTGACCGCGGTGCAGGATGGCGTGGAAGCCCCCGACGCCTCCTGGCCGAACGACCCCCGTCGACCCCCTGAGGTCCCCCGCCGGCTTCCGCCGCCCGAGCTCCTCTAGTCCGGTCCCGGCCCGGCTACAGCGGTTTCGGAGCCGACGTCACGATCGTCGACTCGGCCCAGTCCTTGACCTTCTCCCGGGCCTCCGCGTGGTGTCGGTAGAACCCGTGGACCCGCTCGAGCAGTTGGGACTTGCACTCCCCGCAGAGGAGGGCGCCCGACCGGCAGCCGGCCGTCACCTCGCGGAACTTCTCGTCCGACTCGGCGAACCGGGTGCGCCAGAGCGCCCAGACCGAGCACACCTCGGGCGTGGCGCCTAGGCGCCGCTGCTCCTCCACCGTCGCCCGCCCGCCGGTGAAGGCGTTGCGGACCTTCCGGTCGACCGCCTCCGGCGGGTCGTTCAGGAAGAGGGCGTTGTCGGGCCGATCTCCCGAGGTCGACATCGCGGCCTCCCCCAAGAGGCCGGGGATCATCTGGCTGTGGAGGAGCGCGGGCTTCGGATAGCCGAGCCCCTCCGCGACGTCCCGGGTGACCCGAAAGTGTGGGTCCTGGTCGATCCCGCAGGGGATGAGGCAAGGGACCGAGCGGCCCTCCGCCCACGACGGCCAGAAGCACGGGACGCTCTGAAGCGCCGTATAGAAGACGAGCCCGATGTTGGTGCTCGGTTCGAACCCGAAGACGGCCTTGACCGTGGAGTAGGGGACCTTCCGGGCGACGCGGATCGCGAGCGGGTACAGCGCCGCGATCGAGCGGGAGTCGAAGAAGACGTGGGTGCGCTTCGGGTCGAAGCCGAGCGCGAGGATGTCGTAGAGGTTCTCGAGCCCCCAGTAGGCGGTCTCCTCGCGGGTGAGCCCCGAGCGGGCCCAGAACTTCTCGTCGTCCGTGATCTGGATGTACATCGGGACTCCGAGCCGGCGCTGGAGCCACTGGCAGAGGTCGAACGGGACGAGGTGGGACGTGTGGAGGGGCCCCGAAGGCCCCCGCCCGGAGTAGAGAAAGAACGGCTTCCCGTTCGCGAACCCGTCCAGGAGCGGTGCGAGGTCACGGTGCGAGTAGTAGATGCCCCGGGTCAGCAGCGGGTGGAGGTCGCCGCCCGTGAGATGGTGGAACTTCGCGAGGAGCTCGGGCGTGAGCTCCTGCGTCCCGAACAGCTCCCGTAGCCGCGCGTAGTCGATGCGGCCCCGAACCTCGTACGGGGTAACGACGAACTCTTCGGGCTCGGGCATGCGCTTTCCCGTCAGCCCTCGGGGAACGTGATCTTGGAGAGGATCGCCTCGCGCTCGGCCAACGGTACCCCCGCCGTGCTCAACGCGTTGCCGAAGCACTGACGGGAGTGCTCGAAGGTGATCGTGTGCCCGCACGACGGGCAGCTCGCCCAGCCCTGGATCAAGCTGCGGAGCCCCTCCCGCGATGAGGAGGTGTCCCGGCGCGCGAACTTCTCCACCAGGATCGCGGCTCCCGCGGCGCTCTCGAGGTTCGTGAGCGGCACGCGGACGGGCGTGTTGCAGATCGGGCAGCGGGCCGGGTTGCGGCAGGTGCATCCCATGAGCGCAGGGGTACCTGCCGAGCTCACCTAAAAGCCCGCCGGCCCGCTCGAAGGATACGTTCAAATGCCTGTCGCAGGAATCTGCGCGCCGATGGCCCTCTCTCCGCTCGAGGCGGCGCTCGACCTCCAGGACGAGCTCGTCGAGGTCCTGAAGCAGCTCAACCGTTCCGAGATGGAGATCGGGGCTGACACGGGCCTCGAGGTCGACGAGCTCCACCGCCTGCTCGGCCGGGGACCGCTCCCCCGGGTCACCGGCCCCGACGTCGCGCGGGCCGTCACCGTCCTCGTCGGGAACGGCTACGCCCGATGCCTCGACACCCCCGAGTACTCCTGGGAGCGAGGTCGGGTCGTGTTGACCCGGTACGCGATCACCTCCCAAGGGAAGGCCTACCTCGTTTCCCGCCTCCGCAGGACCGGCCGCATCGACTAGTCCTCGTCCGGACGGACCGACTCAGTTTAAGTAGGGGTGGCCCGCGTAATCTTCCACAGGATGCCTTCCGACGACGACGTCCGCGACCCCGTCCACGCGACGCTGCTCGCGATCCTCCAGCAGCTCAATCGCACCGAGTCGATCCACGAGGGCCAGGAGCGCCGACAGACCCTAGAGCTTCGAGAGATCGAGCGGCTCCTCTCCGACTTCTGGGCGATCAAGCATGACCACGTCAAGATCCCGCTCGCGCTCGGCCTCCTCGTCCGCAACGGAATGGTCGAGGCCCAGGCCGGCTCCCCGGCCTCCGCCGCCTCTCGCAACCCTACTCCCGCGTCGTACCGGATCACGGCCGAAGGCAAGCGGTTCCTCGTCGATACGTCCCACCAAACGGACCGCATCCGCTGACGGGGGGACGACCGTTTCCCCTCGGGGGAACCGTCGAGCGCGCCAGCCGTTAAATAGCGGACGCGTGTGAGCGCGAATCCATGTCGCGGATCCACTCCGGGCACAAGGGACGCGCCGGCTCGCACCGGCCCTATCCCCTCACGAAACCCGAGTGGGTCACCGTGACGCAGGAGGAGCTGGTCGCGCAGGCCGTCCAGCTTTCGAAGACGGGGCTCTCCTCCGCCCAGGTGGGGCTGCACCTTCGGGACACGGAGGGGATACCGTCCGCGCGGGCCGTGACGGGAAAGCGGCTCGGTGTCCTGCTCCGCGAGAAGGGCATCTCGCCCGAGGTCCCGGACGACCTCCAGGCGCTGCTCAAGCGGGTCGTCCATCTGCAGCGACACCTGGAGACGCACCCGAAGGACCTCTCGAACCGTCGCAGCCTCACGTTGATGGAGTCCCGGATCCGCCGCCTCGCCCGGTACTACCGGCAACGGAAGCGGATTCCCGAAACGTGGCGGTACACGGCCACCACGGCGGCGCTCCAGGTGGAGTGATGCCCTCGGGCCCGGACGGATTCGTTTCCGACCCCCACTATACTCAAGAGTTCGAACGCGCCCGCGCCCTGCTCCTCGCTCACCCCCGGCGCTGGCGCATCATCTATCACTACGACGGGGACGGGATCGCGGCCGCGTCGAGCGCCCTCAAGGCGTTCCAACGCCTCGGCTACCCGGCCCAGGCCACACCCCTCGCCGGGGTCGAGCGGGAGCTCGTCGTCACCCTCTTGAACGCGACGGCGGGGCCGGTCCTGGTGGTCGATCTCGGGGCGACCTGGCTCGACCTCTTCTCCGGGCACCGCGCTCCCGTCGTGGTGCTCGACCACCACAAGTATCCGGGCGTTCCCAACCCGCCCGCGCTCCCCGCCCACGTCGCGTTCGTCAACCCCCTCGACTGGGGGGTGGACGGGATGAGCGAGCTCTGCGCCGCCACCCTCACCTGGCTCTTCACCGTCTTCCTGGACCCCGTCAACTGGGACAACGCCCCCTGGGGCCTCTCGGGCGGGATCGCCGACCGCCAGCACGTCGGCGGCTTCCGGGGCCTCAACGCCCTTCTCGTCGAGGAGGCGGTCCGCCGCTCGCTCGTCGTTCGGCGGCCCGGGGTCGCCCTCTTCGGCCCGACTGTCGGCGAGGCGCTCGCGGGCAGCATCGACCCGTTCGTACGGGGCCTCTCGGGCCGTCCCGAAGCGGTCGGACCGTTCCTCCACAGCCTCGGCATCGACCCCGGTCGACGCCCCGCGAAGCTGAACGAGGAGGAGAACCGGCGGCTGGTCGCGGCCCTGAAGGAGCGGCTCGCCGCCAGCGGTGTGGCCCGGGAGTCCGCCGACGTCCTCGACCAGGAACGATGGTTCCTGCCGTCCCTTGGCCTCGACGCCGAGGAGCTCTCGAACCTCCAGAACGCCGCGGGACGCGCGGGCGTGCCCGGGGTCGGGGTTGCCTACGCTCTAGGGGACCCACGGTCCGCCGAGCGCGTCCGGGCGGCGGAGAGCGAATGGCGCACGGGGATCCTCCGGGGGCTCCTGCGGGTCGAGAACGACGGCGTTAACTCGATGCGGTTCCTCCGGTGGTTCGAGAGCCCCGAGACCACCCTCGCGGGCACCCAGGCCGGCCTCGCGATGAACTATCTGCTCCCGCCCGACCACCCCGTCTTCGTCTTCTCGGACGTCGGGGCGGGCCCGATCAACCTCAGCGCGCGTGGGACTCTTCGCCTGGTCGACCGGGGGCTCGACCTCTCCGCCGTCTGCCGCATCGCGGCCGCCGCGGTGGGAGGCGAGGGGGGCGGCCATCGCGTCGCGAGCGGCGCGACGATCCCCCCCGGTACGCGTCCTAAGTTCCTCGAAGTAGCGGACCAGGTCCTGGCCGAGCAGCTCGGCCCCGCCGCAGGGACCGTTCCATGAGCACTCCTCCGGCTGCGGCCCCCGAACCTCCGGTCGACCGGGTCCACGACCGGGTGCTGGAGCAGGAGATGCACCACTCCTACATCGACTACGCGATGAGCGTCATCGTCGGCCGGGCGCTCCCGCTGGCTGGGGACGGCCTCAAACCGGTCCACCGGCGGATCCTCTGGTCGATGTGGGAGTCGGGGGCGACCCACGACCGCGCGTTCCGGAAGTCCGCGCGCACCGTCGGGGACGTGCTCGGCAAGTACCACCCGCATGGGGACATGGCGGTCTACGACGCGCTCGTCCGAATGGCGCAGTCGTTCAGTCTGCGCTATCCGCTCATCGACGGGCAGGGAAACTTCGGCTCGATCGACGGCGACTCCCCGGCCGCGATGCGCTACACCGAGGCCCGGCTCTCCGCGATCGCGGAGGAGCTCCTCCTCGACATCGAGAAGGAGACGGTCGAATGGATCGACAACTTCGACGGGACGCTCAAGGAGCCGCTCCTCCTACCGTCGAAGGTCCCGAACCTGCTCGTCAACGGCTCTGCCGGGATCGCGGTCGGCATGGCGACCAACATGCCCCCGCACAACCTGGGCGAGGTCGCGGACGCGCTCCTCCTCCTGCTCGCCCATCCCGACGCGTCGCTGGACGACGTGATGAAGGTGCTTCCCGGGCCGGATTTCCCGACCGGCGGCTACGTCTCGACCGAGGGGATCCGGGAGGCGTACGACACGGGGCGCGGCATGATCCACCTTCGCGGCTCGGCGGAGATCCGGGAGCGCGGCGGGAAGGACGAGATCGTCATCACCGAGACTCCGTACGAGGTGAACAAGGCCGCTCTCCTCGAGCTGATCGCGGACCTCGTGAAGGGAAAGCGGATCGACGGGATCACCGACCTGAGGGACGAGTCCGACCGCCACGGGACGAGCGTCGTCCTCGAGCTCCGCCGGGACGCTCCGGCCGAGATCGTCCTCAACCGGCTCTACGAGCACACCCCGCTCGAGACGAGCTTCGGCGTCATCAACCTCTGCCTCGTCGAGGGACACCCCAAGGTCCTCCCCCTCCTCGAGTTGCTCGCGCTGCACCTGGACCACCGTCGGACGATCCTCACCCGGCGCACGAAGTTCGACCTTCGGAAGACCGAGGAGCGCCTGCACCTCCTCGAGGGGTTCCTCACCGCGATCGACCACATCGACGAGGTGATCCGGATCATCCGTCGCTCGAAGGACGTCCAGGTCGCCGAGACGAACCTGATGGGGAAGTTCCTGCTCTCGAGCGAGCAGGCGAAGGCGATCCTCGACATGCGCCTCGCCCGCCTCACCGCGCTCGAGCGCGAGGCCGTCGAGAAGGAGAAGGCCGAGAAGGAGGCGCTGGCGAAGCACCTCAAGGCGATCCTCGCCTCGCCGAAGCTCCTCGACCAGCTGGTCGCCGACGAGCTCGCCGACCTGAAGAAGCGGTTCGGCGACCCCCGCCGCACACGGATCGTGCCGGCCTTCACGGAACGCACGCTCGAGGACCTGATCCCCGACACGGACGTGGTCGTGCTCGTCACCCGGGACGGCTACGTGAAGCGCCTGCCGCTCGACCAGTACCGGCGCCAGCGGCGGGGCGGCCGGGGGCTGATCCAGATGGAGACCAAGGAGGAGGACTTCGTCATCCGCACGTTCGTCACCCGGACGCACGACGACGTCCTGTTCCTGACGAACCTAGGCCGTGTCTACCGCCTGAAGGCGTACGAGCTCCCCGAGGGGAGCCGCCACTCGAAGGGGAAGGCGGTCATCAACCTCCTCCCGAAGCTCAAGGACGGCGAACGCGTCCAGACCCTGCTGCCGCTCCGCGACCTCGCGAGCGAGGGCTCCCTCGTCTTTGCGAGCCGCAAGGGCCTCGTGAAGCGGACGACCCTCGACCAGTACCAGAACATCCGCACGAACGGGATCCAAGCGGTCCTGCTCGAGGACGGGGACGAGCTCGTCGACGTCTCCCTCGTGACCGGCGAGACGACCGAGCTCGTGCTCGCGACCCAGGCCGGCCAGCTCGTCCGCTTCCTGCTCTCCGAGCTGCGTCCCATGGGCCGGGCGACGTACGGGGTCATCGGGGTCCGTCTCTCCGAAGGGAAGGACGACCGAGTGGTCGCGATGGCACCCGTGAGCGAGCGGTTCCCGATGCTCCTCTCGCTCACCACCACCGGTTACGGCAAGCGGAGCCCGACCGCGGACTACCGGCGGACCCGGCGGGGCGCGAAGGGGGTGCGGACGATCAAGACCGGCGGTCGGAACGGCACGGTCGTCGCCGTCCTTCCGACGACCGACGCGAGCGAGGTGCTCGTCACCACCCAGCACGGCATCACGATCCGGATGGCGGTGAAGGGGATCCGCTCCCAGGCCCGCAACACCCTCGGCGTCCGCGTCATCCGGCTCGACGAGGGCGACACGGTGCGGGACGCGGTGATCCTCGAGCCGCCGATCGAAGGGCTCGCGGGCGAAGGTTCCGACGAGAAGCCCGCCCGGACGAAGGCGGCCCCCGAAGCTCCCGAGCCCACGCCCGACGAGGACGAGGCCGCGGACGACGAGAGCGAGGAGTCCGACCCGAAGCCGGGAAAGGACGACGACACGGAGGACGACGATGCGTCGCCGCCCCAAGCGCGGTAAGACCGTCCTTCTCTGCCCGCAGTGCGGCTCGATGCGGGTCACCCTCATCGCGGGTTCGATCCTCGGCCAGGTCTACCGCTGTCAGAAGTGCGACTACCAGGGGTCGCTCGTGTTCGAGACCGAGGTCGCGGACGACGGGACGCCGATCTCTCACGGTTAGGCAGGGTCGAGGCGGGTCGCCTCCCGCCGTGTCGGGCTGGGTTGGAGCGGGTGAGATGGCGGGGGTCAGCCCAGGTCCGGTTCGGACGCGATGGGCTCGGCCGGCTCCGTCACGGAGGCGCCCGCGAGCCCCTGGGCGGCACGGACGAGCGCGAGGGCGCGCACCGTCGGCCCCACGTCGTGCGTCCGAACGAGCGCGACCCCCCGCTCGGCCGCGACGACCGCCGCGGCGATCCCCGCCTCGAGCCGACGGGCGGGTTCGTGGTTCCCGAGCACCCAGCCGAGGAACGACTTTCGCGACGCACCGAGGACGACGGGGTAGCCGAGGCTCTTGAGCTCGCCCACGTGGAACAAGAGCTCGAGCGACTGCTCGGCCGACTTGCCGAAGCCGAGCCCCGGGTCGACCAGGATCTTCTCGGCCGGGACCCCTTCCTCGACCGCGCGGTCGGTGGCCGCGGCGAGCTGGGCGAAGACCTCCCCGCGCAGGTCGGCGTAGGCGAGGTCCGCCTGCATGGTCGTCGGGTTCCCGCGCATGTGCATCACGATGGCGGCGGCTCCGCTCTTCGCGACCGCGCGACGCATCGCCTCCGAGCGAAGCCCCTCGACGTCGTTGACGACGTCCGCGCCCGCGTCGACCGCCCGCTCCGCAACCTCGGCATGGCGCGTGTCGACCGAGATCGGGACCGAGAGTCGGCCCGAGAGCCCCGCCAGGACGGGCGCGACCCGGGCCCACTCGGCCTCGGGAGAGACCGGCGTGGCCCCCGGACGGGTCGACTCGCCGCCGATATCGATCATCTCCGCGCCTTCGTCGACCAGACGCTCCGCATGCGCGACCGCCGCCTTCGCGTCGAGGTGGAGCCCGCCGTCCGAGAACGAATCCGGGGTCACGTTCACCACGCCCAGGACACGCGGGCGGTCCCCGACCACGAACGAACGGTGGGGGCCGCGAATCGTGCGGGGCGAGCGGGCGACGTACGCCCGGAGCGCGCGGTCGATCTCCTCGGCCGCCTCCGCAAGGCGGAACGGCTGGCGCTTGAGCTTCGGGAGGAGCCGCTGGTACTGCCCCCACGTCGCGAGGATGACGACCGAGGTCGTCGCGACGGAGTGGTCGGCGACCCCGCGCGCGTGGGCCGAGTCCGCGCCGACCGACAGCGTCTCCTGCTTCAGGAGCGGGGCCGCCTTGAGCGATACGCCCTCGAGGCGGACCGGGTAGACCCGACCCTTCCGCGTCATGATCGCGACCCCCTCGGGGTCGCTCTCCGTCCGCTCCAGTTCGCGGGCGATGTCGGAGAGGGTCTCCGCCTCCAGGACCCGGGCCGGGTGACGGGACCGTGCGGGGGAGGGGGGGGAGCCTACGGACACCTCTATCGGGATGGGCGGAGGCGAGAAAAAGGCGCGCTGAAGCCGACGGCACGGTTTTCCGTGAGCGAGGGAATGGCGCAAGGGGTGACCATGACGCGCCGGGGCCGGTTGATCGCGATCGAAGGCCGCTCGGCGGCCGGGAAGACCACCCTCGTTCGGGCCGCGGCGGTGAAGCTGGGCTGGCAGCCGCTCGCGGAGGCGTTCGACCGCGCCGACCCGGCGCCGTCGCTCGAGTACGGTTCCCCGCGCGAGCTCCTGCGCCTCGAAGGGGCCCTCCTCTCCGAGGAGGTGCGCCGCTATCGGGAGGCGCGCGGCCTCTGCGCCCAGGGGCACACCGTGTTCGCCGACACCGGCTTCCTGGGGCCCCTGATGTACACCTACGGGCTGGTCGCCCTCGGACGGGCGCCCGCGTCGGTGGGGCGTGCGGTCGAGCGGAGCACGCGGTCGCTCGTTCGGCGAGGGGCCCTCGGGCTTCCGGACCTCACCGTCTACCTGGAGACGACGGCGCGGGAACGCGCCCGACACGCCCGGGCCGACACGAGCCGACACCCGGCGGCCCTCGCCGGTCGGCACGAAGCCGTCGGGGCGGTCGAGCAGCGGTTCTTCGAAGAGCTGTTCCCGATGGCCCTGCCCGACCGGTTCCGAAGCCTCCGCGCTCGTTCGGGGCCGCCAGGTCCCGTGCCCACCCTTCGGGCGCTCGTCGCGGAAGCGGACCCCGTTCCCGCGTCCAAGACCGAGGCGCTCGCGCTCGTCTCCCTCCTCGGCCTGCCGGCGCGGGGCGGGCGCCGCCCGAACGTCGGCCCCAACCGTTAAGAAGCCCACCCGGCCTGCTCCGCTCCCTCGCCATGAAGCCGCTCGATGCCCTGCAGCAAAGCCTGCACAAGCGGGTGCTTGTGGAGC
>Ga0326728_10025866_pt1 | contig 10457 bp, 7 predicted proteins | sample MB3enrmetagenome_FD_207602 | JGI IMG/M metagenome (GOLD analysis project Ga0326728, IMG submission 207602) | Lab enriched peat soil microbial communities from McLean, Ithaca, NY, United States - MB31MN | ecosystem: Environmental > Terrestrial > Soil > Wetlands > Peat | place: USA: New York... | reverse complement strand
AATGGTTCAATACCAGCGCCTTCACGGCCCCAACCAATTACACCTATGGCAATGAAAAGCCGAACGCCTACGTCTCACAACATTTCAATGATGTGGACATGTCGCTATTCCGAGATATCCACGTAGGGCTCGGAGAGGAGCGATACTTTGAGTTCCGAGCCGAAACGTTCAACACCTTCAATAACGTTGTCTGGGGCACCCCGGACTCGGGCAACACCGACCCGAATTATGGCCAAATCACAGGCCAACGAAATAGCCCGCGACAATTGCAGATGAGTCTGAAGTTCTACTACTAGTACCGCGACTTCGCGGTTTCGCAATCCGATCCACGGATTTCGGGTGTGGATGTCCCAGGGTCTCGTCCGCTACGGCGGACGAGACCTTTAAAATCGCAAATCCACGCGGTCGCGGTGGTAGCCCGCTTCAAATGATTGAAACTCCATAGTGTCATCGCCACACGCAGTATCGCGGCGGTGGCACTATTCTTTTCAAAGCCTCGATCTATGCTAGAAGTGAAGGTGAAGGGGAATGCCTTTGGCAGTGTTGATTCTATTGCTTTGTGCGATCGTGCTCGGCGGAATCGTATTTGCCCAGGGCGTGGTTTTGTTCCCGACCGTTGATCCGGCTGCGATTGTCGACAGTTCCCGGCGAACCTTTCTGCGCGCAGCCGGTTTGCTCATCCCCGCAAAGCTGTTTCCCTGGTTGCGGCCGCGCGGGAGTGAGTCGCTCCAGGATTTCCTCCTGGGTGCGGCACTTCCATCGGCGATCCGGTTCGAGGACATCGCTCAAAAAGCCGGCGTTAACTTTGTGATCGAGAACAGCCCTACACCGGAGAAACACCAGCCGGAGACGATGCCCGCCGGCATCGCGTTGTTCGACTACGACGGGGACGGTCTGCTCGACATTTACCTGGTCAACGGCGCCGAGATGCCATCCCTGGTGAAGACCGGCCCTAAGTATTGGAACCGCCTATACCACAACAAGGGTGATGGAACGTTCACCGATGTTACGGAGCGCGCAGGAGTCGCCGGAGCCGGCTACGGGATGGGCGTTGCAGTGGGCGATTACAACAACGACGGCTGGCCCGACCTGTTTCTGGCCAACGTCAATGGGAACCAACTGTTTCACAATAATGGCGACGGTACGTTTACCGACGTCACCGCGATAGCGGGTTTAAGCGGCCCCGTGTACAACGCCCGCAAGATGTGGTCCATCGCGGCCGGCTGGTTCGACTACAACAACGACGGATTGCTGGATCTGTTTGTGTCCAATTACTGCCAGTGGGATCCGCACTACGAACCCGTTTGTACAGGGCTGAACGGCCGCGGATACTGCCACCCCAATAGCTTCGCTCCACTTCCCAACACGTTGTACCGTAACAACGGCGATGGCACGTTCAGCGACGTTTCCGAGGAAACGGGAATTTCAACCGTGGTAGGCAAGGGAATGGGAGTCGTATTTGCCGACTACGACGGCGACGGTTTCACCGATGTATTTGTGGCCAACGACAACAGCCCGAACCTGCTGTTCCACAATCTGGGTGGAAAGCGATTTGAAGAAGTGGGTCTTCAGGCAGGCGTAGCTTGTAATCAGGAGGGGACCTTCCTGGCGGGCATGGGCGCAGACTTCCGCGACGTGAACAACGATGGACTGCCGGATCTATGGCACACCGCCATCGAAAACGAAACTTTCCCATTGTTCATCAACCAGGGCAACGGAAACTTTCTCAACGCCAGCGAGCCAAGCCGGCTTGCAAGTCTCACCAGGCCCATGTCCGGCTGGTCCAACGGAGTTGTCGATCTCGATAACGACGGATGGAAAGACCTGGTTGTTACCCGCAGTAATGTGCTGGACAATATCGAGGAAATCTCGCGGCATTTCCACTATGCCGAACCGAATTCCGTCTTTCGCAATCTCGGCAACGGGCAATTTGACGATGTGAGCGCGACCGCGGGAGCGGACTTTACGCGGCCGGCACCGCACCGCGGGCTGGCTTATGGAGACCTTTTCAACGACGGAAGAATGGATCTCGTGGTGACGGCTCTGGGCAGCCCGGTCCGCATATTCCGTAACCTTACCCAAACGGAGAATCACTGGATTTTGCTGAAGCTTGTCGGAACCAAAAGCAACCGCATGGGCCTTGGCGCTCGCATTCGCGTGACCACGGACGATGGCAGAAAGCTCTATAACGAGGCGACAACCAGCACTGGCTATGCCGCGTCAAGCGATCCGCGTGTTCATTTCGGTCTGGGCAGATCGCGAGTGATGAGGGAAATCGAGATTCGCTGGCCATCGGGTACGCGCCAGTTGTTGCACGATGTGACTGCGGATCGCGTGCTCGAAGTGACCGAGCCGCGCAATGGCAGCCAGCAAGAAATGCAGCAGAGGTAAAGATCATGCTCAGAGCGGATCCATCATGAACCGAGCGCTCATTTACGGTGGCGCGCTGCTACTGTTTTCCGGCTCGTGGTCCGCGGCGCAGATGCCGGACACCTGCAAACCGCCGGCAGAGGCTGCACACCCGCCGGCTGGCACCAAGCCGGCAAGAGTTTATGACGCCGAGGGTGTCTGGTTTGCCGAAAAAGGCAATCTGAATTGTGCGGCCGCGGCCTTCCAACAGGCCCTGCGGCTGGAACCGCGGTCGGCGGAGGCGCATTTCGACCTTGGGATTGTCCGGCAACGCGAGAATCAGACCGCGGCCGCAGTGAGCGAATTCCGCCTGGCCCTCGAGTACGATCCCGCATTGCTGCAGGCGCGTTGTGCGCTGGGTTCGGTGCTGTCGAACCCGTCCGATGCGGAATCCGAATTCCGCAAGGCGCTGGAGAGCGATCCGAATCTTGTCTGTGCATTGGATGGCCTGGCCCAGGTCCTGCTGAACGGGGGTCGATACGAGGCCGCCGTAGAGTACTGGCGGCAGGCTCTCCAGATTCAGCCCAACGCGCCAGACTTGCAACTCTCTTTAGCGACGGCAGTGTATAAGGCTGCCAAAGCCAGGCAGGCCGATGGGCAGCCGCCAGTTGATGGCGCCACAGCGGCGGACGCGATTCACCTTCTCGCCGAATTACTGGGCAAGTACCCCGGCATGACGTCCGCACACTTTACCCTCGGCAGCATCTATGCCAACGAAAAGCGCTTTCGAGAGGCTGCGGATGAATACCGGGAAGTGACCCGCCAGGATCCGGCCAATGCGGTTGCGTTAAGGGCGGAGGTGGAAGCCCTTGTGAACGTAGACGCATACGCGGACGCGCTGGCGCCGGCCAAGGATTACGTGTCGCGGAAACCAAGCGATGCCTCGGCGCACATCCTGCTTGGTATCGTGTACCGGGGTTTGAGCAATTACGCAAAGGCAGAACCGGAGCTTGAACTTGGAGCGGCCAGGAAGCCGGACGATTTCCAGGCGCAATATCAACTCGGGTGCGTATTGGCGCAGTTAGGAAAGCCGCAAGAGGCGCTGCCCAGATTGAGGAAAGCCGTTGCACTGAACCCGGGAGAGAAATCGGCGCAGTACCAACTGGCGGCTGTACTGCGCAAGCTTGGCGAAAAGCAGGAGTCGGACCAGGTCTTCGCGCAGGTCCGGAAAGCAACAGTGAGTGAGTTCCGGCATAGCCAGGTGACATCCGAGGGCACCAAGGCGAATGACCTGCTGCAATCCGGGAAGCCGGCAGAAGCGGCGCAGATCTATCAACACATGCTCGAAGAGAACCCCGACAGCGCCTGGACGGCCTACAACCTGGCGCTGGCTCTGGAAGCCATGAACGATACAAAGGGCGCCGAGGACGCTCTTCGCAAGGGGATCGACATCGACCCTAAGCTGGCCGAAATCCGCGCCGAATTGGGCCAACTGGAACTAGCGGATGGCGACTTCGAATCCGCGCGGAAGTGGCTGCAATCCGCAATCGACCTGGAACCTGAACTCGTGGAAGCGCGCGGAAATCTGGCGATGGTTTACGCCAGGAACGGCGATTTGGTATCGGCCGAAAAGCTTCTGCGTCAGGCTATAGAAGACGATCCGAAATATAAGGATGGCCATTTGCGCCTGGGGCTGATTCTTGCGCAGCAGAACAGAAAACCCGACGCCGAAAAGGAACTGGACAAAGCCGTCGCACTGGCGCCACAGGATCCCGTTACATTGTCGACGGCCGGAAAAGCGAAAGTACAAATGGGTATGTGGAGCGAAGGGATCCCGCTCCTTCGGAAGGTGGTTGATTTGGCGCCCGATCTGGCCGCGGCCCATCTTGACCTCGCGCTTGCGCTCGCCGACGGTTACAACCTGTCCGCGGCTCTGGAGCAAACCGGCGAGGCGGTCCGTCTTGCTCCGCAGTCCGCTGTCGCCCATTTTTATCGCGGACGAATTCTATTCGATCTTGGCCGTACCGCCGATGCACAGTCTGAGTTCGAAACCTCCTGCGGCTTGGGTCCACAGATGTCCGAGCCACGATATTTTCTCGCCCTCATCGATAAACACGAGGGCAAGTACGCGCTTGCAGCTAGTCTTTTCGAGGAGGCCGTCAAGCTGCAACCGCAAAACGTAATGGCCTGGTACATGCTTGGCCAATCCTTTGAGCAGGGTTCCGAGACCGCAAAAGCCATAGCCGCCTGGAGGCAGGCAATCACGATTGATCCGGACTTTGGCCAGGCGCTGTTCAGCCTGGCGCGCGCGTTGCAATCTACCGATCGAGCTGAGTCGGAGCAGCTGATGGCGCGCTACATCGCTGTCGAGAAAAAGCAGAGCATCATGGACCGCGCGGACACGCTGGCAAACAACGGTGTTGAAGCGGCATCCGCTCACGACTGGCCCGAAGCGATCCGGCAGTTGCAGGAAGCAATCGCGGAGTGCGGTGACTGTGCGGCGAAAGCCGACCTTCACAGGAAACTGGGCATCATCGACTGCCAGGCTGGCGATCTTGGCAACGGCGAAAAGGAACTTCTGGCCGCGAAGGCGCTCAAGCCGGATGATCCCGTGACCCAGGCTGCCCTTGAGTTGATCGCCCGGGCTCGGAGCCAGGACTCCGAATCCGCCACCGGGAAGGCGCGATAGGCCTGGAGACTGGTTCCGATTGTCGCAGCGCTCGGAGTGGGAAGTGGGCAGCGGGCGATTGGACAGTAGTTGCTTTTCCAGATGGTTTGGGCGCAAACGCGGAGGCGAAGTCGATGCTTCTGCTGGTGCGAGATGGATGCGAAGGCAAAGCGGGCGTTGCGTGGTCGTTGTGGTAAATAGGGAGAACCGAACGAAAGCCATGATCGAACTCGGATTCAACCTGCAGAGCGGAGTGCCATCCGCGTTGGGCGGCCCCTGTTCCGGGCAGCTAGTCAGCGAGGTTGCGAATGAATACAAAGCGGGAACGCGAATCCGTCACTTTCGCATTCTGGTTCTCAAGTCGACACTTGTGAGCCCGAACACCTCACCCTTCTTGGAACTGGATTGCGGATGTTGAAGCGAGGAAGCTGAGAAGCGCCTGAGAAGTGTTCAGGCAAAACAATGAACCGGGGTGGTGCAAACCCGATAGAAACGCCGCGGCCATGCCGCCGGATACTACGAAGCAAAAAGGATGAACCGATGATGCGAAGAAGAGAGTTTTGCAAGCTAATCGCGGCTGCCGCAGCAGCCGGGGCCATTCCTGCCAAAGGGCAATCAGCTGCGGGCATGCCTTCAGGTTTCAACCAGCTCCATCAAACGTACGGGGAGTTCTGCGCCACACCGGAGAGCCAGCGCGTCTTCTATTCGCTGGTCGATGGCAAGATCGTGGAGAAGAGGCTGAACAACGCTGACTGGTCGCCAACCGCTTGGGGCGAGGCGCCTGAGTTGCCCGGCGGTTCGTGGGACGGCGTTCCGATGCAGGCGCCGGTGGAGGGTCTTAACGGCGATGGACCCTTCCATGCGAATTGGGATTCGCTGCTCGAATACGACGCCCCCGAATGGTATCGCGACGCCAAGTTCGGCATTTGGGCGCACTGGAGCCCGCAGTGTGTGCCCGAATACGGCGACTGGTACGCGCGTGGCATGTACGAGGAGGGTTCTCCCGATTACCTTTTCCAGAACGCGCACTACGGCCATCCCTCCGAGTTCGGCTACAAGGATCTGTGCGCGCAGTGGACGCTCCTCAACTGGGAGCCCGAAGCGCTGATTGAACTTTACAAGAATGCGGGCGCGCGCCTGTTTATCGCGCTGGCCAATCACCACGACGGATTTGACACCTGGGGATCAAAGCATCAGCCCTGGAACGCCGTGAACCATGGGCCGCATCGTGACGTGGTGGGCGAGTGGGCGGCGGCAGCCAGGCGCCAGGGACTGCGATTCGGGGTGACGGTCCACCAGGCGCGCAACTGGTGGTGGTTCCAGACTGCACATGGAGCCGACATGACCGGAGCGTATGCGGGCGTTTCGTATGACGGGCGGATGACCAAGGCCGAAGGCAAGGGGCAGTGGTGGGACGGGCTCGATCCACAGATGCTCTACGGCGCGAAGCATCCCAAGGACGCACTGCCGGATGCCTCGTATGTGAAGCATTTCTACGACCGCACTCGGGACTTGATCGATCAGCACGATCCCGACCTGCTTTACTTCGACAATGCGCTGCTCCCGCTCGGCTGGGGCGGCATGAACGTAGGCGCGTACTTCTATAACCACAACCTGAAGACGCGCGGCAAAATGGAAGCGGTGCTGAACATCAAGAACGTGCCCGACAAACTGGCCAAGGCGGTGGTGGCCGACTACGAGCGCGGTTTGACCAGCGGCATCATGCCCTACGCATGGCAGTCGGAAACATGCATCGGGGAGTGGCACTACCGGCGCAGTCTTTTTGAGGGCCCCGGAGCATTTGGAAGCTACCTGCCGCCGCGCGACGCGATTCATTGGCTCGTCGACACGGTAAGCAAGAACGGCACGTTTATACTGAATGTCCCGGGCAAACCGGACGGCACCATCGACAGCAAAGAGATGGCCGTCATCGATGAAATTGCAGCATGGCTGAAGGTGAACGGCGAAGCCATCTTCGAGACGCGGCCGTGGACAATCTATGGCGAAGGGCCGAATGCGGTCGCAAGCGGACCGTTCCAGGGTGCCAGCATCAGTGCGATGGGAAGCAAAGACATCCGCTTCACGCGCAACAAGGCAAACAACGTGATCTATGCAATCTTTCTGGGATGGCCGTTTGGTCCTGCGCAGATTGCCTCGCTGGGATTATCGAGCAAAACCAATCCGGGCAAGGTCCAGAATGTCACCGTGCTTGGCTCGGATGCGAAGGTCAAGTGGACGCAGGAGGCAGACGCGTTGCATTTGCAACTGCCTTATGGATTGCCGGTTGCGAATAGCTACGGGGCAGCGGTGAAAATCGCGCTGAGCTGAGACCGGCGGGCAAAGGTGAGTGGTCACCATTAGCGGAAAGTCGCAGCCTGGAAGCAACACGACTGCTGCATTTCTTGATGGCAGTGCGCGCTGTGGACAGGTCGGGGAGGATCCGGAGCAGCGTGAACGATAAAACCACGTCTCCCTTCCCCGTTTGCGCCCCTTGCCACCATCGTGATCCGCTCCCGCCCGTTCCCCACAAAGATCCTGTAACCAGCTTTTCTTCAGTGGGATGCGGGCAGTTTCAGCGGGCTTTTCCAGGGCTGGCGCCGGCACCCTCGCTGCGCAGATGGGAAAGTGCGCAACTGCGCAGTTTCGAGAGGAAAGTTGCGCACTTGCAGAGAGACCCGAGCAGATAGAAAGAGAGCCAAAATGAGCCAGAGAGAGTCTGCAAGGCCCAGGGGAGAGGACTAAGGAAAATATGCTGCACACGGAGACAACAACATCAATAGGTAGCGTCAGGAGGCGGCGTCAGGAACTGGCAGGAGAGACATATGATGAAAGAAAGAAGGAAGGGGTACTGGGGGGTGATGCGGGCTTCTCCAAGGTTGACTCTGCAAGATCCCTGACTTGCCTGGCCGGTGCCCCGCCCGGCGCATGCTCATACCTCAAGCAACAGGGCCAATCACCGCGCGCCGCGATGCGCGCGAGACGATCGCCATACGATAACGGTGGCTAGTGTCCCAGCAGATCATGATCTTCGAGCGGCCGGCAGGGGACACAACTTTTTCGACGCTCGCAAAGTAACTTTCCAACACCTCTTGCTCATGACGCAGAAAAGCTATGGCTCGTCCGGCACCGATGAAGGTGAGACGGATGTAAGAAAGTATTTTCACTAAGCGGTTAGAGGGGACGTCGTGCTCCATCAGAAGAAAGGCTCCCTCGGGCCTCAACACACAAAGGATCTCTTGCAAGGCCTGTTTCTGCGTTTCCCCTTTGAGTTCGTAAAAGGCATGTGAGCAGGTGACCGCGTCGAACGTTTCAGGGGCGAAAGGAGGGCTGCCTGCATCTGCTTGAACGAGACGGATGTTGGTTAGGCTCAAGGTCTTTCACTGAGCCATTTTCAACATACCGGGAGAGAAATCGACGCCAACGACTTGTCCACCATCGCCGACTTTCGCCTGCAAGTACGGCAGAAGCGTTCCCGTACCGGTGCAGAGATCGAGAACCGAGCGGTCTCGCTCTACTGGAACTTTCTCGACCAGGAACTTCCTTGCCAAACCCTGCTGGTCGCGACAATGCAGGGCAACAAAGCGATCGTAAAATCTCGAAACGAAATCGTAGTAGACCCGTCTTATACCTTTCATCAGTTTTCACTCGCCACAAAGCGTATATATTCCAAGTGATTGTTCACCGGAAAACCCGGACGCTCGGGCCGGCTCTGAGTGTCACCACGCGGCCCCCAACTTGCCTTGTAACAGGTTCGTGGCTCAAGAGCTAGAATCTTGAAGAGAACGACGAATTGTTCGTCGGGTGTTTCAGCTGTAGTCGGAAGCGCTAAGCCTCTAGCCAGCGCCTTGCATAGAAGTACTGCGCTTGCAGCCGTTCCATGGTGTGCATGCGCAACAATCACGAAATCATTCGCAGGCACAGCCGCTCAGTTCGGGCCGGCGAACTCGGTTTCGCCATGGAATTTCCCTCATCTCCACGCGCCCAGGATCTCCTCTCTTCCGCAACCATTGGCCTCGGCCTGCAATGTCGCGTGCTCGATCTCCCATTCCTCGTGCAAGTATCGCCGAAGACCGGCAGTAATACCCTCGAACTCAACAATACTATCAGCTCCAGTCTTCATGTGGGCCGTAAGGATACGCTGCCCTGGGCCCACTTCCCAGACATGAAAATGTGGTGCAAACGAACATCCGGGAAGCGCGCCGAGACCGCGTGCGCCAACTCCTCGACATTCAGATCTGCAGGCGTGCCCTCCAAGAGTGTATGAAGCGACTCCTGAACGATAGAAGCGGCACTTCGCAGGGCAACAAATCCAATTAAAATTGCAGCAACTGGATCGACATTCGGCCCGATCCGGGTTCGCGTCAAAAGAGCCGCGGCGACGACCGCACAAGAGGCGAGCGCATCTTGCAGCAGGTGCAAAAATGCGCCGCGCGTTGATGTCTTTGCGGCCGTGGCTCTTCAGAAGGAATACTGATGCCAGGTTGGCAGCCAACGCGATGAGCGCTACGACCAGCATGACAGACGCTCGAACAACCTCTGGGTGAAACAGCCGGCCCAAGGCCGCGCGTCCGATGAGCAATGAAATCGCGATCAAGACGGAAGCATTCAACAAAGCCGTAATGATCTCCGCCCTCTTGAAACCATAGGTGTGCCGCGGAGTTGGCGCTCGCCGGCCGACCTTGCGCGCAAAGATCGCGATGCCGAGCGCAGCTGCGTCGGCGAAGTTGTGCAGGGCATCCGCCAGGAGTGCCAAACTCCCCGCCAGAAGACCACAGGCCAATTCACCAAGCGTGATCGTGATGTTCAGTGCGGCACTGATCCATAGCCGCCGATCCAGATCGCTGCTTTCGTGTGCTCGGCCCAGATCCCATGCCAATGCTCCATCCAATGTCAACCGGGTACCTATCAGAGTCTGGCTGACCTGTCGGGGTTTTCTCGCTCAGTGATGATTAAGGATTCGCCCACGTGAGGGGCCATTCCAGTTAGATTCCACGGTTCTGAGTGTGCGATAAAGAGTCGCGCACTTGATTGTTGCGTCAGTGAGGGCATACTGCGCGAGGTACTCGGCAATCTCATAGCCATACGATCCCTTCCTTTCTCTGAGAATCCGCAGAACTACTGGATCGACGAAGCGGGAGACGTTTCCCACTACACAGGTGCAGAAGTGTCCCCGGCAGGTTGTTTGCAGCACTAGGATCCGCCTCTCTGCGACGAGTTCTGCTCGCGTGCCTTGGAGCTGAGACTTGCCGGTATAAGAGCCGTGCCCCGCTCTCCTCAATACGAGATTGGCTTCTTCGTTGAGATTCTCATCGCCTAGATGTATATTACATCTAGTCTTCCGACTGCAAAAGGGATCCCGCGGCGGACTCAACGGTCACTAAGGAAACGAGGAGCTTGATGAGCAAAATTGGAGTGATGACGTCAGCCGATCGCGCGGATG
>Ga0326728_10025865_pt1 | contig 10458 bp, 11 predicted proteins | sample MB3enrmetagenome_FD_207602 | JGI IMG/M metagenome (GOLD analysis project Ga0326728, IMG submission 207602) | Lab enriched peat soil microbial communities from McLean, Ithaca, NY, United States - MB31MN | ecosystem: Environmental > Terrestrial > Soil > Wetlands > Peat | place: USA: New York... | reverse complement strand
AGAATTCAGTTCGCACATGGGTACAGTGAAGTCAGTATAGCCCCTTATGAGCAGTTGCAGTACCGGGTAACTATCTTTAACCTCCAGAATCTCCGGCAAAACTGGGAATACCGGGTCTATGTCGAGGATGTCTCCTGATCCCACCTTTTTCTCCGTCACTCTCTGCGAACCGTCAATCGTGAAGAATACCCGTTGATCGGGTACCCTTCCTGCCGGAAAACCCCGGGGGCATGAACGGGGATACCCCGTTTTTTTCCGGGGAGGGGGAGCTACCCATGATTCGACTTGAAGAGCGACACAATTTTTCACTCCCTTGCCCGGAGGATGCATTATGCGAGACCGGCACAGATATCAGGGTACACATAAAAATCAGTGCAGGAACCTGTTATGACCGATACCGGACGTGAAGACCTCAGGAAAAAAGTGCTCAACGCAAACGACCTCGTCGCGTACCAGCCCGGCACTGTGGCAAGCCGGATGATCGTCTTTAAAAAAGCCGGCTCGATCACGATCTTCTCGTTCGATGCGGGAGAAGGGCTCTCGGAACACACCGCTCCCTACGATGCAGTGCTCATGGTGATCGACGGCAAAGCGGAGGTGCAGATCGCGGGAACGCCCTTTGTGGTCGGGGCCGGCGAAATGATCATCCTGCCGGCGAACAAGCCCCATGCGGTCTTTGCGCACGAGCGGTTCCGGATGATCCTTACCATGATCCGCGAGTGAGCCCTGCCGGCCTTTTCCGTCCGGGTGCCTGCCCGTCACTCCACAATGGTGATAATCGCCGACGGGCAGAGGTCGGCGGCATCGCGTGCGCAGTCGATGGTATCGGGAAGCATGATACTGGTTGCCAAATCCCCTTTCTCCTGGTATTCGGGAACTATCTGCGAAAATGAGTCTTTTTCATTCTGCACAAAGAGTGCCGGGCACGTATCCCAGCACGAGCCGCAGCTCACGCACTGCATCCTGTCGATAGTCACCTTCATGATATCTCCTGAAATCCGTACTCACTCCTGCATGTTGGTGTCCTCGGCAATAAATATTCCACCCGTACCCAATTGTCCACTTCATAACCGTTATAAGCACAAAAAGAGAGATGACGAAACAAAGAATCTCCTATTCTTTCTGGAGGCCTGACCAGTGCCGGAACCGGAGAAGAAAAAAGCAGAACTGAAAATAACCGGTATGCACTGCGCGACCTGTGCGGTCACCGTGGAAGAAGCACTTTCAAATGTCAGAAATGTCACCCGTGCGCAGGTGAATTTCGGGACCGATACCGCCCATGTGGAGTTCGATCCTTCGAAGGTTTCCCTTCCCGATCTCGAAAAAGCCGTGCGGGATGCCGGCTACGAAGTGACCAACCGGGAGGTGGTGATCAAAGTCGGCGGCATGATGTGCGCTACCTGCGTCCAGACCATCGAGGCGGCACTCCAGGCGCTGCCCGGGGTCGTCGCCGCGAACGTCAACCTCGCAAACGAGCAGGCATATGTCACCTACAACCCGTCTGTCTCGGCAGTTGCGGACATGAAGCAGGCGATCGAGGACGCGGGCTACCAGTATCTCGGGATCGCCGGGGAGGTAAGCGACGAGGCGGAAAAGGCTGCGCGGGACGCAGACCTCCATGACAAGCTGATGCGGTTTTCCATCGGTTTTGCGGTCAGCATCCCCCTGATGCTCCTCATGTGGGTGCCAACCGGGATCTCCATGCAGGTACTCGCGTACGGTATGCTCGTCGTCTCGACACCGGTTTTCTTCTATGTTGCATCCCCCATCTTCAAAGCCGCGTGGACGGCGCTCAGGAACAAGACGCTCTCCATGGATGTCATGTATGCCATGGGCACGGGTGTCGCGTATGCCGCAAGCGTGATGGGGACCTTTTCGATCGTCCTTACCCGCGAGTTCATGTTCTATGATACCGCGATCATGCTCGCCGCATTCCTGATGCTCGGGCGATATCTCGAAGCCCGGGCAAAAGGCCGGACATCGGATGCGATCAAAAAACTGGCCGGGCTCCAGGCAAAGATGGCAACGGTTATCCACGACGGGAAAGAAACCGAGATCGCCATCGAGGATCTCGTGGTCGGCGACATCGTGATCGTGAAACCCGGCAGCAGGATTCCGGTGGACGGCGAGGTCGTGGCTGGCGGGAGTTACGTGGACGAGTCGATGATTACCGGCGAACCGGTCCCGCCCCTGAAGGCGAAAGGGAGCCGGGTGGTCGGGGGCACGATCAGCACGAACGGCGTCCTCTCGGTCAGGGCCACAAAGATAGGAAAGGAGACCGTCCTTGCGCAGATTGTTAAACTTGTCGAGGATGCACAGGGGTCAAAGCCGCCGGTCCAGCGGATCGCAGATGTCGCGGTCGCGTACTTTATCCCGGTGGTCCTTATCATCGCCGCGTCTGCATTCATCGTGTGGTACTTCCTGCTCGGCGCGACGATGCTCTTTGCCCTCACCGCGCTCATCTCCGTGCTCGTGATCGCCTGCCCGTGTGCGCTCGGCCTTGCCACGCCGACAGCAGTTACCGTAGGGATCGGGCGGGGCGCGGAGCTGGGAATCCTCATCAAGGACGGCGAGGCGCTCGAGGTCGCCGAAAAGGTCACGACTGTCATCTTCGACAAGACCGGTACTCTCACCAAGGGAAAACCTGAGGTGACCGATATCGTGGCTGACGGTGTCACGGAAGAGACGCTCCTCTCCCTTGCCGCGACAGTCGAGAAAAATTCGGACCACCCGCTTGCCCGGGCGGTTGTCCGCGCCGCACAGGCAAAGGGTGTTACAATTGGCGACGCGGAAAAGTTCGATACCCTGGGCGGCAAAGGGGTTCGTGCGCTGGTGCTTGGCGAAGAGGTGCTGGCGGGCAACCGCACGCTCATGCAGGAGAATGGCATCGTGTTTCCGGAAGGGATCGATGCGAAGTGCAGTACCTTCGAAAATGATGGAAAGACGGTAATCCTGGTTGCAACCGGCCACGAGCCTGCAGGCATTCTCGCGATCGCAGACACGCTCAAAAGTACCAGTGCGGAAGCGGTCCGGCAGCTCAGGGCGCACGGGATCGCTGTCGTCATGGTTACCGGGGACAACAAACGCACGGCAGATGCAATAGGCCGCACGATCGGGATCGACCGGGTGGTCGCCGAAGTCCTCCCGGACCAGAAGGCGGCGGAAGTAAAAGCCCTGCAGGGAAAGGGAGAGGTCGTGGCCTTTGTCGGCGACGGCATCAACGACGCCCCGGCGCTTGCGCAGGCTGACGTGGGGATCGCGATCGGGAGCGGGACCGATATCGCTATCGAAAGCGGGGAGATCGTGCTCGTGCGGGACGATCTGCTCGATGCGGTGGCAGCGCTCGAACTCTCAAGGAAAGTGATGGGCAGGATCCGGGAGAATATATTCTGGGCCTTTGCCTACAACACGGCCCTGATCCCGGTGGGCGCCGGGATCCTCTACCCTTTCTTCGGGTTCGTATTCCGGCCCGAGCTTGCCGCCCTTGCGATGGCCGCGAGTTCGGTCACCGTCGTGACCCTCTCGCTTCTCCTCAAAGGGTATATACCGGAAGCAAGGAAGAAAGATCACAGGTGACGAAAAGATGGCAATCGACCCGATCTGCAAGATGACCGTTGATGAAAAGACAGCAAAGTTCACGAGCGAATACAAAGGAAAGAAATATTACTTCTGCGCCCCGGGCTGCAAGAAAAAATTTGATGCTGATCCTGCGAAGTACGCGTCATGACCGGAAAAGAAACCGGGCTCATGTATCCGCGCGATTTCCGGTATCTTCCCGATTTTCCCTTATTTTAGCTCGATTTTGAATAACCTTGATATACAAATGATGGCAACGCTCCTTACACGCCGGTATCTCCGGCATGGACACGGGACATTCGCGACCTGAGGCGCATATATGGCATTTTTTATTATCAGCCCGGAAATTTATGCCTGGGTCATCCTGCCGGGGCTGATCTTCCTTGCGCAGGTCGCTAACGTCTGCATGGAGACACTCCGGATCGTCTTTCTCTCCAAGGGGATCAAGTACCTCGCTCCCGTCATCGCGTTTTTCGAGATCATCATCTGGCTGCTCGCCATTGTGGGTGTGATGAGCAACCTGTCCAATGTCGCCAACTTCCTTGCCTATGCATTCGGGTTTGCGCTGGGAACCTACGTAGGTCTTGTTATCGAGGAGCGTCTCTCGATCGGTATGGTGATCATGCGCATCATCACCACCGATGAAACGAGCGAGGAGATCGCGGGGTTTTTACAGGCCGAACAGTACGGGACCACATGCCTCGATGCAAAAGGTGCGCGGGGAGGCGTCAGGATGATCATCTCCCTTGTAAACCGTGACGACGTCCCGCGGATCACCCGGCATATCGAGGAGACGAACCCGGATGCGTTTTTCTCCATCGAGGATGTGCGGTACGTCAACCAGGGAGTTTTCCGGCCCAGACAACAGAACCCGTTTACCGGGTTTTTACATGCACTCGCAAAGCCGCGAAAGAAAACCTAAAAAAGAAACAGCAGGATCCGGCTGCCTGCATGCAGTGCGCGGTACCGTACCCTAACTTTTTTCCCTGTCCAAGGTAAAGACTACCCATTGGAGGTGAGGTGCATGCCGGGTCGATGCCATTGCAAAATACGGTCGGGTGCGGGGCAATGAAGACCAATATGCCCCTGTCCAAACCGATCCGCAGGCTTGTTGCTGAGACTGAACAGATGCTGGACACCGAGATCACCCTGCTCCGTAAACCTGATGCGGCGCCGGGCGGGACGCTCGTCGATGTCTATTCCTACAAGGTCGACAAGAACGTCATCATTTTTCCTGCAAGCTACATCGGCCTGTTAAAGGATTTTGTCATCGCAAAGCAGTGCACCTGCTCATCAAAGGAGCGGCAGTAAAAAAATCCGGGTACCTTGTTTTATCGTTTACCCCGGATTCGGTTTATACGGGGATGCGCCAGATCTACCTTGACGCTCTCAAAGACGAATCCAAGAAGGAGAAGAAACTCCCGGTCAGAAAACTCATTGACATGCTTTTTATCCTGTACCGCCAGTTCCATGAGGACATAAACGAACTTCCCTGGAACCCGATCGTCAATGCCCGGATCTATTACCGCATGGAGCAGTTGAGGAAGACCCAGCTCTATATCCTCTTAAAGGACGGCAAGGAGGATATGGACGAGATGGCGGACACGATGGAGATCATTCCCCGGCGCTATTTCGTGCTTGATAAATCCATGTTCTACGCCAGGGACCTCTACCTGGCAAAAACCCTCCCGGCGGATAAGCTCATGCCGGTGGTAAACATCCCCCAGATGAAAAAATTCGATCATCTTGAAGTAAAGGAGATGCTCACGACTCGCTGGACGCACACGGCCTGGTACCAGTCCAAGGTCTTTGGCGATGCCATGCTCACGATTATGGAAAAACACCTGGCCGTGGACTGGAACGCGGAGTCAGGTCTCGATTACTATGCCGATCTCTACCAGACCGGTGTCGGCCTCACGAACGCCCTGCTCGCCTACATGACGATGAAGGACTGGTTTATCTGGGAGAAGCCCCAACACCTGCTTGCCGCAGAGGAACTGATGGCAACCTATGAGAAGGATGCCTTAAAAAAGATTTTCGGCGACCTGATTGAAGATTCGTAGTGATAATGATGCCCAGACACGAGAACCCTTCGAAAAAAAGCCAGCTGGTGACGCGTTGTGCCGGTCAGTGAAGTGTCCCGCCTTTTGAAAAGGGCAGGGCTCTACGTCCGGCAGACCAAGTACCGGGAAGCTCTTGCCCTGTACGACCAGGCAATCCAGATTGACTCGAAGAACGCCGAGAGCTGGTGCCTGCGGGCATCGGCAAAAATTGAGATGGGAACCTATGCGGAAGCGATTGCCGACTGCGATCGGGCGATTGCCATCAACCCGAATTACGCAGATGCATGGTCGAAAAAAGGGCTGGGACTGTATTACCTCGAACAGTACGCCGCGGCCCTTGCCGCCTCCATCCGGGCGGTTTCCCTCAATGCCAATGACGCCTCTGCATGGTATATCAAGGGGATCTGCCTTGAAGAGATGGGAAAGAGCGAAGAGGCGGAGATCGCCTACGCAAAGTCGCTCGAACTCGAGATCATTCTTGATATCAAAGATGAGAATAAACGTAACCGGACGTAACCGGTAATACCTGAAGGGCACCGCCAGGCACACGAGAGGATTTTAGCCCGGACCCACCGGCATACCGGTTGCCGGAAGTCTTTTTATTATCCGGATACTTTCCTTTGCGCCGGAGGCGAGATTTCCTCCCTTTCTGCCGGGAACGGAAACCGGCCCGGGACACCGGCATCGTGCATTACGATGCCGGCGATCCATTGTCACCGCCGAAATTATTATTAAAAGACAAACCAATCTCAAGCGCATACAGGAGGTTTTTCGTATGTTATCAAAAACCATGGAAGCAACATTGAACCGGCAGATCAACCGCGAGCTCTACTCATCGTACCTCTACCTTGGCATGTCGGCTTATTTCGAGACGCTCAATCTTAAGGGATTTGCCAGCTGGATGAGGATCCAGGCAAACGAGGAACGGGCCCATGCGGGGAAGTTCTACGATTATATAATCGCACGGCAGGGAAAGGTGGTCCTTGACGCGATCGAGGCTCCCAAGGCAAAGTGGTCGTCAGCAGGCAAGGTTTTTGAGGAGGTCTATGCCCACGAACAGAAGGTGACCGGCATGATAAACAACCTTGTCGACCTTGCCATAAAGGAAAAAGACCATGCGACCTTCGAATTCCTCCAGTGGTTTGTGAAGGAACAGGTCGAGGAAGAGTTGAATGCGGCCACGATTGTCGAAAAGATCAAAACGGTCGGGGATACGCCCGGGCACCTCTTCTGTCTCGATCACGAACTTTCAAAGCGAAAATAAGGATACATTCTTTTTATCTTACGCCGTAAACTCCCCCTTTTTGATGGGCAGAGGATCACAAAGGGTACAATAAGCGCCGGGTCCGGAACCGCTAAACCCCGGCACTATTGCCCAACCGGCCACGAACTTTAGATAGGTGTGCGTGACAAAGATCCAAGCGGGGATGATTTCGGAAATGAAAAGTACTGTCTGGTTTGCCAGTCTCCGGGCACGATCGCCGAACGAGAGCACCGAGACAAAGGTTGCAAGGCTTTTTGAGGCCGCGGATTTTGCGTCCTGTATCCAGGCACGGGACCGTACCGCCATCAAACTCCATTTCGGAGAGCAGGGCAATGATTCGTTCATCAGCCCGGTCTACGTGCGGCAGGTGGTGGAGAAGGTAAAAGCGGCAGGGGCCCTGCCGTTTGTGACGGACACGAATACGCTTTACCTCGGAAGCCGTTCAAACGCGGTCGACCACATCACGACCGCAATCCACCACGGGTTCGACTACGCGGTGGTCGGGGCGCCGGTGATCATCGCCGACGGCCTCTGCGGGAAGAATGTCGCCCACGTTGCGATCAACAAGCGGCATTTCAAGACGGTCGCACTCGCCGGGGATATCGTGGCGGCGGAGAGCATGATCGTCATGACCCATTTCAAGGGCCACGAGGTAGCCGGTTTTGGCGGGGCGCTCAAGAACCTCGCGATGGGCTGCGCACCACCGCAGGGGAAGCGGGCGCAGCACCAGGCAAAACCATTCTCGATCCGCGACAACTGCACTGGCTGCGGGCGGTGTGTCGGGGTCTGCCCGAAATCGGCGATCACGCTGGTCAATGAGAAATCATTCATCGACAAGAACCTCTGCATCGGCTGTTTCGAGTGCATGACGGTCTGCCCGTCGCACGCGATCGATATCGACTGGGAGACCGAAATCCCGCTCTTTACCGAGCGGCTGATCGAGTATGCATACGGGGCCGTGCAGGGAAAAGAGGGAAAGGTCGGCTACCTCAGTTTCCTCACCCGGATCACGCCGGACTGCGACTGCGTCCCGTGGAGCGATGCGTCGATCGTCCCGGACATCGGCATCCTCGCCTCGAAAGACCCGGTGGCGATCGATGCGGCCGCCTGCGATCTGGTGAACCGGCAGGAGGGGTTTGCGGGGTCGTTCCTTTCCCGGCACCGTCACCCGGGCGAGGACAAGTTTTCCGGTATGCGGCCGAATACCGACGGCCCGCGCCAGCTGCGGTACGCGGAAGAGCTGGGCATGGGCAGCCGTGAGTACGAGCTGGTCAATCTTTGATCCTTTTTCCATCCCCCGGTTCCCCGGGTTTTTGAAAATGTTCGGCTGCGGGATCGAACTTTTTCCAAAATGCTCAGGAGCCGAGTCGTTCTTTTTCCGGAATTCTCAGCCCGGGACCCGGATTATTTTTGAAATCTTCAGCAATATGATCGAACTTTTTCAAAATGCTCAGCAGCTGAATCGCTCATTTTCCGGAATCATCAGCTCAGGGCCCGGGTACTGCTGTTCGTTTTTGAGATGCTGCAGAACGAGCGAGTCTTCCCCGCATCAGGGCCCCTCGCGGGGCAAGGGAGTGTCAAGATTCTCTCACTGATCCGCCGCCGGGGCATCCCTTCGGGGGCGGCGGCACTCATCGCAACCGGGGGTATGGAGGCATCAGCTCCCGAGAGCACGATCTGCTGGAGGATCCCGCAGTCTCCAACGGTAAAAACGTCCAAACCCCTCTCATCCCGCTCTCCGGATGCTTCCCCCGGGCCTGCCGGACACATACCGGGGGCAGATCTCATACATTTTCCGGGAAAAACCGCGCTGTTTTTCCCGTTCAGGAACCCCCTTTATTTTTCGGTCATATTGCCCCTCCGGACTTACCCAGAGTGCCGGATGACCTGTTGATCATTTCGTTTTTCCCGCTCAAAGGAAGGCCGCTAAATTGCACGGTTTTTTCCTGTTTAAAACGCTGCGTTTCAAAAAATACGAGATTATAACAATAATCGTGGAGAGGATTGGCACCATTTCCACTGGAACTTCCGGGACACGATTCCGGCCCGGTAACTCTCCGTCGGAGAATCGATTCTGGGAGACCGTAGGTCCGGCCCCCCCCTCTCCTATATAACGGGGGATCTGCCCGGTGTCCTCGTTCGTGGAAAGAGAGAGCCAAAGCCTTCCCTCCTATACCACCCCCAAAAACACCGCATAGATCCCGATCTGGATCAAAGTAACCGGCACCCCGACCTTCACAAACTCCATAAACGTAAGCGTCTCCCCCCGACTCTCGGCCTGCTGGATGATGATCACGTTGCTTGCGGCGCCGAGGATCGTGAGGTTGCCGGCAATCGTGCTCCCGGCAGCAAGCGCCATGAGCCGGGCGGCCGTCCCCCCTGCCTGCAGGATGAGCGGCTGGAACAGCGCGACGAACGGTACGTTCGAGATGAACTGGCTGATGACGACGCTGGTTGCAAGGATCGCCGGGACGGACGTTGCCCCGGCGAGTCCGGCAAGCGACTGGAAAAAGCCGGTCTGCCAGACGGCAGCCATCAGGACAAACATTGACGCAAAGAAGATGAGTGTGCACCAATCGATGGATTTGAGTACCGCAACCCTCTGGCCCGAGAAGATGAGGATTGGGAGGGCCGCGGCAAGCCCGATCAGGGGCAGGGGGATTGCGATTGCCCCGGTAATAAGCGACGCGGCGATATTTGCTATCGCAAGGCCGACAAGGATCGCAAGCGAGCACTGGACGATCCGGGTGAGCGAAGGGTCAGGCAGGGTTTCCGGACCGGTGTCGCCGGCAGCAAAGGAGGCCGCCAGGTCCTTCCGGTAAAAGAGGAAGAGCACCAGCCATACGGCGGCAAGGCTCGCGAGCGTCGGAAGAAGCAGCCACGCGGCAAACGTGACGAACGGTGCGGTCATCCCACTGTTTACTGCGATGAGCAGGTTCTGCGGGTTGCCGATCGGGCTTGCCACGCTGCCGGTTGTGATGGCAAAGGCAAGGGCAAGGAGCATCAGCTTTACCGGGAGACGGCACCGGCCGGCAAGCCCCAGCACCAGCGGCGTGCCGATGATGGCGAGCGTATCGTTCATGAGCAGCGCGGAGAGGATCCCGAACCCGAAGATCACGAGAACGAGGAGCTGATGCGGGGTGCGGGCATGCCGGAAAAGCCGGCGGGCGAGCACGTCGAGGTACCCGCTCCGGCAGAGCGTCTCCCCCACGACAAACATGCCAAAGAGAAAAATCATCACGTCGATATTGATTGCAGCGAGGGCATCGGCAGGAGCGATCTGGCCGAGGAGGAGGACCGCGACCGCTCCGCCGAGCATGACCTGCCAGATCCGCAGCGTGAACCTGCCCACCTGCCGCACGGCGATCAGGAGAAAGACCGCGGCAAGGACGATGATTGCGATATACGTAAAAAGATTATTTTGAATGCAGGCTGATGAGCCTTGGCATCCGAAAACAGTGGGTCAGATCTGTCGTACCTGCCAGTGAAGGAGGATGCCGTTATCCATTCTTGCGAAGTCCGCGAGCACGAGACGGGTAAAATCGGCTTCCCGTA
>Ga0326728_10025864_pt1 | contig 10458 bp, 5 predicted proteins | sample MB3enrmetagenome_FD_207602 | JGI IMG/M metagenome (GOLD analysis project Ga0326728, IMG submission 207602) | Lab enriched peat soil microbial communities from McLean, Ithaca, NY, United States - MB31MN | ecosystem: Environmental > Terrestrial > Soil > Wetlands > Peat | place: USA: New York... | reverse complement strand
TCCTCCTCCCGCGAAGCCGGTTCCACCGTTCATGAACTTTGCGCCGCTAAAGAACGGAGTGGAGGCGATCAAGAAGAGCGCGGAACGTTACCAGTCGGCGTTTGCCAAATGGCAGACTGGCGGAACCGAGTTGCCGGCTCCGGCCGCCGCCGCTCTGAATGCAGACCTGTTGCAGATTCAGCGGACGTTTCTAACCGAGAAAGGCTTGCCGGAGCGCCCCTGGTTCAAGCATCAGGTCTATGCTCCCGGCGCCTACACCGGTTACGGGGCCAAGCCGATTGCAGCGGTTCGTGAATACATGGATCAGGAAAAATGGAAGGAAGCAGAGGCCCAGGTTCCTTTAGTTGGACAAGTGCTCGAAAATGTCGCGGTCGCGATTGGCAAAGCCGCGGACGATCTGGAGAAGGCGGTGGCGCAGGGGCAGTAAGTGTTAAGTTATAACACTTCAGATGAGGACACAGCAGCCCTCAGCGCGTTACCTTTTCCAGCAGGAACATATACGAACGATAGACTTGGCCCGTGGCTCGAGTCATCCCGATCTCGCAGGTTCGGCTGCTGGAGTAACACGCGTCGGGATGTTTTGCCTTGACCTCAGCTGCTTCTAACTGGGTAGCTGACTGTGTAAGTTCGGGGAACAGAAAGCCTCGATCGCCTGCGAAGGCGCAACAACCTGCCTCCGCCGGAATTAATACCTCCTGGCTGCATGCTTTCGCGATTCCTTCCAGCTTTGCCGTAATCCCCATCTTCGTGACCGAGCACACCGGGTGCAGCGCAACGCAGTTGACTTTCGCTTTCACCGTCAATTTAGGCAGCAGTTCATCGTGCACAAACTCGATGGCATCCAGCACCCTCAGTTGATCGTAGCGGCCCTGGTTTTCAGCAGTTAGATGATCTCGCGCCGTTTTAAGGGTATAGGCGCAAGGACTGGTATCGATGACGACCGGCAGTCTGCCGTGGTCGGACCATCGCCAGAGCCGTTCGACGGCTGCGTTCGCGGCGATCGCATAAGCGCGAGTGAATCCCTTGGAAGAGAACGGCATACCGCAACAGGTTCCGGCGACGTCGGATGGAATATACACGGGCATTCCCGCGCGCCGCGCTAACTCCACAGTTACTTCCATAAGGGACCGGCCCTTTCCCTTAGGCTCGGCGGGCAACCGGCCCATGATGCGCGAGATACACGCCGGGAAGTAAACGGCCTGAGCACCTTCCTTATTAGTCGTGGGAACTCTTCCTGCTGCGAAGGGAGTATCCGGCATCCATTCGCTAAAGTTTTCTCCGGCAAAGCGCTTCATCAAACGAGTGAGCGAGCGCATGCCGCTGACGCCGATTACTCTCTCCGCCGCGTGGCCCAGGCGTAGCGCCCAGCGCAACCCGCTCTCCGTGGAACTAAAATTATTGGCCACGCGGACTGCCCAGTCTTGTGCTCCGGCGGAAGCGCGAAGCTTGCGGAAGCGCTTCACCAGTCTCCCGGTATCGATATTCACCGGACATGCCGTGGCGCAAAGGCCATCCGTAGCGCAGGTGTCCAGCGCCATGTACGGAAAGTCACGATCCAAGGCATTCAAAAGCCCAGAACCATTACCAGCCTCTTGCTGTCTGATCATCTCGCGACGCACAACGATGCGTTGACGGGGTGTTAGAGTCAGTTCCCGGCTGGGACACTTAGGTTCGCAGTAGCCGCACTCAATGCACTTATCGATCTCCGCCTCGACAGTGGGAAATCGCTTGAGATCGGCGAGGTGCGCCTTCCGGTCCGCGTTGATAATTACTCCCGGATTGAGCAGATTGTCAGGATCGGCCAGCTTTTTCAGTTGGCGCATGATCTGGTAGGCGTCGCTGCCCCATTCCGTCTCCACAAACGGGGCCATGTTGCGCCCCGTGCCATGTTCCGCCTTCAGTGCCCCATCGTAGCGATGCACTACTACTTCGACTAAGTCGTCAATGAAGTGAGAATACTGATCGATCGCCGCTTGATCGTTAAAGCTTTGGGTGATAACAAAATGCAGGTTGCCGTCTTTGGCGTGGCCGAAAATTATGGCATTGGAATAGCCGTGCTTGCGAAACAACCGGTTGAGATCGTGCGCCGCATCGGCCAGGCTCTCCACCGGAAACGCGACATCTTCGATAATCACGGTCGTGCCGCTCTTACGCACCGAGCCGACGGACGGAAACATTCCGGAACGAATCTTCCAAAGCAATGCCTGCTCCGCAGCGGCATGCGTAAAGTGCGCGGGCTCGAACAGCTTGAGTCCGGCGACCGCATCCTTGGCCAGCGCTTCCAATTCGGAACGATTGTTTTCGTCCGCGGATTGGAATTCGACCAGCAGTCCCGCAGCTTCGTCGGGAAGCGTTTTGATCGACGGCGGTATTCCTGCTTGATCCTCGACCGAGCGCAGTGCAGCCCGGTCCATGATCTCCAGCGCTTTGGCGCCAGACGTGCGCAAGGGGACAATAGAATCGGCAGCCGCGTACAGATCGGAATACAACAAGAGTCCCGTGTACTTTACCGGCAAATCGGGGACCGTGTTCAATACGGCTTCTGCGATAAAAGCCAAGGTTCCCTCGGCTCCGATCAGCACGTGTTGGAAAATGTCGACGGCGGTATCGAAATCGAGGAAGGCGTTCAGCGAATAACCGGTTGTGTTCTTGCGCTTGTACTTATTGCGCACTCGTTCGCGCAGATTAGAATTCCGTTCCAGTTCTTGCTTCAAATCGAGAATGCTGCGCGCCAATTCCGGTTCGCGCGCATGAAACTCGGCCTCTGCATCGGGCTGCGAGGTGTCAATGACTGTGCCCGAAGGCAGCATGAACTTCATGGACTTGAGGGTGTGATAGGCGTTTTGCTCGACACCGCAGCACATACCGCTGGAGTTATTGGAAAGAATGCCGCCCATGGTGCAGGCCGCGATCGACGCCGGATCCGGCCCGATTTTCGCGAGATAAGGCACGAGCGCCAGGTTGGCGCGCGCGCCGATCACTCCCGGCTGCACCCGAATTTGCTTGCCCCCATCTTCAACCTTGACCGCACGCCAGTTCCGCGCAACGTCCACCAGCAGGCCGTCGGAGATGGACTGTCCCGACAAGCTCGTACCGGCGGCGCGAAATGTCATGGGTACGCGCTGTTGCTGGCTGAATGCAAACAACGCGCGTATCTCTTCCAGCCCTTGGGTCTGCACCACCGCTTTAGGGATCAGACGATAGAAACTGGCATCGGAAGCGTACGCGATGAGGTCGATTGGACGGATAAGGATGCGACTGCTGTCGATTGAGGCGGCAAGTCCAGCCTTGATTTCCTCCGAAGAAATCTGCACCGGAGTCACGTTGGCCACCGCCATTTTTGTTCCTCCGAATAAGAAACAACCAAGATTAAGAACGAACTAGCTGCGGTCTATTCCAATTCGTCCACCAGTCGCTGAACCGTGTGTTCGACCTTTATGGTTGAGTTCTGCTTGTCCAGGCCGCCGCGGATCTGCATAACACAACCGGGACAATCCATTACCGCAAGTGGAGCGCCACTGTTCTTGATGTTAGTCAGCTTGCGCTCTAGGATGGGGGCCGAAATTTCCGGCAGCTTCAGGGAATACGATCCGCCCATGCCGCAGCACATATCCGCTTCGTACATTTCCGCTATTTCGTAGCCCGCCTGGGTGAGCAAGTCGCGCGGCGGTTGGCTGGCGTGCAGCGTGCGCTTCAAATGGCAGGAGTCGTGATAAGTGATCTTTCCCAACTGCTGCCCTTCTTTGAACTTCAACCGGCCTTCATCGACCAACTTCTTGACTAAGCTGGAGAAGTCGATAACTTTATCGGCTAACTCGCGCGCCCGCGGCACCGAACCAGTTTGTCCGAGGCTTTCGAATGTACCTATGAACTCCTGCTTCAAAGCTGCCGTGCAAGTGGGGCATGCCGACACGACATAAGTTACGTCGTCAGCCAGCAACGCGTTGATGTTGTCGCTGGCATTCTGCGCGGCGACTTCATAGGCTCCGCTATAACGCGCGGGCGCGCCGCAACAGGTCTGGCCTTCGGGAAACACGACCTCGATGCCGGCTTTGTTCAGTATCTTCACCAGCGAGTCGCCCATCTCCGGGTAAGCGAAGTCGATCAGGCAACCCGCGTAGAACGCAATCTTCTCTTTGGATGCAGGTTGCTGGATCTTCTTGAACGTGTCTCGGAAGGGAACTTCGGCGATGGCGGGAAGGCTGCGGAACTCCGTCATCTCCGAAAGGAAAAAGGGCAGGTGACGAATGAAGCCGTCTTTCTGAAGCGGCTTCTGCATCAGCGACCCCGCGCGCAGCATCGAGTGGAAGAGCCTGCGGTTATTGACGACCGAGAAGATCGCTTTTTGCGCCAAGGGCTGTCCTTGTTCGACCGCCAGGCGGCGCCGCAGTTCGAGAATCAATCCCGGTATATCGATTTTGCCGGGGCACACTTCCGTGCAGTTGCCGCATTGGATGCACAGGCTCTGGATGTCGTCCGACGACTTAAGCGCGTCAAACCAGGCGGTGAGAATGGTGCCGATGCCGCCGGTGTAGACCTTGCCGAACACGTGCCCGCCTACGAGACGGAAAACCGGACAAACGTTCAGGCACGAAGCACAGCGGATGCATTGCATCGCCTGCTTGAACTTCGGGTCCTGCGACATCTCGGTACGCCGGTTGTCCATCAGGATGATGTGCAGTTGCTTGGGCGTTCCGTCGGTGTTGGGCACGGGGCCGCTAATCATAGAAACGTAACTGGTCATCAACTGCGCCGTGGCGCTCTTAGGCAGCGCGGTAAGAACCGGCACGACGTCATCGAACTTTTCCATCAACTTCTCGATGCCGACGATGGCTACGTGAAGTTTCGGCAGAGTCGTCACCAGCCGGGCATTTCCTTCATTCGTGACGATGACCAGCGTTCCCGTCTCCGCCACTGCGATATTGGCGCCGGTAATCCCCATCTCGGCATTGAGAAACTTGGCTCGCAGCTTGCCGCGCGCGAACTTGACCAGTTTCGGGATGTCCGGCTTCTGGCCTTCTTCAACCTGCTCGTTGAAAACCGTGGTGACTTCTTCTTTGGACATGTGGATTGCGGGCATGACCATGTGCGACGGCGTTTGTCCCGCGAGTTGAACAATCCACTCTCCCAGGTCGGTTTCTCCCACCTCGATGCCGGCAGCTTCGAGATGCTTATTGAGATGAATCTCTTCCGAGGCCATGGACTTAGATTTCACGACGCTCTTGACGCCGTTCTCTCGGGCGAGATTCAGAATGTACTCGCGCACCTTGGCGGGATCGTTGGTACGGAATACCTTCGTCCCGCGGGCTTCGGCGTTCTTTGTGAAGAGGTCTGCAAGTTCGTCGAGATGCGACGCCGCATAGGATTTTCGTTCGGCAATCTGGGTTCGCAGCGCCTCAAAGTCATAGCCTTCGTAAGCCTTCTGGCGGCTGATCCGGTAGGCCTCGGAGAATCGTCCCAGTGCCCCGGTAAGGTTGGGATTGTGCAGCGCCTTATTGATAGACTCGCGAAATTTTGTTTCCATTAGTTCACGCTTCCCGGTTCATCGAGCAAGACATCGTAAAAGACGATGATGAGCTTCTCCGGGCCGTGCACGCCGATGGTGAGCACGCGCTCGATATCCGCCGTGCGGCTGGGCCCGGTAATGAAGGAAATGTAATTCGTCTGCTCCGGCCGTATCTTCGCCAGGGCCGACGGCAAGTCCGGCACGATGCGATCGCTCCGAATCAGCGCAATGTGAATCAGGGGAAGCGTGGAAACGAGCCTCTGGTCGACGCGCGCGGCGTCCTGCACCAGCGTTCCGGTGTTCGCGATCGCCCAGTCGAGTTGGCTGATTCCCACTTTCGCAGCGGCAGAGACTTCGCGATTCACGTCGAAAATCAAGCCGGGCATCGCGGTGGAAAGTTGCTTCTGGTCGACGCCATCGAGGAAAGGACACGATGCCCACACCGCGTACGCCTGCGGCGCATCGCTTACTCCGGCGTCGCGCAAATAGTGAAGTATGAAGTCCAGAGCCTCGTTCTTGTGGGGAAAGCGGTGAACTTCCGCGCTCACCGCTTCGGCGCGGAGTTTGAAGGTGTCAAAGACGGCATCCATACGTCATGCCTTTCATGAGTCGCACTTTTCTCCGCACTTCTTATTGCCCTTCTTATCGCGCCCAGTTATCGCACCTACTTATCGCACCACGATATGTGTGAACGGATATACATAGGCGATGAGAAAGACAAAGATACCGACCAGCGCGGCCAGCGCAATGCTGTGCCAGAAGACGTAGCGCAGAATTGCGCCTTCGTGCCCATACCACTGCGTTGCTGTACTGGCGACGACGATGCTCTGCGCGTCAATCATCTTGCCCATCACGCCGCCGGTAGAGTTGGCGGCTGACATCAGCACGGGAGAGACATTGACCTGTTGTGCGGAGATCTTCTGCAGGCTGCCGAACAGCACATTCGACGAGGTATCCGACCCGGTTAGCGCCACGCCCAGCCAGCCCAGCAGGGTTCCGAAAAACGGATAGAGATGGCCGGTGCGCGCGAACGCCAGTCCCATGGTCGCGTCCAGTCCGGAGTAGCGGGTCAACACTCCTATGGCCAGCATGGCGGCTATGGTCAGCAGAGAGAAGCGCACCTTCACGATGGTTCGTCCGTACACGGAAATAATTTGTCGGAAGCTGAGCCCCATCACCATGCCCGACAGAATGGCCGCCAGCAGAATGCTGGTGCCGGTCGCGCTCAACCAGTTCAATCCGAAGACCGCAGGTTCCTTGGTCGGCTTGAGCACCACCGGCGGCACGCGAAGCACCATATTGTTGAGCCCATTGACTGGAAACTGTGGGTTGGTGATCTTGCTCGGTGGCGTGCTCCAACTTGCCATCGAGTGGAATACCTTCTCCGGCGTGTTCATCAGGTCCTTGCCGGTTTGTGTGCCCCACATGAAGACGATCACGCTCAGGATGATCCACGGCAACCAGGATCGCGCGACTTCGGAACGAGTGAAGCCGTGAGCAGCGTGGTGGTCCGTCTTGGTCGCTTCGCCTTCGAACGTCCAGACCCGCTTGGGATGCCAGATAAAGAGGAAGCCGATCAGGCAGGCCATGGAGACAATCGCGGCAACGATGTTGACCACCCACGGGCCATGCAGATTCGACATGAGCAATTCCGGTATCGCGAACGAGACACCAGCTACGAGGACGGCCGGCCATACTTCCAGCATTGCGCCCCACCCGGCGAACGCGCAAATCAGCCAGAAGGGCACCAGGACGCAGAACGGGCACAGGATGCGTCCCGCCATCGCACCCAGCGTGATCTCGCTGAATCCTGTCACCTTCGCCAGTGCAATGATCGGCGTGCCCAGTGCGCCGAAGGCCACGGGCGCGGTATTCGCGATCAGCGACAGGCCGGAAGCTTGCAGCGGTTTGAATCCGAGCCCGATCAGCAGCGCGGCGGTCACCGCCACCGGTGTGCCGAAACCCGCCGCGCCCTCAAAGAACGAGCCGAAGCAGAATGCGATCAGCAGCAACTGCAGGCGGCGGTCCTGCGTGATGCCCGTCAGGCTGTGCTGCAATACGTTGAACCGTCCGGCCTCGACCGTGAGCTGGTACATGAAGATGACGTTGAGCACGATCCAGCCAATCGGGAAGAGACCGTAAGCGGCGCCATAGACGGCCGTCGCCCCGGCCATACGCGCCGGCATATGGAAGCCAAAGATGGCGACGAGCAGTGCGGTCGCCAGGCCGGCCAGCGCCGCGTAGTGCGCCTTTACGTGTCCGAGTGCGATGCCGCCGAGCAACACGATAATCGGCAGCGCGGCCACGATCGTCGAAAGCCACCAGTGCCCGGTCGGATCGTAGCCCTGAGCCCACGGAGATGACAAAGGAGGAATTCTGAGGATCGCGATGGCGGCGATCACCGCAATGATGATGACAGCCGCGAAAGCAAAGAGGTTCGCTGGAGGAGGAGGCGGCGTCTTTACCGGTGTGATGGGAGTTGCCATAAGTTTTCACCCGATCTGCTGGGCTAAGCCTGACAGCTAGTTTCTTCAAGACTTGCCATCCGCCAGGCCCTGCGCACCAGCGGTGCGGATATTACTCAATTTCGAACGAAAAATCCAACCGCATTGCCAATCGCGCGCTACGACAGGTCAACGGTAGGGCCGCAGAGCCGGGCAGGCTGTGACGCGAATCACTCCGCAGCGTGACTGTCGTGACATCGCAGAGACTCGCGCGCCGGAGCAGGGAAGTCGTTGTGCCGTTTTCCACGATGGGTGTAGGATGCTTTCGATTGGGCCGGCGGGATCGGCCACTACTGCTTGATCTGGAGCGAGGCATGAATACCCTCCCCGTATTGCTGGGTGCGTTGTGCGTGTACGCCCTTTTCTATCGTTACTACAGTGCGTTTATTGCCGCGAAGGCTCTGGCGCTCGACGATCGCCGCATTACTCCGGGACACACCTACGCCGACGGGCATAACTATGTCGCTTCACCACGATGGGTGCTCTTCGGACATCACTTCGCGGCCATCGCCGGAGCCGGGCCGCTGGTGGGGCCGACTCTGGCGGCGCAGTTCGGGTTTGCTCCCGGCTTCCTTTGGCTGCTGATCGGCGCCGTCCTGGCCGGGTGCGTGCAGGACTTCACCGTGCTGGTGGCTTCCATACGTCACCGCGGCCGCTCCTTAGCGGATATTGCCCGCACCGAGATCAGTCACTTTGCCGGCTTTGTGGCGATGGTCGCCGTGCTCTTTATTCTTCTGGTCACACTCGCCGGCCTGGGCATCGTAGTGGTCAACGCGCTTTCGAGCAGCCCGTGGGGCGTCTTCACCATCGGCATGACCATCCCCATCGCCGTCATCATGGGGTTGTGGATGTTCAAGAGCCATGCCGGGACGATTACAGTCACCGGTCCCAGTATCTTTGGCGTCGTCTGTTTGATCGGCGGCGTGATCGCGGGGCACTGGGTGGCTCAGAGCGGAGCTGCAGCGGCGCTTACTTTCACGCCCCACGAGATCACGATCCTCATCGCCATCTATGGTCTGGTGGCTTCGGTCCTTCCCGTCTGGCTGGTGCTGGAACCGCGCGACTACCTCTCCACTTATGTTAAGCTGGGCACGATTGCCGTCCTGGTCATCGGCGTCTTCGTGGTTCATCCCAACATCAGATTCCCCAACGTCACGCAGTTCATTCATGGTGGCGGCCCGATCATCAAAGGCAGCCTGTTCCCGTTTCTTTTCGTGACCATTGCTTGCGGCGCGATCTCGGGCTTTCACTCCCTGATCGCCTCCGGTACAACGCCGAAAATGCTTGACAAGGAAACTGACGCCCGCTTCATCGGATATGGCGCCATGATTGCGGAATCGCTGGTGGGTGTGCTGGCTTTGATTGCGGCCTGCTCTCTCTATCCGGGCGACTACTTTGCCATCAACACCCCGCCCCAGGTCTTTGCCCATCTGGGCTTGAACACGGTCAATCTGGATATGTTCTCCCGCGAAGTCGGGGAGAGACTGGCGGGGCGGACAGGGGGCGCGGTCTCGCTCGCTATCGGCATGGCGCAGATCTTCCGCGGCCTGCCCGGGATGGATCGTTTGATGGGGTACTGGTATCACTACGCCATCATGTTTGAGGCCCTTTTCATCCTGACCACGGTCGACACCGGAACGCGCGTGGCCCGCTACATCCTGCAGGAACTCATGGGCAAAGTGCACAAGCCCTTCGGCAACACTGCCTGGCTGCCCGGAAATCTGTTCACCAGCTTCTTTGTGGTTCTGGCCTGGGGATACATGATCTACACCGGAAGCATTTCCACGATATGGCCGTTGTTCGGAACCGGCAACCAGTTGCTGGCCACTATCGCGCTGGCGGTGACGACCACCTTTCTGATTAACATGGGCAAGCAGAAATATGCCTGGATTACAGGAGTTCCGATGTGCCTCGTAGGGGGTATTACGCTTACGGCGGGAGTGCTGTCGATCAAGAACATCTTTTGGCCATTGACCTCCAAGCCCGGTCTGGTATTTGTCGGCTACCTGGATTCAATCCTTATGGCCGTCTTTATCGTGGGCGTAATCGTCGTTGTATTCGAGGCGGCGCGGCGTTGGTACCTGACGCTGCACGGTACTCCCGTGCCCCAGGAGGCCTTCGGTCCTCCGCTCACCGCTGCCGGCGAGGTGAAGATGGGTTGCTGCTAGGGATCACAGGCTCTGGGCAGGGAAGCTGCTTTCTTCCGAGGAAGCGGATTTGGCTGATTCTCGCGGAGATGAGAACTTACTTGCCAGCAGCGCTCGAAGCTGCGGACGCCATTTGATGCAACTGGAACGCGCCGATTCCCAGGCCTCCCACGGCGCCAGCGAGCAGCCCCAGTAGTATCAGCACGGGTATGCTCTCAAGAAGTGAAGCCTTCTTCCTCAATTTCGCCATTCTGTGTTCTCCATTTGGAAGTTCCTACCCAACTCATATTAGCATTTGCTC
>Ga0326728_10025862_pt1 | contig 10459 bp, 6 predicted proteins | sample MB3enrmetagenome_FD_207602 | JGI IMG/M metagenome (GOLD analysis project Ga0326728, IMG submission 207602) | Lab enriched peat soil microbial communities from McLean, Ithaca, NY, United States - MB31MN | ecosystem: Environmental > Terrestrial > Soil > Wetlands > Peat | place: USA: New York... | reverse complement strand
TGACCAGCACCGTCACTTCGAGCGGCAGTCCGGCGTCGACCAGCACGTCGAGCGAGCCGTCCTCGAGGTCGGCCTGAAACAGCCGGTCGAGGCCGAGCAGGGTGGCGAGCAGCGCCGCCACCCACAAGATCGCCGGTCCGATCCGCGCCAGCAAGGCGAGGTCGGGCCCGACCGCGAACGGCATGATCGTCACCAGGATGAGGAAGAACACGGCGCCGACCGAGGCGCCGCCGCCGATCCGGCCGGCGATCCGCCATTCGCGCAGAAACAAGCCCCAGGCCGCCCGACTCACGCCGCCGCTCCCGTCGCCTGAGCGTCGCCGAGAGTCAGCCGCGCCGCTTCGTCGAGGTCGAGCGGCGCGTGGGTGGCGGCGAGGATGAGACCGCCCCCGGCGAGGTGCTCGCGCATGACGACGGCGAATTGGCGCTGCGCGGCGGCGTCGAGCGCGGTCGTCGGTTCGTCGAGCAGCCAGATCGGCCGCGGCGCGACGAGCAGCCGGGCGAGCGCGACGCGGCGCTTCTGGCCGGCGGAGAGCGCCCGCACCGGAAAATCGGCGACGTGGCCGAGGCCGAGCCGGTCGAGCGCCGCGATCCACGCCGCGCGCGCGGAGTCGCCGCCGAGCGCATCGGCCCAAAAGGCGAGATTTTCGCCGGCGGTGAGCGCGCTCTTCAGCGCGTCGGCGTGGCCGAGGTAATGCGCCTGCTCGCCGATCCCAGCCTCCGCCGCCCCGCCCTCGAGCGCGAACGATCCGGCGGAGAGCGGCAGGAAGCCGGCGACCGCTCTCAGCAGACTCGACTTGCCCGATCCGTTGGGGCCGACGATGAGCAGAGCGACGCCCGCGCGCGCCTCGAACGACACCCCCGACAAAACGCGGCGCCCGCCGCGTTCAATGGCGATTTCGTGGGCGCTGAGGCGCATGGCTTCCCCTCGACGGCGCCTCCCCTTTGTGCGCCGTCCGACATTAGTTTGTGTAGCCCGGCGTAGGGAATTTATCTATAAGCGCGCCCGTTCCCTTCCGCCGCACATAGTCTGGAGCAGAGCCGATGGCCAGCCTCGACAGCTTCAAATGCCGCAAGTCGTTCAAGGTCGGGGCGAAGACCTATGAATATTACTCGCTGAAAGCGGCGGAGCGGCACGGCCTGGCCGGGATCTCGGAGCTGCCCTATTCGCTCAAGGTCGTGCTGGAGAACCTGCTGCGCAACGAAGACGGTCGCAGCGTGACCAAGGACGACATCGCTGCGGTCGCCGCCTGGTCGGTCAACCGCGGCAAGATCGAGCACGAGATCGCCTTCCGTCCGGCCCGCGTGCTGATGCAGGACTTCACCGGCGTGCCGGCGGTGGTCGACCTCGCGGCGATGCGCGACGCGATGAAGAAGCTCGGCGGCGACCCCAACAGGATCAACCCGCTGGTGCCGGTCGATCTCGTCATCGACCATTCGGTCGTCGTCGACCATTTCGGCACTTCGAAGTCGCTGTCGCAGAACGTCAAGCGCGAATACGAGCAGAACCAGGAGCGCTACCGCTTCCTCAAATGGGGCCAGCAGGCCTTCGCCAATTTCTCGGTCGTGCCGCCCGGCACCGGCATCTGCCATCAGGTCAATCTCGAATACCTCGCCCAGACCGTGTGGACGACGAAGGAGAAGCGCAACGGCAAGTCCGTCGAGGTCGCCTATCCCGACACGCTGGTCGGCACCGACAGCCACACGACGATGGTCAATGGCCTCGCCGCGCTCGGCTGGGGCGTCGGCGGCATCGAGGCCGAAGCGGCGATGCTCGGTCAGCCGCTGTCGATGCTGCTGCCCGAAGTGATTGGCTTCAAGCTCACCGGCGAATTGCGCGAAGGCGTCACCGCGACCGACCTGGTGCTGACCGTCACCCAGATGCTGCGCAAGAAGGGCGTGGTCGGCAAGTTCGTCGAGTTCTACGGCTCCGGCCTCAACGCGATGTCGGTCGCCGACCGCGCGACGCTCGCCAACATGGCGCCGGAATACGGCGCGACCTGCGGCCTGTTCCCGATCGACGCGCAGACGATCGCCTATCTCGAGGCTTCGGGCCGCAAGCCGGCGCGCGTCGCGCTGGTCGAGGCCTACGCCAAGGCGCAAGGCTTCTATCGCACCCGCCTGACGCCCGATCCGGTCTTCACCGACTCGCTGGCGCTCGACCTCGGCGAAGTGACTCCGTCGCTCGCCGGCCCCAAGCGGCCGCAGGATCGCGTCGCCCTCGCCGACGCCAAGGCGGGTTTCGCCGCGGCGGCGTCCGGCGAATTCAAGCTCGGCGATCGGCTCGCCGAGCGGCGCCCGGTCGAGGGCGCGAACTACGACCTCGGCCATGGCGACGTCGTCATCGCCGCCATCACCTCCTGCACCAACACCTCCAATCCGAGCGTGATGATCGCCGCCGGCCTGCTGGCGCGCAACGCGGTCGCCAAGGGGATCTCGGCCAAGCCGTGGGTGAAGACCTCGCTCGCGCCCGGCAGCCAGGTCGTCGCCGACTATCTCCACGCCGCCGACCTGCAGAAGCCGCTCGACAAGCTCGGCTTCAACGTCGTCGGCTTCGGCTGCACCACCTGCATCGGCAATTCCGGCCCGCTGGCGCCGGAGATTTCGGCGACGATCGCCAAGCACGACCTCGTCGCCGCGGCGGTGCTGTCGGGCAACCGCAATTTCGAAGGCCGCGTCAATCCGGACGTGCGCGCCAACTACCTCGCCTCGCCGCCGCTGGTCGTCGCCTACGCGCTCGCCGGCTCGCTGCAGGTCGACCTGACCCGTGACCCGATCGGCCACGACAAGAAAGGCGCGCCGGTCTACCTCGCCGACGTCTGGCCGTCGGCGCAGGAGATTCGCGACGTCATCGACGAGACGATCACCGCCAAGATGTTCAAGACCAAATACGCGAAGGTGTTCGACGGCGATTCCAACTGGCGCAAGGTCAAGGTCCCGGCGGGCCTCACCTACGCCTGGGACATGGGCTCGACCTACGTGCAGAACCCGCCCTATTTCGACGGCATGACGATGGAGCCCAAGCCCGTCGAGGACATCGAGAACGCGCGCGTCCTCGGGCTGTTCCTCGACTCGATCACCACCGACCACATCTCGCCGGCCGGTTCGATCCGTCCGTCGAGCCCGGCCGGACAATATCTCGTCGAGCACCAGGTGCGTCCGGCCGATTTCAACCAGTACGGCACGCGCCGCGGCAATCATGAAGTGATGATGCGCGGAACCTTCGCCAACATCCGCATCAAGAACCAGATGGTGAAGGACGCCTCAGGCGCTGTGGTCGAAGGCGGCTACACCCTCCATCAGCCGTCGGGCGAGCGGATGGCGATCTACGACGCGGCGATGCGCTACCAGCAGGAAGGCGCGCCGCTGGTCGTGTTCGCCGGCCGCGAATACGGCACGGGATCGTCGCGCGACTGGGCGGCGAAGGGCACGAAGCTCCTCGGCGTCCGCGCGGTGATCGCGCAGAGCTTCGAGCGCATTCATCGCTCCAACCTGGTCGGCATGGGCGTTCTGCCGCTGGTGTTCGAGGAAGGGACGTCGTGGCAGTCGCTCGGCCTCAAGGGCGACGAGACGGTGACGATCCGCGGCCTCGCCTCCGGCCTCGAGCCGCGTCAGCGGTTGCAGGCGCTGATCGTGCGGCCCGACGGCTCGAGCCTGAGCGCGCCGCTGATCTGTCGCATCGACACGCTCGACGAGCTCGAATATTTCCGCGCCGGCGGCATCCTGCCTTACGTGCTGCGGCAGCTGGCGGCCTGAAGCCGGCTGTCGGGCCGCAAGCGAAACGGAGCTGGCCTGTGCCGGCTCTTTTCGTTTGGCGCGGCGGCGCGGCGCCTAGGCGATTCGCCGCTGGCGCGCGCGCAGAGACGCCTCGAGGTCCTCCGCCGCCATCGGCTTGGCGAAGGCGTAGCCCTGGAGGATGGTGCAGCCGAGTTCGCGCAGCAGCGCGGCGTGCTCCATCGTCTCGACCCCCTCGGCCGCGACTTCGATGCCGAGCGAGCGGCCGATTTCGACGATCGACCGGACGAGGCGGCGCTGGGCGGTGGAGCGCACGATCGGCGTGACCAGCTGGCGGTCGATCTTCAGCCGCCGCGGCTTGATCTTGGTCAGGCTGACGATCGACGCGTAGCCGCTGCCGAAATCGTCGATCTCGATGTCGATGCCGAGCGCCTTGATCTGCTCGACGCATTCGAAGAAGCGGTCGTCGCGCTCGTCGAGATAGATCGATTCGACCAGCTCGAACGACAGCTCGCCCGGCGCGATTTCGAGCGCCCTCAGCGCGTCAATGAGTCCCTTTTCGTGCAGCCGGCGCAGCGAGACGTTGACCGACAGCCGCGGCGGCCGCAGGCCTTCGGCGCGCCAGCGGCGGTGGCAGGCGAACGCGCCGTCGAGCACAGCGCGGTCGATCGCGGCGATGACGGCGAGCTCCTCGGCGATGTTGATGAACGCTGCGGGCGCCAGGATTCCGCGCGTTGGGTGGCGCCAGCGCGCCAGCGCTTCGACGCCGACGATCTCATGGGTGCGGGCGTCGACCTGAGGCTGGAAGTAGGGAATGAACTCGCCGCGCTCCAGCCCGCCGATGATGCCGTCGCCCATGCGCTTGGCGTCGATGATCTCGGCCTGGAGGGCGGCGGTGTAGAACTCGAAGCGGTTGCGGCCGAGGCTCTTGGCGCGATAGAGGGCGAGATCGGCGTCGACGAGCAGCTCTTGGCGGTCGACGTCGGCGCCGTAGGCGCCGGCGATGCCGATGCTCATCCCCAACCGGCATTCGTGGCCGTCGTGGACGATCGGTTTGCTGACGTCCTCGATGATCCGTTGCGCCAAGCCGTCGAAACCGGCCAAGCCGTGATCGGCGTCGCAGACGACGACGAATTCGTCGCCGCCGGTGCGCGCGACGAAGTCGCCGGGACGCAGATGACGGCGGATCGTCTCGGCGGTGTGGACGAGTATTGCGTCGCCGGCCGAATGGCCGAGCGTGTCGTTGATCCGCTTGAAGCCGTCGAGGTCGACTTGCAGCAGCGCCACCCCGCCGCCGGATTTGGCGCAGCGGGCGGCGTGCTCCTCGAGCGCGCGCTCGAGATACATGCGGTTGGGCAGACGGGTAAGGAAATCGTGCAGCGCGTTGTACTCGATGTGGGCGCGCGCGGCTTCGAGCTCGGCGTTGCGCGCCTCCGTCAGCGCCATCGAGCGGGTCAGGTCCTCGGTCAGCTTGACGTCGGCGGTGACGTCCCAATTGGCGCAGACCAACTGTCGCGACAGGTCGGGGGACGCGTAGAGCTGGCCGATGGCGCGGATCACTCGCTTGCGTCCGTCGCCGAGGTCGAGTCGGAATTGCGATTCGTAGCGACCGGGAGCGCGGAGCGCGGCTTCATACTCGGCGACAGCGCGCTCTGCGTCGCTCGGGTCGAGGCGGGCGCGCCAATGGGCGAAGGTTCGCGGCCCGCCGTCGCAGGGATAGTTGTAGAGCTGGTTCATCCGGTCGTCCCAAACCAGCTCGCCGGTGTCGACGCTAAACTGCCAGACGCCGACCTTTGAAGCGTCGAGCGCCAACCTGAGCCGGCGCGACAGACGCTCGAGCTCGCCTTCGCGTTCGGCGAGCCGATTGAAATGGACGCGCCGCTCCTCGATCAGACGGCCGGCGAGCCAGGCGGGGGCGACGACCAACGCGCCCGCCAGGACGATGATCAGCCGCGTCCACCACTGGCCCGAGAGGGCGGCGTCCCAACCGCCCTTCGGCGTGGCGGCGATCGTCCATGCGCCGGAGGGAACGTTGACGGAGCGCGTCACCGGATCGTCTTCGAACACCCGCGCGTCGCCGAAGAAGCTGCGCGGGTCCTGCTCCAGCCCGTCGCGGCCCGAAATGGCGACGTCGATCGGCAAGTTGCGAGCGTGGAGGCCGGCGTCGCGGTAAAGGGCGTCGAGATCGATGGTCGCCGAAACGATGCCCCAGAAGCGTCGGGTTTCGTCGCCGCCGTCGACGAACACGGGCAGCCGCGCGATGACGCCGCGGCCGCCTTGGACGAGATCGACCGGACCGGCGAGCACGACGTTATCGCTGTCCCGGGCGCGCAGCGCCGCCTCGCGCTGCGCGTCGTTCTTGGTGTAGTCGAGGCCGATCGCCTTCTCGTTGCCCTTCAGCGGGCACTCGTAAGCGACGACCAAGCCAGGCGCGACGGCGATGTTGCGCAGCAGATAATCGGAACGCAGCACATGGTCGCACAGCGCGTCGAAGCTCGCCTGGTCGAGGTCGGCTCGGCTGGCGATGTCGGCCACGAGGCCGCGCACGAGCTGGACCTCGCCCCTGATGTCGCCTTCCAGCCGGTTCTGGATCAGGTTGAGTTCGGTGAGCGCGTCGGTCCGGGCGCGGACGAGCGCGAGTTGCTTCTGCTGCCCGTCGGCGACGACCCCCAGGACGATCGCGATTAGGGCGGCGATCGCCGCCGGCGCGAAAGCTGGGCGGCGCAGCCGATCGAAAAATGCGCGCGGGTTCAAGCGACGACATCCTCGCGGATCGCCGATGGGACTCGGCGCCGAGGGAATCGACTATGCGGAAGGGGCTTGAGCCAATGCTTAACGCTGTCGCCGGCCCAGCCATCGAGTTGCCGCGACGACTAACCGGAAGTTAAGCGACGGCGCCGATTTGGCGCGCCGCGCCGGCCCGGTCTATGGTGCGCCGCATTTCGCGGAGAGAGGCGATGGAGCGCACGTCCGAACACACCCATTTCGGCGAACGGACGGTTCGTCTCGACGAAAAACAGGGGTTGGTCGACGCGGTGTTCCATAACGTCGCCGATCGCTACGACCTGATGAACGACCTGATGTCGTTCGGTCTGCACCGGCTGTGGAAGGACGCCTTGGTCGCCAAGCTGCGACCGCCGCGCGCTCGCCCGTTCCGCCATCTCGACGTCGCCGGCGGGACCGGCGACATCGCCTTCCGCGTCGCCGCGGCCGGCGGCGCGGCGACCGAGGTCACGGTCGTCGACGTCAATCCCGACATGCTGCGCGTCGGCGCCGAGCGGGCGCGCAAGCGGCGCGAGGGCGAGCGCGTGCGCTTCGTCGAGGGCAACGCGGAGGCGCTGCCCCTGCCCGACGCTTCGTTCGACGCCTATACGATCGCCTTCGGCATCCGCAATGTGCCGCGGATCGAGCGCGCGCTCGCCGAAGCCTACCGCGCGCTCGAGCGCGGCGGGCGATTCCTGTGTCTCGAATTCTCGCGCGTCGACGTGCCGGTGTTCGATCGCCTCTACGCCGCCTATTCCGACGCGGCGATCCCGGCGATCGGCAAGGCGGTGACCGACGACGGGCCCGCCTATCGCTATCTCGTCGAATCGATCCGCAAGTTCCCGCCGCCCGAGCGCTTCGCCGACATGATTGAGGCCGCCGGCTTTGCGCGCGTCGACTTCACCCGATTGACCGGCGGCGTGGTGGCGATCCATTCGGGCTGGAAACTCTGAACTTGCCGCGCCTGACCGATCTCGGACACGTATTCAGGCTGGCGCGGGCTGGCTTCGTCCTCGCCCGCGAAGGCGCGTTCGTCGACCTCGATCCGTCGACGCTGCCGCCGCTCGCCCGCATACCGCTGTTCGTCGCCAACCTCGCGGCGCGGCGCGGCGCGCACGGCTTCAGCGGCTTGGCGGCGGCGATCGACCGGCTCGGCCCCTCCTACGTCAAGCTCGGCCAGTTCCTCGCCACGCGGCCCGACATCGTCGGCCCCAGGGTCGCAGCCGAGCTGGAAAAGCTTCAGGACCGCATGGCGCCTGCCGACCGCGCCACCGCAGTCGCCGCGCTCGAAGCCACGTTCGGCGCGCCGATCGATTCGCTGTTCGTCGAATTCGGCGAGCCGGTCGCCGCCGCGTCGATCGCCCAAGTGCACAAGGCGCGGGTGCGCGACGCCGCCGGCGAGCGCGACGTCGCGGTCAAGCTGCTCAGGCCCGGCGTCGAGCGGCGATTCGCGCGCGATCTCTCCGACATGTTCTACGCCGCGCGCAGCGCCGAGCGGTTCGAGCCGCGGTTGCGCCGACTGCGCCTGGTGGAGGTGGTCGAGACGCTGGCGCGCAGCGTCACGATCGAGATGGACTTCCGCCTGGAAGCGGCGGCGGCTTCCGAGTTCGCCGAGAACCTCGCCGACGATCCTGGGTTCCGCGCGCCGAAGATCGACTGGGACCGCACGACGCGCGAAGCGCTGACGATGGAATGGATCGACGGGACGCCGCTCAGCGATCCCGCGCGGCTCGCCGAACTCGGCTTCGACGCGCCCAAACTCGGCCGGCGCTTGATCCAGTCCTTCCTGCGCCACGCCTTGCACGAAGGCTTCTTTCACGCCGACATGCACCAGGGCAATTTCTTCGTCGACGCAGAGGGGCGCATCGTCGCGGTCGATTTCGGCATCATGGGGCGGCTCGGCCGCAAGGAGCGGCGCTTCCTCGCCGAAATTCTCTACGGCTTCATTCGCCGCGACTACCGAAGAGTGGCGGAAGTCCATTTCGAAGCCGGCTATGTGCCGGCCGTGCATCGAGTCGAGGATTTCGCCCAGGCGATCCGCGCCGTCGGCGAGCCGATCCACGCCCGCACCGCCGACCAGATCTCGATGGCCAAGCTGCTGACGCTATTGTTCGAGATCACCGGCCTGTTCGACATGTCGACCCGTCTCGAGCTGGTGATGCTGCAGAAGACGATGGTCGTAGTCGAGGGCGTCGCGCGCAAGCTCGACCCGCATCTCGACATGTGGGCGACCGCCGAGCCGGTCGTCGGCGACTGGATCGCCGAGAACCTGGGCCCGCGCGGCCGGCTCGAGGACGTCAGCAGCGCGCTGGCGCAGTTGGGACGGGTGCTGATCGACGCGCCGGAGCGGCTCGAACGCCTTGCGCAGCGCCTTGAGGCGGGCGACGATTGGCGCGCGCGGCAGCCGCCCGAACCCCCCCGGCGCGGAATCGCAATCCCCGCAGCCCTTTGGGCGATCGTCGGCATACTTCTATTATTAGTTTATCACTTTAGCTAACCTGAGGGAAAGAAAGAAAATTTTATTCACATAGCGCGGCCGGGCGCGGCTTCGCCATTGCCGAACTGTTGATCCCCGCCATATGTTGAACGGGGCAGCGCCGTGGACGGCGCGGACCGTCCGCCCTCGCGCGCCCGAAGATCTGAGGCATGACCGCACAGACACTCGCGAGCGCCCGCGTCCTGTTGATCATTGGCGGCGGTATCGCGGCCTATAAGTCGCTCGACCTGATTCGCCGCCTGCGCGAACGCGGGGCGACGGTGCGCATCGCCATGACCGCCGCGGCGCAGCGGTTCGTCGCGCCGCTTTCGGCCGAGGCGCTGAGCGGCCAGCCGGTCCGCACGGACCTGTTCGCGCCGACTGAACATTCGGGCATGAGCCACATCGAGTTCTCGCGCGAGGCGGACCTCCTGGTCGTCGCGCCGGCGACCGCCGATCTTCTCGCCCGCATGGCGCTCGGGCTCGCCGACGATCTGGCGACGACGACGCTGCTCGCCACCGACAAGCGCGCGCTGGTCGCGCCGGCGATGAACCTGCGCATGTGGCTGCACCCCGCCACCCAGCGCAACGTCGCCACTCTGCGCGGCGACGGCGTGCTGTTCGTCGGGCCGGACGAAGGCGAAATGGCCTGCGGCGAATATGGGCCCGGCCGCATGGCCGAACCGCTGGCGATCGTCGCGGCGGTCGAACGCGCGCTGCAGGCGCCGACCGTCCTTCCGCTGCCGCCCGACGTCGGCCTGCCGCGCGGCGGCGCGCTCGCCGGCCGGCGGTTTATCGTCACCTCGGGCCCCACCTACGAGCCGATCGATCCCGTCCGCTTCCTCGGCAATCGCTCGTCCGGCCGACAGGGCCACGCGATCGCCGAGGCGGCGCGCGCGGCGGGGGCCGAGACCATTCTCGTCAGCGGCCCGACCGCGCTCGCCGATCCGCCCGGCGTCAAAGTCGTGCGGGTCGAGACAGCGCGCGAGATGCGCGACGCGACGATCGCGGCGCTGCCGGCCGATGTCTTCGTCGCGGCGGCGGCGGTCGCCGACTGGCGGGTCGAAGACGCCGCCGGCGAGAAGATCAAGAAGCGCGGCGGCGGCGCGCCGATCCTGCGGCTCACCGAAAACCCCGACATTCTCGCCGAGGTCTCGGCGCGCCGCGGCGATCGCCCGGCGCTCGTGGTCGGCTTCGCCGCCGAGACGCAGGCGCTGATCGACAACGCCCGCGCCAAGCTCGAGCGCAAGGGCTGCGACCTGATCGTCGCCAACAGCGTCGCCGCGGGCGAAGGGACGTTTGGCGGCGCCGAAAACAAGGTTACGATCGTCGCCGCCGACGGGATCGAGGAATGGCCGCGCATGGGCAAGACGGAGGTCGCGCGCGCGCTCGTCGCCCTCGTGGCTCGCAAACTGACGGGCGCGACATGATCGAGGTGCGCTTTCGCCAACTGCCGCATTCTCGCGGCCTGCCGCCGCCGCGCTAC
>Ga0326728_10025861_pt1 | contig 10459 bp, 7 predicted proteins | sample MB3enrmetagenome_FD_207602 | JGI IMG/M metagenome (GOLD analysis project Ga0326728, IMG submission 207602) | Lab enriched peat soil microbial communities from McLean, Ithaca, NY, United States - MB31MN | ecosystem: Environmental > Terrestrial > Soil > Wetlands > Peat | place: USA: New York... | reverse complement strand
TCGTCTTCCGCGATTTGCTGGCGCGCGAAACCAATCTGCCGCGCTGGCGCGAATTGCAAATCGCTTACCGCCGTCTCGAAGACCGCGGCGAAGTGCGCGGCGGCCGCTTCGTCGATGGCTTTCTCGGAGAGCAGTTCGCGCTTCCCGTCGCCGTCGAATCCCTGCGCGCCCAGCGCAATTTGCCGCCGAATGCCAATGCCGAGCGCATCGTCATTGCCGCTGCCGATCCGCTCAACCTCGTCGGAATCGTCGTCCCCGGCGAGCGCATCCCCGCGATCTCGGGAAAATCCCTCACCTTTCGCGACGGGCTGTGGAAAGCGGAAGAAGCGCCGCTGGCTTCCGGATACTAACCTCAGTTTCATCAATGATTTTGGGAAATGGCGAAAACGGCATGGCTCGCGCTTTTCGAGACGCGGGCTGGCGCGATCCCCGATCTTAAAACAATCCACCCCTGCCTTTTCAATAACTTACATCCGAAAAATGCCCGGTTTCCCCGCTCAACCCAGATTTTCTACCCTTCGTTGCCTTCTACGTGCGTAACGGCTGCGCTTTCAATAGGATCACGGTGACCCAATCCACGCGTCGAAACTTCTGGGTTTAACGGGTAGGTTTCCCGTGGAAATGTCCATTTACGCAGGCCCCGTACGGGGAACCGCGGGGACTGGTTGAACTCCCAAGCTGTGGAAAGCGAGAGCAAAATGCACAAGCCGATCAAGTATGTCGAGAAGGCCGTGACCATTGCCGCCACGGGCGTGTGGGCGATTTTTGAACGCCTGAACCGCGTCGCTCCGAATGCGGCGCCGATTCCAAAGTGGTCGGACAAGCCTCTGCTCAAGTCGTGGGAAAAGTCGAAGCCGCCGCTGGGCTGGCCGCGCACGACCGATTCGCTGTGTCCGAAGTGCGTGCCGGAAATCCGGCAGCAGATTCTCGACGGGCATCTGCCGGTTGACGTTCTGATGAACGAAAAAGTCGGCGAGATCAAGGCGCAGATCGTCGAGCGGGACGGCAAGATTTGGATGGTCAAGGACTGCGCCAAGCACGGGCACTTCGAAGACTTGATGTCGATCGACACGGAATTCACGAAGCACCTCGAAGAAGTTTTTCCCGGCCGCGACATTCTCGCGCACAACGACGAAAAGCTGCACCACCACGGTACTTCCACTCTGAAGTATGGGCGCGGCGCAGTACTTACTGTCGATCTTACGAACCGCTGTAACATGATGTGCGACCCGTGCTTCATGGACGCGAACCAAGTCGGCTTTGTGCACGAACTTACCTGGGAAGAAATCAAGACCGTGCTTGACAATGCCATCACCTTAAAGCCCAAGAGGCAAATGTCGGTGCAGTTCTCGGGCGGCGAGCCGACGCTGTCGCCGTATTTCCTAGACGCGGTGCGTTATGCGCGCAAAGTCGGGTTCAACAGCGTGCAGGCCGCAACTAACGGGATCGAGTTCGCCAAGAGTTTTGAATTCTGCCAACAGGCGGTTGAAGCCGGCGTGCGCTACGCCTACTTGCAATTTGACGGGATTGGCAACGCCGCCAACGACCATCGCGCCGTAGGAAATCTGTTCGACGTGAAGCTGAAGGCGATCGACAACCTGCATCGCGCCGGCTGCGAAATCGTGCCCGTCATCACCATCATCAACGGCATCAACAACGAGCAGGTCGGAAAAATCATCCAGTTCGCGCTCGACAATCCGAAGAAGATCAGCTTCCTGAGTTACCAGCCGGTCAGCTTCACCGGACGTGACGAAGCCATCACCGACGAACGCCGCATCGCGCAGCGCTACACACTGGCGCACCTGGCCCACGACGTAAAAAATCAAACCGGCCTCGGCGAACCTACCCGCGACTGGTTCCCCATTAGTTTCATGAGCACCTTCTCGGACTGGGCCGATGTAATGCACGCGCAGGATTCCAACAACGATTGGGGGCAACTCTCTTGCGGTTGTCATCCTAACTGCGGGACGGGGATGGCGGTGATGATCGACAAGGAGACCAAGGAAGCGGTGCCAGTTACCGCTTTCTTGAAGGGCGATCAGCTAGCCAAGGACATTGCCAAGGTGAACGATGCGGCGCGCAGCAAGTTCTGGACTGCGTTTGGAATGGCGCTGTGCCTGATGAAGAATTACGACTCGTTCCAATCGCCAACGCACTTCAAGCTTATCGACCTGCTCAAGAAGTTCGATAAGAACTTCAATGCCACGGGCAGGAACTACGGCAAGGTCGGTCCCGACCGCACCATTGAAGACGTGATGAAACGGCGCCAGGACCGGTGGAACTTCCTGTTCATCGCCGGGATGTGGTTCCAGGACCTGTTCAACTACGACTTCCGGCGCACGGAGCAGTGCATTATTCCTTATGCGACGCAGGAAGGGGAGATCAGCTTCTGCGCTTATAACACGGGCGTGGGCTGGCGCAACATTATCGAAAAGATGCACATGACTTCGACACTTACTAAGTGGTACGAAGAGCACGGGCGGCACGAGATCTTCGCGGGCGGCAAGAAAGTCAACATGGAAGACAAGGAGCATGAACTTTACTTGCGGGAAGAGATCGTTACGAACGAAGTGCAGCACGACTTGGACAAACTGGGCATTGCGAAAACAGCGCGCGAAGAAAAGAAGCGGGCGCGCGACAAGAAGGCTGAGAACAGCAAGGTCAAGAACGACGCGGCCTACGACGCGCGCATGGCGCAGCTCTATCGGGAAGTGGTGCTGAAAGAGAAGCCGGCAACGTCGAATGAAGGCGGATTCATTCCGCTGGGAGCGATCGCTTCGGCGGGCATTTTGACGGCCTCTCCGGCTAATGTGAACGGCGCCGCGAAAGAGGAAGAGACTGAGGAAGTCGCCGAGCCGGTAGCTGGGGATTAAGGTTTCAAGGCTTCAAAGTTACAGGGTTACAAGGTCGGGCCGCTTATTCGAGCGGCCCTTCTTACTTGAGAGCGACTTATGGGCAGGGTTTCGACATCGATCGACGACACGCTGGAGAAGTTTATTCGGACGCAGGCGGTGTTTTTTGTAGCGACGGCGCCGCTGGATGCGGAGGGGCACGTCAATCTATCTCCGAAGGGGTTGGACACATTTCGGGTGCTGGGGCCGACGACGGTGGCGTATCTCGATCTGACAGGCAGCGGTGCGGAGACGATTGCACACGTACGGGAAAACGGGCGGATTGTGGTGATGTTTTGCGCGTTTGAGGGGGCGCCAAACATTCTGCGGCTGTATGGACGCGGGCGCGTGGTGGAAGCGGGAACGCAAGAATTTGGCAGCTTACAGCGGCATTTCCCGGAATTCGAAGGCACTCGAGCCATAATCGTGGTGGAAGTTTCGCGGATTGCGGAGTCGTGCGGGTTCGGAGTTCCGCTGATGCAGTACGAGGGAGAGCGTCCGCAGTTGGAAGCGTGGGCGCGGAAAAAGGGGCCGGAGGGGCTGAAGGAGTACCGGCGAGCGAAGAACCGAGTCAGTATCGACGGGCTCGCGGGGGTGGAGTAAGGGAAATGCGGAGATTGCCGGCTGGGGATGGGGAACTGATCCAGATTGTGGACTCGGCTTTGGCCGATGCCGTGCGGCGCGGCGGCTCGTGGCTGGTGTGCCATAAGGGATGCACGCAGTGCTGCGTGGGCGTGTTTGCCATCAACCAACTCGACGCGGCGCGGTTGCAGTGGGGACTCGCCGACCTGAAAAAAACGGACGCGCAACGAGCGCGGCGGATTCGCGAGCGGGCGCGGGCTTCGGTGAAGCGATTGTCGGGGGAGTTTCCCGGGGATGCGAAAACGGGCGTGCTGGACGCGAGAGTGTTCGACGAAGGCTCGGAGGCGGAAGAACAGTTTGCGGAATTTGCCAACGATGAGGCGTGTTCGGCGCTCGATCCGGAGACGGGACTGTGCGATCTTTACGAGGCGCGGCCGATGACGTGCCGCACGTTTGGGCCGCCGGTGCGGTCGGAGGGCGGACTGGGAGTCTGCGAACTGTGTTATCAGGGCGCGACCGATGAGCAGATTGCCGCTTGCGAAATGGTTGCCGATGCGGACGACTTGGAAGCAAAGCTGCTGGAAAAACTCGAGAAGACGCGCGGACCGCGAGGGCGGACGATGGTGGCGTTCGCGGTGAGGTGAAGAGCGGTGGGATTGCGGTACAATCGCTGACGCTTTCGAAATCGAAAACATTCGCAAGCGATTCTCACTCTCCTAAGGAGGCGGTATGAGCTTATCGAAACGGGCGATCGCGGAGTTTTTCGGAACTTTCTGGCTGGTATTTGGCGGATGCGGGAGCGCGGTGCTGGCGGCGGCGTTTCCGCAGCTCGGCATTGGATTTGCCGGAGTGGCGCTGGCTTTCGGGTTGACGGTGCTGACCATGGCGTTTGCCATTGGACACATTTCGGGATGCCATCTGAACCCGGCGGTTTCGGCGGGACTGGTAGTAGGCAAGCGATTCCCGGCGTCGGAATTCCTGCCCTACGTGGTGGCGCAAGTGCTCGGTGGAATCGCCGGCGCGGGCGTCCTTTATGTAATCGCGAGCGGTAAGGCGGGCTTCAGCGTGAGCGGCGGTTTCGCGTCGAATGGATACGGGGCGCACTCTCCGGGCGGCTATTCGCTGCTGTCGTGCCTGGTGGCGGAAGTGGTGCTGACGTTTTTCTTTTTGCTGGTCATCATGGGCTCGACCGACAAGCGGGCCCCGGCGGGGTTCGCGCCGATCGCGATCGGGCTGGCGCTGACGCTGATTCACCTGATTGGGATCCCGGTCACAAATCTTTCGGTCAACCCGGCGCGGAGCACGGGACCGGCGGTTTTCGTGGGAGGATGGGCGCTCTCGCAATTGTGGCTGTTCTGGCTGGCGCCGATTGTGGGCGGCGCGCTGGCGGGTGGATTCTATCGCGCGGTTTTCGGAGAGTAAGGGGCGGATGGGGACTGCGGTAGTCCGCGAAGCGTCACTGGGGGAAATTGCCCTGGTGTTTCTGAAATTGGGCACGATTGCGTTTGGCGGGCCAGCAGCGCACGTGGCGATGATGGAAGAGGAATTCGTGCGGCGGCGGCAGTGGATCACGCAGGCCGAATTTCTAGACCGGCTGGCCACGGCGAATTTGATTCCAGGACCGAGTTCGACCGAGGTCGCGATTTTCGTGGGGCAATTGAAGCGCGGCTGGCGCGGGCTGATTGTGGCGGGCTGCTGCTTTATCATTCCGGCGGCTTTCATTGTGTCGGCGATTGCTTGGGCATACGTGCGTTTTGGGGGATTGCCGAAGGTTGAGGGCGTGCTCTGGGCGATCAAACCAGCAGTGGTTGCGATTGTGCTTCAGGCGCTCTGGAAGCTGGGACGGACGGGAGTGCGGACGGCGCCGTTGGCAGCGATTGCAGTGGTCGCAGCGGCGCTGAGCTTGGAGGGAGTCAGTCCGGTGCTGGTGCTGGTGGTTGCAGGATCGATATCGGCGGCGGCTTTGGCGATGAAGAAACGGGCGGTGGGCGGTGGGCTTCCGGTAATTTTTGGCCTGCACAAAGCGGCGGGCCTACCGAAAGTTTTTGCCGGGGCGATGGCGGTGGCGGCGGTGGGCGCGGCTTTTCCGGTTGGGCTGGGGCGGTTGTTTCTTTCGTTTCTGAAAGTTGGGTCGGTGGTATTTGGCAGCGGTTATGTTTTGCTGGCGTTTTTGCAGGCTGAGTTTGTGCATCATCTGCACTGGCTCACGGAAAAGCAATTGATCGACGCGGTCGCAGTGGGGCAGTTCACTCCTGGACCGCTGTTCACGACGGCGACGTTTATAGGGTATGTGGTGGCGGGCTGGGCGGGCGCGGCGGTGGCGACGGTGGGAATTTTTTTGCCGGGATTCGTGCTGGTCGCGGTAAGCGGGCCGCTGATTCCGCGGCTGCGAAGATCGCGCGTGGCAGCGGCAGCGCTCGATGGCGTGGTCGCGGGCTCGCTCGCGTTAATGGCGGTGGTGACGTGGCAGTTGGGGAAGGCGGCGATTGTGGATTGGACGACGCTGGCCGTGTTCGGCGGGAGCTTGATCGCGTTGCTCGGGTTTCGAGTGAACTCGGCATGGGTGGTTGCGGCGGCGGCGGTGGTGGGATTAGTGATGCGATAGTTCGGGAAAAGCTTGAACCACAGGGGGCACAGGGGAACACTGGGGAAACCCTGCCGATGCACAGCGCTGGTTCCGACCCGCCAGCCTTGCGCTGGCGGGGATATCGGTCCGCAGTGCCGGCGGAACTGGCATAGGAGATTGACGGATGACAGTTATTTTCGTCGTTTGTGACGGAGAGGTTAAAATGGATAATTCCGGCCGGCGGCAGGAAAACGTAGCGCGAACCGCCGGATATTCCTACATGGGAACTAACGACATTTTCGGAGAAAGGCGGGCACGGGAATCGCGCGACGGCGGCGCAGCGCCATGCGCGCAGGCGCGGCCTTGTTCGCCGGTTTACTGGCGGGTCGAGGGAAGCCTGCTGGAGCTGACGACGGTCCGTCCGATCGCATTTTTTACCTGGAACAGCCAAACGTATATTTCGCGTGCACTGCGGCGCACGATGGTGCTGGCGATGGCGCTGCTGCGGCCGTTCTTATATGCGGCGAATCGCGTGGCGGCAACGCGAATCGTGCACGCGGTTTTGCGCGGGATCACGCGGGACCGGCTCGATCTGTTGGGCGAGGAAGAATTCGAATACAAGCTGAAGCCGCTGCTCAAGGAAGCGGGAGTGCGGCAGCTCAAGGCATTGCAAGCGACGGGCGCGGAAGTGGTGCTGGTGGGCCAGGGGCTGGAGCACATGATGCGGCCACTGGCACGGCATCTCGGGGTGCGATGGATCATCGCGAACCGGCTCGATTTTCGCGATGGCGTGGCCACGGGCAGGCTGCTCGATCCGGTGATCCGGCCGCGAGGGCTGTTTGCGCGGATCCGGGAGGCGGGACCGGACGGGCGGCAGAGTCCGGCGAGATGGGTGCGGGCGCTGGGCTTGCGCGGGCCGAAGGCGCTGGCCTCGGCGATTGTGCCGGCGACGCGGGTGGAAGCGCCACGGGTGCGTCCGATTGTTTATTTCAATGAAACCCGTCATGCAGCGCCGTTTTCGGTGCGCCAGGCGCTGGGCGGAAAGCGCGTAATGTTGATCGGCGTTACGGGATTTATCGGCAAAGTATGGTTGGCGAACACGCTGATGGATTTGCCGGAAATCGGGAAACTCTATTTGCTGGTGCGGCGGCAGAAATCGAGTCCGGCGCAGAAGCGATTTGAAAAGACGATCGAGGGCTCGCCGGTTTTCGATCCATTGTTTGTGAAATATGGCGACCGGCTGGGCGCGCTGCTGGCGGAAAAAGTTGAAGTGGTGGAAGGCGACGTTTCGCAGCCGGGCTTGGGGCTGGATGCGGAGACGGCGGCGCGGCTGGGCAAGGAACTCGATCTGATCGTCAACAGCTCGGGGTTGACGGATTTCAATCCGGATCTGCGGGACGCGTTGGCGGTGAACGTGGATTCGACGATGCACCTGATCGAATTCCTACGCGGGTCGGACCACGCGGCGCTGCTGCATCTTTCGACTTGCTATGTGGCCGGACAGCGCGATGGGCGGGTGAGTGAGCGAGTGCGTCCGAATTACACGCCGACGCACTTGAAGGATTTCGACGCGGAAAAAGAGTGGCATCGGCTGCACGAACTAGTGGAGTCGGCGGAAGCGCGGGCGGAAGGGCCGGAAGTCGCCGAGGAGTTGAGGAAGCAGTCGCTGGGGAAAGAGCACGCGGCGAAAGGGCTGAGCGGGCAGGCGCTGGAAAATCAGGTGCGCAAGAACCGGGTGCGCTGGCTGAAAAATTATCTTACGGAAGAAGCGACGCGGCGCGCGAAGGAGTTGGGCTGGCCGAATACTTACACGTTCACCAAGAGCCTGGCGGAGTCGTTAATCGCAAACCAGATCGCAAAACATATCGCGAAACATATTGGGAAAGATGGCGCGGGGCTGCCGATTGCGATTGTGCGCCCGTCGATTGTCGAGACCTCGGTGGCAAAGCCGTTTCGCGGGTGGAACGAGGGGATCAACACTTCGGCGTCGCTGTCGTATTTGCTGGGGACGGCGTTCCGGCAATTGCCGTCAAACGAACGCAAGCGGCTGGACATTATTCCGGTGGACGCGGTGTGCGCGGGGATGACGCTGATCGGAGCGGCGCTAGTGGAGCGGCGGCACGATCCGCTGTATCAACTGGCGACGTCGGTGACGAATCCGTGCGACATGGGGCGTTCGATTGAGTTGACGAGCCTGGGGCACCGGCGGCACTATCGCGCGCAGGAAGGCCTGGAATACTGGCTGCGGTTGCGGATGGATGCGATTCCAGTGTCGAAAGAGCGTTATAACCGGATGTCGGCGCCGGCGCAGAAGGCGATTATCAGATCGATCCAGCGGGTGATGTCGCCGCTGCCGATGAAGAAACCGCTCGCGAAAACGGAGCGCAACCTGGAGCGCGTGGAAAAGTTGGTGGGACTGTTTGAGCCGTTTATTCTGCACAACGAACACGATTTTGTCGCCGACAATGTGGAGAAGTTGTCGCAGGCGCTCACGCCGGAAGAAAGAGAAATTTTCGGTTATGACACGGCGGGGCTGGACTGGTGGGAGTATTGGATCGATATTCATATTCCGGCATTGCGGCGGTGGACGTATCCGCTGATTGAAGGGCGGGCGCTGGAGGCGCGGGCGCCGCGCGTGCTGCAGATGCCGCCGCCGGCCAGCGCCACAACAACCCCGGCGAGCAATCCAAATATGCCGGCCGATCATAGTGTTTCCACGAAAACGGGTACGGACGGAGCAACGTGGCAATATTCCTGACCGGAGGGACCGGGTACATCGGCGCGCATGTGGCCGCGAATTTACTGGAGCGGCATGACGCGACCTTGAATCTGCTGGTACGCGCGCGCGATCCGCGCGACGCGGAGTTGCGGCTGTGGAACGCTTTGCAACTGCACATGCCGTTTCCGAACTTTTACGAATATTTGCAGGCGAAGATACGGATTTTTCGCGGCGATCTCACTGCGCCGCAGTTCGGGCTGGAAGCGGGCGATTACGACCGGCTGGTGCATAGCACCGATTCGGTGATCCACTGCGCGGCGTCGCTGAACCGGAAGTCGGAAAAAAGCTGCCTGAATGTGAACCTGCGCGGGACGCTCGAAGTGGTGCAACTGGCGCGGCAATCGCAGTACTATCACGGGCTGCGGCGGTTTTCGGATGTAAGCACGGTGGCGGTGGCGGGAAAACGCAGCCACGAAGTGGTTGTGGAGGACCGCTCGATCGAGTGGTCGCGGTCGGACTACGATCCGTATGCGCGGACGAAAAAATTCTGCGAGCACATGGTGCGCGAGCTGCTGCCAGACGTGCCACTGACGATTTTCCGGCCGAGCATCGTGCTGGGAGACAGCCGGTATGCGCAGACGACGCAGTTCGACATGGTGCGGTCGTTCGTGTTTCTGGCGGGTTTGCCGGTGCTGCCGTTTCGTCCGCACGACAAGATCGACATAGTGAATGTGGATTTCGTGGCGGATGCGATTTCGACTTTGCACATGAAGGAGAATCCCGCACACGATACTTATCATCTTTCTTCGGGCACCGGCGCGCAGACGTTCCGGGAATTGACGAAGGCCCTGGCGGCGGAGCAGAAACGGCGCGGGCCGGTGTTTATGCCGATCCTCGAAGGGACGTTCGCTGCCCTCGTCAACACCCTGGCGAACCGTAAAGGGAAAGTGGGGCATGGCGCGGCGCTGATGAAGGTGTTTCTGCCGTATTTGACGTGGAACACGGTGTTCGACAATACGCGGGTCACCACGGAAATGGGACGTAAGCCGGCGCCGTTTTCGCAATACAGTTTTCCGCTGCTGCGGTTCAGCCGCGAGCACAATTTTGAATACCCGTATCGACCGTGGCCGGAGAGCGCGAAAGCGGGAGGGTCCGCGGCATGATGGACTTCGTTCTGGAAGCGTGGGTATCGAGCATCATCGAGGGCAAGAAACTTCAGTGGATGATGGGCAAGCGCGAGCCGTGGCAACCGGGCGAAAATTTGAAGCTGTTGTTTGCGGGCTACAACGGAACGCGCAACACGGGATCGGACGTTCGAGTGGAAGAGATGCTGCGGCAGATCCGGAGAATTCTTGGGCCGGAAAATGTCGACCTGAGCATGATGACTTTTAATTTCGACCGGTCGCGCGGATATTTCGACGGCACGACGCAGGTGCGGCTGCCGGACATTTTCCCGCCGTTTCTGGCGAAGGAAGTGCCCAAGCATCATGGCGTGGTGGCGTGCGAAGGATCGATGTTCAAATCGAAATTCGCGAACGCATTGGCGACGATGATGATCGGGGCGCTGGGGATTGCGGCGGCGGAGAACAAGCTGTCGGTCGGCTACGGAGCGGAGGCGGGACAGATGGACCCGCTGGTGGCGAAAATGTGCGGGCGGTATTGTAAACATTCTTTAGTCATTACGCGCAACGAGGAGTCGCG
>Ga0326728_10025860_pt1 | contig 10459 bp, 7 predicted proteins | sample MB3enrmetagenome_FD_207602 | JGI IMG/M metagenome (GOLD analysis project Ga0326728, IMG submission 207602) | Lab enriched peat soil microbial communities from McLean, Ithaca, NY, United States - MB31MN | ecosystem: Environmental > Terrestrial > Soil > Wetlands > Peat | place: USA: New York... | reverse complement strand
AGAGCCAAAGGCGAGATATCGACCGACACTGACGCTGACCGAAAGACCGAGACCCAACTTTCTCAGTTGACCAAAGAGCCCTCATGTGAGGGCTGTTGCCGCGGCTGGCGCGCGACGACGCGCATTTTGTCGTCCTGCCGACCATCCGATGCGAGCGGGGGGCGCTGACCGGCTCGAACGGCCTGATCGCCGCTCTGGCGAGCGTCACGCCGGGCAAGCCGCGCGCCGAGCTTCGCGCCGCCGTGCAAGGAGGGGCGGCCGCGCTGCGGCCTTTGCTGGCGGAATTCGCAGGGGGCGCGCTGGCGCGCCGCCTGGTCGGCGGCGCGAGCGATCGGCCGCCGGCGGTCGTGATCGCCGTCGACCAGGCGGAGGAGTTGTTTCGAACGCAGGGCAAACAGGAGAACGAGGCGCTGCTGAAGCAGCTCGGCGAGCTCGCCTCGGGCGTCGATCCTGCGGTCATCGTCGTCTTCGCCATCCGCTCGGACTCCTATGACGCGCTCGAGCACGCCAAAGGCCTAGAGGGCATGCGGCAGACGACCATGCCGCTCTTGCCGATGCCGCAGGGCTCTTACGCCGAGGTGATCGAGGGTCCGGCGCGGCGGATCGAGCAAGCGGGCGGCAAGCTGACGATCGAGCCGCGCCTGGTCGAACGGCTGCTCGCCGACATCGAGGAGGGCGGCGGACGCGACGCCCTGCCGCTGCTCGCTTTCACGCTGGAACAGCTCTATCTCGACTACGGCGCTTCTGGAGCGCTGAAGCTCGCCGATTACGAGGCGTTCGGCGGCCTGAAAGGCGTCATCGACGACGCGGCGCGGAGCGCGTTCGCGCGGGCCGACGTCGACGCGCGCATCCCTAAAGACAATGACGCGCGCTTCGCCTTGCTGCGTCGCGGCCTCATCCCCTGGCTCGCCGGCATCGATCCCGAAAGTAAGAGACCGCGTCGCAACATCGCGCGCCGCTCCGACATCGCGCCGGAGACAGCGCCGCTGCTTGATCTGTTGGTGGACGAGCGGCTGCTTTCGGCGGACACGCGCGTCGAGCGCGAAGCGACGGGCGCGGAAGCGCACGTGGCGACGATCGAGCCGACCCACGAAGCGCTTCTGAGACAATGGGGGATGCTCGGCGGCTGGCTGAAAGAGGACTTCGGCCTGTTGGCGACGCTGGAGCGCGTCAAGCGCGCCTCGCGCGACTGGGAGGCCAATGCGCGCGACACGGCTTGGCTCGCCCATCGCGGCCATCGACTCGCCGACGCCGACGCGCTCGACGCGCGACCCGACATCGCCGCCAGACTCGACGCGCTCGACCGCGCCTACCTCGCGGGTTGCCGGGCGAAGGAGGCGGCCGAGGCGGCGGAAGCCGAGGCGCAGCGCAAGGAGCGCGAGCAGGAGCACGCGCGCGCGCTCAACGAGACGCGCGCCGCCGCGGCGGCGAACAGACGCCTGGCGAAGGCCATTGCGGCGGGGCTTGTCGCGGCGATCGTGCTGGCGGTGGCTGCAGTGTGGTTTGGACTGGACGCGAAGTTGGAAAGTCAGATCGCCCAGCGCCTGACGGCGGAAGCGCGACTCGATCAGTCGGTGGCGCTCGCCGCGATCTCCAAGGTCGTCTTGCCGAACAGCCCCGCCGTCGCGGCCAAGCTTGCGCTTGCCGCTTGGCCGCGGACGGCGTCCGATGGCGCCCCCAAACTTAGGGTCGCCATCGACGCGCTGGGCGAGGCGGTCCCACAATTGCGCGAACGATTGGCCCTGCGCGGGCACGAGCGGGCCGTGAACAGCGCCGTGTTTTCACCCGACGGCAGGCGCGTCGTCACCGCGTCGGACGACGATGACGCGCGGGTGTGGGACGCCACGACCGCGGCGACGCTCGTCGTCCTCAAGGGGCATCGCCAAACGGTGAACGGCGCCGCGTTTTCGCCCGATGGCGCGCGCATCGTCACCGCCTCGTACGATCATACGGCGCTGGTGTGGGACGCCACGACGGGCGAGACGGCCGCGATCCTTAAAGGGCATGACTTGGCGGTGAACAGCGCCGCGTTTTCGCCCGACAGCGCGCGCGTCGTCACCGCGTCGACCGACAAAACGGCGCGGGTCTGGGACGCCGCGACGGGCGAGACGACCGCGGTCCTCAACGGGCATGACTTGGCGGTGAACAGCGCCGCGTTTTCGCCCGACAGCGGGCGCGTCGTCACCGCCTCGACCGACAAAACGGCGCGCGTCTGGGACGCCGCGACGGGCGCGACGACCGCGATCCTCAAGGGGCATGACTTGGCGGTGAACAGCGCCGCGTTTTCGCCCGACGGCGCGCGCGTCGTCACCGCTTCGGCCGACCATACGGCGCGCGTCTGGGAGGCGGCGACCGGCGCGACGATCGCGATTCTGAAGGGGCACGACGATGCTGTGAACGGCGCCGCCTTTTCGCCCGACGGCGCGCGTCGTCACTGCGTCGACCGACAAAACGGCGCGCGTCTGGGACGCCGCGACCGGCGCGACGATTGCGGTTCTGAAGGGGCATGAGGATATCGTGAGGGGCGTCGCCTTTTCGCCCGACGGCGCGCGCGTCGTCACCGCGTCGTGGGACTATACGGCGAGAGTGTGGAACGCCGCCACCGGCGAGCCGATCGCGATCCTCAAGACGCCGGAAAAGCTGGTGAACAGCGCCGCCTTTTCGCCGGACGGCGCGCGCGTCGTCACCGCCTCGTCGGACAATCTGGCGCGCGTCTGGGACGCCGCGACGGGCAAGCCGATCACGATCCTCAAGGGACACCGCTTGGCCGTGAAGAGCGCCGCCTTTTCGCCCGACGGCGCGCGCGTCGTGACCGTCTCCAGCGACGGGACGGCGCGGGTGTGGGACGTATCGGCGATTCCCAACGGCGATGTCTTCCAGGTCGCCTGCGCGTGGTTGCCGGATCGCGACTTGCGCGACGTCGCAAGCGACTACGGCCTCAAGAACCTCGCGCCGATCTGTGCGGGCGATCCACCCCTGCCCGACCCGCCGGCGCCGGCGAACTCGCCGTGACGCTGTTTGCGCGCCGACGGAATTTCGGCGACAGTATACTAGAGCATCCTGTGATTGCATCGAATCGGCGCGCCGGTTGATCCACCCTGCGCCGCAAGAAGAGAAGGATGTCGGCGGAAAGCGCCGTCGACCTCATGGAAGCCCAATCTTCCGCGGCCGAGAGGCGCTCAAGGGGCTTTAGCCCGCCTTCGGCGGCGCAGCCTCGCCCCAGCCCTCCGCCGCATCGTCCGTCGAAGACGGGCGCGCTTCGGACGCCCGCCGCGGGGAGGGGGTTGGGGCGAGGGCGCGCGTCAACCTAATTGCAGCATGCTCTAAATGCCCATTCCCGACTTGCGGCGAGGCGCGTTCCGCCCTCTGGCGGCATGGGCGGCCGGCGGCGCGAACTCGCCGCCGGCGCCGGCGCCCGCCGGCGCAGCCTCAAGCGGCGAGGCCCTTGGCGTCGAACAGCCCCTCGAACAGGACGGAGCTCAAGTAGCGCTCGCCCGAGTCGGGCAGGATGACGACGATGGTCTTGCCGGCGTATTCCGGTCGCTTGGCGAGCCGCGCCGCGACCGCCGTCGCCGCGCCGCCGGAGATGCCGGAGAGAATGCCCTCCTCGCTGGTCAGGCGCCGCGCGTAGAGGATCGCGTCCTCGTTGCTGACCTGCTCGATGTCGTCGACGAGCGACAGATCGAGCACGTCGGGGACGAAGCCCGCGCCAATGCCCTGGATCTTGTGCGGGCCGGGCTTCAGCGGCTCGCCGGCGCGCTTCTGCGTCAGGATCGGGCTGGCGCTCGGCTCGACCGCCACCGCCTTGATCGCCTTGCCCTTCGTCTGCTTGATGAAGCGGGCGACGCCGGTGATGGTGCCGCCGGTGCCGACGCCGGAGACGAAGACGTCGACCGCGCCGTCGGTGTCGTCCCAGATTTCCGGCCCGGTGGTCGCCTCGTGGATCGCCGGGTTGGCGGGGTTCTTGAACTGCTGCAAGAGCACGTAGCGGCCGGGGTCGGAGGCGGCGATCTCCTCGGCCTTGGCGACCGCGCCGCTCATGCCCTTCGGCCCTTCGGTCAGCACCAGCTTCGCGCCGTAGGCGATCAAGAGCTTGCGCCGCTCGAGGCTCATCGTCTCGGGCATGGTGAGCGTGATCGGAACGCCGCGCGCGGCGGCGACGTAGGCCAGCGAGATGCCGGTGTTGCCGCTGGTCGGCTCGATGAGCTCCTTGCCCGGGCCTAGCAGGCCGCGCTTTTCGGCGTCCCAGATCATCGCCGAGCCGATCCGATCCTTCACCGAATAGGCAGGGCTGCGGCCCTCGATCTTGGCCAGCACCGTCGCCGGCGCGCCGTCGATGACGCGGTTCAGCCTGACCAGCGGCGTGTGGCCGATCGAATGCGAGTTGTCTTCGTACCAGCGGGGCATGCGGAAGTCCTTTCGCAGTATGGAGATTAGTCTATCTAACCGATCAGCATAGAGCAATATGGGCGGGAGCGCAACCCCCGCCCGGCCGCGAGTCGGAATTCGGGTTAACGGCGACCGCTCACGGCCGCGCCCGGCGCTACACCGGAATGCGCACCGTGGCCCGCAAGCCGCCGAGCGGGCTGTCGCCGAGCGCGATGTCGCCGCCGTGCGAACGAGCGATGTCGCGCGCGATCGCCAGGCCGAGGCCCGAGCCGCCCTCGTCCTGGTTGCGCGCCTCGTCGAGGCGGTGAAACGGCCGGAACACCTCCTCGCGATGCTCGGGCGCGATGCCGGGGCCGTCGTCGTCGATGTGGATGGTGACGAAACGCTGCTCGCGGGCGGCGCGCGCGACGATCGTCGAGCCGTGGCGCTGGGCGTTGGCGATGAGATTGCCGAGGCAGCGCTTGAACGCCAGCGGCCGCACCTCGACCTTGAGATCGCCCTTGGCCTCGACCGCGACGCGCGCGCCGTGCCGCTCCGCGTCGTCCCGCAGCTGTTCGAGCGTCTCGCGCAGATCGGTCGCCGCGGTCGGCTCGCCCGCGTCGCCGCGCGCGAAAGCGAGATAGGCTTCGAGCATGCGCCGCATCTCGTCGACGTCCTTCTGCAGCCGCTCGTTCTCCGGCGTTTCGTCGAGCAGGGCGAGCGACAGCTTGAAGCGGGTGAGGATCGTTCTGAGGTCGTGGCTGACGCCGCTGAGCATCGTCGTGCGCTGCTCGGTGGCGCGCTCGATGCGCCGCTTCATCTCCAGGAAGGCGTAGGCCGCCTTTCGCACTTCGCGCGCGCCGCGCGGACGAAAGTCGGCGTCGCGCCCCTTGCCGAAGTCCTCCGCCGCTTCGGCGAGGCGCAAGATTGGGCGAATCTGGTTGCGCAGAAAGAGAATGGCGACCGTCACCAGCACGAACGAGGCGCCGAGCATCCACAGAATGAAGATGTGCACGCTGGGCTCGTAGGCGAAGGTGCGGCGCGTCGTCATCCGCAGCACCCGATCGCCGAACTCGACGCGCATCTCCATCAATCCCGAGCGGCCGACGGTGTCGACCCAGAAGGGCAGGCGGAGCTGGGCGCCGAGCTCCTCGGGCAGCGCGCGGCTCAAGGGATCGAGCGAGCTGAAGAAGGTCCTCGGCATTTTCGGCGGCAAGGGGCCGGCCGGCATCATCTCGACGTCGATGCGGAACCGCTCCGCGGCGATCGTCCGCAGGCGCTTGTCGTCGCCGCCCGGCGGGACCGCCGAATAGAGGTCGACGATCGCGCCGACGTCGCGCGCCACCGACGACGACAGGCGATGCGTGACCACCTCGAAGTGGCGCTGCATGAACACCCAGGCGACCGCCGTCTGCAACAGCACCATCGGCAGGATTACGATTAACAGCGAGCGCGCGTAGAGCCCCTTGGGCAGCAGGTCGGCGAGGCCGCGCGCCCCCGAGCGCCAGACCTGGCGAATCCGCCGCGCCGCCGAGCGCCAAGCCTGACCGACCGGCCGGAGCGCGGCGAGCGCGCGCGTCGCCATCGCCGTCACCCGTCGGCGACGAGGCGATAGCCTGCGCCGCGCGCCGTTTGCAGATAGAGCGGATTGGCCGGATCGTCCTCGATCTTGCGCCGCAGACGGTTGATCTGCACGTCGACGGTGCGCTCCTGGGCGGCGGCGCCCGAGCCCGACAGCGCTTCGCGCGACACGCTCGCGCCGGCGTTGGCGCACAACAGCCGCAGGATCTCGCGCTCGCGTTCGGTGAGCCGCACCGCCTCGCCGCGGTTGCGCAGCTCGCCGCGCTCGAGCGAGAACGCGAACGGCCCGAAGCGGACGACCGCCTCCTGGCCCCGCGCGCCAGGCGCGCGGGCGCGCCGCAGCACCGAGCCGATCCGCAACAGCAGCTCCCGCGGCTCGAAAGGCTTGGCGAGATAGTCGTCGACGCCGATCTCGAGGCCGCGCACCCGGTCGGCCGCCTCCGCGCGCGCGGTGAGCATGATGACCGGCACGTCGGAGCGGAGCCGCAAGCCGGCGGCGAAATCGAAGCCGTTCTCGCCGGGCATCATCACGTCGAGGACGATGATGTCGAAGGCGAGGCTTTCGAGGAACGCCCGCGCCTCCGCGGCTGACGCGGCGACGGTGACGCGGTGTCCGTGCTTGCCGAGATAGGCGCTGAGCAGCTCGCGCAGGCGCCGGTCGTCGTCGACCACCAGCACGTGGGCCGCGTCGTCCTGCGGCGCGAGTTGGGCCTGGCTCAAGCGCGCCCCCGCCCGCCGGCGTCGATCAGGGCGACGACGCGCTCGCGCTCGGAGGCGTTGACCATCGCCGTGAGGAACTTCGCCGCTTGCCGCCGACCCTCCGGGCCGAAAGCCTCCACCGCGCCGCAAAAGCGTCGCGTCTGCAATTGCGCGAGCTCGCGGATGAGGCGCTCGCCCTCGGCGGTCGCGTAGAGATGACGGTGGCGGCGGTCGGCGGCGCCGGCCCGCGCGTCAATGAAATTCTTGGCGATCAATTCCTTGAGGACGCGATTGAGGCTCTGCTTGGTGATGCGGAGGATGTCGAGCAGCGCGGCGATGGTCAAGCCGGGCTGCCGGCTGACGAAATAGAGAACGCGGTGATGGGCGCGCCCGAACCCGTAGGCTTCCAGCACGCGATCGGCGTCGCCGATGAAATCGCGGTAGGCGAAATAGAAAAGCTCGATCAGGTCGTACATCGGGACGGCCTCGCGCTCGCGAGCCGCGCCGGTCGGCGCCGAAGTCTTCATGCGCGACGGCTCAGGCATTTTAGGTCAGCAATGTTGACATAATACGACGCCCCTGGTAGGACAAGCGCCGACGCCGAGCGGGACGGCTATTTAATCCGGCGGCGGTCAAAATCAAAGCCGTTCCGGCAAACTGAGGAGCGCGCGCCATGGCGGAGCCGACATTCGACGATCGTGATGGGTGGATTTGGTTCGACGGTCGGATGGTTCCCTGGCGCGACGCGAAGATTCACGTGCTCAGTCACGGGCTGCACTACGGCGGCTCGGTCTTCGAGGGCGAGCGCGCCTATCGCGGGGTGGTGTTCAAGTCGGCGGCCCATTCCGAGCGCCTGAAGCAATCCGCGCGCATCCTCGATTTCGAGATTCCGTGGAGCGCGGCGGAGATCGACGCCGCCAAGGCGCTGACGCTGACCAAGAACGGCTTCGCCGACGCCTACCTGCGCCCGGTCGCCTGGCGCGGCTCGGAAATGATGGGCGTCGCCGCGCAGCGCAACAAGATCCACCTGGCGATCGCCGTCTGGGAGTGGGCGAGCTATTTCGACCCCGCGCAGCGCATGAAAGGCATTCGCATCGACGTCGCCGACTACCGCCGGCCCGACCCGGCGACGGCGCCCACGCGCGCCAAGGCGGCGGGCCTCTACATGATCTGCACCATCTCCAAGCACATCGCCGAGCGCAAGGGCTACGCCGACGCGATGATGCTCGACTGGCGCGGCCGCGTCGCCGAGTGCACCGGCGCCAACATCTTCTTCATCAAGGACGGCGCCATCCATACGCCGATCGCCGACTGCTTCCTCGACGGCATCACGCGCCAGACGGTGGTCGAGCTCGCCAAGCGGCGCGGCGTCGACGTGTTCGAGCGGCGCATCCTGCCCGAGGAGCTCGGCTCGTTCAGCGAGTGCTTCGTCACCGGCACCGCGGCCGAGGTGACGCCGGTCGCCGAGGTCGGCGCGCACAAGTTCGCGCCCGGCGCGCTGACCGCGGCGCTGATCGCCGACTACACCGCCGAGGTGACGCCGAAATCGAAGGCCGCGTGAGGCGGCTCACCCCGCCGCGCTGACGAAGCTGTCGAGCACCGTCTTGCGGCCGGCGCGGTCGAAATCGACCGTCAGCTTGGCGCCGTCGACCGCGACGACGCTGCCGGGCCCGAACTTCAGGTGGAGCACCCGCGCGCCGGCGGCGTAGGCCGGACCGGCGTCGGCGCGCGAGGTCGCGCACGCTTCGATCGTCCGCGGCGGCGAGGCCGTCTCGCCCCGCTCCGCGTTCTCGCGCGCGCGCCGCCAGCCGGGCGTGTCGTAGCGCGAGGCGAACGCCGGCTCGCGCGCGAAGCGCCCCGCCGCGCAGCCGCCCAGGGCGCCGCTCGGCGCCGCGACCGCCTCGACATGGTCCTCCGGCAGCTCGTCGATGAAGCGCGAGGGCGGCGAGCTCTGCCACAGGCCGCGCACGCGCCGATTGGCGGCGAAATAGATCTTCACCACGCGGCGGGCGCGGGTGACGCCGACATAGGCGAGCCGCCGCTCCTCCTCCAGCCCCGCCTGCCCGTTCTCGTCGAGCGCGCGCTGGTGGGGAAAGAGGCCCTCCTCCCAGCCGGGCAGGAACACAATGTCGAACTCGAGGCCCTTGGCGGCGTGCAGGGTCATGATCGACGCCCGCTCGCCGCCTTCGTCGCCCTCGACCTCCATCACCAGCGACACGTGCTCGAGAAACGCCGCCAGCGACGGAAACTCGCCCATCGACCGGACGAGCTCCTTGAGGTTCTCCAGGCGGCCGGCGGCGTCGGCGGTGCGCTCGGCCTTCCACATGTCGACGAGGCCGCTTTCTTCGAGGATGGTCTGGGCGAGCTCGTCGTGCGGGATCTGGCCAACCTGCCCCGACCAGCGGTCGAAGTCGCGCAGGAGATCGCGCAGGATCTGGCGCGGCCGCGCCTTCAGTTCCTCGGCCTCGACCAGCGCGCGCGCCGCTCGCATGAGCGGGACGCCGGCGCGGCGACGATAGGCGTGAAGCAGGTTCAGCGTCGCCTCGCCGAGCCCGCGCCGGGGAAGATTGTAGATGCGTTCGAAGGCGAGATCGTCGTCGGGCTGGGCGACGCAACGCAGATAGGCGAGCGCGTCGCGGATTTCGGCCCGCTCGTAGAAGCGCGGCCCGCCGATCACCCGGTAGGGAATCCCGAGCGCGATGAAGCGCTCCTCGAACTCGCGCATCTGGAAGGAGGCGCGCACCAGAATGGCGATCTCGTCGAGCGAGACGCCGGCGCGCTGCGCCGCCTCGATCTCCTCGCCGACTGCGCGCGCCTCCTCCTCGCTGTCCCACAGGCCGCTGACCGTCGGCTTCTCCCCCGCTTCGCCGTCGGTGTAGAGCGTCTTGCCCAGCCGGTTGCGGTTGTGCGCGATCAGCCCGGAGGCGGCGGCGAGGATGTGGCCGGTCGAGCGATAATTGCGCTCGAGGCGAATGACCTGCGCGCCGGGGAAGTCGCGCTCGAAGCGCAGGATGTTGTCGACGTCGGCGCCGCGCCAGCCGTAGATCGACTGGTCGTCGTCGCCGACGCAGCAGAGGTTGCGCCGCCGTTGCGCCAACAGCCGTAGCCACAGGTATTGCGCGACGTTGGTGTCCTGGTACTCGTCGACCAGGATGTAGCGCCAGCGCTCCTGGTATTGCGCGAGCGCCTCCGCGCGCTCGCGGAACAGCCGCAACGGCTCGAGCAAGAGGTCGCCGAAGTCGACGGCGTTCAGCGCCTTCAGCCGCTGCTGATAGGCGGCGTAGAGCGCGCCGCCGCGCCCTTCGGCGAAGGCCTTGGCTTCGCCCGCCGGAACCTGCGTCGGATCGAGGCCACGATTCTTCCACGCGTCGATCTGGGCCGCCAGCGCCCGCGCCGGCCAACGCTTGTCGTCGACGTTCTCCGCCTGCAAGACCTGCTTCATCAGCCGGATCTGATCGTCCGTGTCGAGAATGGTGAAGTTCGGCTTCAGGCCGACCAGCTCCGCGTGGCGGCGCAGGATCTTCGCGCCGATGGCGTGAAAGGTGCCGAGCCACGGCATGCCTTCGACGACGCCGGTCAGCGCTTCGACGCGCTCGCGCATCTCGCGCGCCGCCTTGTTGGTGAAGGTGACGGCGAGAATCTCGTGCGGCCTGGCGCGGCCGGAGGCGATGAGATGGGCGACCCGGGTGGTCAGGACCCGCGTCTTGCCGACGCCGGCGCCGGCGAGCACCAGCACCGGCCCGTCGAGCGCCTCGACCGCGCGCCGCTGTTCTTCGTTGAGGCCCCTGAGGTAGCGCGGCGACGCGGTCGC
>Ga0326728_10025858_pt1 | contig 10460 bp, 11 predicted proteins | sample MB3enrmetagenome_FD_207602 | JGI IMG/M metagenome (GOLD analysis project Ga0326728, IMG submission 207602) | Lab enriched peat soil microbial communities from McLean, Ithaca, NY, United States - MB31MN | ecosystem: Environmental > Terrestrial > Soil > Wetlands > Peat | place: USA: New York... | reverse complement strand
CGGTCATCGAGCGTGTTAGCCCTCCCTGAATGGGGCGTCGTCTATTCGGTCTCGCCTAGAGGTTGGTCGTGGTCATGGCGGCCGGCGCAGAACCACGTACCGGCAACGTGAACCCTTTGACAATCAGCCAGACCGCCAACACCATTTCTTGCACCCCGATGGGAATGTTCAGCACGACCACGGTGGTCGATAGGAAATCTCCGCTGAATGCCGTCCAAAGCGCTGCGGACAACGACATGGCGGCGGCCACAAGCCCCCATGCCGACAGCCACTGAGGAACGAGCTTCGATCGATAGAATATGTAGTAGTACAGCAGGGCGCCCAGGGTGAAGGCGAGGGCCAGGAACACAAAGCTCGACCAATTGATGACCGCTTTGATCAACGTGCCCAATGTTTGATAGTCGGATCCCGGCGGAGATCCCGCATTCACGAAATTCTGGCTCAGGGTCACCAGCGACATGAGGCCGAGGGCGGCCACGACACCAAAGACGGCCTCGACAATCCTGAAGCCGACTGATCCGAGCGCTAGGCCCTCACGGTATCTTCGTAGGATCGGATACAGTGAGATCGCGATGCTCGCACTAGCCACCGACGCGATGAACTGGAGGATCGCTCCGAGGATCACCTGGTTCTGATTTGCGTTGACCTTGGAGAGATAGTCCGAAGCGGTCAGAATCGGCGATGTGGCCGCGGTGCTGGCGATGCTTGCCACCGTGGCAATGATGAACAGGACCCCCGCAACGATCGCGGTTCTTCGGTCCGAATCCATGTGGAAGACTCCTCAGTAGTCACCTCGGGCCCAGCTGAGATGCACCCTCTTTCCGTCGGGAATGCGGCCCTCAGATTAAGGATAGGCTCGCCGCCCCTACGCGGGAACAGGTTGAGCGGACGGAAGTACCCTCTCCCGAAGTGTGAGAGTGAGACCGCGGTTGAGGGAGTAGCCGGCCGACTTTACGGCTTTTATATCTCGTGACTTCCCGCCTCAGGTGGAGCGGTCACCCATGAGGAAAGTACGGATTCTGATGTTCATGACCCTTGACGGTGTCGCCGAGTTTCCCGACTACGCGGAGGACTCCGAATCGAACACCGCCGGCGAGGGACCACCGATGTGGGACTCCCGAATGGATTCAACAGATACCCTTCTCCTGGGGCGGCACACGTACGAACTTTGGGCCGCTTTTTGGCCCGGTCAGCAGAACAACCCGTCCGCGACTCCGTTTGAGAAGAAGTTTTCGCGATTTGCTGACAGGGCGGAGAAGGTCGTGTTTTCGAAAACGCTCACGTCGGCCGACTGGCCGAAGTCAAGAATCGTCAGAGGGGACCTGGGTGAGGAAGTCGCTCGACTCAAGTCCCTGCCGGGTAAGGATATCGTCCTCGGCGGAGGTCCCAAACTCGCCCAATCCTTCTTGGAACGGGATCTCGCGGACGAGCTCTTCATCACCATGTTTCCCAGCATCGTGGGAAGGGGGAAGCCGTTCTTCCGCGTGGTGGGCAGCCCGGACCACACCGAGGATGTCGTTCCCCGTGGAGCGCCGGGTAGACACGATTTCACGCTGATTGAGGCGCGGCCCCTCCAGGACGGGACCCTTCTCCTACACTTTACCCGGGCCAGTTCGTAGAGGTTCCCCTTCGTCGGGCGGGAATCGCTCCGTTAGCGACGGGGCGCGTCAGGCTGGCCGCAAGAGCGCTGGGAGACACCATTCCTCGAGGGAAGGGGCGCCACTCTAGACGCGCAAGGATGTTTGCATCCACGGTCGGTGGATCGGGTGCACTCGCCGGGAACCCCGGTTCAGGGTCGACCAGTTACGGCGCCGCACCCCGAACACTTCACGCTCAGTTGATCGTTGAGCGTCCCGCAGTAGCGGCAGGGGATCTTGACGACTTCTCGTATGACCTCTCTCTCGTGGTAGACAACCTGCGTGGAATCGGCTTGGGCCGAAGCGCCGGGGGCCCCCACTGGGACACCCGCGCCCCCCACCCTCGATTTCACTCCCGCGCCAGCCATCCCGCCTTTCGTCGCCCCGACCATCTGCATCGAGGAGGCGCGTTGGATCGCTCGAGCGGCCCGCGCGGGCGTGAACTTGCCCTCCATGGTGAAGGTCCGGGGTGCCCCGATAGGGACCTTCAAGACGAGTTGACCGATCCCTGCGCTGGTCGACGCGGGTTCTGTGGCGACGAGGTCTCGGAGGGCGAGAGACTCGCGGGTTGAGTACTGACTTCCCCCCGGGATCTCCCGGCGGTCGAGAAGTACGAGGCGCTGGTTCGACAGCAGGAGCCCCCCCGGGGCGCCGTCCCAATTCCCGTTCCAGTACCAGCGAAGCATCTCGCCGGGTTGGCGAAAGACCGCGTCCTTTACGGCGGTCGGTGGGCGGAGCCCTCCGGCCGGGACCGCGGCCCCTGCGATGAGGGCGATGGCGCCGATGACGAGGAAGAGCAGGCCAAGAAGGCCCCCAACGAGCGGGCCGTTGTACGCGATGTTCACGGAGATGATGCTGCTCGCGTACACCTCGTAGCCGTCGCCGGCCACGCCATTGAACGTGAGGCTGCCGACCGCGGAGGTTCCCTGTGCCACCAGTTGCGCAGGAGTTTCGTAGGCGGACCCCGCGTCGCAGGCGGTGTCGGTCCCGCAGGAATAGACCGACACGTTGACCGGGATGGAGTACGCCCAACTGACCGTGAAGCTGATCGTCGCGGGGGTGATCGAAGGCTCGTAGAATGTCGCGGGAGCATTGCTCCCCGCTACGTATCCGTTCGAGCTCTGGTCCGAAAACGACGTAATCCCTTGACCGGGTATAGGAACGTAGAACAGCGCGACCCCAATCACCAGTAGAACCGCGCCTGCGACGACAGCTCGGAGTATCATCGGGTGGTCGAGCTACCACTAGGGCCGAACCCACTACTTACGTCCTCTCCCCGTCACGCGGCAACCTGAATCCTGAAGGCGACCACGCGGGCAACGGCCCGATGCAAGAAGGAATCAAGCTCGCCCGCTGCAACCGGTGTCAGGCGTTCGTGCCGTTTCTCTGGGGGCAATCAGAATTGCACCCACGCCGCCGATTCGCCGGGCGGTGAGCGAGGTCGTCTGGGGGCGCGCAATGCTAACGGCGCGCATCGAACACACGGTTGAACGGCGACTCGATCGCCTTCCGCACTCGGGTGAATCCGGCCTCGCGGAACACGGCATCGAGACTCGCGTCGCTGGCCTGTGCGCCCAGTCCTTTCCCGACCTCTTGCGAAAGGGATGCCGGGACGCACACCAAGAGAGAAGCGTTGTAGAAGACTCGGCCTACAGGATTCAGATTTTGCTCCACGGTTTCCTTCGCGAACGGTTCTACGACCATCAGCGTGCCGTCCGGCTTGAGACGCTCGAGGGCATGCTTCGCCGCACCCACCGGGTCTCCCATGTCGTGGAGGCAGTCAAAGAACGTGATCAGGTCGTACTCCGGCCCATGGAAATTCTTCGCCGTCGCGACCTCGAAATCGGTGTTGGGGGTCACCTTCTCGGTCACCGCGTCATTTTGGGCCCATTCGATGGACTCGAGATGGTAATCGAACCCGATGAACCGGGACTTAGGAAAGGCCTTGGCCATGATGATGGTCGAGGCCCCGAGCCCACATCCCACGTCGGCCACACGGCCCCCGGCATCGAGCTTGGCTACGACACCCTCTAGACTCGGGAGCCAGGAACTCACGAGGTTCGCGAGATACCCGGGTCGAAAGAACTTCTTGGTGCCGAGGAAGAGGTCATTGTGATGTTCGTGCCACCCGAACCCCTTGCCGGACTTGATGGCTTCTGCGATCTTCCGTTGATCCTTGTAGACGGACGCGACCGTGTAATAGACCCCGGGGATGTAGACGGGGTTGTCCTCGACGGTGAGCGCGAACGCTTGCTCGGGGGTCATCCAGTAGCGCCCGGTCTCGACCTCGTACTCTACGTAGCCCGAGGCGGCCTGACTCGCGAGCCATTCGCGTGCGTAACGTTCTGGGATGCCCGTCTTTTCGGCCAGTCCCTCGCTCGTCATCGGACCGCCGGTCGCCAGAGCCCTGTAGAGACCCAGCTGCTCGCCAATCAGGATCGACGGTCCCTGAATGGCGGCACCGAGGTCACCGACGAACTTGCTGACGAACTGGTTCAACTTCTCCGGGTCGACTGCCATGGGATGCCGTGCCTCGGGTATCGTCTCCATAGATAAGTCCCTCGTTTTCGCAAAATTCTAGGTTCGTAGCTCAGGAGCGGGGTAGCTCGGTGCCTCCTGATGCTGGTCGACGGCGAGGTAGGCGCAACTACAATTACACTCACAAATCGCTATAACCCAACGACGAGCCACCTGAGCGTGGCGGCACGGGCGAAACGGCGTCGGGTTGTTCTGCCGGCGGCTCGAGCGGGAAAAGGCCGGGCGCTCTATTCGGTCCCTCGCGTGTTCCGCCCGGTGGAGGACTCGCCGGCAGGACGACTCCCCCTGCTCAAGGTATTCGGCGGCTTCGAGGAGACGGTACCCTTCAGGAAATACCCAGGAGACGACAAGGCCATCCTAGAGGCCGCCGAGAATACTTGGGCCCACGTTTTCGATGGACCCGGGTGGATGTACGTCGCTCCCGTGAGAACCCCTCCGGAAATCCGCGACGCCGGCTTTCGGATGGTGGAGAGCTCGGAGGATGTGATCGTGGTGGCTCGCTCCTATCTCGTAAATGGCCCACGCATCGATGTCTACTTGGATATCATTCACGAATTCCTGCACATTCTCCAACGAAAACAAGGACGACAGATCTGGCCCGGCCGAAGGGTTCCCTACGTGGACCGACCCACCGAAATCGAGGCGTACGCCTTCTCCGTCGCGGAAGCGCGTAGGCTAGGGGTGCCCGACAGCTACCTTCGGAAGTACCTGCACGTGCCTTGGGTCAAGAGGTCCGAATATCTGCGTCTCCTACGGCACGTGGGTGTGGATCCCGGGTCAAGAGGCCGACGCGGTCGCTGACCGAACGCGCCGCGCGATTGACCGGACCCGGGGTGCAACGACCAGTACACCGAGTCTGCTCGTTGGAGGGTCGGTGGGTCGCCAGCGCAGGGTCGACCGGCTAAACCCGCGGTCCGGAACGTTGAGGGCGAAGCAACCACCAGTTAATCCCTGCGAAGATGGCCCCAATCAAGACAAAGGTACCCGCCATTCCTGAGATGACATCGTACACGAGAAATCCGGCCCCGGGCGAAGGGTTGAAGAGAACCCCGGAAAGCGAGAGCGTCCAGAGGACGACGAGTATGCCGACCCCGGCAATGAGCATGCCGAGACTGACCTGCAGATCCCTTTCGGTCTTCTTGCGCGAGAGGGTGATGGAATCGTTGTTCACCGCCGGCGCCACCGACAACCCTCCCCGCCGATGCCCGGATAGGTCGCACGGACTAAAGTCGTTCGGTTCGGGAACTGCCTTGGTTCGAGCGGACGGTGGACGCCATCCGCATCGCGCGGACCCGGTCGAGTGAAAGAGCTACCGGGCCATCATGTCCAATACCCCTCTGACGTTGGGGTCTTGGCCCCCCTTCGATGACAGCAGTGAAGACGGTTGCCGCGCACGAGGTCGTTCAAGCGGCCTACCCCCGCCCCGTGACCGACAAGGACGAGATCGGCATGGCGGTAGGGATAGCGATCGACGAGACGCTGTCCCGGTACAGCCACGAGTTCAGCCAGTCACGAAGACCCACGCTCGCGTCGATGAACCGACTGGCCACCGAAGTCCTGGACCGGGAGCTGGCCGACGCCGACGTTCAGCTGACGCCCAAGGACCGGGAGCAGCAGCTCTCGGAGGTCTTCGGCGTGCTCCAGGCGTTCCGCCGGAGCGAGGTCATGGGCTTGTCCCGGCCCCGGAGTCGGCTGATCCTGATCAACGAGAGGGTTGGGGTCTACGCGCAACCGGATTACTGGGACGGCCGCGACCGGTTCTACGAGATGAAGAGCTACTACGCGAACCCGACCCCTCCCGACGTCCGGCTCCAACTGCAACTGTTCCAGTGCGCATTTCCGGGGTTCCAAGCGTTCCTCGCCTCCTTCGACCGGCATGCGACGCCGGTCACCTCAACGATCGAGAGCATCCCCCCCCTCGAGCGAGAGGCCATCGAAGAGGTGCTGAAGCTCGCCTACCGGACGGGGCTCGAGAAGGGGACCGAGAAGGTCCTGGAGTACATCGACAACCCCACCATCCGCTACGCGATCCCCCTGTAACGCTGCCGCTGCGAGCCGAGGGTCGCGCGGGTCGGCGGCCTACTTCAACGCCCCGACGACCTTCTCGACCGCGTCCAGAACCTCTCCGGAACGGGCGACCTTGGTCAGGGTGTTGATGTCGTTGTAGAGCGGCCGGTCCTCTTCGAGCTTCTTCACGTGCTTCCGGATGACCTCGTAGGCCGCCTGGCAGCCATTCGAGGGCTTCGCCGGCGCGCGGAATTCAAAGGCCTGGGCGGCGGCCATGAGCTCGATCGCCACGATCGACCAGGAGTTCTCGATGATCTGCCTCGCCTTGATCGCCGAGGTCATGCCCATCGAAACGAAGTCCTCCTGGTCGGCCGCGGCCGGTATGGAACCCGTGGCGGCCGGGTGAGAAAGGACGCGGTTCTCCGCGACCAAGGCCCCGGCCGTGTACTGCGAGAGCATGAGGCCCGAGAACATCCCCGCCCCCTTCGTGAGGAAGGCGGGTAGGCCGACGGAGAGGTGGGAGTTCAGGAGGCGGTTCGTCCTTCGTTCGGAAAGAACGCCCACGGTGGTGACGACCATCCCCATGACCTCGATCCCGAAGGCCATGGGCGTGCCCTGAAAGTTGGCACCCGTCAGCACGAGCTCCTCGTCGGGGAAGAACGTCGGATTATCGGCGGCGTGGTTGAGCTCGATCTCGAGCATGTACCTCGTCCAGGCGAGGGCGTCCTTCGCGGCCCCCACGACCTGCGGACTGGACCTTAAGGAGTAGGCGTCCTGCACCTTCTTCCCGGGGCGCTTCAGCAGGTCGGAGCCTTCTGTGATCTTTCGGATGTTCTCGGCGCATGCCTGAGCGCCGGGGTACCCCCTCACGTCGTGGACCCGGTGGTCGTACGCCTTCATGTTGGCGTTGAGCGCTTCGAGCGTCATCGCCAGCGCGACCTCCTGGGTCTTGAGCCAGCGTTCCGCGTCGACCAGCTCGATGCAGCCCATGGCGGTCATCACGTTGGAGCCGTTGATCGATGCCAGTCCGTCCCGTTCCTTGAACACGATGGGGGAGATCCCGGCTGACTTCAGCGCCTCAGCGCCCGGCATTCTCTTGCCCCGGTAGAACGCCTCGCCCTCGCCCATGAGGACGAGCGCCATCTGGGCCATGGGGGAGAGGTCCCCGCAAGCGCCGACGGACCCCTTCTGGCACATGACCGGGTTCACGCCCCGGTTGATCATCTCGACCATCAGGTCCACGACCTCGTATCGGATGCCCGAATGACCCCAGCAGTGGGTGTTCAGGCGAGCGAGCATCGCCGCACGCGCGTCCTCCTCGGCAATCGGTTCTCCGCAGCCCGCGACATGCGAATAGACGAGGTACCGTTGGAACTTCTCGACCTGCTCGGGGGTGAGGACGACTTCGGAAAGCTCGCCGATCCCGGTGTTCACACCGTACATGATCTCCTTGGCCACAATCTTGCGCTCCAAGAGGGCGCGGCACTTGTTGATGCGAGCTACCGCGTCCTTGTTGATCGCTATCGGCTCCCCGCCCCTCGCCACCTTGACGACATCCTCGGCCCTGAGAGAGTGCCCGTCCAGTACTACCACCATAGCAGCAACCACTCACCTAGGTGAGTCGCCAGCGGCCATCCTAAGGGACCGTAAGTACTTTCTCCGGTCCAACGCGATGCCCGGTCGCCGACGAATCGCTCCGGGGGGATTTCGATCCTGACGCGCATCGGACAAGGCAGATTAGGGGGGAATCCGGTAGGGGAGGACGAGCTCCGGTGCCGAAGATCCCCTTCCTCGTCGGCGGCGTGGTCGCCATCGCCATCGGTCTCATTCTCGCCGGTTACTACGCGATGATCTCATGCGCCACCAACCTGGCCGACGCCCAGCGTCTAAGCGAGCCGTGGTGCGGTTTCAGCCGCGCTTACGCGCTCGCCGGACTCGTTCTTGCGGCGATTGGGATCACGATCATCGCTCTCGGAAAGAGAGCCCGCAGGTCCGCTACGGACCCGGAGAGCGGCGCGAAACCGGGAGTGGACGGGTAGACAAGACCGGCTGTAGCCGCGGCCGCATCCTGAGGTTCTCCCCGTGATCCTTCGGAGACGTGATGAGCGTCCGGTGACCTCGCCACCCTCCCGAGGGGACATGCACTTAGTGTTGGGATCGACCGGAGGGATCGGTCACTGGACGGCCGTGAAGCTCGTCGAGCGCGGCGAGCCGGTACGAGTGCTGGTTCGAGACCCGAACCGGTTCCGAAGCTCCTGGCCCGAGGCGAAGGGGGTGGACATCGTGGCGGGCGACGCCATTGTCGCGGACGATGTCCGACGTGCGGCTGAGGGCGCCACGACCATCTTCCACTGCGTGAACGTCCCCTATCCCGAGTGGCCGGCCAAGGCGTTCCCCATGCTCAACAACACGATCTCGGCCGCGCAAGCCACCGGTGCCCGCGTCGTCTTCCCGGGAAACGTCTACGTGTTCGGCCACGCCCACACCGATTTCGTTCGGGAGGACCACCCCATGGAGCCGCACACCCGCAAGGGCCGGCTCCGATGGCAGATGGAGCGACGCCTCGAGGAGCTCCATCGCGCGCAGGGGTTGGCGTTCACGATCGTCCGCATGCCGGACTTCTACGGGCCGTTCGTCGTGAACCGGTTGTACGCGGAGATCTTCCGCGGTGCGATAAAGGGGCGGCCGATGGCCTGGTACGGCGACCTCAACGTCGCATCCGAGTTCCTCTTCATGCCGGACGGGGGGGAGGCCATGGTCCGCGCCGGATTGGACCCGGGTTCGAACGCTGAGACCTACCATGTCCCGGGAGCGGGCGCGACGAGCCCACGTGAGTTCCTCGAGTTGGTCGCCCGCACCGCCCAGTCGAAATCCCGCCCTAGGGCCGTGCCGAGTTGGATGGTGACCTTGGTCGGGTTGTTCAACGTGGAGGCCCGAGAATTCCGGGAGATGATGTACCTGAAGCGCGAACGGTTCCTCCTCGATGGCTCGAAGTACCGGCAGAAGTTCGGCGCGGTCCCGTCGACCCCGTACGAAGAAGGGGTCCGCCAAACGCTCGACTGGTTCCGTACGCATCCCTGATCGCGGGCCGTCAGCCCGCTCGGGGGACTGGGGACGACACTCCCCCGTGTCGTCCGCAACACGCATGACTCGGTTCGCTCGGAATGTCCCTACCCGGGCCAGCGTTTCCCGACGAAGAGGCGTAGGGGGATGTAATGTGGGGTCAGCGAATTCCTCCCTCGAACTACCATGACCAACTCCTGCCCGGAATGTGGAACTTCGATGGATTTCGAACAGCGCGAGGTCCGCCTGCGCACCGGGACCTGTCCCTCGTGCGCGAAGGAGTTCGCGTTCGTGGAGGGAGCTACGGTCTCCTCGCGCCTAGGCACTCCCCCGTCGGGACCCGCGACCCCTTCGGGTGAGGGCGTATCGGCGAGCGTGGGGACCGAAGGGGGGCCGGAATGCGAGGAGTGCGGGTCCGCACTATCGTTCCGCGAAGGCAAGGGGGGGTCGATCGAGGCGGTCTGCCCCGATTGCGAGACCACGACCGTCTTCGTGCCGAAGCGGGAGGCCGCTCGGCCCGAGAGGGAACGGGAACGGCCCGAACGGTTCGAGGCGGGACCGCCCCGCGGGCGGCCGTGCCGGAAGTGCGGCGCTCCTCTGCGGTTCTCCACGGGCGACGACGGCATGCTCGTAGGGGAGTGCGAGGCGTGCGGGAACCGATTCACATTGCCTCCGCGTGACGACCGCCCGGGAGGCGGTCGGGGCGACCGCAGTGGACCGAGGTTCGAGCGGCGCGAGTACCGACCCCGGTCCGGGTCCCGACCCCCTTATCAGAGCCGGGGAGGGGACCGCGGTGGTCGACCGTTCCGAGGGTCGGACCGACGCGGTCCTCCTCGATTCGACGACGAAGATAATCGTCGAAAGCGCCGGCGACGCGACGACTAGCGCAGGCCGGTCGGGGCGACCCGCCCCCACCCGTCGACGCACGAGTGCGACGAACCAATGCGGCCCGCGGCCCTCGCGGGGGGGGAATTGGTGAATCCCACCTTACGCGTTCAAGATTAGGCCCGCCCTCGTCGCGGTTCTTCGGAGTAGAGTCGGTGCCCACCCGACGGTGGACGAACGATTCTTCCTTGAGGCGAGGTCAACCGAACCGACGGTTAGCCGTGACCGAAACGATACGATGACCACTCACGAGTTGCCGACAATCGCGGACGGTTCCCCCGTCCCGACCGGGGTGCTCCACCGGCGGGCCGGTCGCCCCGAGGGAGGGAC
>Ga0326728_10025856_pt1 | contig 10460 bp, 8 predicted proteins | sample MB3enrmetagenome_FD_207602 | JGI IMG/M metagenome (GOLD analysis project Ga0326728, IMG submission 207602) | Lab enriched peat soil microbial communities from McLean, Ithaca, NY, United States - MB31MN | ecosystem: Environmental > Terrestrial > Soil > Wetlands > Peat | place: USA: New York... | reverse complement strand
TGTGGAGCGCACCTGCCTTGGGTAAGCGTTGCCGCCGCCTCGCATTGGCCCGCAGGTTCTTGATATCCTTGAGCCATCTATGCTTGATCTGGCCTTTGTACGTGACAATTTAGCGCTGGTGGAGGAGAAGCTGCGCAGCCGCGGAGCGAATTCTCAGCTTTTCATAGACGACTTTCAAACGGCAGATACCGCACGCCGCTATCTCACCCGAGAGCTCGAAACCGCCCTCGCCCGCCGCAACGAGCTGAGCAAGAAAATCGGCCCACTGATGGGTGTTGAAAAGAAGGGTGTTATCACGCCGGAACAGCGTGCCGAGTTGCAGCAGCTTTCGGAAGAAGTCCTCAAGCTAAAAGAGGGCATTCCCTCGCTCGAAGAACAGCAGCGTAACGCCGACGCAAGGCTCACTTCAATTCTGGCCACCGTGCCGAACCTGCCGCACGACTCGGTTCCGGTGGGGCGCGACGAGACGGCCAACGTCGAGGTTAAGAAGTGGGGGACGAAGCCGGAGTTTGACTTCACTCCCAAACCGCACTGGGAGCTGGGCGAGCAGCTTGGCATTCTGGATTTGGAGCGGGCCAGCAAGATCACCGGCGCGCGCTTCGCCCTTTACTGGGAGCTGGGTGCTCGGCTGGAGCGGGCGCTGATGAACTTTATGCTCGACCTGCATACCAGCGAGCATGGCTACACCGAGGTGCTGCCGCCGTACCTGGTGAATGCCGAATCCATGTACGGCACGGGCCAGTTGCCGAAGTTCGAGGAAGACCTGTTTAAGGTTCCAATCGAACGATTCGAGCCCGATCCTCACCATGAACCGAAAGTTGGCGAACAGGTAATCTGTTCCGGTCAAAACGGTGTTTTCACGATCATAGGATTTCAGGATGGCTGGGTGATGGCTGCACTTAATGGAGTTTCTGACTCACACTGCCCCCCTGCTCCAATACGTGTTCCACGAGGTGCGCTTTCATATCGGCGTGACTTCTACCTGATACCGACGGCCGAGGTTCCGGTGACGAACATCTACCGCGACGAGGTGCTGGAAGCCGCAAAGCTGCCCATCTCGCTGACGGCCTACACGCCGTGCTTCCGCAGCGAGGCCGGCAGCTATGGCAAGGACGTGCGCGGCATCATTCGGCAGCACCAGTTCCAGAAGGTGGAGCTAGTGAAGTTTGCGAAGCCCGAGGAGAGCTACGCCGAGCACGAGAAGCTGACGGCCAACGCCGAGACGGTTCTGGAAAAGCTGGGACTGCACTATCGCCGCGTGCTTTTGTGCACGGGAGACATGGGCTTCAGCTCGGCCAAGACCTACGATTTGGAAGTGTGGCTGCCGGGGCAGGGACTGTATCGCGAGATCAGCTCATGCTCGAACTTTGAGAGCTTCCAGGCGCGGCGGGCCAACATTCGCTTTAAGACGGAAGGCAAGAAGGGCACCGAGCTGGTGCATACCCTGAACGGCAGCGGGTTGGCCGTGGGACGCACATGGGTGGCGATCGTGGAAAACTATCAGCAGGCCGACGGCAGTGTGCTGATCCCCGAGGCTCTGCGCCGCTACGTGGGCGCCGACCGGATTACTCCTCGCAAGCTGTAAACGGGATTTAGGCGCGAACGAATTTGAGTGTGAGTGTTATGGGTGCGCATAAACGATGAAAAAAATCTGGCAGACCGTCCGCGGCTACATCTGGTGGACGCACGAGCGCGGCAGCTTCCACTACGACGTGATGGTGACGCTGATCCTGTTGTTCATCTTCGTGACGCCGTTCTTCGTCAACTATAAGGACAAGCCTGCGGAGCGGCGTCCGCGTTCGCGCAGCGTGCTGGTGATGCCGGACGGCGAGAACGACCTGGTCTACCGGGTGGACGCCATGGACGTGAAGGCCAACTCGAATGACGAGGTGCTGGCCGAGTTGCAGCGCATCATCGAGCCCATCAGCGGCTACGTGAAGATCAAGCGCTGGGCCGCCGACAAGGACCTTGCGGGCAACGTGGTGGGCTATCACGTGTGGGTGCGGCGCTAGGCGCCGGAGGCGGAAAGAGCGGGATGGCGATGAAAAAGCTTTGGATAATATTGCTGGCGGCCGTGGTGATGGCCGCTCCTGCGATGGCGCAGAAGGGATGCAGCCTGGATGCGGCGATCAGCCTTCTGGACCGCACGAGCGTGGGCTTCAAGAGCGTGCAGACGGACTTCGAGTGGGATCAGTTTCAGAAGGTGGTGGAGGAGCACGACCTGCAGAAGGGCGTGATGTACTTCCGCCGCTCGGGCACGAGCGTGGATGTGGCAGCCGACATTCGCCAGCCGGCGCCGGGCAAAAAACTTCTGCTCAAAGATGGCGCCTTGCAGGTGTTTACCCGCAAAACCCAGCAGGTGACCAACTACGACGCGCGCAAGAACCAGCAGAACTTTGAGAGCTTCCTGGCCCTCGGCTTTGGAGGACGCGGCCACGACCTGCCGAAAAACTTTGACGTGCGCTGCGTGGGCACGGAGAACGCGATGGGCGTGGCGACATACAGGCTGGAACTGGTGCCGAAGAACAACGAGGCGCGCCGAATGTTTCCGCTGATCACGCTGTGGATCAACCAGCAGACGGGGATGAGCGTGCAACAGAAGCTCGACCAGGGCGAGGGCGACTACCGTCTGGCGAAGTACACGCACATTGAGGTGAACCAGGCGCTGCCGTCCGACGCATTTGTTTTGAAGAAATAAATGCGTTGAAAAAGTAAGTAGGCAAGAACAGGCGCGCGCTGTAGAGTATCCACGCGCTACGGAGGGACGCATGACGAAGTCGAAGGTGGTCATCATCCCGGCCCGTCCCGACCCCACGCGGCATCCGCGTACCACAGAACCAGATCCGCGCTACGTGGAGGGCCAGCGCCTGTTGATGGACGCCATCCGCCACCTGCTGCAGACAGACCGCATGGCCAACCGCGATGCCGCCGAGTTCCTGCTGGAGCACGTGCGCACCGGCTTCCGCATGAGCGACCTGCCAGAGGACGGCAAAGAGTAGAGATTTACGTTGATCGATCCATGAAAAACCAAAGGCCGGGGCGATTGCTCCGGCCAATTTTATTGCGCTGCGCAAATACAAAATGCGATTGCGCGCTTCGGGCGCAGATTATTCCGCGCCGGCGACGGGAGTTTTCTTCTGCTGGCTGAGGATGTGGCAGGCCATCCATCCTCCGGCGAGGGCGAGGACGATGGGGAAGCACTCGATGGTGTAGCGATCCTCGCAATTGCCCGTGTAGCCCAGAAATAGCGTGCGCAGGATGGGAAAGGTGAGCAGCAGGGCAAGCGTAAAGTACTGGCGGCGCAGCAGCCAGATTCCGGCCGCGGCTGCGCCCAGGTAGAAGAGGTTCAGCACGCCGAGCCAGATGCTGAGCCTGGAGTCAACGGGATCACGGTGGATGCGCCAGAAGTGCACGTCGAGCGGAAACATCTCGGTGCGCGGGCGCAGCCACATGTCCAGGGTGCGGGCCACGGGGATGACCACGCGACAACGCAGGGGATGACGGCGCAGGATCTCATCGGCAACCTCACCGAATTTGTGGTCGAGCGCAGGACCAATGTCATAGCCGGCGGCGTTGTATTCGGCGAAGAGGGCGGTGATGCGGGCGCGCTGCGCCGGCGTGTCGAAGGCGTAGTCGGGCACGTCCTCGATGTGCAGAGCCTCGCCGGGGACGGGGAAACCGACGTCCATGGTGTGGGCGTAGTCGAAGGCCCAGGTGCGTCCCCAGCGTTCATAGCCGTCGGGAATAAACTCGCCGGGATCGGCGGCGTGGGAATCCACCAGCGGCTGGAATTGATGGAAGACGCGGTAGTTACGGATGGTCCACGGCACCAGCGGCGCCAATGAGATGGCGCCCAGCAGCAGCATGGCCACCGTGAGTTCGCGGCGGCGCGCAGCCTCGCGCCAGATGATGTACAGCACGGGCAAGCCGATGCAGCCCAGCAATAGTCCGCCATCGGGGCGCAGCAGGATGGCTTCGCCGATGGCCAGTCCACAGAGCAGCCACCAGCGCATCTGACGCCGCTCCAGGGCGATAAAGGTGCAGTTGAAGGCAGCGGCAGTGCAGAAGGTCTCAAAGCATTCGGTGAGCGGCGTGAAGGTGTAGCAGAGCAGGAAGGGACAGGTGGCCGCCAGCAGAAAGGCCGAACGCGCGGCCCGGTCAGCGTAACCGGTGGAGGCAAAGGCGCGCCGTGCCAGGTCGCCGATGAGCACGGCGGTGAAGATGTCCACCAAGGCCTGTACGGCCATGATGAGGAAGAAGCGGTCCGGGCCGGTGAGGCGGAAGGTGAGGGTGAGCAGAAAGGGGTAGCCCGGCATGCGGACCATGGTGGGTTGCCAGCCGGTGGCGCGCTCCATGCCAAACATGTGGTGCCAGCCCAGGGCCTTGGCGATCTCGCCGTAGACGAAGGAGTCGCCATCAATAACGTAGAGCTGCTGGCAGAGGTAGAGGCGCACGGCAAAGGCCACCACGGCGATGGCCGTAAACCACACCCAGTGCTTCTTCAGCAATGCGAGCATATCCAAATGTAGCAGAGATTACGGCGGCAGCGGAGAACAAGACGACTCGGGTGGGCGAGCCCGGTGGGCGAACATTGACGCGCCCCTGCCCGGCTCATACGATAGAAGGGACGGCCATCATCCCATGTCCAAACCAGTTTTTCTCGATCCCGACCGGCGGCGCTGGAGACGTATTCGCAGGACCATCGATTTCACCGTGGTCACGCTCAGCATCATCCTGGTCATCTTTGCCGTCACCGTGCTGCGGCACACGCCCATGCCCAAGCTGCTGCTGGCGGACCAGAAGAAGAACTATCGCGCGCTGAAGCAGAATGAGAAGAAGCCGCCGCGCAAGAACCTACACCGCAAGTCGCAACTGGCGCCCTCGCAAGTGGTGCTGAACAGCGGCGAAGGCATCCGCGGCGCGTTTTACGTAACCTGGGACGCGGCCAGCTACAGCAGCCTGCGTGAGGCACTGCCGCAGCTGGACTTCATCTTTCCTGAGTGGCTGCACGTGCTGAGTGTCGACGGCCACCTGCAGGCGGTCAGCGAGAACAACACGCTCTACCCGGCCATCAACAACGGCCGCGCCGCCAACATTGACCAGAAATTAATGCCGCTCATCCACCAGCAGAACGCACAGGTGGACGTGATGCCAATGGTCAACAACTTTGACCCGATTGTGAACGAGTGGCGCGCCGACGTGGCCTTGATGCTCAACTCCACCGAGGCGCGTCAGCGCTTCCGGCAGGAGATTGCCATCTTCCTGGCCAGCGATAACTACAAGGGCCTGACGGTGGACATTGAGGGCTTTGGTGAAATCGCGCAGCCAGGCTACCGCGCGCTCATCGCCGAGCTGGCCGGCGATCTCCACCAGAAGAATCAGAAGCTGTACATCAGCGTGCCGGCGGCCAACGCCGACTTCGATTACCAGTTTCTGGCGAAGACGGCCGACGGGCTGATCCTGATGAACTACGACCAGCACTATCCGGGCGGAGCGCCGGGCTCCATCGCCGGACAGGACTGGTTTGTCAGCAACCTGCAAAAGGCGCTCAAGGTCATTCCACGCGAAAAGATCATCTGCGCCATCGGCAACTACGGCTACGACTGGACGACAGACAAGAAGGGCAAGCCGGGAGCCTTCGGCGTGCACAACGTCAGCGTGCAGGAGGCGTGGCTGGAGGCGCGCGATTCGGAGACCGACATCGACTTCGACTCCGACGCGCTGAATCCGCACTTCACCTACCTTGACGACAGCAACCGCCGCCACGACGTGTGGTACCTGGACGCAGCCACCAGCCTGAACCAGATGCGCGCCGCCCGTGGGCTGGGTATCTCTACCTTTGTGCTGTGGCGGCTGGGGTCGGAGGACCGCTCGCTGTGGAAGGTTTGGGAGCATCCCATGTATCCCGACGCGCCGCTCAAGCTGAGCGCCGTGGAGCCCGGACAGGACGTGGACATCGAGGGCGATGGCGACATCCTGCGCATTGAAGGCGCGCCTTCAAGCGGCACGCGCGAGATCAAGACGGAGACGAGCGGACTCATCGTGGATGAGATTTTCCACGAGCTGCCCAGCCCCTATCGCATTGCCGCCTACGGCGCGCCGCCCAAGAAGGTGGTGCTCAGCTTTGACGATGGCCCCGACCCGCAGTGGACGCCGAAGGTGCTCGACATCCTGAAGCAGTACAACGTCAAGGGCGTCTTCTTCACCATCGGCCTGGAGGCGGAGAAGTATCCCGGCATCCTCAAGCGTACATACCGCGAAGGCCACGAGATTGGCAACCACACCTTCACGCATCCCGACATCAGCACCATCAGCGCGGAGTACGTGCGCATTGAGCTGAACCTGACCGAGCGCCTGCTGGCCGCCAAGCTGGGCATCAAGCCGGTGCTCTTCCGCCCGCCGTACTCCATTGACCAGGAGCCCGACACGGCGGACGAAGTGCGCCCGCTGGCCCTGACCCAGAGCATGGGCTACATCACGGTGGGCGACAAGATCGATCCCGACGACTGGCGGGACAATCCGCGTCCCACGCCGGAACAGATTACGCAGTCCGTGCTCGACCAGCTCGGCAAGGGCTCCATCATCCTGCTGCACGACGGCGGCGGCAACCGTACCAACACCATCAAGGCCCTGCCCATGATCATCGAGCAGGTGCGCTCGCGCGGCTATGAGTTCATCAGCGTGCACGAGCTGCTGGGCAAGACGCGCGACGAGGTGATGCCAACCATCAGCCGCAACGACCGTCTGTGGGCGGTGGTGGATTCGGCGGGCTTCCTGCTCTTCGGCGCCGCCAACAGCTTCATCGTCTTCGTCTTCTTTGTGGGCGACGTGCTGATGAGCGGACGCCTGGTGCTGGTGGGCGCCGCAGCCATCTTCGACCGTCTGCGCCGCCATCGCACGGAGATGGCCACGGGCGAATCGGCCTTCCACCCGAAGGTGGCCGTGCTGGTGCCAGCCTATAACGAGGAGAAGGTCATCGTCCGCACCATCCGCAGCGTGCTGGCTTCCACCTATCCCAACCTGCGCGTGATTGTGATAGACGATGGCAGCAAGGACCGTACGGCCGATGTGGCCTGCGAGCAGTTTGCCGAGGAGATTGCGCGCGGACGGCTGACCGTCATCCGCCAGGAGAACGGCGGCAAGGCCAGCGCACTGAACCACGCGCTGCAATCCGTGACCGAGGAGATATTCATCGGCATTGACGCCGATACCATCATCGCCAACGACGCCATCGCCTACCTGGTGCCGCACTTCCAGGATGCGCGCGTAGGCGCCATGGCGGGCAACGCCAAGGTGGGCAACCGGGTCAACCTGTGGACGCGCTGGCAGGCCCTGGAATACATCACCAGCCAGAACTTTGAGCGGCGCGCGCTGAACACCTTCAGCGCCGTCTGCGTGGTGCCGGGTGCCATAGGCGCCTGGCGCACCCAGGCCGTGCGCGAGGCAGGCGGCTACAAGATGGACACCGTCGCCGAGGATGCCGACCTGACGATGGCACTACTCCAGGCCGGCTATAAGGTGGAGTACGAGGACCGCTCGCTGGCCTACACCGAGGCTCCCCACACGGCCAATGGACTGATGCGCCAGCGCTTCCGCTGGTCCTTCGGCATCCTGCAGGCGGTGTGGAAGCATCGCTCGGCCTTTGCCCGCAAGGGCGCGCTGGGCTACATCGCGCTGCCCAACACGGTCATCTTCCAGATCATGCTGCCCCTGGTGTCTCCGTTCATTGACATCATGTTCGTCTTCGGAGCCCTGAAATACCTGATCTACGACAAGCACTTCCATCCCGAGACAGCCGATCCGGCGGGCTTCACCAAACTGCTGCTCTTCTTCCTGATGTTCATGGTGATCGACTTCATCGCCTCGACCATCGCCTTCAGCCTGGAGCGACGGCATGGGCGCGACCGCCGAGACTGGTGGCTGCTCGGTCATGTGTGGCTGCAGCGCTTTGCCTATCGACAGCTCTTCAGCATTGTGCTGTTCAAGACGCTGATCCGCGCCATGGACGGGCGTCCCTTTGCATGGGACAAGCTGGAACGCACGGCGAATGTGACTCAACCTGTGCGCAGGAGCTAGAGCGGCGGGCCATGTGTCAGCCGCCTGCCCCTTGCGCAGGGCTTTGCCAAAGTGCGAAGCTTGCTGCACGGTGGCGAGGTCAATTTCCCAATCAGGAACAAAGGTCGATGTGAAGCCCATTTCGGCTTCGTCGGCCAAGCTGCGCCTGCTGCAATCGCTGCGCTGCACCATGAGGCTGGAACATGCCGCCCGCAAGCAGGGTGCTGAGCGGATTGCCGGAGTGGATGAGGCAGGGCGCGGCTGCCTGTTTGGCCCCGTAGTGGCCGCTGCTTGCATCCTCAATCCCAAGGACCGCATTCGCGGGTTGCGCGACTCGAAACTCCTCGATGAGGCTGAGCGAGAGCGGCTGGCCATTTTGATCCGGAAACAGGCTCTGGCGTGGGCGGTGGCGGAAGTTGACAGCTTAACTATTGACCGCATCAATATTTTGCAGGCCAGCCGATTGGCCATGAAGCTCGCCGTAGAGCAGCTCCAGCCCGCCGCGGACTTCCTGCTGGTGGACGCCACGACCGTGGACCTCGATTGTGCGCAGAAGGCCATCATTCATGGCGATGCGCTCTCGGCCTCCATTGCGGCGGCCAGCATATTGGCCAAGGTGCATCGCGACCACCTGCTGTGCGAGCTCGACGCGTTGTATCCGCAATACGGGCTGGCCAGCCACAAGGGCTATCCCACGGCGGAGCATCGCCGGGCGCTCGCCTTGCATGGGGCAACGCCGCTGCATCGCCGCAGCTATCGTCCAGTGGCGGAGGTCTGCGAGCAGGCGCAGCGGGCGCTGGATTTTGTGGCGGAAGAATCATTTATTTCGATTGATTCCAGGGAGAAGGAGACGGAATGCTGAAGTTGCTCTGCGTGACCGCGCATCCCGACGACGAGGCCGGATGCTTCGGCGGGGTGCTGTCAAAGTATTCGGGTGAGGGAGTGGAGTGCGCCGTGCTTTGCCTGACGGGCGGCGAACGAGCTGCCAACCGCGCGGGCGCCACCGACGATGAGGCGCTGAAGGCCATCCGGCGTCGCGAGTTTGCCGACTCCTGCCATCACCTGGGCGTGACTACATGCGAGCTGTGGGACTACCCCGACGGCAACCTCTATGGCGCCAACTTTGCCGAGGTCGCAGGGCGCATTGCGGCCTTCATCCGCCGCTTTCGCCCTGACGTGGTTGTCACTTTCGGTCCGGAGGGCTTCGTGACCGCGCATCCCGATCACGGCATGGCGGGACTGTTTACGCAGGCGGCCTTCCAGTTTGCCGCGCGCGCCCTGCCCTACAGCGAGCGCCACGCCGAAGGCCTGCCGCCGTGGCAGGCGCAAAAGCTCTACTACTGCACCACGGTCTTCTCGCTCGCTGTACGCCCGGCGGTGTCGCTCTCTCCGGTGACGGCGCGTATTGACGTGACTCCCTTCCTCGAGCGTAAGAATGAGGCCTTCGCCCTGCATCTCTCGCAGCGTCCGTTGCTGCCTATCTTCGTCCACGCGCAGCAGCAGGCGGGAAACGAGGAGCTCTTCCACCTGGCCGCCACGCGAGAGATTACGCCGCTACGGATGGAGACGGATTTGTTTGATGGATTGCGCTAGGTAGTTTCCTGTTTAATCTATCGGCGCGTGATGATTTAGCTCTAAATCAACCTACGCGAACCGCAAAAAGCCCCGCACTTGGCGGGGCTTTGCATCTCTAGCGGAGAAGCCTTACATCCCTGGCAGCTTCATGCCGCCCAGGCGTTTGGCAAAGCTGGGCTTGCTCATGCTCTTGAACATCTTGCGCATTTGCGCGTACTGGCGCAGCAGGTTGTTGACCTCTGGCACGCTGGTTCCACTGCCGCGCGCGATGCGCTTGCGGCGCGAGCCGTTGATGGCCTCGTGATGCTCGCGCTCGTAGGGCGTCATGGAGTTAATGATGGCCTCGACGCGCCCGATCTGCTTGTCGTCCACCTTGTTGCTGGCCTGCTGCATCTGCGCAAAGGGTCCGACCTTGGGCAGCATGCCCATGATGGATTGCAGCGAGCCGAGCTTCTTCACCTGGCGGAGCTGGTCGCGGAAATCTTCCAGCGAGAAGCCGTCGCCGCTGAGAGCCTTGCGCGCAAACTCGTCACTCTTCTTGCGGTCAATCTTTTCTTCAGCGCGCTCGATGAGCGAGAGGATGTCACCCATGCCGAGGATGCGGCCGACGACGCGATCCGGGTGGAAGGGTTCGAGCGCGTCGTACTTTTCACCGGTGCCGAGGAACTTGATGGGCTGGCCGGTGACGGCCCGAATGCTGAGTGCCGCACCGCCGCGGGCGTCGCCGTCCATCTTGGTGAGCACGACGCCTGTGAGTTGCAGCTTCTGGTGGAACTCGCTGGCGGAGTTGACGGCGTCCTGTCCGGTCATGGCGTCGGCGACGAAGAGGA
>Ga0326728_10025855_pt1 | contig 10460 bp, 6 predicted proteins | sample MB3enrmetagenome_FD_207602 | JGI IMG/M metagenome (GOLD analysis project Ga0326728, IMG submission 207602) | Lab enriched peat soil microbial communities from McLean, Ithaca, NY, United States - MB31MN | ecosystem: Environmental > Terrestrial > Soil > Wetlands > Peat | place: USA: New York... | reverse complement strand
AAGTGGATCGTATTTGTGCAGGCGCATAATGGCCAGCTGATGCGCCCAGACGGAAAGCTCTATATCGTGCCGGCGGCAGGGGGCAAAGCGCGGCTGATGAACTGCAACACTGCGCTGATGAATTCATGGCATAGCTTTTCGCCCAACGGGCGCTGGCTGGTTTTCTCATCAAAAAGCCGATCACCATACACACAAATGTTTTTGACGCACATCGATGAGAACGGCAATGACTCGCCGGCGATTCTCATCGAGAACTCAACGGCTGCAAATCGCGCCGTAAACATTCCCGAGTTCGTCAACATGAAACCCAGCGGCATCGAACACATCGACACGCCCGCAGTGGACTTTTACAAGCAACTCGATCTGGCGTCCGACCTGACCAAGAAGGGCCAATACGACGAAGCGATTGCGGAATGGGACAAGGCTATGGCCCTGCAACCCGACGATGCGCGCGCCCACTACGGTTTGGGTCAAACGCTGTTTCACGTAGGCAAGACCAACGATGCCATTGCGCAGCTTCGCGAATCCATCCGCCTCGACCCGCACTATGCTGAAGCGCATAATGGGCTGGGCGCTGCGCTGGCCAAGACCGGGCAAGAGACGGAATCGATCGAGCAGTTTCACCTCGCGCTCGAAGATTATCCCGAGTATGCCGAAGCGCACAACAACCTGGGCTGCGCGCTCTCCGGAGAACACCGCTTTCCCGAAGCTGTGCTCGAATTCAAATCCGCGCTCGAAGACAATCCCGATTTTGCCGAGGCTCATAACAATCTCGGCTACGCCTATGCCTTGCAGGGTAAGGTCGATGAGGCGATCGATGAGTATCGCAAGGCCATCCGGATTGATTCCGGTTATGCGCCGGCTTACAACAATCTGGGCTTTGCGCTGGCCAAGCAGGGAAATCTCGACGAAGCAATCTCGAACTTCCGCAAGGTAGTCGAACTGGTTCCGGCCAAGGCCGCGGCGGAAGGCAACTTGGGTCACGCGCTGATGGCGAAGGGCAACGTGGATGATGCGATTCCACATCTCAAGAGAGCTCTGGATCTCGGCCCGGAAACTGCTGAATACCACACCAACCTCGGCATTGCTCTCGCCAAGAAGGGACAGTTGGCCGACGCAATTCCGCATTTCGAAAGGGCGCTCGCACTTTCGCCGGACGCAGTGGACGCTTACTACTACCTGGGCAAGACGCTGGTCATGACAGGCCGGGGCAGGGAGGGCCTCGCGTATTGGAGGCAAGCGTTGAACAAGGATCCTGACAACCTGCAGGTGCTGAACGATGCCGCATGGGTGCTTGCCACTTCGAGAGACGACGCAATTCGGAACGGCAATGCGGCAATGCCGCTGGCCGAACACGCGGTCGAGCTCACTTCGGCGCGTGCGCCGGCGATTCTGGGCACGCTCGCGGCCGCGTACGCCGAAACCGGCAACTTCGACAAGGCAATTGAGTTAGAGCAGCGCGCAACCGGCCTGGCGACGCAACAAGGCAATGCCGCACTCGCGCAGAAACTCAATGCGCGTCTTGCGCTCTACCAAAACAGGACTCCGATTCGGCAGTAACCGGCGCAGCCTCGACAACGGGGTGAATGTGGCAAAGTCGTAAACGAAATCGTCGGATTGGCCGACCGTCATCAATGACCTGTACGCCGACTCCAGACCCTTGCTCCCAAAATCGGGTGTTCATCGCCAGAATTCTATTCGGACAGAACTCACTGCCCCACCAACTCGGGGCCCGGCGGCGCTCCGCTATCGGCAGGCAGGGCCGCGGCGGGCGCAGCCAAAGCGCCGGGGCCAGGGCGTGCTTGAGCGACATCAGGCTTAGCCATTGCGCCGAGACGGGTGGGGGCTCTGACTACCATGGGGCCAAAATAGGCCCCCCAGAGGTTGAGAGTCGCCGTCTCCGCGGGATCGGTGCTTACTGGCAGCACGGTGGCGGTGATCTTCGTCGAATCGATGACATTGACATCGGTGAGTATGACGCTTCCGGTGGGCACGCTGACGGTAAGCTGGCTGGCGACACAATTCGGATCAGCCGCGGCCATGGCAGGCGTGACGAAGTCACTGCCTAAAACCGTGATGGGATAAGTTTGTCCAGCCATCCACGTGCTCGGCGTCACCGATGTGATCTTCTACTGGTCGCAGTCGGGCGGATCGGCCAATCATCATTTTCCGATCGGGACAAACGACGAAACCGGGATCGTCAAATGCAAGTCGAGCGGCGTTCCGAACTGATGGTGGAAAACAGCCTCGACTATGACCCCATTCCTCGCATGATTCGGTGCATGAAATCATAGGTTCGCTCATTGTGGAGCCGGCGGTGTGTAATTGGCTGGTGACGGCTCGGGCACAACGAAGCCAATGGGGTTAGATTCAACCAAGACGCTCTTCGCGGGGTTATACGGATAGGTTTCCCGCGTGACATAAACCACATACGAGCCCGGTTTATCGACATAGGGACTGCTGAGGGGCACACGGTCTGCATAAGAGACTCCAGGCTTGATCTGGAGGAGCGTTTCGTTCCCCGGACAGACAACATTGGCCCATCTCATTTGAAGACTTCGTGCTCCATCGAACTCCTCGACGGGTTCACCATTTCGCGAGACCACCACATTATACATACCCATAAACGGCCAACACTTGCGCTCTCTGATCACGCTATTTGAAGTGTTTTCTAATACCACTTGAAGACTTTGCGGCGGCACATCATCGGAATCCTCCGCCGAGAGGCGCAGGGCAAATCTTGGCCTAGGCTTCTCCGCAACTGGGGGTGACGGCCCGCCAATTCGCAACGGCACGTGAACCGTGATGGTATTGGACCGAACCTGCATGCTGTAGGCGAGGTGCAATGGAAGGGATTCCCGCGTAACTGTAATCTGGTATACACCCGGCTTAGTCATGTCATAGTAGTCGCTCACATCCAGAGGGGTCGTCCAGTTCTCCCCGGATTCGAGCAGCCGGGGATGCGATATTGTTGGATTTCTGTCAACTTTTCGGTATTCTCTGAGATCGATCATGGCGCCGGTTTCTTCGACTGGAACGCCATCACGCAAGACGATCATGTCGTACATGCCCTTCGCTTCTTCGTGGAATTGCTCGACTTCAGCTCCGACTGCCGTGCGGGTAAGTTTCACCAACACTCGATGAAGATCGGGATTTATCCGAGTCGCGCCCATATCCTCTTCAATAGAAAGCGAAAATGTCGGTTTCGGCTTTTCGGTAACCTGAGACAACGCGATTCTAGCGAAAATGGCTACAATTACTAGAAGGATATAATAGGTCAGTCTCTTCATTTCTCTGTCCCCTTCATCATCCCTCAGCGTTCTTGCCCTCGAGGGACGACTTGTTTCGGCGCGACGGCTTTGAGATCACAACCTTCAGACTCCGGCACGATGATGGTGAGGGTGTTGGATTTTACTGTTATACTCTTCTCCGGATGTTCCGGATCGCTTTCCCTGCTTACGGTGACCTCATAGGTTCCCGGCTTGCAAAGGGGATAATCCACGTCGAAGGGCAAGTAACGGGTCCAGGAGTGCCCCGGGAGAATCTTTTGAGGCATCACCTTACACCACTCGTTGTTTGCATCCTCTTGCCTCTTCTTGCGAGCGGACGCATCCTTCTCCTCCAGCGGGAGGCCGTTATACACAACCGAGATGTGAAACACGCCTTGAAACTCCAGGCAACCTCGCTCAGTAAATGGTTCATTCGAAATATTTGTCTCGTCGACCTGTATCTTGCGGAAAGTCGGCTGTCCCGGCTCTGCTTGGCCAGGCTGGAAGAGATAAATCGTCAAGGAGAAGTTTGGTCCACTATCTTGAGGCTTTTGCGCACATACTGCTACTGTTTGCATTGCGGTAAGTAGGCCAAGCAAATAAAACATTGATCGTTTCATTTTTCTCTTCTCCTTCACTTTCGTCGCGTTGGCAATTCACTCTTCGAGTTCTAATTGTTAGGCACGATTGTCGACCAAGTTGGCATGTCCGGCTCTGGACCCGTGGTATCGCTGCTCGCCCAAGATGTCGCGCGCGCTCCTGGGCAAGGGGTTAATACGTGCCCGCAGGCGAGAGTCCATTTGTTACCTCCCGACTTCGTGGCTTTTGAGCTGATGCTCCAATTAACATAGCCGACGGGAACTGGAATATGAGAGGGATCGATTTCGGCTTGCCACATCAGGTGCATATTCGCCGTGAGAGCCTTGGATTCGATTGTATAGTCGGACAACAACTCTATGCCCGGGCCATCGTATGCGTTACCTATCTCATCCACTGCATAATAGGGGTCAACATTATCCAGGCCTGGTCCGAAAACATGGTTTGGATTCGGGAGTCCAGGGGCAATGTATCTTTCAGATCCAGAGCCAATTATCTGCAACCAAAAGAACTTCCCGCTGTCGGCCTTGGCATCATTCCGGAAGTAGATCCCAGGTGGATCGGGTGCTCCCGGACAAGGTTGCTCCATCGACACACCGCCAAAAATTAAAAACGGGTTGGGGCACGCTTGAGTCTGAGTGGCCACTTCCCACGTATTGTTTGCATCGGGAAGAGTCAACACAGCAGCAACTGAGCCCGTTGGCCCGTTCACTTGGAACGCTGCCTCTGCCGTGCTACTGCATTGCTCGACATATGGCACTTCGATGACGCAGTAGTAATATGTGACATTGAAAGGAGTGCCGCTGGTTGACGGATAGAGCCAATATGTAGTCAGACCTGTGTTGTTCTCTACCGTGGCGGTGACTGTGGAGGATTTTGGAGAACCGTTACTATCTCTGGGACCAAATTTATCGCCGCCTATGGTCTTTCCGTCCACGGTCCATACGCTCTGCGTAATGATCACACCGGGAGGAAGTGACTCCTGTGTGGGTGTCGTGGTCAAAACGATCTTCTGGCCCGCGACAGCCTCCTGAGGATTGGGTGTAGCGCCGTCGGTCTCAATTACGCTGATGGGATTTCCGTTGCACTTCATACTTGCCCCAGCGCACGTGATCACAGGTTGGGGAAGAATCAGAGCATTTTCCTGCCCTAGCCACTCGAGGCCCGCCGGCGCTCCGCTATCGGCAGGCAGGGCCGCGGCGGGCGCAGCCTTTGTGCCGGCGCGGGTGGGGGCTCTGACTACCATGGGGCCAAAATATTTCCCCCAGAGGATAAGCGTGGCCGTCTCCGCGGGATCGGTGTCCATGGGCTGTACGATGGCAGTGATCTTCGTGGAATCGATGATTGTGACATCGGAGAGCGTGACGCTTCCGGTGGGCACGCTGACGGTAAGCTGGCTGGCGACCCTTTGTTGATCAAGGCTGACTTCGGCACCTGCGCCTGGCCCAAAGATACACGGCCAACGAGCAACGTCAGAAGAAATACGAAGAGAAGCTTCGCGACAGCCATTCGTAACCATATTCAGGGAGGGTGCCCACTGAGTCAAGAATTCTCGAGCACGTTCAACTCACGGGCCACTCGAATCTCGGCTCCCCGATGTAAAAATCGGGGAACCCGCTCATCTACCGGCATCTTGTACGGCCCATTCCGGCTCAATGGGATCGGTCCCGGTAAACGCCGTAGCCGCCACCAACCTCAAGCCCGACCCGCACCCGAAAAGCCCCCGCCGCCCCGCAAGCCGGGGAGTCCAACTACCTCAACCGGGCGGGAGGCAATCGCGGATCTCAGGATCAGTGGCCCCGGTCCCGACAGACGTAGGTCCTGCCAGACGATTGGGTGCCCCAGGTCCCTTGTATCTCTACATCAGCAGCATTTTGAGTGAAACTGCTGTGGTGGGGGAGTTGAGACTTCACCCCCCCCGCGGGCGAGCGGCTCCCGTGGTCCCTCTGGTCGAATGACCGTATGCGAGCTTAAGGGACCGCTGCCCAAGTCACGTACGACCGAACAGTCGCACGACTTCAATCGTACCTACAAGGCAGGTTACCGTGACAAGAATAATTTGTGGTGTGGATATTGCCTCGAAATCCCTCGAGGCGCGCATTGGACAGCAAGGCGCGGCTGGTTCATTCGCCAACGATGCTGAAGGCATCAACGCTCTGGGCTATTTCTGCCGGACGCATCAGGCCGAGTTGGTGGCGATGGAAGCCACCGGCGGTTACGAGCAACAGGCTTTTGCGCAACTGTCGGGGCAAGGACTGGCGGTAGCCATTCTGAACCCGCGTGCGGTGCGCCAGTTTGCCCAGAGCATGGGCTCGCTGGAAAAGACCGATCGCATCGATGCCGGCATGATCGCCTGGTATGCCGAGGTGAAGAAGTCGCAGCCGGTATGTCTGGCCCCTGAGAACCAGCAGCATCTGCGGGCGCTGGTGACGCGCCTGCGCCAGTTGACGGAAATGCGCGCCAGCCAGCTCAATCAGCAGCGGCTGGTCACCGACCGCAAAGTGCAGGCTTCGTTCAAAAAGCTGCTGGCCTTGCTGACCCGCCAGATCGGCGAGTTGGAGCAGAGTATCGCCGTGCTGCTGGGAAAAGACCCGCTTTGGCGCGAACTCGATCAGGCCTTCCGCACCATCAAGGGCGTGGCTGATCGCGCCGTGGCGCGGCTGATGGCGGAGATGCCGGAGATTGGTACGCTGTCCAACAAGACCATCTCCAAGCTGGCTGGGGTCGCCCCGCTGGCCAACGACTCGGGCAAGCACCAAGGCAAACGCGCCGTGCGCGGCGGACGAGCCGCAGTGCGTGAAATCCTGTTCATCGTGGCCAGCGTGGTGGGTCGCCACGAGGCTGATTTCATCGCCTTCCGCGAGCGACTGCGCGCGGCCGGTAAACCGCCCAAGGTTGTGCGTATCGCCTTGGCCCATAAACTCCTGGTGCGGCTCAATGCCAAGGCGCGAGAAGTCAGACAGCGGCTGGCGACTCTCCAACCTGATTCCGTCGTTTTACTGGCGGAATTGGGTTAAGGCATACTAACTCCAGCCGGTGAAGCGGAGGCGGGCTCTGGTGGAGACCAACCCGCCAAGGAATAACCGGTTGCGACTCATCCATACCGATGAGCAACCGGGAGCGGGCATTCAGCTTGCTCCCGGTCCCCGTCAATTCCATCGGGCGGAAAGATCGCCATGCCTCAGAAAACTCCGGGAAGCGCCGACCGACACGAAACTTTTCCTTGACAAAACAGACAGTCGCTCGTCCGCCGCGGCGGAGGGACCGGGGAAACTCCGGACCTCAACTGGCAGCAAGAAGCCCACGGTCGAGCAGGATCAGTCCCGGCAAACGCCGTAGCCGCCACCAACCTCAAGCCCGACCCGCACCCGAAAAGCCCCCGCCGCCCCGCAAGCCCATCAGGCCCAACCTTCCCGCAACCCGCTGAAAACACTCCGCAAAATCCGCCCGCCAAATTGCAGAAAATTTCTCCCTGCCGGCGCATACTGTTCTTGAAATGATCCACTCTCCCAACCCGGCCCAGCCATCCTTCACTCTTTCCCTCTCTCCCTCTCTCCCTCTCTCCCTCTTTCCCCGCTTCACCGTCCCGCCATCCACGAATCGCGAACCAGGATTTCGAAAACCTCAGGCACGGGCTCCGCATTTACCATACCCCGGTATGGTATCAACGCCGGTTTTACCCCCTCCCCCCTCCCCCCTACTGGCTCTCCCTACTCCTGTGCCACCCCCCCCTCCCCCCTCCCCCCCCGAGGCGCAGGCCGGAGGCCGGCCGCAACGCACCCACCCCCTCCCCCTGCCCTCTAGGTTCCGAGCTTTCCTGATCCCTGACCCCTGTTCCCTGTTCCCTGGCGGCTCCGCCCCCACCCCCTATAAAAAGGAACGCAAAGAACGGGCTGTGAAACTGTGTGGCGTGGAAACAACTCATAATCATTAACTTACAGGCAAAACCGCGCCGCGACACAGAAACTGTGTAACTGTGAATCTATGTGGGACCACGAACCCCGCAGATCCGCTTTCAAGAAGCCACTCCCGCTGAAGCGGGCTGGCGGGGGCGGGTTTGCGGCATGAGTGAACTCATGCCCCGATACAAGACGAGTGAGGTCCGTGCTTTCCCGGGCCCGGAGCGGGGCCCGAGGCAGCAGCAATCAACATGGCACGTGAAGGGGAAGGGTGGAACAATATTGCTCAAGGGTATGCAAGGTGCCGCACACTTCCGTACGCTTGACCAGCTAACCTATTGATTATATTCCACGATAATGTGGCCCCAAAATTGCACAGAATCTTTTGTACGATCTTCCCTTTCCCTTTCTGACTTGCAGTCTCGCTGTTGCTTCATGAGTCACGTTCGTCGAGCCAGGGGGATGTGTAATCCAATTCCTTGACTAGGAGAGAGTAACGTGAAAATTCGCCAAAGAAACTTGCTGTTCTTATTGATGCTGGTGCTGACAACAGCTGGGCTTGCCAAAGCAGGGTCGTACACGACGGTGACCTTGCCGACAGCGGATTTGAATGCCGATCTGACCACATATACCGACGGTACCGCCTACACTGGTTTGTTCCCAAGTACGCAAACCTGGAATGGGGTTCCATTTGCGCTTGCGGAAGTCCCCTCCAGCGGCTTCAACATCATCCAAGGCGATTTAACCTCACCCAACACCTTCACAATTCCGGTCGGTGTTTATGGCGTGTCCTCGGTCTACACGCTCATCAACAGCGCGTTCGGCTCTTTCAACAACGACGACGGCTACGTGGAGTTTGAGGACAGCAGCAGCGATACGTTTACGGTGCAACTCATTGAAGGCAGTGATATCCGCGATCACTACAATGGCTTCTTTGTGAACACCCTCAGTAACAGCACGGCTGGGGTCACCACCTCGACGATTTCGTATTTCAATCAGAATCCGGGATTCGCCCACCTCGATGAGCAGGACTTCACATTGCCGTCCGCGTTCCAGAGCGCGACGCTGACTGACATCATCTTTGAGACGAATGGCGATGACGGCGCCGGCGTGCCGTTCCTCGCGGCTGCTACCGTGGAGGCCGGGCCCTCGACTTCACCGGTTCCCGAACCGTCCAGCTTGCTGCTGCTCGGCTCCGGACTGGCCGGTCTCGCAGGAATGCTGCGCAGAAAACTGAAGGCGTAGTTGCACAGTAGATTTTCGCACCATCAAGAAAGCCACCGATACCGGTGGCTTTTTTGTGCCTGTGCGGCAGCTGGGGCACAGCGTGAGCGAATTAGGACGGCGAGACGTGGTTCGACACGTCCAGGGCCAGGAACAGCATCACCGGCGCATCTCGTTTCAGGAGGAGTTTCTGAACCTGCTCAGGAACCCCGGTGGGGAGTTCGACGAGCCGTACATATGGCAATGATTCTTACGCCCGCAGAAGCGGGCTTGCGACGCACGACCGCTCCGTTGTCCCCAGTCTTGCGACTGGGGCTAGCGTATTTCGCTCGCGTTGCGGGCTTCCGACGACGTGATGGTTCGTGCTTTCCCAGGTCCCAGAAGCGGGACCCGAAGCACTTGGATGAAGCCATGCCCTGATGCGAGGCCGAAAGGCAACCGCAGATCCTTCGACTCCCTCCCCCTTCGACTGCGCTCAGGGTCAGGGTCCGGTCGCTCAGGATGACAAGGCAGGGGCCACGTGACCCGAGAACAGATTCCAGCTACTGGCTTTATGCGATTCGCTACTGGCTTTCACCGGCTCCCGGCGATCATTTGGGCGGCGTGCTGGAGGCTGGTGTCGGTTACTTTGGCGCCGCTTAACATGCGGGCAACTTCGTGGGTGCGGGCGCGGTCGTCGAGGACGCGGATGCGGGTGGTGGTGCGCTGATCCTGTTCGCGCTTTTCGACGGCGAGGTGCTGATCGGCGAAGGCGGCGATTTGCGGCAGATGCGTGACGCACAAGACCTGCTGGGCGCGGCCGAGGGTTTTGAGTTTGTGGCCGACGGCTTCGGCGGCACGGCCTCCGATGCCGATGTCGATTTCGTCGAAGACGAGGGTGCGGGGGGCGGTTTTTTTCTTCGATTTGGAGGAGGATTCTTCAACGGCGACTTTAAGGGCGAGGAGGACGCGGGAGAGCTCGCCGCCAGAGGCGATCTCGATGAGCGGCTTGAGGGGTTCGCCGGGGTTGGGCGAGATGAGGTAGGCGACAGTGTCCCAGCCTTGGGTGGTCCAGCCTTCGGGGGCTAAAGCCCCTATCTCATGATTTGGGCTTTTTTCGGCACGACTGAAGTCGTGCCCTTTCGCGGCGTCGTGCTCTTTAGCGTTCCGCGGTCCCGACGCATTGGAGGCTATCGATTCGGCGGGGGTGACGGTGACCTGGAAGCGGGAGTTCATGGCCAGGGAGTTGATGTGGGATTCGGCGAGCTTGGCTAGCTTGGCTGCGGCGGCTTGGCGCTGGGCAGTTAGGGCGGAGGCGGTTTTTCGATACTCCGCGGCGGCTTGGTCGAGATCGGTGCGGAGTGCTTTGAGGATTTCGTCGCGGTCTTCGACTTCGGCTAGCTTGCGGGCGACGTCTTCACCAAAACTGATGATTTCGGCGACGGTTTTTCCGTATTTCCTTTTGAGGCGATCGAGGAGGGCGAGGCGGTCT
>Ga0326728_10025852_pt1 | contig 10461 bp, 8 predicted proteins | sample MB3enrmetagenome_FD_207602 | JGI IMG/M metagenome (GOLD analysis project Ga0326728, IMG submission 207602) | Lab enriched peat soil microbial communities from McLean, Ithaca, NY, United States - MB31MN | ecosystem: Environmental > Terrestrial > Soil > Wetlands > Peat | place: USA: New York... | reverse complement strand
CCTCCTCGTGACAGCCGAGCCGAAAGAAAAGCATCGCTCCTCATTCCGTCCCTCACTCCCCCCATCCCCCACGCTCACGCTAAGGGGGGCTTCGTTATTCGTGCCGGAATCGTCGCGAGCTTTTCTAAGCCGTCCTCGGCAATGCACGAGTCGGCAATGCGCGTCCGCCCTTTGTCTTGCCCGCTCGATGGTGAGGTCGAGGCGGGCAGGATTTCCAAATGTGTTTGCCCTGGGCGCATGGCAAAGTCTTCGGTGTCCCCTTATAATGTGCTTAGCCCCTTGGGTTCAAAGGAGACGAGATGAGCCGCGAAGCGTGGCCTGCCCTTATCTACGAGGCCTGGATGCCCACGAAGAAGACGCTCCACATGTGCGCGCAGATGATCGGCAAGGCAAGGCTGGCGCTGGCGCCGCCCCAGCCCGAATGGCTCCATGCATGCCTGTTTCTCACATCCTCAGGATTCACCACAGGCGGCATGCCCCACGGCACCGACCTCGTATCGATGGGCATCGACGTGTACCAGTGCGCCATCTGGATCCGGGTGAGCGACGGTCGCAAGGCGAACGTGGCGCTCGGCAGCCACTCGTGCGTTGCCGACATCTGGTCGGCTTTCCAGGAGGCCCTTGCCGGCCTCGATCTCGACATCGATATCTGGGAGAAGCCCCAGGAGGTCCCCGACACGACGCCATTCTCCCAGATGCGCAGCTACTGTACGATCGTCGCCGAAGACGCCCAGCGCTTCTTGGGGGTCCTTGCCTCGATCAACTCCGTCTTTCAGGAATTCCGCTCCAGGTTCTTCGGCCGCAGCGGCATTCAGCTCTGGTGGGGCGGCTTCGACTTCGCCCTGCTCCTCTTCACGGGGAAGCACTTATCGGCGCCGGATGATCGCGGCTACATCATGCGCTACGACCTCGACGCCGAGCATATGAACGCGGGGTTCTGGCCCGGCGACGATAACAATCCGGTTCCCGGTTTCTACGGCTACCTCGTGCCTCGGCCGGATGGGTGCGAAAGCGCCCCCGTAGGGTCGGAATACGCGGGCTGGGTGGAGACGATGGGTGAGTGGGTGATGCCCTACGATGCGGTCCGGAGAAGCGCCGATCCGAGTGGGGCGATCCTTGCCTTCCTTGAAGGGGTGTATGGTGTCGCGACCACCCTCGGCGGGTGGGATGGGGAGGCGTTCACCTACAAGAAGCCTCCGCCCGCGCCCCGTGGAAAATGATAAGGACTCATCGGCGAAGGCGAAAAAGCGATCTCGAAGAATGAGAGGATGAGACCATGCCTGAATGCAAACACATGGAGAGCGTTCCCAGCCCTGAGCCCGCGGCCCGCACCAAGGGGTGCGAGGAATGCCTGAAGATAGGCCAGTCGTGGGTGCACCTGCGCAAGTGCCTCGTGTGCGGCCACGTGGGTTGCTGCGACTCATCGATCGGCAAGCACGCCACCGGCCACTACCGAAAGACCGGCCATGAAGTGATCAGGTCGGCCGAGCCGGGGGAGGACTGGCGCTACTGCTACGCAGACGAAATCATGGCCTGAAAGGTGTTCCCGAATCCTCGGATAGGTTGGGGGGGCTTTTTAGCTTCCCGTCGCTCCCGACGGTCCGGGCGCCGGCTACTCTCCGCGCCCCTCGACCGGCTTGAAGACGGCGCCGCTCGCGGCACCCGTCACCATGCCGGCATAGCGGGCCATGTATCCTTCCTTAATGTTGGGCTCGGGCTTCTTCCATGCCTTTCGTCTCTTTGCCATCTCCTCAGGGGCCACGAGGAGGTCGATCGATTTCCTGTCGAGGTCGATCTCGATCGTGTCCCCATCCCTGATGAGGCCGATAGGCCCTCCCTCGGCAGCTTCCGGAGAGACATGACCGATGCAGAGGCCCCTTGTGCCGCCGGAGAATCTGCCGTCGGTGATGAGGGCGCACTCCTGGTCAAGACCCTTTCCGCAGAGCACACTTGTTGGGGTGAGCATCTCCCGCATGCCCGGTCCGCCCTTCGGTCCTTCGTAGCGGACGATGACCACGTCTCCGGCCTTCACCTTGCCTTCCATGATGGCCTTCATGGTCTCTTCTTCGCTGTCGAATGCGCGGGCGTGACCCGTGAACTTGCGGAGATTGTCCGCGACGCCCGCGATCTTGAGGACAGCGCCGTCCGGGGCGAGGCTCCCCCGGAGCACGGCGAGGCCGCCCCTCGCATGGTACGGGTTGTCAAGCGGTCTTATCACTGTCGGGTCCTCGACGCACACCGGCTTGAGGAGCTCCCATAACTTCTTCCCTTCCACGGTCTCGCAGCTTCCGTCGATGAGGCCCTTCTTGGACAACTCTTTCATGATCCCGTAGATCCCGCCGGCCTCATCCAGGTCTTCCAGGTGGTGGGGGCCTGCGGGACTCATCGAGCAGATGTGGGGGGTCCGTTCCGAGATTTCGTCGAACAGGGTGAGGGGAAGGTCGATTCCCGCCTCGTGTGCGATGGCAGGCAGGTGGAGAGTCGTGTTGGTCGAGCCCCCGAAAGCCATGTCGACGGTGATGGCGTTCTTGAACGCATCGAGGGTCATGATCTGCCGCGGCAGGAGGTTCTGCTCCACGAGGGAAACCACGGCTTTTCCCGCCCTTTTTGCCAGGCGGATGCGGTTGGAATGGACCGCCGGAATCGTGCCGTTTCCGGGCAGGCCTATGCCGAGGGCTTCGCTCAGGCAGTTCATGGAATTGGCAGTGAACATACCCGAGCACGAGCCGGCGCCAGGGCAGGCGCATCCTTCCAGCTCGGTCAGCTCCTCCTCGGTCATGGAGCCGGCCGCGACCCTTCCCACCCCTTCGAACACGGAGATGAGGTCCACGGGACGACCCTTGAACCTTCCCGCGAGCATGGGTCCGCCGCTGATGAGGACGCAAGGAATGTTGAGCCTTAAGGCCGCCATCATCATGCCCGGGATGATCTTGTCGCAGTTGGGTATGAGGACGAGGCCGTCAAAGGGGTAGGCCTTGCCCATTACCTCCACGGAATCCGCGATCAGCTCCCTTGATCCGAGTGAGTATTTCATGCCTTCATGGTTCATGGCGATGCCGTCGCAGATGCCGATGGTTGAGAACTCAAAAGGAGTGCCGCCGGCGAGGCGCACGCCGTCCTTCACCGCCTGGGCGATCCTGTGGAGATGGATGTGACCGGGGATCAGCTCGGAGGCTGAATTGGCTATCCCGATGATGGGCCGCTCCAGCTCTTCCGGGAGCATACCCACCGCGCTGAAGAGCGACCGGTGCGGCGCCTTCTCGATCCCCTTTTTCATCCTGTCCGATCTCATAGTTCCTCCTTTTGCCTTTTGTGGGCCGGCTCTCTTTAGCTTTGTGAATTGACTTGGGGAACTATTATACGACAAAAGAGGGGTCATTTGAAATCATCCGCCCGCCTTCCCGAGACTATTTCCAAATGGGCTTGCAGTGATAGACACCGGACACGCGACCCCGAAGTCCCTCTCCCACGGCTTCCCGTTCGATCCGGGGCCCTCACCTTTAGGGTAAGCGCTCGTCCAATTCTTCCTGGACGGCCCCAATCCGACCCAAAAGGTTGACCCTAGTCCGTCCCCTGTGCTATCCTCACACAATCGTCACGAGGAACCGCAAGACCGAAAAACATCCCATCGAGGAGGTTTCCATGTCGACCATATACGAAGTTTTCGCTCGGGAAGTATTTGACAGCAGGGGGAATCCGACAGTGGAAGCGGAAGTGGTGCTTGAGAGCGGCGTGGTGGGCCGCGCCATAGTGCCCTCCGGGGCATCCACGGGTGAGCGGGAGGCCCTTGAATTGAGGGATGGCGACCACAGCCGCTTCCAAGGCAAAGGGGTATTGAATGCGGTCAACAACGTGAATGAAGTGATCGCCCCTAAGGTGGAGGGCCTCGATGTCGTCGATCAGTCGCTCATCGACAACATCATGATAGACCTTGACGGGACGGAGAACAAGGGCAAGCTCGGGGCGAATGCCATCCTTGCGGTCTCCATGGCCGTGGCGCGGGCAGCGGCCGAATTCCAGGACCTTCCCCTCTATCGGTATCTTGGAGGGGTCCGCGCTCGCGAGCTGCCCGTGCCCATGATGAACGTCATCAACGGCGGCGTCCACGCACAGAATCCTCTCGATGTGCAGGAGTTCATGATCGTGCCCGTCGGGGCTGATTCCTTCAGAGAATCGCTCCGCATGGGGGTCGAGGTCTTTCACGTGTTGAAGGGTGTTCTCAAGGAAAAGGCCTCGCATCGGGTGTGGGTGACGAGGGAGGGTTTGCGCCCCAGATCTCCTCGACGAGGCAGGCGATCGATATGCTCATGCTTGCCATAGAAAAGGCCGGATACAAGCCCAAAGATGATATTGCCCTCGCCATCGACACGGCTGCGAGCGAGTTGTACGAGGACAACAGATACAAGTTGGAGGGAGGGACCTTCAACGCGGAAGAGATGGTCGCCTTCTATGAGTCGCTCATCAACGACTACCCCATCGTCTCCATAGAGGATGGCTTTTCCCAGAGTGACTGGGACGGGTGGAGCCTCTTCACGGCCAGGTGCGGGGGGAGGATACAGATAGTGGGCGACGACATCTTCGTTACCAATCCCAAGATACTCATGGAAGGCATCAGGAAGTCCGTGGCGAACAGCGTGCTCATCAAGCTCAACCAGATAGGGACCGTTACCGAGACGCTCACCTGCATCGAGATCGCAAAGAGGGCAGGATATACGTGCGTCATCTCCCACAGATCGGGCGAGACAGAGGACGCTTTTATCGCAGATCTGGCGGTGGCCACCAACTCCGGCCAGATAAAGACGGGCTCCGCCTCGAGGAGCGAAAGGATCGCCAAGTACAACCAGCTCCTGAGGATCGAGGAGGAGCTTGGGGATGTCGCAATATTCGGCGGCAAGGACGTATTCTATAGTGTAAGATGAGACTCGAGCTCAAGTACGGAAGGGGCGTCATGCCCTTCGAGGTGCCTTCTTCCTGGCAGATATCTTTTATTGACCATGGGCATCCCGGCCCGCGGCCGTTCGAAGAGACACTCCTCTCGTCTCTCACGGACCCCTGTGGGCTTCCGCCCCTCGGCGGGGAGCTTGCCGGCGCAAACGTGCTGATCATCGTATCCGATGTCACGAGATACACGGGGGCGGAACGGGTCCTTCCCATTATTCAGAGGGAGTTCCTGGGACGTGCGGCCCGGGCGAAGGTGCTTTTCGCCCTGGGAAACCACCGGAAGCAGACGGAGAGCGAGAGAAGGGGCCTCGTCTCGGACGGGGTCTACGAGGCATTTCCCTGCATCGACCACGACTGCTTCGACGAAAAAGGGCTCTCTTCAATAGGAACCACCCCAACGGGTCTCTCCGTGTCGATCAACTCGCTCCTCCTCGAAGCGGACGTGACAATCGTGACGGGAGCCGTCAGTTTCCATTATCTTGCGGGGTTCGGAGGGGGAAGGAAGTGCATCATCCCTGGGGTAGCCGGGTACCAGACCATCCTCGATACGCACAAGAGGGTCTTCAACCGCAGCGGGCCGGGGAAACACGAACGGGCCCAGACAGGGATCCTCGAAGGCAACCCCATGCACGAGGCCATCATGGAGGGCATCGCCCTCATCGATCGGCCCCTTTTTCTCATCAATACGATCTTCGACGACAAGAAGAATCTCCTCAACATATTCTCGGGAGACATCAGGCAGTCCCACGAGAGGGGCTGCGCCTGGTACAACGAACATTTCTCGACCACCGTCGCGGAAAAGGCCGATGTGGTCATCGTGAGCGTGGGCGGCTACCCCAAGGACATCGACTTCATCCAGACCCACAAGGCCCTGGAGCACGCGAAACACGCTGCCAAGAAAGGGGCGACCATCATCCTCCTCGGCCAATGCGCGGACGGCATAGGCAACCCTTACTTCCTGCCCTGGTTCGACTATCCGTCCATCGAGGCCATGGAGCCTGCGGTGAGGCAGGCCGACAAGGTCTATGCCCAGACCGCCTATTCCACCCGCATCAAGGCGGAAGCGTTCAATATCGTGCTCGTCTCGGACTTGCCTGAAGCCGACGTGAGGAAGATGGGCATGACGCCCAAGCGGACCCTCGACGAGGCCCTCTCCACCCTCGACCGAGGCAAGGAGATTCTCTGCCATGTCATGCCCGAAGGGTCGAAGACACTCGTAAGAGAGCAAAGCTAAAAGGGAGTAGAAGAAATGGAATGCATCGTGCAAAAGAACATGGAAGCCTGCGCCTGCACGTACCCTTGTGAAAGAAGGGGCAAGTGCTGCGAATGCGTTGCCTACCACCGGACCAAGAAGCAGCTGCCGGGGTGCTTTTTCTCGAAAGAAGGTGAGAAGACGTACGACCGGTCCATACGCCGGTTCCTCGAAGAGAACCATGTATAGGAAACCCGCATTTGTCCCATTTGTCCCTTGCGCGGGGATGGCGAATTGGTGTACAACGTGTAATTCCAATAGGAAGATTTCACGAAGCGAAAGGAGAGCGATATGAGCAAAAATCCCGTATGGATTACTGATCTGACATTGAGAGACGGACACCAATCGCTGTTTGCCACGAGGATGACCACGGCCGATATGCTTCCCATAGCGGAGAAGTTGGACGATATCGGCTTTTATTCCATGGAAGTATGGGGCGGGGCTACCTTCGATGTGACGACCCGCTTCCTCAACGAGGACCCCTGGGAAAGGGTGCGCATCCTCAAGTCCAAGATGCCGAAGACGAAGTTCCAGATGCTCCTGCGCGGGCAGAACCTCGTCGGATACCGCCATTACGCCGACGATGTGGTGGAGGCCTTTGTCGAGAAGTCTGCCGAGGTCGGAATCGACATCTTTCGCGTATTCGATGCCCTCAACGACGAGCGCAACTTCATCACGGCCTACAAGGCGATCAAGAAGGCGGGGAAGCACATTCAGGGCACCCTCTCGTACGCCCTTACCGAAAGGCGCATGGGCGGCCCCATCTTCACCCTCGATTACTACCTGTCCAAGGCCAAGATACTGGAGGACATGGGAGCCGATTCCTTCTGCATCAAGGACATGGCAGGCATCATATCGCCCTATGACGCGTACGATCTCATCTCCGCCCTTAAGGCCAACCTCAAGATCCCCGTCCATCTTCATACGCACTACACGAGCGGTATGGCCTCCATGGCCTGCCTCAAGGCGATAGAGGCAGGCGCCGACGGCATCGACACGTGTGTGGCGCCTTTCGCGCTCAGGAGCTCCCACCCGGCGGTCGAGCCCTTCATCGTGACCCTCCTCGGCACCGACAGGGACACCGGCCTCGATCTGACGAAATTCCCAGAGATCAATGAATACCTCGAAAGCATCGTGGAGAAGTATATGCAGTTCGCCGACACGACGAAGTTCTCGGCCATCGATATCGGCGTGCTCATGCACCAGATACCTGGCGGCATGATCAGCAACCTCGTGAGCCAGCTCAAGCAGGCCAAGGCGCTCCACAGGATCAACGAGGTGTACGAGGAGATCCCGAGGACGAGGGCGGACATGGGGTACCCGCCCCTCGTGACGCCGACGAGCCAGATAGTGGGGGTCCAGGCGGTGATGAACGTGATCATGGGCAGATACAAGGTGACCACGAAAGAGGTAAAGGACTATTTCTATGGCCTCTACGGCCGTCCCTCCGCCCCTGTGAACGAAGAGGTGAGGAAGAAGGCCCTGAAAGGCTACGAAAAAGGGGAGACGCCCATAGACGCCCGTCCGGGAGACGTGATCGCTCCCGAGCTTCCGAAAGCGCGCGAGGCCCTGAAGGGCATATCGGACAAGATGGACGATATCCTCATCTACGCCCTCTATCCCATGACAGGCCTGGAATTCCTGAAGAAGAAGTACGGCATCGGGGCGTAGGCGCCCCTTTATCAATACTTCTGGTGGGTGAACGCCCGGCTCAAGGATAAGCACCATTTCTTCGCCGCGGGGAATCACGGTCAGTACATCCATATCGTGCCGCAGAATTCATTCCCGTTATCGACCGGCTCCATCTTTTCCCTCGCTACGATAGGCTTTCGCTTTAGGGAAAGATTACGCCGGCGCAATCGTCACTTTATTCTGCGTAACGCTCTAACATTTCGCGAGATTCTGCCGATAATCCTGTTGGGAATAGAAGACGTTCTTTTAGGCAACGGCCGGGGGTGAGGAAACTCGGGCCGACTCTTAACCGTCCTGAAGCCCATTCAGCATGAGGGCACGGGATCTCAAACCGGATGCTAGCCATGCCATTTGCGCGAACATTACGATGGATCGGAAGCCGTCCCGGCCTGCACAGCCTTCGCTCCCGGAGGTCTCACGCAAGGCATGTGCGCATGGCCCTGCGAATCAGCGTGCTTTACGCGTTCTTCGCCGCCGTCTGGATGCTGCTCTCCGATCGGATTCTCGTTGCCTTGGTTCCTGATGCCGCCACCATCGGCAGGCTCTCAACCTACAAAGGGTGGGCCTTCGTTGCCGTCACTGCGGTCCTGCTCTACGTTGCGCTGCACGCGCAGTTGCGTGGTGGCGAGAAGCAGGCCGATGAGCGCGCGAAAGCGGAGCAGTCTCTGCGCGAAAGCGAGGCGCGCTTCTCCGCCGCCTTTCACGCGAGTCCCGTCGGCATTTCCCTCTCCACGATCGACGACGGGCTTCTTGTCGACATCAATCAAGCCTTCCTGAACATCCTGGGACGTACCCGCGACGAGGTCGTGGGCCGCACCGCACAAGAAACGGGTGTCTGGGTCGATCCTGAGGAAAGGGAGAGGCTCATGGAAGCGCTACGCGAAGGGAACAGCGTGCGCAATGCAGAAGTGCGGATTCGGAACAAAACAGGCGGCATTCGATGCGTCCTGGCCTCCATGGAGCTGATCAGCGTGTCGGGTCAGGGCCACCTCCTCGCCATGATGCAGGACATCACCGAGCGGAAACAGGTGGAGGACGCCTTAAGGGAATCGGAAAACATTTTCAGGGACCTGGCCGAGAAATCGGTCCTCGGCATCAGCCTCGTCCAGGACGGGGCGTACAGGTACGTCAACACCCGGTTCGCCCAGATTCACGGTCTGACTGTGGAGGAAATGACAGACCACCCCGCGACAACGAGCATGATTCCCCTCGAAGACCATCCTCGGGTGGCCGAACATTTCGAACAACGCCTGACCGCCGGATCGAGCGAGCTCGAGTTCAGGATAGTCGCGAAGACCGGTGAGATGAGGACCGTCCTCGGCTATGTCGTGGCCACGATGTACAGGGGAAGACCGGGGACGATCGGGACCCTCCTCGACATTACCGGCATGAAAAAGGCGGAGGAGCGGGTCAGGCAAAACGAAGTGCGTCTCATGAATGCCATGGATCTGGCGAAGATGGTCTGCTGGGACTTCGATACCCTCACGGGAGAATTCATCCTCAACGACGCCTTCTATGCCTTCTACGGCACGACCGCAGAGCAGGAGGGGGGATATCGGATGGCCGGTCCGGAATATGCCGCACGATTTGTGCATCCCGACGACATTCCCCGCTATTTTCAAATGATCGAGAACAACAACCCTCTGACCGACGGGGGCTTTCTTTTCGACATGGAGCACCGCATCGTTCGGAGGGACGGGGAGGTGCGGACCATCATCGCGAGGATGAGGGGCATCGCCGACGGCTCGGGCCCTCCCAGGCTCTACGGGGCGAACCAGGATATTACCGGACGAAAGGAGGTAGAGGAGACGCTGACCTGGAAGACGGCATTCCTCGAGGCCCAGGTGAACTCCTCCCTCGACGGGGTCCTCGTCATAGACAGCCGGGGCAAGACCCTCCTTAGAAATCGCGGCTTTGTGGACATGTGGAAGCTGCCTCAGAAGATCGTGGACGAGAAGGACGAGAAAGGCCAGTGGAGCCACACCCTCTCCAGGGTGGTCCATCCCGAGGCGTTCAAGGAGAAAGTCCGCTTCCTTCACGGTAATCCGCGCGAGACGGCCCGTTACGAAGTGGAGCTGACGGACGGCACCATCCTGGACACGTACTCGTGCCCGGTCCTCGGCAAAGACGGGACATACTACGGCCGTATTTGGACCTACCGGGACATCACCGAGCTCAAGCGCTACTGGACCATGTTGGAAAACCTCTCGACCACGGACGGGCTCACGGAACTCCCAAACCGGCGGCGGTTCGATGAATTCTTGAGCCGGGAGTGGAGGCGCGCCATGCGCCGCCAGGCCCGGCTCTCCCTCATTCTCCTCGACGTAGACTGTTTCAAGGAGTTCAACGACCACTACGGGCATCTGGCCGGGGACGACTGCTTGCGCCAGGTGGCCCAAATCCTCAGGGAGGTGGTTCAGAGGCCCGGCGACCTAGCCGCCCGCTACGGAGGAGAGGAGTTCGCCTGCGTCCTGCCGGAGACCGACGCCCAGGGCGCCGTTGCGCTCGCCGAAAGAATCAGGGAAAGAATGGAGGCCGTCAACATACCCCACTTCTCCTCACCGGTGACCGACCAT
>Ga0326728_10025851_pt1 | contig 10461 bp, 10 predicted proteins | sample MB3enrmetagenome_FD_207602 | JGI IMG/M metagenome (GOLD analysis project Ga0326728, IMG submission 207602) | Lab enriched peat soil microbial communities from McLean, Ithaca, NY, United States - MB31MN | ecosystem: Environmental > Terrestrial > Soil > Wetlands > Peat | place: USA: New York... | reverse complement strand
GCACCGCTTCCTCTTCGATTTTCCGGAGAGCATTCAGCCCCATATTGAAGAGGCGCTCGGTTTTGAATTCGCTGACGTAGTACTGCATGACCCTCGCAAGGCCGGCGTGCAGCTCCTTCCACTCAATGCCGCCGCCGCGCCTGACCGGAGCGTACACTCTGGCTTTTTCGAGTTCGATCTGGTCGCGGGATATTTTGGAAGATCCGATCTCGCGGGCATAGGCTGCGGCTTTGCGCCCGGCGTACCTGCCGGTCGAGGCGGCGTGGCTGTGGTCCTCGGGAGCGAACATCTGAGTCCCGGCGGCATACAGCCCATCCAGCGTCGTCTTCAGATTCCAGTCAACCAGCAGACCTCCGCCGTACCCGACGTCGCGCCACTGGGGCAGGCTCTGTCCCTCGATGAATTTGTAGCTCTGGAGCAGGTCTTTGTTGATATCGAATCCAGCCTTGTCAAAGGTGTCGATGATGATCCGGGTAGTGGACTCCTCCCCCAGCATCAAATTCCAGGTTGCCCTTCTTTCGACTTCGGGCATGGAAGGGAAATCGCCGTAGAAAGGCAGCTCCCATTCGCCTTTCATGATTCCCTCGCGGATTTTCGCCTCGACCCCGGGCGCAGGAACCATGGCGCCCGCGTCGACCCAGCCCTGGATTGGGTACGGCAGTCTTCTGCCCTTGGCGTCCACGAGAGGGACATTCTCATAACTGGCATCCCCTGCCCCGCTATACCATTTGTGCTTGAGGCCTGTGGCAATCATCACCATTCCGGTGCCTTCCATTTTGGTCAGTTCCGCGCCGGCTTTCCATGCCATGACCGTCCCATCGCCGGACATCGTCCGGGAATGCATATTGGAATAGCCGCCCAGCTCCATGCTCATCAACCACAGCGAACCGCCTCCCGCTGTGGAAAGGATAGTCGCCTTCGATCTGAAGATCATAAATTCGCCGGTACGGTTGTTGACGCCGGTAGCCCCGACCACGCGGGCGCCCTGAACTCCGTTCTCGGTCAGCAGGCTGGTCCCCATCACGCGGTCAAAAATTTTGACACCGAGGCGCTTGCATTCCTTTTTGAGCGCAGGTTTGAATGTGCTTCCCCAGACACGGATGACGACGTTGTTCCGTTTTTCCGGCGGATTGAAGTCGGGTTCTCCCATTCTCGGATCAGGGAAGTAGCTGTGGATGGTGCCGTAGCGCGGGGAAATCATGAACTTGGTCTTGTCGTCCCGGCCTTCCGCGCCGGCGTATTCATTTTCAATGTCCCTGATTTTGCCGCCCATCTGTTCCATTTCAAGGAGGGTGTCGAAGTCCTCTCGGCACTGGATCTGGATACCGATGCCGTTGCTGTATGGCCTGCCGGCCATATGCTTCGCCCAGTCATCCGGTGACACACGGGATAACGGGTTGGCCGGAGCATCGCACCAGTGATCGCATCCCGGACCCCCAGCGCCGCTCCTGACGGTGTCGCCTTTTTCCACCAAAACCACCCTCAGTCCTTGTCTGGCAGCGCTGATCGCTGCCCAACACCCGGCGATTCCCCCGCCAATCACCAAAATGTCGGTGTCTATTTCCTGTTCCTGGTCAAATCGAATGGGATAGGGCCAACTCGGTGGCTGACCTTCTTCCTTCAAATAATCATGCCACGTAGTCATCGTTTGCGACCTCCTTTAGGGAAGAGATTGATAATACCTGTGTTCTATGCAGGTGATGGCTGGCACGGATCATATGAGTTTGATTTTTCAGAGTCAAGTTAATGATTTGAAGCTCTCCTTGATCAATGAAGCCTCCAAAGGCACGTCGATAACCCGGGGGAAATGCAGAATTGCCCTCGTCATGTTTGCGTTTTCCAAATTCCAATCTTATAGTGATAATGTTTATGAATTTCTTATTCGTTTAGGAGGCAAAATGAGCAAAGAAAAAGCTTATGGCCCATTTCTGTTGCTTTTGTTTACTTGTGCCCTGGTCACTTTCATGCCGCAGCCGATATTTGCCCAGATAAGCAAGGGGATTGAACTCTACAATTCCGGAGAATATCGGGCGGCCGAGACCATTTTTGAAGAATCCCTGAAAGCCAATCCCGCAGATTACGGGGCAAACTACTATTTCGGCCTTTCCGCGCTGGCCCAGGAAAAGTATGGGGATGCCGAGGAGTCATTCCTGAAGGTCAAGCCCGGCGATGGCAATGGGAATACTCGGGGAAACCTCCCAAGCGAGTATGAACTCCAGATAGCCCTAGCCCGAGCCCGCCTGGGCTTGAAGGTGTACGAGGACGCGTGGAGCACCCTCGAATTTGCGAAAGCGTTAAACGCAGGCTCCTCAGATGTCTACGTTTACCGGGGCCTTTTCTACCTGGAGCAGGATAAAAACAAGGAAGCGCTCGAGGAACTGGAGAAAGCAATCAGTTTAGACCCACAAAATCCCTACGCCTATTATTACGAAGGGCTGGTCTACGTCCAATCAGCGCAATTGGAACCGGCCGTGAATGCGCTTAAGACCTTTATCAACCTGGCCCCTTTCGCTCCCGAAGCAGGCAAGGCCAGGATAATCATCGCGAAGCTGTGTTAAAGAATGAAAAATTGAAGATTGAAGGCGGATCAGGTTCAGCTGTCCTTCAATCTTCAATTTGCATGGGGCGGGACGGATTTCTGAAAACCTCGCCACCAGGGGCCCCGAACGAGAGGTCCTAGTGAATATCATCTTTTGTTTCCAGGGCTTCGTGGTTTAAAACTTTCTCAAAATCCATGCCACGTCACGATTTTATCCAGCGGCTCCCTTTCCGTCCTGAATTGATTGATCGGATTGTCCCAATCCGGATATCCTATCGCGATGCCCAGAAGGACGATCTTCGAATCGGAAATTTCGAGGACCTCCCGTAGCACAGATGGATAGGCGGCTGCCTGGGCCTGAACGACGGTTCCGAGTCCATATCGGGTCGCCAGAAGCATGATGTTCTCGACCACAGCCCCGCAATCGTAAAGCGCCCAGACATTCAGCCCCTTGGTCTGATAATAGAATTCCCGCGCAGTCAGAAGATAGATCACTGCCGGCGCTCCATAGTGCCTGAAATTCTGGACTCGCCGGGAATCCCAATCGTTTTGAGTCACCAGCCGGTTTTGCTTGTCCAGGACGCGGATTCGGGCAGCATAACGCTCCGGAAACTCGGGCGGACGAGGCACATCCGGAGAAGGACTGGTCTGGCTTTTCTCCAAGAAACCCGCCCTGATTGCATCCAGCGGCTTGCCGGCCGCAACTGCAAATTCCCAAGGCTGGGTGTTGGCCCAGGAAGGAGCTCGTATCGACTCCTCCAGTATCTTTTTAACCAAATCCTGGGGAACAGGGTCGGATTTGAAGGCGCGAATGCTTTTTCTCTTGTTGACCGCTTCGGAAATATCCATGTCGAGTCGCTCCCTGAAAATCATTGACGATTTACCACGGGCAATTGGCGATTAGATTACAGCTGATTTATCCAGAGTGTCTATCTTTCTCATGGCCCGATCAATAGACGCTTCGAACTCATCCAGCGTTAGCAATTACTAATGCCGAGATGTTTGAACTGCTTCCCGGTAACCTTCCGATCAAACAGCGTATTGATATCCCAAGGTTGGCATTCGAAAGGAGAAAACAAGGGCATGAACAGGAGGAATGGATTGGGCGCATGCGCTCTCACGCCGACGCTCTGCACCATTTTTACAATCTTTTCCTCGTGTCAGGGACCCGGAGCGCAGGGCACTACCGGCACCGCGCCGGACGTTCCGTTTGGATTTCTAAAACAGGCACTGGGTAAAGCGGGCGCGGCGACTCTGAGCACGGACCTGGAAACGGCGCTGAAAGCCTATATCGCCGCTTCTCAGGATGCAGACCGGCCGGCTGCGCACCGGATCCAGCCGAAACAGCCGCCAGGGAGGATTTCGACAATGCGGTATTGATGAGCCGCAACCCCGATGATGCTGCAAAGGCGGCCACCAGCTTGGCTGCTTTGCAATCCACCCGCCAGCAGGCGTTCCTGGCGGCGGAAGCGGATTTTGACATCAACGTGCTGTCGATTCTGCAACCAGACCAGATCGCAGCGCTGCAGAGCAGCTTAGCAAATCAGCAAGTCACGCGCATCCTGGCTTCCCTGATTGTGCCGGGCGGGCCGGCCGGGTCCGGGCCGCGGAATGATGGGTGGCGCCGCCACGGGTGGAGCTCCCAGCCATGCCAGACCTCCGGCCAATCTCAGATGACATCGTCGGGAGCAGGAACGTCACGGACAGTCACCCCACACTGCCGTCGGCGATCGCTATGGGCACAGGTTGTATCCGTAAGGTGGGATGTCGACGCAGTCGGCGTATTGTCGGCATGGAGGAAGATGGCAAGCAGCCCGACCTCTGACCCAGCATGAGCCAGCGGAATGAGATCGAAGATGGGCGTAGCGCCTCTTATCAGTTCCTGGGCCAGGTGCTCTGCGTCCTCGTCGGGACCAGGCGAAGGCATGGTGCAGGAGACAAGGGGCGGATGTTCGAAGCAAGCAAAAACCTGCCGCTGAAGAAGACTCACAGGATTCAGGAAGAACTCCGTGGCCAGTACAACCTTGGCTTCACCCTCCTAATCCTCACGGCGTCGAGTGCCGCCGCATCAAACTTCGTGTTAAGGGCGCCGGCTGCTATCCCAAACACTAACGCTCTTTCACCTCAGAGTCACCAGGTTCGCCGAGATAGAAGAGAACACCCAGAGGCATGACGGACCCGGGATCGATCCGCTCCCGATTAATCTGTGCGCTTGTGCCGCTGGAGAAATAAGAAGTACAGTAGGTGCGTGACTCCTGGTCAACTGTGTCCACGACACAAACTGGTTCCCGCCCTTTTGTTGTTCTCCGTTTTTGCCACGGCGGATGCGGCGAAGGCTCAACAAAAACGTGAGGTAAGACCGATTGGGTGCTTTGCGAATCTTGGCGGCGACATTGGACACGCCGAAGGCTATTCTGTTCGACTGTGGACATGGGGCAGAACAATTCTCGGCATCATCGATTATCATCACGGATTGCCGGGTATTTCTCCCGTTGGATTCCTGACCGATGTTCACTACGATCCCCTGACCGGAAAGATCGGCTTTGACGCAAAGCTGACAAGCGGGTCCCATTCCTGTGACAAGCACAAAGGCATCCCTTCGCATGATCTGCTTTCGTTCACAGGAGTCTTGAAAAGTGATCGGCTGGAAGGGGACCTTGTTTTCCAGAACCAACTGGACTCTCCGGCCGTGGTTCTGGACCAACGAAAAAGTTTTGTGATGCCCCGTCAGGACGATTGCCACCTGGACAGCTATGAAATCTACGAAATCTGGTTGTGGTATTGGGAACCTGTCTATGGCTCCCGCGGCCCGAAATGGTGAGTCACCGGGACCGACGGTCATCGCTGATCCGTTACCCAGGGGCGGCAAGCTGCCGCATTTCGAAGGGCCCGCCCGGCGTAGCCGAAATTCATCAGAACAGCTCCCTCCGGCTTCCATAAAGCCGCGCCTTCCACAATAGAGCCGGCAAGAGGCCAGAGGCGCTAGACATCCGCATGGGTGGTTCATCCGTTTTCCTGATCACCCCCGGTGCGTTGACGACGCCTCTCGGCCTTAGTTTGTCTATTTCTTGCCCCCAAATGATATGATTCGCACTTGCCCCGACAAAGCCTTCATGCCTCTTATTGTGGTGATGAGAGCAAGCAGGAGAATGGATATCTTGAGAAAGGAGACACAATGAAACCTTTGAGGATCACGATCTTCGTAGTGGCAATGCTGAGTTTCAGTCTGGCCGCTAACGCAGCCGTCAATATAGAATGCAATCGCCAGTGCTTGGCCGGTTTCATGACAACTTATCTGAAGGCATTGGTTGCCCACGATGCCTCTAAACTGCCAGTGACCAAGACCGTGAAATACACCGAGAACGGCGTGCGGTTGAATCTCACTGAGGGCCTTTGGCAAACAGCATCGGCAATGCCTACGTATCGCCTGGACGTGATTGATGAAGAAGCCGGTTCCGTCGGCTTGCTGGGCAGGATTGATGAAAACGGGAATAACAACTGGTTCGCTACACGATTGAAGGTGGAACAAGGCAGGCGAATATCTGAAATCGAGAATCTTGTAGTCCGAAATGTCTCCGATGGAGCTCCGCCAAGCGAATTGCAAAAAGCTGCCGTTAACACGGAGCCTCATCCGCTGATGAAAGACCTGATCCCGGCCGGCAAGCGGCTCTCACGGGCTGAGCTGGTCACGATCGGCAACAGCTATTTTACCGGCTTGGATACCGACCATAGCGCCGCCCACGTCCCCTTCGATCCGGCCTGCCAGCGCCGCGAGAACGGCATGATCACCTCAAATGATCCCAAGGCGGAGAAAGGCTCCATGGTGTGGATGGACTGCAAATCACAGTTCGACACTCATTTCTCCACAATCGTGACCCACATTCGGGAGCGCCGGTTTGTCGCGGTGGACCCTGAGCACGGATTGGCATTTGCCATGGGGTATTTCGATCACGACGGCAGCGTCGCCAAGATGTCCACGACGCTCGATGGCAAACTGATCGACGTCCCTTCGAGCTTTCGGCAGCCTTTCTCTTTTATAATCGGCGAAGTTTTCAAAATCGTAGACGGCAAAATACGCCAGATTGAAGCAGTGCTGATGACTGTGCCCTATGGCATGTCCTCCGGCTGGTAAAAAACTTCAAACCGCGAGACATACGGAATGCACGAAATCTCGAACCTCTTTCGTGCATTTTGTGTGTCTTGCGGCTCAAAACTCTACCGCTATTTCCAGGGCTTTTCCGCTACTCCGTTCTCGCCGGCGAGACGGCCAAAGGCGATCATTTCCGCTAAATTGCCGCCGCCGGTCGGATACAGAAATCCATAGACCGACCCGAGTTCACCCGCTGCATACAGGTGCGGAATGGGTTCGCCATTCGAATCGACCACCTGTGATTTCTCATTTCTTTTCGGACCGCCCTGGGTGTTCGGCCCTCCCGGATACATTCTAAGCGCGTAAAAAGGAGGTTTCTTGATCGGCACGAGAGATCCAGGCTCTCTTTCGAACCTCTGGTCCTTCTTGGCGTCACAGAACCGGTTGTATTCCTCAATCGTGTTCTGGAGGGCTTCCGTCGTCATGCGCCTGCTATTCTGCTCATCTGTGGCGATCAGCTTTGCCAGCTCTGCCAAGTTTTCGCCTTTGAGCAACCAGCCCTGTTTGATTTCATTCGCCGAGTCCTTGCTCCAGGTATAGTACGACTGCAGGGTCTTTCCGTCCGGCAAGAGCCCTTTCGAGGCGCCCATAGCCGGGGCACCCGACCTGAGGGCGTCGTCGTCGAAGATCGAGTAGCACGGGATGCGGGGATATTCGGTATGTTCCGTGTCGAACGAGCAGACTTCGAGCCAGAATGAATGGGCCGCCCACGGACGCTCTTTGACGAATCTCCTGCCGTATTTGTCAACCAGGATGAAACCCCGGGGAGTGCCGCCCTGAAGTGCCGGTTTGAGTCCCGCGAAATAGGGGACAACCCGGCCCGAAATTGTATTCAGGTGCCACAGGGCCGCGCCCACCTTTTCCGCCATTCGGATTCCATCGCCGGCGTTGCCGGGATTTCCGTAAAAGTAAGCGGGGTATCCCCGAAGGGTGTTTCGTTTCATCTCTTCATCCCACTCATACCCACCGGTCGTCAGCACGACGGCTTTCTTCGCTTTGATCGCAATCTTTTTGCCCGCGGACTGTGCGACAACCCCGAGGACCATTCCAGAACTGTTAGTTAAAAGTTCTTTGCCGGGTGTGTCATACATCACTTCGATCCCTTTACGCTTTCTCACATTTTCATCCAGCATTTGAAAGAATGCCGGACCCGCGCCATTGTAAAGTCTCACCTCGATCGAGCCGTACCCCGGCAGGAGAGGGAATTCCCCGGTGCCGAGATATCGATCCCTGGGCACCAGACTCCCTCCCATCCTCTCAATCCACTGGACGTTGTCCACCGTATATTTGCCCCAGGCCTTGCAGACTTCGGTTGGTGTTGCGCCCCAGGAAAGGGCGTGCAGATGTTCCGCAGCCTTTGCCGCGTCCGTCGGACAGACAATCACCCCGCCGGAAGAGCGCGTGTTTGGCGTATGGAGCACTTCGGTTGGAGTGTCATTCGGTTGCTTCTCGAGGACAATGACTTTGGCCCCCAAATCGGCCGCGGTGATCGCGGTGATCGCGCCGGCGCCGCCATAGCCGATGCAGACGACGTCCGCCTCCTTGTCCCAGGCGCCCTTGAGCTCTCGGCCGGAGGCAATCCTGCCGTGGGTAAGCGCCATGGCACCTGTGAAGGCGCCGCCGCAGACCGCTGCTCTTTTGAGAAAATTCCGCCGGCTCAGTGTTTCCCTGTTTGGCATCCGACCCCTCCTGGGAACCCTATGAGATTTCCCTCGTAATCCGACCGTAAGCGGGAGTGAACCTCGACCGGTAATGCGCGCCCGTCTTTGTAAACCGCCTCAAGCTCCAGAACCTCGGAGCCCTCCCTACGGAGTGCGAACGCGTGAGGTATCCTTTCCCGCGAAGATATTTCTTATCCCAGTTTTCTTGCGCGGGAGGAGAATTATAAGACAAACAACACCGTGAGCTTTAACGGAAAAAGGATACCGTTCCGGGCTGCGTTATTGCCAGTGCCAGGAGCGTTATCGTGGCAGGGCTGAGCAGCCGCTCTGGAGATCTCGCCTGGCAGGATGCCTGGAGGTCATTTCGAGATTGTGTCTTCGGCACATTGACCGTGAATCTCTTGTGGCCCGAATACTGACGAACGTTGCGCCAGTGCCGGCGCTCTGTCTGGATATCAATGGTGGCTGTCGACGGGAGCCAGGGGTAACCCTCGACAGACGGGAACTCCCGCGGATCGTGGACACCTCCATCTCCAAAGACTTCAGATTGTGGCCGCTCAGAGGCGCATCCAATCGGGCCGTTATCTTGCGCCTGGCTCCCGTTTCGGGATCGATCCGGGCGGTTCCGCGAGTTTCCAGCCGGTAGCTTCTGCCGCGCAGTCGTGATGCAGTTGTCGATCCTCCACCAGCGACATGCCCAAATTGATTCTTCCCATCCGCTGCCCGCCAATCACTTCGTCCCCGCCCAGTTCATAGCGGAAGCTATCCTGAGAATGGTGATGAAATACCAAGAACAGAATCCGAATGCCGTTTGCAGCGACCGGGGGAAGGTTCTTCGGCTTGTCTTTCTTTCCTTGCCGCAGACGGGATTCCTCCATCGAGAGATCCTGGTTATCAATATCCGACAGGACCAGACAAGCAAAAGTGCTTTTTTGCCTCCGCTCGATCTTCCCCTGCTTCCCGAGTTTTTCCCCGGGCACGCTTTCGACGCATGTCACCGATCTGAACTGACGCCAGAAAGTGTCAACCGGCTTTCTCGCATGCAGAAAGCCCATCCATTGCCCGTGACAAGCCGGGCGTTATCGGCCGTGTTCATTTTGATCTGGTGCGTTCCCTTGCTTGCGAACGGGGGGAGACAGGCCAAATCCCAGGCCAATTTCACCGCAGGTTCTGGATTGCCCTCGTTCTTCCAATCGTAGGTCTTGTCGACAGGTTACGGAGCTATGGCCCAACATGCCTCTTGCTTGGCCCGAGGTAAAACGTGATGACTTTTGGGGTGCAGGCAGCTAACTTATGAATATGTCTGATCGATTTAGAGCCTCTGTCGCGCCTCCGGATCTGAAACCCTCCAAAGGCTGGTGGTTTATCTTTTCAGGATATAAGCTGCTGGTGCAGGCTTCGGGAGAAACACCAGCAATTCCGTTCGCAGAAAATCCGGATGAACTCGGGGTTGCCATTGCGCGCCACCTTTATTTGGGAACGCTGCTGGGATTCCCCTGTTTTGCGGCTGAAATAAACCCTGGCTGCGATTTCCCCGCCGGACTTTCACTCGAGGAACTTCGCTCTCTTTTCGATCGCCTCGAAGACGGATTTTACGAGGCGGCCTTGACCGCCGTTCACCTCATTGACTGGGATAAGAACAGCCGATATTGCAGCAAGTGCCGCGGAGAGTTGAAGCCTCGAACAAGCGAGCGGGCCAAGGGATGCGAGCAGTGCGGAAGGCTCGAATTCCCGCGCATTTCCCCGGCGATCATCGTTCTCATTGAAAAGGCGGACACCCTGCTTCTCGCCCGGTCCGCCAGGTTCCAGCTGCCGTTTTTCAGTGTTCTTGCCGGTTTTGTTGAGCCAGGGGAGAGCCTGGAAGCGGCGGTTCATCGGGAGGTGATGGAAGAAACCGGCATCGCCGTGAAGGATGTACGGTATTTCGGGAGCCAGCCCTGGCCATTCCCGGACAGTTTGATGATCGGTTTTACCGCCCAGTACGAATCCGGCGAAATAAAGATCGATGGCGAGGAGATCGTAGAAGCGGGCTGGTACCGGGCGGACCAGATGCCCCAAATCCCCGGCAAATTAAGCATCGCGAGACAACTCATTGACTGGTTTGTCGCCAA